>MDSZ01095085.1_pt1 | contig 56190 bp, 46 predicted proteins | sample 811201 | NCBI WGS metagenome assembly MDSZ01 (sample SAMN05326647, study PRJNA326480) | marine metagenome | isolation source: seawater | place: Indian Ocean: North | collected 2010
CAGGAAGGGGTCCAGGAGGTCCACCAGGAAGAGGTCCAGGAGGTCCACCAGGAAGGGGTCCAGGAGGTCCACCAGGAAGGGGTCCAGGAGGTCCACCAGGACGAGGTCCAGGTGGTCCATCAAGAAAAGGTCCAAGTGGCCCTCCAAGAGGTGGTCCAAAAGGTCCTTCAAGGGGTGGTCCACCAAGCGGACCTAGACGTAGATAAATAGGTATTTTTTATCTTAAACCTGCCTTCTCTAATGCTTTAAGTAATACTTTTCCAATCTCAGAAGGATCATTTGCACATGAGATGCCTGCTGATTCCATCGCTGAAACTTTTTCTTTTGCAGTACCTTTCCCTCCACTAATTATTGCACCAGCATGTCCCATTCTTTTTCCTGGAGGTGCAGTCATTCCTGCTACAAATCCGACAACTGGTTTTGTCATGTTTTCTGACACCCATTTTGCTGCTTCTTCTTCAGCAGTACCTCCTATTTCTCCAATCATTACAACGGCCGCAGTTTCTTTATCATTTTCAAACGCATTTAGGCAATCTATGAAACCAGTTCCATTTACGGGATCTCCACCAATTCCTACACAAGTGGTTTGTCCTTCACCAATACTCATTGTTTGAGCTACTGCTTCATATGTCAAAGTTCCAGATTTAGAGACAATTCCTATTCGACCTTTAGCATGAATATGTCCTGGCATTATTCCAATTTTTGCACCGCCATTTTCTCCTGGTGTAATAATTCCTGGACAATTTGGCCCAATTAATCTAACACCTTTCTTTTCATTAACAAATGCAGTTGCTTTAATCATGTCTAGTGTAGGGATTCCTTCTGTAATACAAACTATGACTCCATTACCTTTTAGAGAATCAAAAGCATCTGCAGCCTCTATTATTGCCCCTCCTGCAAATGGAGGAGGTACATAGATAACTGTAGCATCGGCATCAGTTGCTTGAATTGCTTCTTTCATGGTATTCCATACGGGGAACTCTTTACCTTGAAGATTTACAGTTTGTCCACCTTTTCCAGGTGTACAACCACCTACTATATTGGTTCCATATTCAACCATTTTGTCTGCGTGAAATTGTCCTTGTTTACCTGTAATTCCTTGTACTAACACCTTAGCATCTTCTTCAATCCATATTGCCATTATTTTTCCCCTCCAATTAATGAAACTATTTTTTGAGCACCTTCAGCTAATGTTTCAGCAGTATGTATATTCAAGTCACTTTCAGAAAGAATTTTTCTTCCTTCTTCAAAATTTGTTCCCACTAGCCTAACAACTAATGGTACATCTAAATCTAATGCTTGTGTCGCTCCTATAACCCCTCTTGCAATAATGTCACAACGCATGATTCCTCCGAAAATATTTACTAAAATTCCTTTAACGGCAGGGTCATCAAGTATTATGCTAAATGCAGTTTTTACTTGTTCTTCATTGGCCCCTCCACCTACATCTAAGAAATTTGCAGGTTCCCCACCATATAATTTGATTACATCCATTGTTGCCATTGCTAATCCAGCACCATTAACTAAACAACCAATGTCGCCTTCAAGTTTAACATAAGAAAGGCCAGTGTCTTTTGCTTTAACTTCAGTAGCCTCTTCTTCAGAAAGATCTCTAAGATCTAAAATATCTTGATGCCTAAATAATGCATTTTCATCAAAACCAACTTTTGCATCAAGTAATATCATCTCATCATTAGTAGTTCTTACTAATGGATTTATTTCAACCATAGAGCAATCTTTTTCAATAAATAATGTAAAAAGTCCTTTGATCATTTTTGCAAAGGATTTAGCAGCCACATCATTTAATTCTAATGAATTACATAATGTGTTTATTTGAGAATCTAATAATCCTTTAGATAAATCTACATGAATTTTATATATCGCTTCAGGAGTATTTTCTGCGACTTCTTCAATATCCATCCCACCTTCTTTAGATGCCATTATTAATGGCATTTTCATTTCTCTATCTACCAAAATTGCCAAGTAATATTCATGGGCAATAGAACATCCTGCTTCGATGTATAAGTTATTCACAATTTTCCCATTTGCACCAGTTTGTTTTGTGACTAATTTATTTCCAAGAATTGAGGTTGCATATTTTTCAACTTCATCTTTATTAAAGGCAATTTTAACTCCACCTTCCATTACCAATTCATTAGTTTCTGGATTGTAAAGAGAACCTTTACCTCTTCCTCCTGCATGAATTTGACTTTTAACAGCAACAATTTCAGAGCCTAAAGATTCGTAAGCATTCATAGCTTCTTGAATTGTTTTACAATGTATGCCATTTTGCACAGGTAATCCTTGCATTTTGAATAATTGTTTTCCTTGATATTCGTGTATATTCATTTGCCCACACACTGCCCAATAAAAACACGTCTTTGAACTAATCTATAGTCGCTTTGTTTATGGCAACCTAGTCTTTCGCAGTGTTGTGCAAGTAATTGTATTGGCGGGAGGTTTTGGTTCAAGGCTTGCTCCTTGGACTTCACATGTGCCGAAACCTCTACTTCCAATGTTAGATAAAACATTAGTTGAAAGAGTATTAGATTTATTGCCAATAGATGAAGTAGATAGAGTAATTATTGCTGCAGGTTATCGTGTAAATGATATTAAAAATTATTTTGATAGTCTTAAATTGCCATTTGAAATAATAGTACAACCAGAAGAAGAACCTTTGGGTACTGGAGGAGCCATTGCAAATTGTAAGAATTTTATCACTGACACATTTTTAGTAATTAATGGAGATTTAATTACTAGTGTTGATATTAAATCATTAGTCAATGAACATAAAAAAGCGGGAGTTTTAGCTACAATTTCACTTTTTGAAGTTGAAGATCCAACTCGTTTTGGAGTAGTTAAATTAACTAATGATGATAAAATAATACAATTTCAGGAAAAACCGACATTAGAAGAAGCATTTAGTAATTTAATAAATGCAGGAACCTATGTACTTGAACCTGAAATTTTTGACATAATGCCTTCAGGAGCACACAGTATGGAAAGAGATGTATTTACAAAAATAGCACCATTGGGGGAAATGCTTGGTTTTGAATTTGATGGATATTTTGTTGATGCAGGAACACCACCTTCATGGTTAGAATCTTGCCGTACTTGTTTTTTAGATAATCGTTGGGATTTAGGTGAAAAACAAGGAACTAATTGGATTGGAGTTGATTCTAATGTGATTAGCGCAAATCTTATGGATTCCTTTATTTCAAATAATTGTATTTTAGAAAAATCAACAATTGTTAATTCGTGTATTCTTAACAATGTAATAATCAAGGGAGGAAGTAGTCTTAGGAACACTTTAGTTGGAGAGAACGCAATAATTGGTGAAAATTGTGATTTGGAAAATGTAATTGTAGATTACAATGCTATAGTTCCAGATGGTTGGAAACAGTCTGATGGAAGGTATCCTAATCAGTGAAAGTCAAAAAGTAGATGCTTCTGCTATGCTCAATGACCAAACCAATCATTTGTGTAAATTTTAAGATTCATCCACAAGCATACGGGCAAGAGGCTGAAAAATTAGCAAGGATTATGGCTAAAGTTTCTAAAGAATTTGGCGTTAAACTTGTTGCTGCTGTTTCGGCTTTCGATTTATCTCCAATTGTTTCAAAGGTTGATGGTTTAGAGGTTTGGAGTCAACATTTAGATGCAATAGATGTAGGTAGTCATACAGGATTATTACAACCAAAAAATGCGTATTATCATGGCGCTAAAGGAACTTTAATAAATCATGCAGAAAATCAAATTCCATTAGAACAGATTGAAAAAACATTGAATTTAATTCCTGATGGGATGGTGACTTGTGTTTGTGCGGCGGATGTTGAACAAGCGAGAGCTATTGCTGCTTTTGGTCCAGATATGATTGCAGTTGAACCCCCAGAATTAATAGGAGGGGATATATCTGTAACAACTGCAGATCCAGAGATTATTAAAAATACAGTACTTGCAGTAAAATCAGTGAATCCAAAGGTGGACGTATTAACTGGTGCAGGAGTAAAAAATGGAGATGATGTTAAAATGGCAATTAAATTAGGAACTATTGGTGTTTTACTTGCATCTGGCGTTACAAAGTCAGAAGATCCAGAATCAGTTCTAAGGGATTTATGTTCTTCATTAAAATAATGGTTTCTAAATATTTAGAAGATGAATAGATGAACTGATAGCCATTAAAATTCCTATCGGCACTATTATAATTCCAACATATCTTGAAATATATGGTTCACTTAGATTTCCAAATAATGTACTTATTTTTCCAAAAGATGCGCCAAATACTCTACCAAATAGAACATTAATGCCCAAGAAAATTAAAGCAGTAATTAATGTAAACAACCCTCCGATAATGCCAAATAAATTCGTAATCATTGGGGTAGTAACCATTTGTACAAAGAACATTGGATATATTGTCCAGGATATCCAACCTACAAAAACACCTAATTCAACATCTCTTGTAGTTGTATTTTCTCCTCTATTTTGTCGATATAATTGTGGTAATAATGGATAAATCTTTTTCACTAAGAACTTAACCTCTGGAATTTTTTGTAACCATATTAATGATATGCCATGCCATAAAATCCAAACAGAAAGAATAAATTCTACTATCCACCACATTCCTGGAGAAAATCCAACAATTGAAAAAATTATTTGAGGTAATGCTATGATTAAGGCACCGAATGCTCCTCCTATGATAGTTCCAAACCAAATGGAACCTGGAAATAGTGCATTTTCATTTACTTCTTGATATTCTATCTCTTCTTCTTTATTTGGAAGCCCATAAAAAATTGCAGGAATTCCAGCGATTAAAATTAGTCCTAATAATGATGTGATTGAGTTGTAAGAACCTCCAGAACCAACCTTTTCTAATTCTTCAATAATCTCATCTTTTCCTGCAAAGCTAGGATTTAGCCAAGAAATTGTACCAGATTTATCGATAATCAATATTGCATCACCTGAACCTGTAGGGAATTGAGATGCTATATCAGAATCACCAATATCCATTAATAGTGGCCAAGAACCATTTACAATTGTTGCATGGAAATCTAAATCAATTAATCGAACATTATTCCCTGTTGCTAGTTGTGCAATTGCAATATTCTGGTCACTTTCCATTAAAAGTTTAAATTCATTATATTGCTGTTGTGAATTTGGAGACCCTATTTGATAAACTCCTAATACTAAAGCGTCTTTACCATCCAATAATTCATTTAGGCTTACAGAATCACCAGAATGAGTTAAAAGATCAAAATTAGGAACAGGTCCATTTTCTCTGTAGAATGTTTTTCCTATGTTTTCCATTTGTGATGCCCATGGAATTAATGCTAATGTCATTAAAAGTAGAATTACCATTACTGGCCAAGGCATGATTCCAGAACCACGTAATGAAAAACCAATAAAACATATCAAACTTAAAAACCAAGTAATGCAAAGTATCATTGTAGCAGAAAGACCATCTGAATCTGGATTTTCTACACCAAAACGGTAAGATGACTGAATAAATGACACACTTACTCCAGACATTTTGTCTGCATCAGGACATTTTGAAACTGATGATGTATCCCAATCACTCATATCTACAGAACGTATACAAGATTTCAATAAATGATGGCCAGGCGTTAATTGAATTTCCCCAACCCATGTTAATGCAGTTCTATTACCCTCTACAGTAGTATTTCCATCTGGTTTATCAAAATGCTCAATAAATTGATCCAAAGTATTTGTGTCATAAACATCTTCATCTATTGGTCCCCAAACAAATAAATCAAAATGGCTTAAATCATAATCATCCATTCCCCATGGAGAATATGGGATGAATTTCATATGAGGTATACGATTATCATCTACCTCAACTGTAAGATTTGGTTTTAATAAATCACCCTGAATAACAATTCCAGTTGTTGTTTCCAAGCCACCCCACCAAAGAGTTGCTCTAGTAAATGCACAAGGGTGAGATACGGCCACAGCTAATTCAAAGGAATCACCTTCATTAATCAGTAAATTTGTATCAAAAACTTCAGTAGAATATTTTCTAATTTCAGTATGTCTTAATACACCTTCGGAAGTTATTGTATCTTGCAGAATACCATTACCTCCTAATGATACATCAACATCAAATGATGTTACAGTACCTGTGCATAGTGATGCTTGAGCAGAACTCCCAACAGTTAAACTAACAAATAAATCAACACTAATATTTGAGGAAATATTCATTGTTTCTGTAGCAGGTTTAGATGAAATTTCAAATAAAAGATTTGATTCAGGGCCAAATTCAATGTTTCCGAGTGGTTCTGCTGACGTTGGATAATTACGATCTAGTTTTGTTTCAAATTGTGCAGGGTCTTCTTCAGTAGGTAATTCTTGAACATAAATCATATGCTGCTCTGGTAATTTCCAACTTTCTGTGCCCAATGGAATAGTTTCATCTTCTTCATCCTCTTCAGCAGCTAATGATTGGTTGGGGATTAGCAAAATAGAAATTATCAGAAGCAGGAAAAAACTGATTTTTCTCCGCTTAACTGTTCCATCCATGACACCTCGAGCAGTGATTAGTTGAATAATTAGCCCTTCAAATAATTCAAAATATTACAAAAACGATAGTAAATAATAATCCAAATCCTATTGCTGCATTATTTACTCCTCCTTTTGAAATCCATCCTCTATTTTCGAAAAGAGCACCAATTAAACTATCAAATTGACATCCTAACCAACCAGCAATAATTGAGATTATAGACCAGTAAATTCCTGTAGTTAATTCAAACTCACTTGGAATCCAAGCAAAAATAAATCCAGATAACCCAATCATTAAACTTCCAATAAATGCTGCTTTTTGTCCAGTTGGTGAAAAACCACCATTTGTACCTGGAGGCACTGTGTTATTTGATAAAATCAATTTAACTCTTGGATCAAGACATCCAAATTCTGATGCCCAAGTATCTGCTGATGCCACACAAACTGTTGAAATAAAGAGTGGTAATGTTAATGTCCAATCTTGAATAATGAAAGCAAAAATTGCTACAGTGCATGGAATTCCCCCATTCGAAATAACATTTTTCCATCCGCGGGAACCATCATTAGATTCATTTACTCCCAACTTTGTTTTTCTTTCCCAACCCCATTTTGTTGCTAAATGGGCAGAAATAAGAAAAGTAAGTAGAATTACTAACCAAGACCAATGTCCTAAGCATCCAATAATTGATCCGAGACTTGCGGCTGTTAGAATCCCTTTTGCATCTAGAACTTTTGCAATGGTTGATAATGATATTAAAACTAAAATAATTCCAAATGTAATCTGAATATTTAAGGACGTTAATCCACCAGGAAGTTCACCACCAGTAATCATCGGAATAGTATAATCGATGAAGATTATCTATACCATCTTATCGGGCAATAATTTGACATTCTTGACAATTAACTTACCAATTAGAAGTAATCCACTTATTAGAATAAAAATCCATAAAAGGCTTCCAATAGTTGAAATAATTATATTTTCTGTAACGTTATTTAATAAATAATCAATTAAGAAACTACTTCCATTCCAAAAAGAGTGCCCTATAATAGCTAATGTCAATCCTAAACTCAGAGTTTGTGGTAAGTTATTTGATTTGTATTCTGAAATCTCCTCTTCCTTTTTGAAGAATATGATATTTTCAGTTACATTAAGTTCTATTGAGTCTTCAATATTATTCGTAGTTTCTATAATTTCATTAGTTTTCGAATCTATTAATTGCCATTTATTTTCCAAGATTTTTTCATTTTTATGATTCATATTATCCCGTTCGGCGCCATTATTCAAAATATACCAAGCAAATCCAATTCCTGTTAACCCCGTCCATAGAGCGTGTCCTGGTATGGATCCTATTGCTCTTATTAGTGATGTTATTGTGAAACTTAATGGCCCTCCAGTCCAAGAAAGTGCAATGTATTGTAAATTTTCTAACATTGCAAAACCTAGCCCTACTGTAATACCGATTTCAAATCCCCTTCTTGGACTATCAATAAATTCTTTACACCACCATATGGCTGCTAATTTACAAATTTCTTCGCCAATTGGGGCAATTAATGAAAGTAGTAAAAGTTGAGATATTGGTGAATCCAAACCAAATATTCCCGAGAAAAAGATATCTCCAGATGTGTTAATCAATAGTGCAGGAATTGTGCATATCATGCCAGCAACAAGAGCAGATTCTGCACGATATCCAGTAGTTGGCATATTCAAAGTTCTAGCAGAATAACTCCACCATGCAAATACAGGGATACTAAAGCCAGCAAGCCAAGTTGGAATAACAAAAATAATAGTAATTATTACAATAAAATCAGAAGGGTTATCCAATAATGCAATAAAGATCAATAATGAAATTAGCATTGTTGAAGCAAAAATCATCCAGAGTTTTTTTGATGGTGGCATATCTAATAGCCCTGAATCATGAACTAAATGATGAGAAAATTTTGTAGGAATAGGAGTAACTAAAGTTTCATTATTTGGTAAGATATGTGTTTTTTTTCCTTCCTCATTTGGAATTGCTAATTTAATATGGATTAATCTTGGTCTTCTAATCCAGAAGAAAATAAATAATAATGGCAAAGAACAAAATAAACCAATATAAGACATGAAAATACCTTCAAATTCTCCGAGATATAGTCCGAAAAAAATCATAAGAATTGATTGAGATAATAGATATGTGATAATAACTAATCCTACAATTCTTTTTACAATTGCCCAAGGTTTACTCATCTGTGAAAGAATTAATTCATTTTGTGGGTGTGTCATTTTTTCTCTAAATAGCTCCCTTTGATTATTGGTAATTAAAACGGGTTGCGGAGTTAGTCCCCGAGTTGAATATTGTACTTGTTCTTCTCCGGGTTCCACAAACTGTGATATGTTTATTATTAGTAAGTATATCTAAAAAATTGCTACTCAGTTCGCCCATCAGTCGTCATTAAAACAGCAGTCGGATTAAGCGTTCATCACTGTAGCAAGTCAACCTAAAGGTCATAATAATTAGATTAATCTATTCTTATTTGTTATTTTGAAAGTTTTTGTTATAGAGAAGGTTTGTAGTGTTAACAGTGTTTCGATACTAATGATGGCAGTAGCTAATATCCGTTCTGAATTTCTTCCAAGCGACTTAATTCCAGTAGTTTTTGGAATAGTACTTACATTTTTTATTTTTAGATTTTGGGTCCCTTTTGCATTGCGTAGAGTGCAAATTGCATTTTATACGGATGATGGAATTTATGAAGTTCATAGGATTACAGATACATTTAATGAATCAAGAAAGTTACTTGGAGAAGATGGTGCGATTTTCGGAGTAACGCTATATAGGATGGCAGTTACTGGATTAATGATTTTAGCAGGAGAAATTGCATTTGATCCAGAAGAGTATTCTTTGTATGTGTTGTTATTGATAATGTTCTTACTTTCTATACCAGTTTTAATTTCTCCAGTTTCATCATTAATTGGGCAATTTACAAAGACATTGTCTTCTCGTAAGGCCGACATAATTGATTACAAAAAAAATCGGAGAATATTGATCGTAGTACTCACAGTCGTTTTAGTTGCACTCTCACTAGGTTTTTGGGTATATTTAACACGGACATTAGGAATGAGTCCTGAAGAAGGAAGGGCTTGGACATTAGTTTTGTTTTTGTTCCCTTCAGTATTAGTCTATGGGAGAGTTATGGGTTCTTCTTGGAATGGTTTAGTCCAACAAAAATGGAAACGTGCTAAAGGTCAGGCTTCAGCATTAAATCCTCATCCACCAGGATTTATTGCTAGATTACTTGCATTATTCATATTGGTAAATATTATTTTAATGCCAATTACGGCATTGAACGGATTCTTATCATATTTTTATGAAATATATCTTTACCAATTTTTGGGTAATGAAGATTTATTCACTCATTCGGCTACAGCATTAGCTGTATATCCTGAGATGGCATCCATTCCTTTATCTCAAAAAGGAGGTTTTCTTGGTTATCTTTCAATTGAATTATTTTCAAAAGTTCCAGATGTGTTTGTTGCAAAATTCCTTTCACAACTAACTGTATTGTTTTTAATACTTAATGTGACATTAATTGGTTTGGCATTTGTTTATGAAATGGTTAGAATGCAATTTATTGGATTAGGGACTATAGGGGGAATTGGAGGAGTTGTTGTTGCAGATGGTAGGGCTTTGCGTGCAGAATCATCACATAGAGGACTTTTAGTTTCATTTTGTTTTTCAGCATTTACAGGATATACAGTATTGTTATTGGTGATGGCAATTTTTGGTAAGTTTCCAGGGGTACTTCCAAATGCAGATGTATGTACTACACATCTAGACAACCTTGTTGGAAATGTTTCGCCTGAATTTAGAGGAACCTCTATTCAAGCAGAAGCATGTGGTGTTTTGAGTATGGCTGTTGTTGAAAAGTTAACATTTGCAATTAATGCTGCAGGCCAAGCATTATTCATTCCTTTTTGGTTAATTTCTTTACCTAAGTGGTTTAGGATGAGGAGGGCTAACTTTGATCTATCTGCAATTGAAGATCGAGGGGGTCCAATGATTATAGAGGACAAAAAAGAAATGGCTAAATTATTGTCTAGGACAAAACCAGGAGAAGACGCATTATCGTTATTAAAGGCAGATAGATTAGACGATTTAGTTGGAGTTTTAAGAAGATTAGATCGAAGTAATGCTTCTAGAGATAGAGAGTTACATGCAAGGACAGAGATGCTTTTTGCAGCAAGTAGAGGAGATTGGCAAAGAGCTGAGGATTATGCTGTAAATTTACTTGCTCAAAAAGAGGGTGATGATATAATGTGTCGTAAATTATTAGCGGCAGCAGCTCTTGCAAATAGAGACTTATTGGAAGCAAAAATAAGATTAGAAGACCTTCCAGAGAATGATGCAGAATCAGATCAATTAAGGTGGGTTGCATCATTATTTGCATTAAAAGGGAAATTAAGAAAATTCGAAGTTGATGAAATGTTACAATTGACACCAGGAGGTCGTAGGTTAGAAGATTTAGTTTCTAGATTTCCTATGTTGATGGCTTGGCCTTCCAAAAAACCAAGAATAGACAATGCTGTCGACCGTAGAGGTTTGCTTGGAGATGTTGCTAGATTACGTTTAAGCGGAAGAAGTGATGATGCTTTAGCAAAAATTAAGGAAGTTCAATCAATGATGCCAGATATGTTAGGTGCTCGTTGGTTTGTTGCTGAAGCATTATGTCTTATTGATTTAGGAAGAATTAAAGAAGCTATGGAAATACATTTTGAATTAAGTAAATCTGAGTCAGAAGATCCTTATGTTGCTGGTTTATGTGAGGTTTTGAGAACATTAGGCAATAGTGCACCACATTTAGTCGATAGAAGAATGGAAGGAATAATAGAAGTATTAATTGCTACAGAATCGAAAAAATTGAGTAGGTTAGAATGGTCTAGAATTGTAGATACTATGCCAACTAATGCAGTTGCAGCACTGAAATTAGGTCGTAAAGGTGAAGATGAAGCACTTGCATCTAATGCTTGGATTTCTATGGGTCCAGCATTAAAGAAAAATATGTGGCCAGTTGTAAGAGGTGCTTTTGCAGTTTCAAACGCCTTCTTTATTTGTATGATTTTAGCAGGTGCTTTAGTTATGTATATGGAAGGGCCATTAGGGATTCCTTTGGTTATTGGTGCAATTGGATTATGGGCACGTGCAGGCAACATGAGGCAAGTTGTAAGACATAGAGATATGCCCTTGTGTAAGGACTATTCTTCACGTTTAAGATCAAGAAGAGCCATGGTTAAGTACAATGATTTGCCAGTTGGAACTCATTTGATGTTAAGTGGAATAGTAGTTCCAATTGCAGAAATACCAATCGATTTAGGTTATCCATTGTGGGTAGATCCATTGGTAGGTAAGAGAGATAAATGGTTGCCAGGATTAAATTTAGGAAAAGGTTCATCGAAGAAACGCAAGAAAAGACTTGAAAAGCATTTAGATGGCGAATCAACAGGAATTGAAGGAAGAGGAAAAGCATCCAAAAAAGCTTTACTTTCAATGATTGACAAGAAAAATCAACAAAAGAGAAAGAAATTTGATGGAATTCGAAATATCTCATCAAGTATAATTCAGGCTAGAGATGATGGAATGGTTTTTGATACAGAAGAGCACGATGAGAGAAGACATGGAGGTCCAAAGCGACCATCTGCAAGAGGTCCTCCAACAAAAAGGACTCCACCTCCAGGCTTCAAAGGAAAGAGGTCACCTGGTAACCGTGATTCAGTATTTTATTGAATTATTCTTCTTCCAAGTTAAATCCAGCGATTTGACCAGAGAATATGTTATCTAACATGTCGGATTCATTTCTTGTAATGATGCCATCATCTAATACTCCTAATACTTCTTCTTGAACATCTTCAGATAAGTTAAGTATTTTACAAGCCTTAGCAATCATTTTCATTTCTACATCGTTAGGATAAACCCTTTTATTTTTTGCAGCACTGTCAAATGCAGCTCTTGCAGCAATTAATACTGCTTCATCTTCATTAATGCCTAAATCAGCACACATCAAAGCAATAGTTCCTGTTTCTGCTTTATCCATCTTGCCATCATTATATGCCTCAGCATATAATTCTCTTAAGCTCCGTACTTTTTCTTGCATTAAAATTGCGATTGGTCTAGTTGGCTCAATATTCTCAAGAATTATTTTTACAATTACAGTGATTGGTGCAGAAAGAATCATTCCGATAGGCCCCCATACAAACCCTCCATATGCAAAAGTTAGTAATAATAATACAGGACTTACATCTAATTGATTACCAGTCCATTTTGTTTCAATTACTGCACCCCAGAGTTGCTGATTAAAAATTATTACAACTAAAACGACTGTACCAGCCACCCATTGTCCACCTAAATCCTCCCATGAAAGCAAACCAAAGAGAGGATCTTGAATTGCAAGATAACCTAAAACTATGGCAGGCATTGATGCAATTATGGAACCAATATATGGAACATAATTGAATAAAAATGCTAATATTCCCCATACGAACCAAAGTGGTACTCCTAAAATCAAACAAATTAAACTTGTACATATTCCTGTTCCCAAACTTACATTTGTTTTAGTCATCAAGTAAGCATTTACACTTGCTTCAATTTTCCTAGTGACTTTGGAAATACTTTTTGCTTTATTTCCAGGAAATGCTCTAGCAATTCTTCCTTCAAGATATGGCATTTCATAAATTATAAACACGAGGAATAGAATCATTGTAATTGAACTAAATGCATAACCGCTTAGAGTGCCAATGAAACCAGCACCTTGTTCAGCACCTATTGAATTAAAAGGATCTTCAAGACCACTTACATTTAGCCCTGTATTATTTAGTGAGATATATAGTTCTGAATAATTTTCTTCAAGAGTTTCTATACCTCCATTTTCCATATATACTTGAACATTGTAAGCAATTGCAATAAAAACTCCAATTAAGATGTTTATGAACATTAAAAGGACAAAGAAATAAGACCAACCTTCACGCATTTTAAATTCTCTCATTAGATATAATGCACCAGGCCTTAAGATTAGATAAACTAGAACCGCCATTGCAAAAGGTTGTAGAACAGGTGCTAATGATTGGAGTACAAAACCACCAATAAAAAGAACTAAACAAACATTAGCAACTATGGGTAATTTTTGCTTAAGTAATAATCTTAATTCCTCAGTTAGAATATAATTGATTTCTTTTTCATTTCTTCCTTTCGCGCTCATGCTATCGGACACCCCATAGTGTATGGGTTTGAAATGATAACGGAGATAATGAGATGTTTTCTTTTAAAAATTAAAAACAAGTTATTCATCTTTAATTACATTGCCATTAGAATCTAATTTGAACATTCTAACAGTATTTGTTGCACCAGAAATTGCTTTTGGAGATCCACTTACAGACACCAATACATCATTTGGTAGGATTTTTCCATTTTCATATAATATTTTTATTGCATTGAGTATAGTACTACGACTTCTTTCTTCTTCTTCAACTAATATAGAATCTACTCCCCATAATAGTGTGTTTTTCCGCATAGTTTCTATTTTATTTGTAAATACTGTAATGGGGCATTTAGGCCGATATGCGGATACTAATCTTGCTGCATTTCCATTTTGACTGGCAACTAATAGCATTGCAACATTTTCTTCTTTACTTAGAGCTACACCAGCATGTGCTACTGCACGAGTTGCTCTGTATTTCGAAAGTGCAGGAGATGAATGAATTGATTCTAATCCTTGTTCTACATGAGCGCAAACTTTACTCATTGTTTGAACCGCTTCAAGAGGATAATCTCCACTTGCAGTTTCTCCAGATAGCATAAGAGCACTAGTTCCTTGTCTTATAGCGTTAGCAATATCTGTAACTTCAGCTCTTGTAGGAACTGGGCTATGGGTCATAGATTCTAGAACTTGTGTGGCTACAATTACTGGAAGCCCACGCTCTAACGTTTTTGCAATTAATTTTTCTTGAATAAGTGGTACTTCTTCATAAGGAATTTCTACGCCTAAATCGCCTCTTGCAACCATTATTCCATTACAAATTTCAAGTATTTCATCAAAATTTTCTATAGCTGCGGGATGTTCAATTTTTGCAATTAATGGTGTGTATTTTCCTGCTTCTTTTATTGCATTTATGGCGGGTTGTAAATCATTAGCATTTCTTACATAAGATACTGCAATAAAATCAACATTATTTTCTAATGCATGTTTGATTGAAATAAGGTCCTTTTCACCAACAGAAGGTAAACTAACTAGTGTTCCAGGCACATTTACTCCTTTCCTACTTGAGACCAATCCAGACTCAATAACTTCGCAATTAACGACATCATTTTCTTTATTTGGGGATTTTAGCACATTTAGACGTACGGTTCCATCTGCAATGAGTATTGCATCACCTTCTGCCAAATCTTTTGAAAGCCCTCCATAACTTACAGGGATATTGAAAATAGTCTCGGCAGCAGAATTTTCTATTAATTTGATAGTGTCATTTAATTTTTCCATTCCACAATATAATCTAACAAGACTGTTTTTTGATAATAAAATTTCTTTTTCCATTGTGCCTAATCTTAATTTTGGTCCAGGTAAATCTGCCAGAATGCCAACAGGGTTTCCAAATTTAGATTCAACCTTTCTTAATTTATTAATTAATTCAGTTTTTTGTTCTAAATTACCATGACTATAATTTAGACGAGCAACATTTAATCCTGCATTAACTAATGCTTCTAATGTTTCTTCATTATCACTTGCAGGCCCAATAGTTCCAATTATGCGCGTTCGTCTCATATTTCTCGGGGATTAGTCATAAGTGATAATCTTAATATTCACATGTTACGTTTTTTAATATTCTAGGAGTAAAGTGGACGCGGCGAGATTTGAACTCGCGGCCTCTACCATGCCAAGGTAGCGATCTTCCAGGCTGATCTACGCGCCCATTAATACATACTCGCATTTCAAATTGATATAAAATTATTAGACATAATCTCTGATGTGTTATAACCTAACGGCTAGTCGAGAATCCATGCACGATAGATTGAGTTCTAGAAGAACTCAAGTGAATTATGCAGTTTTATTAGTATTATTGATGATTAGTTCTATTTTTGTAAACATTTTCACTAATTTAGACAGATCGTTTCAAGAGCCAATGACTCAAATAAATGAAAATTTATTTTTAGAAGAAAATTCTGAAAACAATATTGTATATCTCCCTAATTTAGAATATTATACTGCTAAGGGTGAAGAACTTGTAGAGTTGGTTGTCATTACAAATGATTTATCTTCTTTAACAGAATGGCAAAAAGAAAATGGATTTTTAATTAAACAAGTTGATTTACAAAATGGACAAAAATTTACTGAACATTCATTACCAGATTTTGGTATACAACATAGGAAAATTAGCCTTTCAGGTTGGATGGTTGAGAAATTAGGATCAATTTCGGGAATTTTGATGGTTATGCCTGACCCTGGAAACCCTCAACCAGTTGCTTTAGAAGAACCAGGGGAATATTCTGTAGTATCTGGAGAATTACATGGCGCTACAGATTCATGGGATAGAAATATTAGTGGTCAAGGAATCAAGGTCGCAGTTGCAGATTCTGGAATTGATTTTGCACATCCAGATTTAAATGGGACTCAAGCTAGAGTTGATGATGTAACAAGTCCTTGGAATGGATGGCCAATTGTTTTTGACCCAAGATCCATGGAACAATGGCAGAGGAATGGTAATACATACCCTAATGATTCATCTTCTTGGTATTCAGATACATCTACAATTGAATATGATTTAGATATGAATAATTTTTTAGATGATTCTAATTTATCAATTTTTGGAATTAATCCTTCAATCTCTGGAGAATATCATTTAGGAAAGCATCCAGATACAGTTTTACAATCATTAGCAGGTGGCGAAATAGATGTTTTAGTTGTAGATGAATTAATTGCAGGAGTATATGATACTGTTTATGTCGATACAAATAGAGATGGCTATTTCAATGATGAAAAACCAATGAAAATGGGAAGTGAAACATCAGGAAGAGATACAGATGGTGACGGATTATGGGATCAATCTGCAGGAATGTTGTATTGGATATCTGATGGAGTGAATTCTTTACCTTACGGGCCTACATATACTTCTAGAGCGGGATTACAAGATAGAATTCCAGGTAATGGAAATCTTACATTATTTATGTTGAATGTACATACAGGACCTGCAGGAAATCATGGAACCCTTTGTGCTTCTGCTGTAGCAGCTCAAGGAATTGTAGGGGATGGAGCAGTATTAGGTATGGCACCAGATTCAGAATTAATTGCAATTGCCAATATTTATGCAGGTGGTTCTTTGCTTGATGTATTTCGTTTTGCTGCTGAAGGATATGATGGGAATTTAACATCAGGAGATGAATCAAATATTGCATCATTTTCATTTGGATGGAGACCTCCAGAAGGGGGTGCTGATGGTACTGCACTGTATTTGGATTGGATGACTAGAGTGCATGCAACAAAAACAACATATCTTGCAGCCGCAGGAAATGGAGGACATGGGTATGGAACTGTAGCTTCTCCTGGCGCAAGTTCAGGAATAATTACAGTGGGCGCTTTTAGTAGTAAAGGAGGAGATAACTGGGGCCAATCAGTAATGTGGACTGATAGAGGTCCAAATGCACTTGGAAGAATGGATCCTGATATCGTAGCTGTTGGTTGGTCTGCAACAGGAGATACAACATTAAATCAAAAAAATAATGCAAATAGTGCATATTCTTCTTGGGCAGGAACAAGTTTAGCTACACCTGTTGCGGCTGGATTAACTGCTCTTGTAACACAAGCATGGTATGAAACAAATGGCGATTGGCCAAATAGTCTTCAAATTAGAGATTTGATAATGTCTACAGCAGATGATAGAGGGTATGATCCCTTTGTACAAGGAGCAGGATGGTTTAATGCAAAAAGAGGTGTTGAAACGATTTTAAACCAAAATGATACTACATTTTGGGTACAACCTGCATATTGGATGGCTGGAAAATTGCAAGGAGCCAATAGAGATGCAAATATGAATATTTTATTACCAGGAGAAAGTGACAGTATTAATATTACATTAAACAATACTGGAACATCAACTATTGATTATTCATTTGAACCAGTAGTAATAGAACCAATAACTCATAATAGAATTATTTGGAATGCAAGTAGTTCTAGTGGATGGGATGGTTATCAAAGTTCAAGACCAGATTTGGTATTTCCCGTAAATTTACAAAATAATCAAAATTATACTTTAGATGATGATACAATTTTAATTCGTGCCAGAGCATCATTGAATGGTTCGGCATTTGACTCAGATCAAAATAGAAATGAAGAGAATGTACCTTTGATAAAAATATTAAGGTGGAATGATGATGATGGAGATGGAAAATATTGGGAAGACCTAGATGGTGATGGAGAAGTAGATGATGGAGAATGGGAGGCAGGTTCAGAATATACAATGGTAACTCAAACAGGGCATGTTTCACCACAGACAGAAGCAAGGATGGGAATGCCATTAGATCATTCAGATTCTGGAATTTTAGTAGGTATTTGGTTAGAACAAGTGAGAGCTAGTAATGTTGATCCAGTTCAAATGGAAATAGATATCACTACTTTTGGATATTCTTCAAATCCATGGATACAAAATATTTCAAATATTGTTGTATTGCCTGGAGATGAAGAAATAGTTACTGTTGATCTGGATGTTCCCTTGAATGCTTACCCAGGATTACATCAACAAGCCTTAATGATTACAGCTAATAATGGTACTAATGAATCACATTCATGGCCCTTGCCAATAATTGTAAACGTTGCCATGGAAGGGCCAAATGAATTAAGATCTTTACCTTTAGATGATGAATTAACTAATCAATCATTGTATCGCTCAACTTGGATGCAAGGAGCTCAAGGATGGGGTTGGAGAGAAGAATCAGGAGATTGGAAATCAATTAGTTTGAATTGGCCATCTAATTTGACTACGGGAAATATTCTAATTGATGTAGATTGGAATGATAATGTTTGGACTGATATTGATGCACATCTATTGAGTGAACAGGCCCATCCTTATTTTAATGAAGATCCTTTGGCTTATGGACCAGTTCATTTTAGTGTAGAATCTGGTTCTGAAAATAATTATCAGGGTTCAGGAAAATGGGGTTGGAATACATATACTGGAGAAAGTCACGAATTATTACAAGCTAAACCTTCTACTGGAGTTAAACAATTATTGTTACATTCAACATTTCATGGTGTTGGAACAAATGATAACCCTGTAAATGTCACAGTATCTTATGTTGATAGTTTAGGAGCGCCATTACAAAGAGTAGTTGATGATTGGAGTAATGGAGGATTTAATCAGCCAATTCAAATTGGAAGCACTCATTCATTAAATGTGGAAGAGGTTAGAGCAATAGGATGGATTAAACCTTTAAGTTTACAAAATGAATCAGCAACTCAAGATACGCCAGGTGATTGGTCTTCTAGTGGATATATAAGAGAAATACATATTGAAGATGCTCAAGAATTTAAAGTCAATATTGACTCAAATATGTTTGGTGATGATTTAGATTTAGCAGTCTATAGAGATGGTAATGAAAATGGAGTAATAGATTGGGGCAATGAACAGGAAGCAACTTCAGGTTCAGGTTCAAGTAGAGAGAATATAATGATAGAAAATCCAGCAGATGGAACTTGGTTTATAGTTGTCCAAGGATATGATGTTCCTAATGTAAATACCACTTTTTGGATGGAGGTAGAAGTTCTAAAAGGTGATAATTTAATAGTTGAAGATATTTTACAATTGAATGAAACTGAAATTAACCAATCATATCCTAACGGTAGTGCTCGTTTAGGGGGAGTAATTCCAGAGGATGTAATATCTCTTAATTTGACAGCATCAATTCCTCCAGAAGAAGGATATTGGAAAGGAATATTAGAATTAGTATTGGAAGGGGATTCTGGAATTGTTAAGATACCTTATCATTATCAATTGAATGAATTTCCGACTGAAATCGAGTTTTTACAAATTAATAAAGGAGAATATAGAAATAAATCTGAACCTATAAGTTTACATTTATTAGATAGAGGTGGCGGTTTCTCATTAAATGATTTAGAATTCAATGGCTCATTTAGTTCAAATATGATTACCAATTGGACTGATTGGGAATTAAATCAATGGCATGATTTTACATTTGAAGGAATAGGCCTTGATGGAGAATGGAAAGATCTAACGAATACATGGTTAGGACTTCAGGTTGAAGATTCTAACACGTCTGTGTTGACGGAATATTCAGGTTTTGTTGTATTTGAAGCTGAAGATTTTTCAAATACAACTATTGGTGTAGGTACGGCGTTAAACACCTATTGGTCTGAAGAGACAATAGTTTCAGGTTTTAGCGGAAGAAGTTATTTAGAAGCAAAGCCAAATAATGGTGTCAATGTATTTGATTCTACAGATGGACCTCGTTTAGATTATGAAATTGATTTTAATTCACCAGGGACATATTATGTGTATGTTAGGATGCTAGGCCAAAGTGGTAGTGATGATTCTTTACATGTAGGTTTAGATGGTAATCCATTAACATATGGAGATGTAGGCATGACATCTGGTTCTTCATGGGAATGGAAGGATACAGCAGCAGGAAATGTAGTAACTTTTGATGTTCAAAATCCAGGTAGACATACATTTAATATCTGGATGAGAGAAGATGGAGTTGTTGTCGACAAAGTAGTTTTACAGCAATCAGGATCAATTCCAACAGGATTGGGTCCGAGTGGATTAATGAGTACAAATGGATTTAATTCTGGACTTATAGCAGAATTTTTTGATAATTCAGGATTGAGTGTAAATACAAGTGGAATGCCAGATTTAAATGGTAGAACCCCTGATTTTACAAGAATAGATACGATGATTAATTATTCTAATTCAAATAATCAACCTTGGCCTGGACTGAGTTCTTCATTTGCGGATGAATTTTCTTCACGACATACAGGTTATGTAAGGGTAGATATTGCAGGAAATTATACATTTTATGTTAATTCGGACGATGGTTCAAAACTTTGGATTGATAATCAAGTAGTAGTTGAAAATATAGGTACTCATGCAATAAGAGAAGAATCAGGAACAATTTATTTAAATGCAGGATATCATACTTTAAAATTAGAGTTTTTTGAGAACTTTGGTTGGGCAGGTCTTGAATTAAAATGGGAGAGCGACTCGATACCTAAGCAATATGTCCCTCCAGGGTCACTTTTCCATGGTTCGGGATTACCAATTAGACAAAATGAATTAGTTTCTTGGTGGCCTCTTGATGAAGCAAACGGTACAGTTATTGGTGATTTAATTAGTGGTTATGATTTAAATTTGAATGGAAATAATGGTACTGATTGGGAAATGTGTAGAAGAGCATATTGCCATAATTTTGATGGTATTGATGACTTTGCTATTTATGATCTAAATGCAAATGAAGAATGGAGTGGAGATTTTACAGTATCTATGTGGGTCAAAGCAGAGGCTTTAGGGCAATCTGATTTTTCAAGTATTTTTGCTGTAGATAATTCTGGAGGAAACAATCGTTCTTTCCAATTTATGGTGGATGGTAATAATCCTGGAACTTATCAATTTTATAGTGATTCAAGATATGACATTGGTCCAGTTGATGATGATTCATGGGTTCATTTAGCTGCAACATATTCAGATAGTAAAATAAGCAATCCATCATCTAATGCTGCTACTTTAAGACTTTATTATAATGGATTACTTGCTAACACTGCATCTATAGATCCATTAGATGCAAATAATTTCAATCTGTATAAATTAGGTGTGAATAGAGCAGGTAATTCCTATTTTGCAGGATTAATTGATGACGTAAGAGTTTATGATGCATCTTTAGGGAGTAATGAAGTATTGGCAATTTACAATAATGATCAATTTCCAGATTCTGGAGGAATAATCAGAGAGGGTTGGTTGAATTTCAGTCATGATCCAATTGAAGGGCAACATATTTTTCAAGCAAGTATTGTTGATGTACATGGTTTGAAAAATCAAACTAATACTTGGTTGGTGCATGATCATACGAATCCAGAAATTAATGTGGTTAATTTACCTCATTCTAATTTAACAAATTTAACTCAGCTAGATTTAATTTTAGAAATTAATGAATATTCGCAATTAATGATAAATGGAATGCTAGAACAATGGCCAGGCATTCAATTTTGGACAACACTTGATTTATTAGAAGGTGAAAATGAATTCATGATTAAAGCTATAGATAGGGCAGGAAATTGGGGAGAATTACCATTGATTATTACTAGAGATACAATTTTGCCAGCAATTTCTCTATTTCCACTTCCTTCAACTCCACAAAATGTTTCAGAAATTACAATTAGTGGGTGGGTCGAACATGGCTCTACAGCATGTTTAGGAGAACTTATTTTTAGTAATCCAATTATTGGTGACGTTTTAGCAGATTGTGATTTAAGATCTAATCAAACAGGTTCAGATTCTCAAGGATGGAGATTTAGTGTAAATTATAATCTTTCCGAAGTTAATGATGGTGAATTTTTATTCGAGTTAAAGGCTAGAGATTGGGCTGGTAATTGGAATGAAGTTAATGCCAGTTTTAATTTGGATACAACCCCGCCCTCCATTGAATGGATTAATCCTAATATTTTTGATAATAATTTATTAAATCAATACCTTAATTTATCTTGGGAAACAGATGAGCAATCTAATCAATACGTGTATCATAATGGTAACTTAATTTCGGAATTAAATGGATATGGAATTAATGAATTAAACTTAGAGTTAACAGAAACAGGATATCATGAATTTTGTATTTTTGCTATAGATGCGGCACAAAACTTTGCTGAATATTGTATAGAATCATATTTATCTCCTGATATATATTTTACAGATGTATATGCGCCATGGGATGGAAAAACTGTTAATTCTAAAGTAGTTAGTGCAGAAATATTCTCTGGCCCTAATCAAACTTATAGTTGGGCTAAATTATATTCAAACATGTGGGTTGTTCAACAGCAAGAAGAAACATTTAATGAATTTACAACAGTAAGTTTTGATTTAGATGAAGGAATAAATAATTTGAGAATATTTGTTTCAACTTTAGATGGTTATGTAATACATGAATTATCTGTTATTCTCGATACAGAATCACCAAAATTAAATACAGATATTTCTTTAAAAAATATTTCAGTATCTGGTAATTTATTGGATATAACAGGAGATTGTGAGCCAGGTTTATTTGTAAATGCAATATTACAATCTGAATTTTTAGAAGCTGAATGTAATTCATTAGGTAGATATTTGATAAGTATGCCTTTATCAGGCCCTGAAGGAGAAAAACAAGTTTCTCTTTGGTCAGAAGATTTAGCGGGTAATGCAGCACAGATCACTTTAAATTTCACATTAGATACAATTTCACCTTCGATAGCAATAGTTCAAATTAATGGTAATTGTACAGATCTGCCAATACCTACAATTTTTGATAATAATGAATTGCCTTCATGTTTATTAGATGCAAATGCTAAATTTACAGGTGAAGATATTGTAGAATGGAGTTTTGTAGCTTTTTATGATGGAATTGAAGTAGAAAGAATTAGTGGATTTAATATAGAGAATGGTACTGAAATAAACCTTCAGGTTAATGACAATATAATGAGTGGTACTTGGTTATTTACTGCTTGGGCTATAGATGATGCTGGAAATAATTTTGAAACAAATCAAGTTTTTAATTTAACAAGTGAAGGGTTTTCAGGATTGCAACATGCAACAAAAATTGGTTCTAGTTTAAATCTAATAATCATTGTAATTACGATATTTATGTTATTTACTTTAATCTTAATAAAGAAAAGAGATTCTATATCAGTTGAAAGATTTGATGATTCACCATCAATAAACCCTGAAATGATTTTTGATGAAAATGATTTATCTTTAGGTGAATTAACACTTAAAGAAGAATCTAATTTTAAATCAGAAATTATTGAAAATGATGAACCAACTGTAGAGATTCAAGAAATAGATTCTTTGATGAATTCAGAAATTAATAATCAGAATACAGACTTTGATTCACTAAAAGAACTTCTAGATTCAGAAACAAATACATTAGATGAAGCAGAAGTATTTGCTAATGATACTGGAGTTATGTTGGCTGCTGAGGGTACAATACAAGGCCAAACAGGTTGGTATCATGATAGGGATGGAAATTTATTTTATTGGAATATTGATGAAAATGGAGTTTGGACAAAAATCGATACGGAGTTGAATTGATGGACAGTTCAAATAAAATTGATTTGGAAAAGTTTGCAAATTATATGAAAAATATCCCTATTCCAGAAGATCCTCCTATAATCTCTAATGAACTTAAGGAAAAAATAGTAAATTCAACAAAAGAAGAATTTCCAAAAATCTCTACTTTGATTGAAAAATTAGAATTATGTTGGTTATCGTCAAATGATAATCGATTAGGAGTAACAACATTTAGTGGTGATTATAATGAATTATATCGGAAAAAACGTTTAAATTTGCCTTTAGGCCCTATTAAAATTAAAATTCATCCAGTACTTATAGATGATGAAAAATTATTCAATCATACATTGGTTCATGAAATATTGCATGCATCAGGAATGTTTGAACATTCGGAAACACATGATGAATTAACTAATAAAATTGCACCAGCACCATCATTATCAGAATCATTAGTTTTAAGATATTTACAAGCAATAATGATTTCAACAACTAATGTTCTTAGTTGGGAATGTGATAATTGTAATTATATTTGGACAAGAAATACATTTATCAAACCAAATGTTTGTCCTAAATGTTCATCATTATTGAAGTGAAATGGTGGGGGCACTGGGATTTGAACCCAGACCAGCGGATATCTTCTACGTATCAGTCATCAAACAGGTCAGCGCTCCAGTTGGTCATCAGCAAAGCAGCTTTCCTCCTGTCTTCATTCCCGTTCGAATCCCGTGCAACTGGAGCCCGCGATACTACCAGGTTATACTATACCCCCATTGGTGAACACCCGAGTAGTCCTCGGCTTATCAACACAACGTATGTGCATCATTATAGAATACAAAAAAAGAAAGAAGTATTCAGACTTTTGCTTCTCTTCTAGCCCTTTTACGTCGGCGTAGTTTTTTCTTACGCCATTTCCATCTTTGATTCCCAGTTTTCTTCCAAGCACGAGAACCTCTCTTCATGGTAACGAGTGGCCGACTTACTTCCTGTATATGAGTTTGCTCACTCACAAAACGTGTAAACAGACACCTATTTTTGACAATACGGGCACACGGGGATTCGAACCCCGGTTGCCGGCTTAGAAGGCCAGCGTGATATCCACTACACTATGCGCCCAATCTCTGTCGGGTAATAACGGTCTTATAACGATGTATAACAAGCGTTAACATCTACCCGTCAATTTGAAGTCCTGAAACTCTACGAGTAGATTATGGGCCGTGGCATTATTGCAATGAATATTTTATTCCTGCTATTGCTTCCATCAATTGCAGTAGCATTACCTGTAAGTAAGGAAATTCCAGATTGGCAAACAATACCTGAAGGTCATACCTTAGAAATCCCGTTTCAAATATCTAATGAAAAATATGATGATGATCCTTGGTGGTTAACGACGACTTTAGATAATAACCGAAATAAAATTCATGATTCTTTAGAAACAGTTTCAGAACCTGTAAATGTTGGTTTGTCTTATGATCACACTCCAAATGGTGATGATATTAATTCAATAATCGAATTGGGTTATTCTGTCAATCTTGAAGTTCCTGAAGTTGATGCTTTGTTAATTGGTACTGTTAATTCAAGTGACATTCACAAGCTTTCCAACTTAGATGGCGTAGTAATGGTAGAACGGTATGGAGAGGTTGTATTTTATGGAGATATCCAAACTCCAGCAGTTAAGGCTAGAAATTCCACATTATATCCTGTTGGTGCATGGGATCTTGGAGTTAGTGGTAAGGGAGTAAATATCGCATTGACAGATACTGGTGTGGATAATGAGCACCCTGGATTGTCTGGAAAATTTGTTGCTGGTTATGATGCAGTTTGCTTTGTGCATTCAGATCCACAATGTATTTTAGCTGGTGGACGAGAAACTGATGGATCATTTGATCCTGATGATGGCAATCAACATGGCACTGCATGTATGGGTATGGCTGCAGCGACAGGAATAGAGGCAGATGGATCACAAAGTGATTTTTATGGCTCAGCACCAGATGCATCTCTTGTTGATGTCCGAATAGGAACTGATGTTGGGGCTGGCCCTTTCGAAAATTATGTAATATCTCAGGATTTTTATGAATCTGCAATGAATGGTATTCAATGGATTATTGACAATAGAGATACTGCTTGGCCTGGTGTAGATGAATCACTACATGGGATTGATATAATTTCTCTATCTTGGGGAATTACTAGTCATGAAGATGGAGGAAGTGATGGAGAAGACATGTTTAGCCGTTTGCTTGATGAAGCAATGGAAGTTGGTGTCACAGTAAGTGTAGCAGCAGGGAATGACGGACCAGATAATGATGGTTTGTCAGGAATGGGTTCCAGCAGCTTATCAATAACTGTTGGAGCAACTGATGATCAAAATACAATTGATAGAGAAGATGATACTATTGCAAGTTATTCAAGTAGAGGTCCTAGAAGGGATAATGGAAATAATAACCCTCTCGATGAATTTAAACCAGAAGTTACTGCACCAGGAACGAATATTATTCAAGCAGAAGGTTGTGTAACTAGTGGAGGTTGTTCTAATATTATTGATGATGCAGCCGATAATACATACACTGGAAGAGGAAGTGGAACTTCTTATGCTACACCAGCAGTAACTGGAGTAATTGCACTGATGATGGAGGCGAATCCAGATTTAGATCCATTACAAATTAAAGAGATTTTAAAACAAACTGCAGAAAGAAGAGGAGAACCATTCGATACTAGTATAGATCCTTTTTGGAACAAGGACTTTGGTTGGGGAATGGTTGATGCACATGCTGCCGTAAAATTATCTTTTGATTTACTAAATTCGGGTATGGAAATGGAAAATTATTCACCTTATTTACAATTGCATATTACTTCATTTTCAGAGGATTTAGAAAACTCATCTACAATGATTAGTGGTATTGCTTGGGCCCAACAAGGAGAAGTATCCGCAATTGAGTACAATATTGATGGCGGTGCTTGGTATCAAGCTACTTACGAAGAAGTTAATGAAACAAATCAAAATGCACCCTTTAATTGGTCAATACAATTAGATCCAGGAGCATTATCTGATAAAAATCATACAATACAAATTAGGAGTGTTGGAGCTGGAGATACAATAAATCAATATTCTCTTTTGAGTATTTTAACAATACAGGGCACTGGTGTTTCTGATGAATCTAGTGAAGGAATAAACATGTTTGTTATTATTTCACTTTTCATTATAATTGGCTTCTTACTTGTAATGTTTATGTCTCAGATTAGACAACCAGAATTACTCCCGTCTTATCAAGAGTCAATGCCTCAAGGCAACAATTCATCTGGAAAAGTATTAGATGCGGAATTGCTAGATGTAGTAGAGGATTTTGAAAAGAATCACCCAAGTTAATGAATATTTTTGAATTATTTCCGCGCGAGAGTTTCAAGTGTAGAAGCCCCCTCCGATGGTACGGACGCGTTCCGGCGGTGAGTATTTTTGAGTCGGGATTTTACAAAAAGAGTTTTAGCAATTCAGCCAACTGGCGTTCGGAAAATGTTTGATATGGCAGGAGACGATGTCATTTCATTTGGATTAGGTGAACCTGATTTTCAGCCACCGCCTCTTGCAATTGAAGAGTTTCACAAAGCCATGTTGGATGGGCGTAACAAATACACTACAACTGCAGGTTTACCAGAATTAAGAAAGAAAATTGCAGAATCATGGTCTGATTATGACCCTAATTTAAATGAACAAAATGTATGTATGACTATGTCTGGAACAAATGCACTTTTCAATTGTTTTATGGCTTTAGTTGAATCTGGAAATAATGTATTACTTCCTGAACCATATTTTCCATTATATGGTCCAGATGTGGTTTTAACAGGAGGAGAAGCTAGATATTACCCTTGTTTATTTGAAAATGAATTTATTCCTTCGATTGAAGATTTAGAAGAATTAGTAGATGAAAATACAAAAGCAATACTGTACAATTTCCCTTCAAACCCTACAGGTGCTATGCTTACAATTGAACAGAGAGACATTCTTTTGAATTTTGCAAAAAAACATAACCTTTGGATTATCACTGATGAAGTGTATGATAGAATAATTTACGAAGGAGAACATATTTCTTTTATTGGAACAGATTACGACAGAGTGTTACTAATAAATTCCTTTTCAAAAACATTTGCTATGACGGGATGGAGAATTGGATATATATTATCTCCAAATCTTGAAGCAATGGAGCAAGTAATAAAGTTGCAATATTATTTAGCTGCATGTTCAAATGATGGCATGCAATATGCGGTTTTAGCGGCATTTGAACATGCAAGTGAGTATCCAAAAGAAATGGCGCTTGAATTTAAGAAAAGAAGAGATTTAATTTGTGAAAGACTCAATAAAATGCCAGGAGTTTCATGTCATGTGCCCAAAGGCGCATTTTATGTATTCCCAAAAGTATCTGTAAATGGGATGAATTCTGAAGATTTAGCTATTGAATTATTGAAAGGAGGGGTACTTTGTTCTCCTGGTTCTGCATTTGGAGAATCTGGAGAAGGCCACCTTAGGTTTGCTTATACAATATCAAGAGAGGATATTTCAAAAGGAATGGATAAAGTAGAGGCAGTACTTCAAAAACTTACAAAATAGGAGGGCTCAATTTGAGCACATTAATCTCAGGAATTTTTTGGTTAATCTTAGGCGGACTTATAGGACATATTATACCAAGAGTCCCAATTATGTTTTTTACAAGATCAAAATCTCAAAATTTAATGTTTCCTCCACATCCAGAACCAATGCCAATCACATCGGAATTATTGGTAAGGATACTTAATATGAGAAGATTATATTGGATGTCTTTATTTTTCACATTACCTTCACTTATTTTTGGATGGATTATGATTTCATGGGCTAATTCCCCAATGGGATTTGGGATGTTTTTAGCTAGTGGTTGGACAATAATATCTAGATTGTTGCCAGATAGTGTGCATAAAAAATACAATTATCCTTATTCTTTAAGTTTAATCTTTGATTTAAATTTACTAATAAATAGTACTAGGTTGAAAGATGTATTAGTCGATGAAGGATTAGAAATTAATAATGCACTAATTTGTTGTGAAAATATAAACCCTCAATGGGAAGTAGCTTGTGTAAGGTGCTTAAATTGTGATAGATTGCTCTTGAATCACCCAAGGCCAGATTTGGGGCGAATAAGAACGGATGGATTTTTGAAAGGAGGACTTAGGGTTTTGTTGTTAGATAGTCGCCCATTACTTTCGTTAAAGGACGAAGAATAATTTCATTATTACCATTCATCTAATAAATCTCTAACTTCAGGTATAGGTTCTGGTTTATCTGGTCTAATCCAATCATCATCAACTTTAAGCCACTGAGGTAGACCTTTGTTTGCACCACCTAATACAGCAAGTGTAGTGAATGCAGCAAGGGGAAGTACAGATAACGCAGTCATTAAATCTAAAAATGAATTTTGTGGTACTGTTGCACCACCCATTAAACCTATGATAAAATCTTGTTCTGTTGTGATGTCTATACTATTTCCAAGCATTCCTACTACAAGTACTGTGGCCAATCTTCCTAGCATCCACAATACAAGTATTGGGAAAAATATTGATAACTTTGTCATTGAAACCAGCCATCTTCTAGCAAAAGTAGCAACACCTATGAATTTTGTAGCAATTGTTGGAAATACTCTCAATGAGATAATTAAAACAGCAAGATATGAGACAATTACCATTTCTAATACTTGCCCGTCTTCTGCCCAAGGTAACACAATCATTAAGATAATCCATGGGATTACTACCACAATAAATTGAAATGGAATTGCGAGCATTTGTAGTCCTCCAAAAATTGCAATAATACTTTTTCCATCTCCGTGTTGATCGGAAATTAATTTAATCATTTGTCCATATGGTGAGTTTTTATGCCTTAATTTTGCTCTAGAAATTAAATCAGCATTACGAGGCTTGTTTGATAAATTTAACGAAGAAAGCCAACCTCCCCGTTTTACGACCATATTTGGCGAGAACCCCCCAACTATTAGAGCCAAAGCAAGAGCGGTTAATCCCGAATAAAATGAAGCACCTATGATCCAACGAAATAAATCATCTCTAATTTCTACAGAAAATACAAATGGTTCAAATTGAAGAGTAAAATCAAACATGTAAGTAATTGTAAATGCTGCAATTGGAGTAAATACGATTTGACCAATTGCAACAAGTGTTAACCAAATTCGAGGTAGTAGGTTTTTTGTTCCCACAATAGCCTTCTGTGAGTTATACATATTTGCTTTTTACTTAAATAATTGAAATATATGTATTTTTGATAATGGTTATTTTTTACGGGAGATTTTTTTTATTATATACTAATCAAACTTTTTACCTTCCTCCTATTGGCAGGTGCATGGCAGTGTTAGATAGCCGTGTTCTTACTTTCATCGTTATTGGCTTGTTGATGGTTTCAAGCCCCCTGGTAATAATCTCTGAAGAGTTAGAAATGAATTATTCAGATTCTGAAGTAGAAGGTCGTGTTACTGTAGACTATCTTGTTGAATCAGTATCTTTTGGAAATGCATCAAGTCCCGTGGAAAATTGGACTGAACCAGATAAATCTGTTGTGAATTTTTTAATTAGAGGAGTTTTAGTGGATATCGATGTAACAATTTTTCAAAATGCAGGTTCATTAGGGCAATTTTCTACAGCATATGTTTTAGTTGAGGCATATCACCCAATAGGATATCTTGAATGGAGTGATTCTTATACAGAATACATGACTAGAGGAATGCGTAATACTACAACTGTTAAGTGGACTCCAGAAGCTGCTCATAGTCATCTTGAAAATGGTTCATTATCTGGAGGCTACACAATAAGAGTTACAATCTCTAATGACAATATAGATACAGACACAGATCCTTCTAATAATGTCATGGAAATTGAAATGCCTGTGGCTATTTGGAGGGATCAACTTGACGACACAAGTGAGACAGCATCTTATTTTGCAATGCGCGCATACAAGTATTCTAAAGATACTGCAGATGGACCAGATGCTATTGGAAAAGGGTCTTGGCAATTAGAAGAGAATACAGGTATTGTTGGTTCTGATAGTTATCGTCATTCAACCCCTGGGAATAATTATCCTGGGAATGCATATGATAGATTGGTATGGGGTTTTCCTACTGATGGGCAATCTGGTTGTGGAGAAGTATTGGGTGTTAGGAGTTCTAATGAGTTTGGATGGGATGGAGATGGTTCATATTTTTGGCCATGGTGTAGAGCTAAATTAGATGGCAGCCAATTTGTAACTTTGGATATTGCAACTCAGGCTTGGGGCAATATCGGTACAGGAGATAAAGTGGGGCTTGAGTTATGGCAAGCAGGTGGAGGAAATATCCAAACTTTGGTAAAAGAGATTGAAGGCGTTAGCAGTACTAATTCTCAATGGTCTCAAGTATATTGGAAAGTTTCTGATGAAGAAATGAATAAATTAGAATGGCATGTTGGCTTTATTTTTGAAAGCGATAATTCTGTGGCAACTCCAGGATATCATGTAGATGATTTTGCTATTTTTGCAGTTGAAAATGTTTCTAGATTTACTCTCGATGTAGATTGTAAAGATATAACTAATGGACAATATCCAGATTTAGGTTTTAGTGTAATTCCTGATGATCCTAACCCTCCATCTATGGAATGTTTAATTCATAATAATGGATATCGAGATGCGCATGTTAGTGTATTAAGCAATAATAACAATGATACTTGGTTTGATCCAAGAATTGATCATAGTCTTTCATCGACATATGGTTCTCAGGTATTTGTAATAATTCCTCCAGATGAAACTGCAGCATTTTGGATTAATCAATCAATAATTCCTGCTGCAGAGGTCACTAATCCAAGTGACATTGCATTATTGAATATCTCAGTTATTGGTTCATATACTCTTGAAGAACATTATTTCACTTCAATTCCTATTTCTGTAGGTTATCATGACAATGCACGTATTTGGTCTGACGCACCTAATCCTGCATTATCATTTTATCCAGGAGAATCTGGAATTGTAGATGTCCAAGTCACAAATACAGGAAATAAAAATGGGAAATTTGCATTGACTGGCGCATTTCCCAATGAAAGACCACAATGGCTTCCATGGTTGTCAATATCATATAAAGATCAGTTTGGCATCGATATTCCAAGGGACAATAATGGATTCCAATCAATAGAATTATCCAAGGGAGAATCAGCTGATTTATCCTTAGAATTGGTTGCACCATTAGAAACATTCCCTGGTGTTTTTGATATTGAATTACAAGTAAATGGGATAGAAGGGACATCAACACAAGCAATATTCCCTTTGGCCATTGAGGTAAAAACACAGTATGATTTACAAATGACTGCTGAATCTCAATCATTAAGCACTCCTGCAGATGGTGTTCAAGAGTTAATACCTGTAACTTTAGTAAATAATGGGAACACTTTAGAGGTATTTAATTTACAATTGTTAGGAGATGCTTGGTCTTTAGGTGCAGAATTATCGTCAACCCAAACCCAACCACTTGCTGCTTACGGATTAGAATCATCAGGAGTCAATATCATATTACCCATGACTGAAGGAATTAGTCCCGGAGATTATACATTAATTTTATCCGCAACTTCAGTAAATGATCAAAATTACAATGGTCAGATATATTTCACAATAACAGTTGAAGATACAAGGAAAGTAGAAGTCGAAAGTAGAGATTTAAGAGAGCAAAGTTATCGTGGCGGACAACAAGTAGAATCTATTACTTTTCAAATTAACAATACTGGAAATATTGAAGATCAATATATTATTCAGCTAGATACACCAATTGGAATGGATGCTTATGTGGAATCAATTGGAATGGATGGAGGAAAAACACCTTTGATACAACCAGGAGCATCATTTAATGTAACAGTATCATTTACTTTTGATACATTAGCAGAAGGAGATTTTAATTTAGGAGTAATTGCAAAAAGTAGCAATAATGAAAATGTAATGTCTACGGGAAATGCTAAATTTATAGTAGGTAATTTAGGTTGGATAAAATTATTACTTTCTTCTGAAGATTTAGATATTGATCTTGAAACAGAAGAAGCAGGAAAAGTGTATGTTTTGCATGTTGATGAAAATGGTGACTATTACTTAAATTTACAAGTATTCAATAAACATTACACAGAACAAGAAATTAGAATTGATTTTGATGATAAAATTTCAGCCAGTTATTTTGGTATTCAGGTAGATGAGTATACAAGTGCCTTTAATGTTAGAGATAATGATAATGAGGATGTTGCGTTGAAAATAAGTGTTCCACGTTCAACACTTCTTTCATTACCTAGTGATACATATATGGTTAATTTGACAATTTGGGTTGAATCAGATCTTGATGTATCTCCGTTGATATTGAGAGTAGATTTGATGCGAGAATCTCTAAATCCTGAGGTTGAGGAAAGTTCTAGTGAATTTAGCAGCATGATTTTCAATAGTCTTTCTATAGTATTACTTGTAGGAATACTTGGTGGATTATTATTTGTTCTTTGGAGGGAATTTTCTAAGGAAGATGATGAAGAATCATATAATTATGATTCTGGAATAACAAGTCAATTTGGTGATGATGGGCGTTCAGTACCTTCAGCAAGTATGTTATTAGGCGGCGTAGATTCGATTGAAGTTGGAAAAACAGCTCCTGATTTACCTCAGGAAAATAATGTTGTAGTGAATATAGAAGAAGAAACATCACCTCCATTACCAGTGTCTGGGTTACCAGAAGGATGGACAATGGAGCAATGGAAACATTATGGCCAACAATGGTTAGATCAGCAAAAATAAATCATCCATTTAAACCGTTGCGTTAAAATCAATGGAGGTTTCGGCTACTCGCGGGAGAATCGCATAAACCAAGGTGATAAAATGAATTCAGGAGCACAAGGACAAGGGCAAGCGCCAATTTTCATATTGAAAGAAGGAACATCTCAAACAAGAGGCAAAACTGCACAAAGTAACAATATTGCTGCGGCTAAAGCTGTAGCAAATTCTGTTAGAAGTACTCTTGGACCTAAAGGAATGGATAAAATGCTTGTAGATTCTATGGGCGATGTGGTAATTACTAATGATGGTGCAACTATATTGAAGGAGATGGATATAGAACATCCTGCTGCAAAAATGATAATTGAAGTTGCAAAAACACAAGAGCAGCATTGCTATGATGGAACAACAACAGCAGTTGTTTTAGCAGGAGAATTATTGAAAAGAAGTGAAGATTTAATTGAACAAAATGTCCACCCTACTGTGATTTGCGAAGGATTCAGGTTAGCTGCTGAAAAAGCAATGGACATACTTTCTGAACATGGAATTGATGTAAACTCTGAACAATCAAAAATGCTTAATGAAGTTGCAAAAACTGCACTTACAGGAAAGAGTGCGGGAGCAGTTAGAGAATTCCTTTCAGATATTTGTGTTAGAGCGGTAATATGTGTTGGTGGTGAAGAAGATGGTGAACGTTATGTTGATCTTGATGACATAAAGGTCCAAAAGAAACAAGGAGGTTCAATAAGAGATTCTACATTAATAGATGGGATACTTTTAGACAAGGAAAGAGTACATTCAGGAATGCCAAGGAGTGTGACTTCAGCATCAATTGCATTAATTAATTCTGCCATTGAAGTTAAGAAAACAGAAGTAGATGCAAAGATACAAATTACAAATCCAAATCAATTAGCATCATTTTTAGATGAAGAAGAAGGATATCTAAAAGGACTAGTTGAAAAAATCCAATCTAGTGGTGCAAATGTTGTTATATGTCAAAAAGGGATTGATGATTTAGCACAACATTATATGGCCAAATCAGGTATTTTTGCAGTTAGAAGGGCAAAAAAGAGTGATATGGAAGCATTATCAAAAGCAACTGGAGCATCTATAATTACAAATATTGATGATTTAAATTCTGAGGAATTAGGTCATGCTTCAAAAGTGGAAGAAAAGAAAATAGGAGATTCAGATATGATATTTATTACTGGTTGTGAATCAGCAAAATCAGTAAGTGTACTTCTAAGAGGAGGGACTGAGCATGTTGTTGATGAAATCAGACGTGCTTTTGATGATGCAGTTGGTGTTGTAAGTGTTGCTTGGGAAGATGGAACAGTCTTAACAGGAGGAGGATCAGTACTTGCTGCATTATCTAGAGATTTACGTAATTTTGCAGAAGGAGTAGGTGGTCGAGAACAAATGGCAATTGAAGCATTTGCTGGGGCATTGGAAGTAATTCCAAGAACTCTTGCAGAAAATGCAGGATTAGATCCAGTTAATACAATAATAGATCTTAGAAAAGCACATGCTGAAGGAAAAAGAAATTTTGGAGTTAATGTGTACGAAGGTGGAGTAAAAGATATGTTAGCCGCAAATGTTGTAGAGCCTCAAAGGGTAGTAGAACAAGCGATTCAATCAGCAACAGAAACAGCAACTATGATACTTAGGATTGATGACGTAATCTCCGCTAAATCTGCTTCTGGCGGAGATATGGACGCAATGATGGGTTACTAGTATTGTAGATTTATTTTCTGTAGTCTGCGTTATATTCAAGAATCGCATTCGTGTGGCATATAATGTCCAGTCAAATTTGGACGGTGATTTCATGTCAAAACCAGTATTGATTCTTTTTGGAACCCAATCTGGTAATTCTGAGGATTTAGCATCACAATTAGCTAAATCTGCAACCGCTCATGGCCTGACTCCAACTGTGCTTGATATGGATGCAGCAAATGTAGAGATGATGGCATCTTCAGAAAGGATTTTGATTATTTGTAGTACTTGGGGAGAGGGTGAAATGCCTGATTCAGCTGAAGCATTATGGGATTCAATTAATGCAGAAGGAGTGCCAAAAATGGAAAATACGCATTTTTCAGTTTGTGCACTTGGAGATACAAGTTACGAATTTTATTGTCAATCTGGTAAAGATTGGGATCGAAGATTGGAAGAATTAGGAGCAAAACGAGTTTTTGCAAGGCAAGATTGTGATGTTGACTTTGACGAACCTTATGCTGCATGGGCCGCAGGTGCATTACCTGCTATTTCTTCTGTTGGCGGTTCAGTTGCAGAAGTTGTCGAAGAAACTTCAGAAGAATTAAGTGAACCTAGCACAGAAGAATCTTCATCAGGAGAATTAGATGAAATCATGTCAGATGGAGATAGAAAATTAGTAGTCTTATTCGGAAGCCAATCTGGAAATTCAGAAGATTTAGCCTTTAGGGTAAAGTCAAAAGCAAGTGAATTTGGGTTAAATGCAGAAGTTTTCGATATGGAAGGTTTTGATTTAAATTCATTAGAGAATACATCAAGATTATTGATAATTTGTAGTACTTGGGGTGAGGGTGATATGCCTGATTCTGCTGAAGCATTATGGCAACTTGCGAAATCAGATAAAAGGCCAAAATTATCAAAAACTTATTTCTCAGTTTGTGCTCTTGGAGATACAAGTTATGAATTCTTTTGCCAGTCTGGTAAAGATTGGGATGGAGTTATAGAAGAAATGGGTGGAAAAAGAATACATGAAAGAGCAGATTGTGATGTTGATTTCGATCCAACATTCCAGAAATGGGTAATTCCTGCATTAGCTGGTCTAGCAGCAGTGGATGGTAATGGAGACTATCACGAAGAATTAGTGCCATTATTCATAGAATTAGTCGAAAATAAAGGAAAGAAAACATCCACTGGAGATTTAGATACTCCTGTTATTTTCCGTGATCCAATTGAATTAACTTTCAAGATATTCCGATATGATCCTTTATTAGTTGAAAAAGGATGGGATACGTATGAATGTAAAATGCCAGGTCATTTTTCATTATTAGATGCATTAAAATCCATAAAATCAAATTTCGACCCTACACTTTCTTTTAGAGGAAGTGGGCCTTTATCAGGAATTATTGTTAATGGTGCAGTTGTAAGAGCAGATAGGACAAGATTGTTGGATATGGTTGAATTATGTGGCCATGAATTGAAGATAGAACCATTATCTGGATATGAAGTAGTAAAGGATTTGGTAATAAGCACTAAAAATTATGATGTCCATAGAATTAAATCAACTCCTTGGATGATTCCAGCCACTAGATCTGGTGTTAATACTGTTTCAGGAACTACTATTGGAGTAATGGATGCATCAAAAGCTACAGATTTACATGAATTAGGAGATATAGATAGCCCCCAATTATTACATTCATTTTCAGATACCTTGCCTTATGATCCAGAGTATATTGGTCCAGCATTGGTAATGCATACTTGGAAAAGAGTAAATGATGAAAGGTATTCAGAAAAAGCAAGGCAATCAAGCATTAATTTACTCCAAAAAGAAGGGGGTGCTTGGAATGAATCAGATTGTAGCTCATTTGGAAGGCATGGAGATTTTGGTAAAAAAATTGCCAATTCATTTAATGAATGCCGTGCAGAATTAATCCGTAAAAAAGGCTTTTCTGGAAAGCATGGGCGTTTGGTAAAATGGTATGGTCTTTCAGTAAAATGGTCTGGTAAAGTAAATGAAACAACATTGTATAGGCAAGTTTTAGGTCCTTTAGGATTAGTATCAAATTTATTTTCTGGAGTTTCTATGAGGATGATGCTTGGATTTACTAGGACTGGTGCAAAACCATTTAGAAGCATTTTTCCATTAATAGCACCACCTGCAGGAATTGGGAAAATTCCACCAATGATTAATTCTAAGGTTGAGTCACATCATGAAGTGGCAAATTTATTTAATAAATTAGATAAGAGGTTTTGAGTGATTAAAATGGTTAAGTTTGCATATTATCCAGGTAATGTTGCTAGAGCAGCTTCAATTGAAGTTGAAGATTGTATTCAACCTTTATGTTCAACTTTAGGAATTGAATTAATTGAAATACCGAAAGCTACTTCAGATGGAGGAAATATAATTTCTCAAGCATCAACGATATTACAACATACTTTGGTTGCAAGAAATATGGCATTAGCTGAAGAAAAAGGACTTGATATGATAACTACTTGTGCAACTTCTCATGGCATACATTGCGATACAATTGATGCAATGAACAATGATATATCACTTAAGTCAAAAATTAATAGTACCTTATCCCAAGTTTCAGATGTTGAATTTAATGGAGAATCAAACTCAAAGCATTTACTTCATGTTTTAGTTGAGGATATAGGATTAGAGAAAATAAAATCATTAGTGAAAAACCCAATTGAATTAAAAGTTGCAGGTTATTATGGACCAAATATGCAAAAAGAAGGGGCAAGTTCAGAAGATAATGTGTTTAATCCACAATATCTAGAACAACTTATTTCTGCATTAGGAGGAATTCCAGTAGATTATGATTTAAAATGTCAAAGTGTTGGTGCACCCTCATTATTGACGAATCAATCTAGTACTCTAAGAATGACTGCTGCTGTACTTAATGATGCAAAAGAAAATGGAGCACAATTAATGGTTAGTGCTTGCACATTATCCCACTCAAATTTAGATACTTATCAAGTTAAAGCAGGTAGAATCTCAGGAAAGGATACCTCAATGCCAGTGATACATTTGGCAGAATTAGTTGCTTTTGCTTTAGGCCATCACAGAGATCGGTTTGCTCAATTAAAAACAAGAGTAATTGTAATTGGAAGTTAGTATGATTATTCTTCTTCTGATTTCAGATTAAATTGCTCTAAACCTGTTTGTCCAAGCGGCCTTAGTTTTTGTGAAATGGATAAATTGTTACTTATATCCCTCATTTCATTTTTTAATTTCTGATTATTTTTTCCAGGATCACCGATAGTATCTTTTTTAGAAATTTCTTTTAATCTTTCTTCTTCTAATTTTATGAATGATTGAACATCGTATTCATTTTCATGAATTGAAACAGTGAAATTATTTAATTTGTTTATTGGATTTTTATAATTAAATGAAAGATTGCGTTGATTTTTAACTCTATTTAGGATTCTATGCATTCTAATTTCTTTAGCTACAGCAGCATGTCTTATACCTTCATCTCTAGTATTCTTCGATACTAAAATATATACGTACCCATCTTTGTGTCTTCCAGTTCTTCCTCTTCTTTGAATGGTTCTAATCTCACTAGCCACTGGTTCATAGAATACTACTCTATCTGCTGAAGGTATGTCAAGTCCCTCTTCACCAACAGAAGTAGCGACTAATACATTTAATTCACCCTCTCTGAATTTATTTAATGTTGAAATTTGTTGTTTTTGAGTCATTCCTTCATCACCATCTCTTGATGATTGGCCAACAAATGGTATAGCATTGATTCCGTTAATACCATTTAATGTAATTGAAATAGATTTTACAGAATCTCTTAATGAAGCAAAAACGATAATTCTACTATCAGGGTCCATCTCTATTTGCTCCTTTACTAATTCCTTTACTTTATCCATTTTGTTATGGATCTCTTTCATGTTATATATTTCATTTTTTAAATCAATAAATTCTTTTTTTTGCACGAACCGAGATAGTTTTTTCTCCCCTTTTTGAAATTGAGACTCCACCCTCCTCATATAATTACGTGTACTGATGATGCCTTGAGTTGAAATTAAATTTATTAATTGAAGAACACGAATCGCATCAACAATTATTTTTATTGAATTCCAACCATGTTGACTTTTACGTTCTATTAGGTAATTTGCCCGTTTCATGGCATCATTTAATCCAGTACGTGTAACTATTCCCTTATGCAAATAAACTCCAGTTCTTTGTAATGTTTCTACCATGCCATCTAACCATTTCTTTAATGGTTCAACCATTTCTTGAATTTTAATTGGTAAATCAAGGTTAATTACATTGGATTCTAATTCTATTGCGTATGGTTTGATTAAAGGATTACTTCTTTGCATTGAAAAGATATTTTTTGAATCCAGCCTGTTTGTTAAATTAATTATTGATTTTTCAGTTGAACCTGGAGATGCTGTTGCCCCTAGTAATAATCCTGAGATTGCATGTTCTAAGTATTGATCAGCAACTTCACCCATTGCATGTTTGCCTGATGCATGGTGTGCTTCATCAATTACTAGTAGACAATAATTTGAAAGGGAAAGAATTCCTCTTTTTACATCATTTCGAATAACTTGAGGGGTTGAAAGTACTAATTTTGCATTTTTTACAATTCCTTCCCTTTTTTTCCAATGGATTCCACCATTTATCATTACAATTTCTTCGGACGGAATGTTTAGAAATTTTTCTGCATCAGAAAAATGTTGAGCCAATAGGGGATTAGTTGGTGCAATTAATAATGCTTTTTTTCCTGGGTTTTGAAGTAGTTTCTCTGCAATTGCCATGAATTCAATTGGTGTTTTACCCATTGCAGTAGGTAATACTAGTAATGTTGATGAATTGAGGACAGAATTTAATGCTTTTAATTGATATGCTCTTGCTTCAACATAATTTGAAGAGAGATATGGATGGTTAATTCTTGCACTCACTGATGACCCTATGAATTATGGCTCAAAAGCATTTATCACAGACGAGTCACTCATTTTTAATCCAATTTTATTACCGAACCACTCATATACGGGAGGTTTGTCGGCCACCTGCTTAAACAGTTGAGTAACCAGACACTTAGGGCAATCAAAACGACCCCTTAATGACTTTGAGCACACTTGTGGCTCTGGTCTGGTGTCACGGTTTCTCCTGTACTGTGAGGGCCCGTACTGAGTACGGAATTAGGAGGAATCCAGAATGGCGAAGAGAAGTCACCCACGTAGAGGAAGTATGGCATTTAGTCCGCGTAAGCGTGCTAATCGTCAGTTTGGTAGGGTTAAATCATGGAATGATGATGATTCTGGAGATATTAGAGTACAAGGTTTCGTTGGTTGGAAAGCTGGAATGACTCATGTTTTATTAAGAGATACAAACCCAAATTCTACAAGTGCAGGTCAGGAAGTTCGTAAACCAGCAACAGTGGTGGAAATTCCTGCTCTAAGAGTATTGGGAGTTAGAGGATATGGCGATAGCCCATATGGTTTACAATCATTAGGTGAAGTGTGGTGGGATTGTGAAGAAATTAAAGAAACGTTCCCAGAATTATTTAGAAGAGTTCCAGCAAGAAAGGAACATGATATAGAATCTCATAAAGAACAACTTAAAGGTGCAGATCTTTCTGAAATACGTCTAATCATAGCAACTAATCCTAAATCAATTTCAGCAACATCCAGTAAAACCCCTGAAATAATGGAAATGGGCTTATCTGGTGGAGATATTAGTAGTCAATTAGATTGGTCCTTTGATAAAATAGGTACAGAATTAGAAATGAATTCTATTTTTGAAGTAGGTAAACAAGTAGATGTAATTGGAATTACCAAAGGATATGGATGGCAAGGTGTTATCAGAAGATTTGGTGGAAAATTACAATCACATAAAAATTCAAAGAAAATAAGGCAACATGGAAACATGGGTGATTTTGGAACAGGATATGTCAGAAAAACAATACGTCAAGGAGGACAAACAGGGTATCATCAAAGAACTGAATTCAATAAGAGGATTCTAAAGATTTCACATCCTGATGAAGATGAAATAACTCCTAGTGGAGGTTTCTTGCATTATGGAGAAGTACGTAATTCATATGTGTTGATTGAAGGAAGTATCCCAGGTCCTGCTAAAAGATTAGTAAGGTTTAGGGATGCAGTTCGTCCTAGGAAAAAAGAATATCCAGTTGAAATTACTTACGTTTCAACAGCTAGTAAACAGGGGGCATAATTTTGAAAACTACAGTAACCAATATCGTAACAATTGTTACTGAAGATGAGATGGATGCTGGAAAACTTCAAGAGCAATTTGAAGTAAGTACCGAGGAAGGTAAAAAATTAAGTTTACCTGAGTCATTTGAAACATCATTTAGACCAGGGTTAATTCGCAGGGCAGTTCATTCATCAAGGGCAAACCGTCGTCAGGCATATGGAAGTCGGGCACATGTTGGAAAGAGATCACCAATGTCTGGAATGAAATTCTCAGTAGAATGGTGGGGTAAAGGACGTGGTGTTTCTAGAATTATGCGTAAAACAGGCCAGAGAACAGGTGCACAAAACCCACACACAAGACAGGGAAGAAGGGCACATGGTCCTAAAGTAGAAAAAGATTGGACTCAAAAATTAAATTCAAAAGAAAAGATACTTGCTAGAAATAGTGCACTTGCTGCAACAATTTCATCAGATTTAGTTTCGTCAAGAGGTCATAAATTCGATAGTGATTTGAAATTACCTTTAGTTTTAGGTTCTTACACAGAAGTAAGAGACGATGGAAAAACAACAGTTGACATTGAAGATATGTCTTTAAAATGTGCTACAAGAAAAGTACATGCTATATTTTCTGAATTAGGCTTAGGTGCAGATTTAGATAGAGCTAAGCATGGGCGCAAAGTTCGTGCTGGTAAAGGTAAAATGCGTGGAAGAAGATATAGAACTCCGAAAAGTTTGCTTTTAGTTGTAAGCAATAAAGGTAATTTAGCAAAGGCAGTAAGAAATTTGCCAGGTGTTGATGTTGTCTCTGCAAGAGATCTATCTGCAGAACATCTTGCACCTGGAGGAGATGCTGGAAGATTAACAATATTTACTCAAAAATCAATAGAATCAATGGGGGTGAGTAATTGAACCCTTATGATATAATTCTGAAACCATGGATCACAGAGAAAAGCATGGAGAATCGTTTAAACGAACCAGGTAAATCAATTAATAGATTGGAGTTTATTGTAGTTAGGACTGCTACAAAAGATGTCGTTAAAAAAGCAGTTGAACAATTATTCGATGTCAAAGTAGAGAGAGTAAATACAAGAATTACTAAGGCAGGTAAACATGCTAGTGTCAAATTAGCTGAAGGGTATGATGCAGAAGAAACATCACTCAAATTAGGAGCATTCTGAGGTAGATATTATGGGTAAGAGAACACGTTCACAAAGAAAAGGTTCAAGTCCTAAATACAGAGTTAGTAGTCATAGGTTCCCAGGTGCAAATAGGCTTCCTTCAGTAAAGGATGAAGTTGTTGAAGTAACAGAATTGATTCATAGTCCGATTCACACTGCACCATTGGTCAAATTAAAATCCAAAGACGGCAAAGAAACATTAGTAGTTGCTACAGATGGAATTTCTGTGGGTCAGCAAGTGGCTGTTGGAGATAATATTACCTTAAAACCTGGAAATATAACCTCACTAAATAATATTCCAGAAGGTACATTGGTAAATAATGTTGAATTAAGGCCAGGAGATGGTGGTAAAATTGCAAGAACTGCAGGTAATTCTGCACTTGTAGAAACACATCTTGAAGGAAAAGTGAGGATTAAACTTCCGAGTGGTAAATCAAAAGATTTACATTCATCTTGCAGAGCAACAATTGGAGTATTAGGCGGTCATGGAAGAAGTGAGATGCCATTAAGAACAGCAGGAGCAGCACATTATCGAGCTAAGGCAAAAGGTAAAGCTTACCCAACAGTAAGTGGAGTAAAAATGAATCCTGTAGATCACCCTCATGGTGGTGGAAATCATCAGGCAGTTCATGGACCAAATTCAGTTGCTAGAGGCGCACCACCAGGTTCAAAAGTAGGGCATATAGCACCTAGTAGAACAGGTAGAGGAAGAGGTAAAAGGAAAAAATGAGGTGATTCAAAATGGCTAAGAGAAAGAAACGGTTCATGACCCCAAAAGCAGCGAGAAGAAGAACTCGTAAGTTAAAGAGTCAAATAGCGGAAAGAAGGAAGAAGGAATTCACTTATCGTGGTTTAACCTTAGAAGAATTACAAGCATTGCCTTTATTTCCTCCTGAATCAGACCCAGATGCAGATTGTATGCTAAAATATCTGCCATCTAGAGCTAGACGTAGCCTTTCAAGAATGAATGACGATGATTATGCAGAAATGAATCAAAAATTCTTGAAAAGAGTTGAAAAAACAGATGGAACAATAAGAACTCATAGAAGAGACATGGTAGTATTGCCTACATTTGTAGGTAAAACAATTGCTATTCACAATGGTAGTGGTTTTCTTCCTATAGAAATCAAACCAGAAATGATTGGACATTATTTTGGTGAATTTGCAATGACTAGAAAATCAGTAACACACAGTGGACCTGGTGTAGGTGCTACAAAATCGTCTAAACACGTTGCATTAAAATGAGGTGAGAATAATGAGCAGAGATAGATCAAAACCACAAAAAGGATACACTCAATCATTGGATAGGGGTACTAGACTTGCATCTGCTAGAGCAAAAAATGTGGACGTTCATTCAAAGCATTGTTTTGAAATTGCCAGAGAATTAAGGCCAAAAGGTAAAGGGGAAAATATGAGATTTACTAGTGTTTCAGAAGCAATTAGTAAATTAGAAAAAGTACTTTTAATCGAAGGATGGATACCTCATCCCGAAACTCCAGGTGGATTTAAGAGAGTAAATAATCAAAGACTTAAGAAACAAGCAAAAGCAATTCCTTTCCGTAAAGGTAGTGGTAACAAACTAAGGAAAAGAAACGGGCCTGGAAAAGTAGGGCATCGTAAAGGAGGAATTGGTCCTGGAAGATATCCAGTTAAAGCAGCAATGCAATTCATAAAATTAATCAATAGTGCAGCTGAAAATGCTAGGCATCGATATGATGATATTGATGCAAATGACATGTTCATTACGCATTGTGCGGCACATAGAGGGATGATAAAAAGAGGATGGATCCCAAGAGCTCAGGGGAGAGCAACTCCTAAAAATCACCACCAAGTAAATCTTGAAATATTTATTGAAGACTTTAGTGGTGATGAAATGGATGAGGACGAATTTTGAGGTGTATTGAATGGCGGGTCAGCAAAGTATGGTAAGAAAAATAATCAATAGAAATATTGAGAGGCACTTAGTCAAAGAATATTTAATGAGTGAAACAAAAAAATCAGGTTTTGGAGGTCTTAATATTCAAAGAACACCACAAGGAACAATGGTTACTTTGAAAGCAGAAAGGCCTGGAATGGTAATTGGAAGAAGAGGGAAATTAATTAATGAATTAACTCGACAATTAGATTCAAGATTTAATCTAGAAAATCCTAAATTAGAAGTTGATGATGTGGAAGAACCTAGATTAAATGCACAAATAATGGCAGATAAACTTGCAGGAGCTCTTGAAAGAGGTTGGTATTTCAGAAGAGCAGGCCATAGTACTGTTATGAGTATTATGGAAGCGGGCGCTAAAGGAGTAATCGTAATACTAAATGGAAAGATTACTGGTGCAAGACATAGAACTCAAAAATTTATCGCAGGACACGTAAAATATTGTGGAGAGCCAGCATTAACCCTTATGGAAAGAGGATATGGTGTAGCAATCAAGAAATTAGGCACAATTGGTTGTACAGTTGCTATTATGATGCCAAATACAAGGCTTCCTCATGAAGTAACAATCCATCCAAAGGGAACTGTTGATGGTGATGAAGAAGTGGTAATTATCGAAGAAGAAATAGTCAAAGAACCAACTGAAGAAGTTGTTGAAGAAGCAACTGAAGAAGTTGTTGAAGAAGCAACTGAAGAAGTTGTTGAAGAAAAAAATGATGAGGTGGCAGAAAAATGACACATTTACATCAAAGAGATATAGATTCAATGAGTGAAGAAGCGAGAGTTTCAAGGTTGAAAGAATTGCAAGAAGAATTATTGCAATTAAGAGCTGAATTATCACTTGGAGGAAGACCATCCAATATGGGTGCTTTCCGAACTACAAGGCGTAGCATTGCACGTCTAAAGACAAAAATGCAAGAAAGTCAAAAGGAGTAGAATTTAATGGTAGATATTGATCCAATTACAGGATTACCTAAGGATTTATTGGATTTTGAGGAAATAGCAAAAGAAAATCAAAAAGTTATAATTTCAACAGTTAGAAGGAGGTATGGTAAAATGGTTACAATTGTTGATGGGATCGATGACAAATCGATTGATATTGAAAAACTAGCCAAGACTCTGAAGGGTAAATGTGCTGCAGGTGGAACAATTAAGGGAAGGGCAATAGAACTTCAAGGAGAACATAAGAAAAAAGCAGCTCAGGTTTTAGAAGCCAATGGATATGTAGTGGAGGTAATATAATGAGTTCGATATTACATATGCCTTGGATAGGTCGTGATTTGGAAGTAATAAGATCTTTTGATCCAACTTATCATGGTCGTAGAGGAATGATTGTTGAAGAAACTCAAAGAACATTGATTATTAGTGAAGAAGGAAGAAATATTTGCCTTCCTAAACAAGAAATAGACTTCAAGATAATTGGTGAAGAACTTGTAATTAAAGGTAGTTTTGTATTGCAAAGATCAGAAGACAGAGTACATAGAAAATATAGGGGATGAATAAATGCGAGATATTGGAATTGATGTAAAGATGCCCAGTGGAGAGTGGGATGGGGATGAAAATTGTCCTTTTAATGGATCACTTAGGCTTAGAGGTCAATTATTTGAAGGAGTAGTTTCAAGTGTTGGCATGTCTAAATCAATAATAGTTGAATTACAAAAAGTTAGATACATGCCTAAATATGAACGTTATGAGAAAAGAACTAGCAAGATACCAGCTCATCTTCCAAGTTGTATTGGAGATTTAGAAGTTGGAGATAGAGTAAAAATCATGGAATGTAGGCCTATTTCAAAAACAGTATCGTTTTGTGTTGTAGAAGGAGGAGAATCGAAATGAAAGGAATTTCTGGAAGCGTTACAAGAGGATTGCCTACCAAAGCGAAGTTAACTTGTGCAGATAATACTGGTGCTAAAATTATTGAGTTAATTTCAGTTTTAAAAATTGGTAGCACCATGAGAAGATATCCTGCAGGAGGAGTTGGTGATTTAATCAAAGTTAGTGTTAAAAAAGGAACGCCAGAAACACGTAGACAAATCTATACGGCAGTAATCATTCGTCAAAAGAGACCATTTCTTAGAACAGATGGTACTTGGGTTCAATTTTCTGATAATGCAGCGGTTTTAACAAATGAACGTGGAGAAGTACAAGGTTCAGATATCAAAGGACCTGTTTCTAGAGAAGCAGCAGAACGCTGGCCAAGAATTGCTGCTACGGCCAAGCAAATAGTATGAGGGGATATTAAAATGGTAAGAAGTAGTAAACCTGGTAAACAAAGAAAGGCATTAGCTAATGCTTCTAAGCAAAGCAAACGTAGGACTTTGAGAGCACGTTTGGCAACAAGTGATCCTAGATTTGCAGGGATACGTTCAGTTACTGTTAGGGTTGGAGATACCGTTGAAGTTCAACGAGGAGATTTTGGACATCCATCAAAAGGCAAGAGGCTTGGAGATTCTAGAGGAAGAGCAGGTGTTAAAGCTAAAGTTGTAGGAATTGACTCATCTAATGGAAAAATAATGATTGAAGGAATAACTAGTTCAAAATCAGACGATAAGGAAGAAGGTCTCCCAATACATGTTTCAAATGTAGTAGTTACTACACTTGAAGAAAGTGACCCTTTGAGAATGAAAAAAATAATGGAGAAGAGTTGATTTTATGGGTTCAAGTCATCATTTAAAGCGTTTAGCAATGCCAAGAAGTTGGCCATTGCCAAGAAAGACTACTGTGTGGATTGCAAGGCCTCGTCCAGGTGCTCATTCACTTGAAAGATGTATTGCACTTTCAGTTGTAATGAGAGACATTTTAGAAGTTGCAGATACAAGTAGAGAAACAAGAAGGATCATACATAATGGACATGTAATGATTGATGGTAGAATTGTTAAGGATTCACGCCAAGGTGTAGGATTAATGGATGTATTAACATTGGGAGATCAAAATTTTAGATGTGTTCTTGATGAAAATGGAAAATTAAGATACAGGCCAATTAGTAAAAAAGATTCAACTTGGAAGATATGCAAAATTGAGAATAAGACCACAATTAAGGGGGGAATGACTCAATTGAATTTACATGATGGTAGAAATCTGTTGGTTAAAGATGCTAACAAATACAATACTGGAGATACTTTGAAACTTAATTTACCTGATCAAAAGGTGTTAGAGCATATACCTTTCGTAGAAGGAGCGGCTGCTTATCTAATAGGAGGTAGTCATGTAGGTGAACTTTCACACATAAAACAACATGTTGTAAAACGCTCAACTATGTCAAATGAAGTTGTTTTTGAAAACTTCAGTACTATAGAAGGATATGTCTTTTTAGTTAATAAAAAGACACAATTACCAGGAATCGAGGTGAAATAATATGAGTGAAGTTTCTAATATAATGCTTAATCCAAGGGTTTCAAAAATTACATTGAACATCGGCGTAGGTGAAGGTGGAAAGAGATTAGAATTAGCAGAGAAAGTAATTACTTTAGTTACAGGGTTAAGTTCTGTAAGGACCTTAGGTAAGATTCAAAATAGAGATTTAAAAGTACGTAAAGGAGCACCAATTGGTTGTAAAGTTACAATGCGTAATCCAGATCAAATGAAACAGTTCTTAAAAGATGCATTTTGGGTAAGAGAAAATAGAATACCTTCTTGGAATTTTGATGCTCAAGGTAATCTTTCATTCGGAATAAGGGATTACACAGATTTCCCAGGTCAAAAATATGATCCAGACATTGGAATTTTTGGAATGGATATCAATGTAGTATTGGAAAGGCCAGGTCATCGAGTATCAAGAAGAAGACGTAATAAGGCAAAGGTTGGGAAATCGCATAGAGTAAGTAAATCAGAATCAATAGAATTCTTTACTTCTGAATTCGGATTAAATATTGTGGAGGAATAAATATGGCAAAAGATCATGGTATGAGAATAGGAAGAAGCAATGGTTGTAGAAGATGCGGCAGAAAACGTGGACTAATCAGACGTCATGGCTTGAATTTATGTAGACAATGTTTTAGAGAAATAGCTCCAGATATAGGATTTAAGAAATATAGTTAAGAGGTGAATATGAATGCAATTTGATCCATTAAGTGATGCTTTAATTAAGTTATACAATGCTGAACAATCGGGTAAATACAACGTTTCCGTTGCACCCGCAAGTAAATTATTAGGCTCAGTCCTAGAAATTATGCAAAAATCAGGATATATAGGAGAATTTGATAAAAATGATGACGGACGAGGAGGATCCTATGATATTAAATTAATAGGTGCAATTAATCGTTGTGGAATTGTTAAACCAAGATATTCCGTAAGAAGAACAGATTATGAGAAATGGGAATCAAGATATTTACCAGCTCAAGATTTCGGATTATTAATATTAACAACAAATAAGGGAATAATGAATCATTATGATGCAAAAGATTCGAGAATTGGTGGCAAGTTACTTGCATATGTGTTTTGAGGTGATATGATGGCGGTAATTGATAGAATTATACACAAGATATCACTTAATGATGGCGTAACTGCTGAATTATCTGATAATGGAATGGTTACATTTTCAGGAGAAAACGGAAGTATCTCTAGAGAATTCATACATCAAAAAGTAAGTATCAGCAAAGAAAATAATGGATTATTAGTATCTTGTGAAATTCCTAGGAAGAAAGAAAAGGCACTTTGTGGAACCTGGGCCGCTCATTTAAGGAATATGAATAAAGGAGTTTCAGATGGATTCACTTACAAAATGAAGGCAGTATATTCTCACTTTCCTATGACTATGAAAGTAGATTATGCAAATAAAAAGTTTATTGTGAATAATTATTTTGGAGAAAAGGTCCCAAGAGAAGCGTCATTACCATGGCCTGAAAATGAAGTTAAAGTTGAAGTGAAAAATAAAACAGAAGTTGTAATTTTTGGTGCCGATAAAGAAAAAGTAGGTCAAACTACAGCAAATATTGAAAGATGTTGTACTGTAAAGAAAAGAGATAGGAGAGTATTTCAGGATGGAATATATCTCGTAGAGAAAAATTAGGTGGGATGTAAATGACTGAAGAATATGAAAATATGAAGGTTTCAGAACTTAAAGAGTTACTTAGAGAAAAAGGATTGCCTGTTTCTGGAACAAAAAAGGCATTAATTGAACGATTATCAGAAGAAAATAAAGTTGAAGATGTTGTTGAAGATGTTGTTGAAGATGTTGTTGAAGAAAATGCAGATGATGATTTCGATGAAGAATATGAAGATTTTGATGATAGTGAGTGGGATGATGAGGAACCAGAATTTCATATTGCAAAACAAAAGCCTGAATTAGATCAAGAAATGCAAGAAGCATTACAACTAAGAAATTCACAATCAAAATCAACACCTACTTTCCGTAGAACAGAATGGTTCCGTTACAAGAGACTTTCTCGTAGTGGTTGGCGTAGGCCCAAAGGAATGGATAATAGTCAACGTAAGAATTTGAAATATAGAGGCTCAAGAGTAAGAATTGGACACGGAAAAATATCTACTGCACGTGGATTGCATCCTAGTGGATTTAGGGAAGTATTAGTATACAATACATTAGATTTAGAGAATTTAAACCCAGCATCAGAAGCTGCACGCATTGGAGCTACTGTTGGCGGTAGGAAAAGAGAGCAAATACATTTGAAAGCTGATGAATTAGGAATCAGAATATTAAATAGAAGGAGGAATGTATAATGCAAGTAACTAACCAAAAAAGAATGGCTGCAAGCATACTTTCAAAACAAGAAGGTAAGGAAGTCGGACTTAATCGAGTATGGATACATCCTGCTTATATTGATCAAGTTGCAACTGCTGTACAAAAAGAAGAGATACGTGAATTAATTGAAGAAGGAGTAATTCGTTCAAAACCAGTTAAAGGCACAAGTAGAGTTAGGGCAAGATTAGCAAATAAACAAAAATCGAAGGGAAGGAGAAAAGGCCATGGTTCTAGAGCAGGTTCTAAAAATGCAAGAACACCTAGAAAACAGCTATGGATGAGAAAAATAAGGTCCCAAAGAAGAGTACTTAAAGATATGAGAGAGAGTGGTACAATTACTGCATCTAGATACAGATATTATTATCGTAAAGCAAAAGGTGGAACATATCGTAGTGTTGCTCATATGAAGACATATTTAGAAGCAGAGGGAATCAATGTAGATGGAGGTGATTCTTGATGGCTCATGGTAAAAGGCAACGTAATAATTATCGAAGAAGATTAGAATCAAAAACAGATTATCATAGACGTTTACGTTTATTGAAGAGCGGGCTTCCTAGAGCAGTAGTAAGAGTTTCAAATACACAAATTACTTGTCAATTAACAAATTATAGTAAAGAGGGAGATAAAGTAGTAACTAGCATGACAGGTGCAGATTTACAAAAGCATGGTTATCCAAATGATGCTTCAAAGAAATCAGTTCCTGCAAGTTATTTAACTGGTTTTGCTTTAGGTAAAAAAGCTGTATCTAATGGAATAAATGAGGCAGTATTAGATATAGGGTTATCAACCGCAAGTAGTGGTTCTAGAGTTTTTAGTGCTCTTAAAGGAATGATTGATGCGGGATTAGAAATACCTCATGGTGAGGATGTTCTACCTTCAGATGAAAGAATAAATGGTGGGCACATATCGGATTCATTATCAAAAGTATTAGACAAAACAAAAAAATCAATTGAAGGGGCGTTTAAATGACTGATGAAGAACAAAATATGGAAGAACTTGCAGATGATGCACCGATGGCTCCTGGTCTTCTTGCTGCTGTAAATTTTGAACAATCAGATGATTCTCAACCTCGAAGAAGGGGGGAATCTGATGAAGCAGGTAGAAGATTAAGGGAATGGGATCCAAAAACAAGGTTAGGGAAAATGGTATTTTCTGGAGAAATAGTCTCGATGGAAAAAGCAATTTCCACAGGATTGCCTATTAGAGAAGTAGAAATTGTAGATGCATTGATTCCTAATTTAGAGGATGATGTACTTTCAGTGAATATGGTTCAACGTATGACTGACAGTGGTAGAAGAGTCAGATTTAATGTATTGGCAGCAGTTGGAAATAAAGACGGATATATTGGAATTGGGATGGCTAAAGGTAAAGAAGTACCTGCAACAATTCAAAAAGCAATATCAGTTGCGAAATTAAATATTATTCCTGTATTAAGGGGTAACGGAAGTTGGGAATCTGGAATAGGGCCAGGTACAAGTATTCCAATCGAAGTTACTGGAAGAAGTAGTTCAACAAGATTGACATTAATTCCTGCACCATCAGGTAAGGGATTAGTTGTAGGTCCTGTAGGCAGAAGAGTTTTGACTTTGGCAGGAATTACTGATATTTGGTCCCGTTCGAAAGGGCAAACGCGTACCACAATTAATTATGCTAAAGCAACATTTAATGCATTAGTCGAATTAAATAAAGCTAGGATAAAAAGCGAACAAAAGGATAATTTATTCATATCTGAAGGAAGGGTGTTAAAATGAGTTTTATAGTTGTAAGAGTTAGATCAGATATCAATGTTAGACACGATATAAAGAAAACAATGCACAGTTTGAATTTAACTAAAGTTAATCATGCAGTATTGGTCCCAAATAGGCCTGAAATATTAGGTATGCTTACCAAAGCTAAAGATTATGTAACTTGGGGAGAACCATCTAAAGAAGTAGTAGAATCTTTAATTAGAGAAAGAGGAAAGATGGTTGGAGATGTACCAGTCACAGATGATATAATAAAAGAAGTTTCAGAATATAAGGGAATTAAAGCATTTGCTGATGCATTAGTTTCAGGAAAAGCGGAAATAAAATCCGTTTCAAATATGAAAAGAGTTTTCCGTCTTCATCCACCAAGAGGTTCTAAAGGATGGGGAGGAATAAAACGCCCATTTACAACAGGGGGCGCTCTTGGAAATAGAGGAGAAGCGATAAATTCATTGATTGAGAGGATGCTTTGAGGTGAGAAAATGGTTTCAAGAACAAATAAATTTAGAGGTAGAAATCGTACACATGGCCGTGGTAAAAAAGCAGGTCGTGGTGCAGGAAAACGCGGCGGTAGAGGAAATGCAGGAATGAATAAGCATAAGGTAATGCACCGTTTGAAATATATGCCAGGTCATTGGGGAATGCACGGATTTAATAGAGATCCTAGCCTAATTAACGTTCATGTGACTTGTAATTTACAAGAATTAATCAAATTTGCAGATGGAAAGAAAAAAGTAGATTTAAGTGAATTTGGTATTGACAAATTACTTGGTTCTGGAAAGATTGGTATTGCATTAGAGGTTACAGTTGATACAGCATCTGCTAAGGCAGTTGAAAAGATTGAGGCCGCTGGCGGATCTGTAATTCAATCTGATGAAGATTGGGATGAATGGGAAGAAGAATAATTTTAATGATTAGGTGATGAGATGAAAAAACCAATTCCTTGGGCTGTTGCATTAGTTGCAATATTGTATTGGGGTGCATTGATTTGGTGGCAATACGATTCACTTTTTGGAAGTGTAGATCCACAAATGACTTCAAATGCACAATGGGCATTAGTATTCTCTGTAGTTTATGTTGCTATGTTACTTCTATTTTTTATGAGGGATACTCCTGAGAATATTTCATCAATTCCAGTAATTGGTAAATCAATAAAGTTCTATTGTTGGTTAATATTTAGTTTTGGTCTTACAGCTTGGTGTATTTGGATTGATACTGAAGCAGTTGCAGTAATGTTTGTTGGAGTATTGTTAATGGGATTAATCGCTGCAATGGCTTTATGTTGCTTGATGTATAGAGGTGAAAAAAGCAGCCGTTTGTATGCATTAAAGCGTTTTGTTGATGTATATCCTAGTATTGCAAAACCAGAAGGACATGTCAGATTTAATCAGAAATTATGGACTACTGTATTAGTATTGATTATTTATTTTGGAATGACTAATGTATTAATTTGGGGTATGTCTGGTTCAGCACTTGATATCTTTTCAGGTTTCAGAGCAATTATGGCTGGTGCATCAGGTTCAATTATGCATTTGGGTATAGGCCCTATTGTTACAGGTTCAATTATCATGCAATTATTTGCAGGTGCTAAAATCATAAATTTGGATTTACAAGATTCTGATGATAAGCAAATGTATCAAGGAGTTCAAAAATTAGTAGTTTTGGTTATGATTCCAGTAGAATCAATTCCGCAGACTTACGGTTTCCTTACTGCAGATCCAGATATTGTAGCAAGTATTGGTAGTGGGTGGGCTAATTTTATCATAGTCGCACAATTATTTGCAGGTTCTTACTTAGTGTTTCTTTTAGATGAATTAGTAAGTAAATGGGGTATTGGTTCAGGGATTTCATTGTTTATTGCGGCTGGTGTAGCTCAATCTACTTTCGTAGGGACATTATCTCCTCTTCCAGCAGGAGGTGGAGGAATGGGAGATTATTCAGTACAGAATCCTCCTTCAGGTGCTTTACCAATGGTGTTCTATATGTTTAGGACCTTATCTAATTCTGAGATGGTTTCACAAAATGGATTTGAAGTAATGTTATTGACTCATGTTAATCCATTAGCGGCTTTATTCTCATCTATTGTTGTGTTTTTAGTTGTTGCTTATGCTGAGTCAAGTCGACTTGAATTGCCATTAACTCATGGAAAAGTAAGAGGACACAAGGGAAGTTACCCAATTCGTTTAGTATATGCAAGTAACATTCCAGTGATATTAATGGCTGCATTATTGGCGAACATAAATATGTTCACCCTTCTGTTTTGGAGTCATCCTACGTTGATGACTGTTCCAGTACTTGGTGCTGATGGTGCTTGGAGTATTGCACCTTATCTTGGAAGTTATGAGCCTGGTTCAAGTACTGCATCAGATGGTTTTGCTTGGTATTCATCAATGGTTAATGGTGTAGGAGATTGGTTGATTCCATTATTAAATCAACAAGGAGATCTTTATGGACATTCACTTTGGCAAATAATGTTACATATTTTGACATATGTTACTTTGATGACTTTAGGTTCAATGGTTTTCGCTAAGTTTTGGATTGAAACTACGGGAATGGGTACTAAAGATGTAGCAAAACAAATTGAAAGAACGGGAATGCAAATCCCAGGTTTCCGTAGATCTCCAAAAGCAGTTGAGAAAATTTTGGAGAGATATATCCCGCCTGTGACTTTATTTTCTGGGGCATTTGTAGGTCTTTTAGCTGCGGGTGCAGATCTTTTAGGTACCGTAGGTAATGCAACAGGTACAGGTTTGCTTTTAGCAGTAGGAATTATTTTGAGAACTTATGAGCAAATCCAAAAAGAACAAGCAATGGAAATGCACCCAATGTTAAGACAATTCTTTGGCGCAGAATAAGTATATTTTTTAATTATTAGATGAATAATTAATCTATCTATATGTGGCGCAGTACAACGTTTGTAAATATTCACATGCGTCATGTTGATAAGGTCAACTAAAGTGGCAGGCCCGCTTGCGCTATCAAAGGCGTTGACGACAGAGCATTTCGGTGCTATGAAAATCGTCATCTGAAGGTGTAAGCCGAAGTCGAAGCGATTGCGAGGAAACTTGTGGTCTGGTAGGTGATCAAACGACTAAATTGCTAGTCGTGTGCAATGGTGCAAAGAATAATACAGAGCACCTTGCCAATTTATTTTATGTTATACAGTTAGTGACTAACAGCGTTATAAAAAACACACTTGAGAAATATACTCCTAAGGATCAGGAATTCCATTCCAGGAAATCCGGTTGATCCTGCCGGAGGCGACCGCTATTGGAATTCGATTAAGCCATGCGAGTCGAGAGCCATAATGGGCTCGGCATACTGCTCAGTAACACGTGGATAACCTGCCCTGTTCTAGGGGATAACCTCGAGAAATTGAGAATAATACCCTATAGTCCACTACGCCTGGAACGGTGAGTGGATCAAAGCTCCGGCGGAACAGGATGGGTCTGCGGCATATCAGGTAGTAGTGGGTGTAATGGACCCACTAGCCTTCGACGTGTACGGGTTGTGGGAGCAATCGCCCGGAGATGGATTCTGAGACACGAATCCAGACCCTACGGGGTGCAGCAGGCGCGAAAACTTCACACTGCGGGAAACCGCGATGAGGGAATTCCAAGTGTCTGGGGTAAGACCCAGTCTTTTCTTGACTCTTAATAGGTCTTGGAATAAGGGGGGGGTAAGACCGGTGCCAGCCGCCGCGGTAATACCGGCCCCCCAAGTGGTCGTCACTTTTATTGGGCCTAAAACGTCCGTAGCCGGTTTAGTAAACCCGTGGGTAAATCAACCAGCTTAACTGGTTGAATTCTGCGGAGACTGCTAGACTAGGGACCGGGAGAGGTACGAGGTACTCTTGGGGTAGGGGTAAAATCCTGTCATCCCAGGGGGACCACTTGTTGCGAAGGCGTCGTACTAGAACGGATCCGACGGTCAGGGACGAAGCCTAGGGGCACGAACCGGATTAGATACCCGGGTAGTCCTAGGTGCAAACGCTGTGGACTTGGTGTTGGGGATTCCATGAGGGTTCCCAGTGCCGAAGCGAAGGTGTTAAGTCCACTGCCTGGGGAGTACGGTCGCAAGGCTGAAACTTAAAGGAATTGGCGGGGGAGCACTGCAACGAGAGGAGCGTGCGGTTTAATTGGATTCAACGCCGGAAAACTCACCAGAGCCGACG
>MDSZ01005243.1_pt1 | contig 56161 bp, 60 predicted proteins | sample 811201 | NCBI WGS metagenome assembly MDSZ01 (sample SAMN05326647, study PRJNA326480) | marine metagenome | isolation source: seawater | place: Indian Ocean: North | collected 2010
CCAAATTGGTTAAATTTCCTCCTAAATAATCTCCGCCTACCCTTACTTTTCCTCCCATTTGAGGGCCAGTTGCACTAATTTTTGCTTTTTCTATTTCTGTTTTTTCTGCTGTAATATCAATTTTTCCGCCTTTACCTTTACTAGAATTAGCAAATATATCGCCTGAGACTTTGTTTTTAACTTTTGCTAGTAACTGTGCTGTTCCTCCTTTTAATTGACCGGAAACGTCTACAATTGTTTTTGGAGTTGTTTTAATTGCATTTTCTGATACCACAATGACTGAGCCACCTTTACTTTGATAACCTTTTGCAAATATTGACCCGTCAAGTTTTAAACTTTCTTTTGATAATATATTAACTTTGCCTCCAGACGATCCATTTGCGTATATATTACCTTGATGAATAAGTCTTTTTCCTTGGACAACTACTGTTCCAGAGGGTGAAAGTGACATTTTTGGTGCTGAAACATCAATATTCCCAGCAATTCTCACTGAACTTGTTGATGGGCTTCCAATTATAACTCTTCCTGGTCGACTATTTACACTTTGAGCAATGATACTACCCGTAGAACCAATATTAACTGTCCCACGACTCAGGTTCATGGCAGTGGCTGCTGATAATTTTATTAATCCGCCATTTGCCTTCAGCGTTCCTGTGTTATTTATAAGACTTTTAAGTGTATTTCCGTTAATATCTCTAATCTCACTAAGCTTATAACCTGGAACAGTTACTGATATTAATCCGTCTCCTACGAAATCTAGGGTAATTTTTTCTCCAGCCCCCATAGCTATCCTTCCTAATCTAGCCGACACCACACCAGAATTTGAGACATATCCTCCCAGAAGTGCTGCATGACCTCCTCCTCCAATCATTATTTTTCCAGCATTAGTTACTCCTTTGGAATTTCCTTTACCCTTGAAGGTGAAATCATCATTTAAAAAGTCTCTGTTATTAATGTCCAATGTTGATGCTGTGAAAGATTTTGTATTTACTACTCCTGTGGGGGTTATTGCAACACCGTTTGGATTTATAAGCATAAGTTTACCATTTGAATGCAGTTGTCCAGCAATAGATGACGGAGTTGAACCTACTACCCTGTTTAAAGTAAATGAGCTAGCTGACGGTTGATTAAAATCAACTCGCCCTCCCGAATGAATTGAAAAGCTATCCCAATTTATGATAGTCCTGTTTGTACTGGTGTTGATTTGAAGGTGATTTGTATTGGTGCCAGTTATGCTTGCCTTACCTGCTTTAACAACAGGATTGGTTGGCATTTCATCAGGTTTGACAACCGAGGGTATTCCTGTAAATAATCCGCAAAATGTTACAGTGAATATGAATTTATTTAATTTTCCATTAACTTTTAAAATGACCACTTCCCCCAAAAAGTCATAGCTAAATGCTATTCCTCACATAACTAAAAACGCATTGCCATAGTTACCATTAAATGACGCTTATTAAGGCGAACATCAGAAATATCTTCTAGATCTTTTGTAGCCCAATTTTTCGACAATTCTACTTTCGCACTAATATTTTTTTCAAAAAAATATTTATCACCACCATTAACCTCAATTCCTAAACCTACGGATTTAGCTGTTGTCGAAGGCCTTTCTGCAGCTGTAGGTTGATTTATATATGCTACACCACCGGCGCCATATACGTATGGAGAAATAATCAAATCATTTGACAATTTTATATTTCTGTTGATCTGACCCCTCACATACCACATTTCATCACCACTAATCGAACCAGAAGTAAATGCACTCAGCTTTTCTTCACCAGTGATCCCCTTTTGTTCGGAATTTACTAAGTCATTTAATGTATATTGACCTCCACCATTGAATCTTAGTACAAGATTTTCAATAGGATTAACTGTATAACTAGCGTTCAGGTTAAAATGTGTAAAATTTGAGGTTGCTGACGATTTTGATAACGGTGTACCATTACCTACTTGACTGTTGGAGCGAGATCCTATTTCTAATCCCTTTGAAATTTCAGCATCTATACGAATACAACCAATATAACAACCATTAAAACTTGTTCCTAACCTTGCTGCTGTAATCCTATCATGACTTAAATCCTCATCTATTCCCCCAGCATTAGTTTGTTGAACCTCATCAGTCCAACCTAATGAAAGTCTAGCAAATAAAGCTTCATTTCTTGAATAAACTAAAGGGTAAGAGGCTGTTATCTGAGCTGACTTCATGTTTGCCTCTAAACCCAGAGATTCCACTTCTGCTCCAGGCCTAGTCATACTCTCTAAGTAAGAGATGCCAGTTGTTAATCCTTTATTTCCTATAGGAACTGAAACAGAAAATCCTCCTGCTCTTATTGGAACTTCATTTCCGGTTCCTGCCATACCCTTTATCGTTGGTCTAGCCAAACCAAACATTGAGATTGTTTCACCAAGTCCAAGTGCAGAGCTTATTGTAGCCCTAGCTTGTCCTTGCTGCCGCCCCAATTGTTCACTTTGAGTATTATCAAAATTTAGACCGCCAGCTATGTGTTTGTGATCAGCCTCAATTATTAACTGGGTTGCACCTTCTTTAATCCCAGGAACAAGAGAGCTGGTCAATGTCATTCCAGCTGAATTGCTAGCTAAAAGAAGTTGTCTTTCCATAAGATCTAGTTTCAACCCTTTTTTATTAATTAATGGTTTTAAATATCCATAAGTCCTTAAAATTTGTTTTTTTGGTACTTTTGATAAATCAATTTTCTCAATAAAACCATCAATCACTTTAAAAAAAATTGTGGCCTGCTCGGGTTCAAGTTCTTGAACTGGAAGAATAACCCGGACTAATGGAAAACCCTCTTTGTTAAAGTCTTTTTCTATCTCAAGAGCTATTTCATATAAATCTCTTATGGTAACTGGCATACCAACAGCCATTTCAACATATTTGTTTTTTTCTATAATGTTTTGTAAATTCTTAGGTGCAAGTATTATAATACTTTGAAGATTGATCTTAATTCCAGTATCTTCCTGTTGTTTTACTTCAATTTGCGGCAAGGTTGGAATGACTTTTTCTTTTTTTTTAAATTCATATAAATCAAGTCCAGGAGGTCTTTTAAACATTTTAGGAAGCGCCTGACTGGGCGTTTGAGGAGCTGAAAAAACTTTCTCAATATGAAAAAAAAGAAAAGAAAGAATAAACAAAAAAGCAAAGAGAACTCTTTTTTGAAAAAAAATTTTTAATCCCAAAGTCTTAAGAGATAGAAATCTCTTTATAAAATTTCCCACAACAAACAAACCTAATTATAATTTCCAAGCCTGTGGATAATCTCATAAAAAGCTTGTAAAATCAACGAAAATATACGTAAATGTGAGCTTTTTATCCACAACCACTACATAATGTGTTATCAAATATCGCTACTACTCTATATAGAAATTAAAACCACAAAGATTTAGTGATTTTTTTTAACATAAGATTATGTGATTTTTCTTCCTCTTCTGAAACTTCAACAAAAATTGGCTCAATTTTTTTGGGTAATTTAAAGTCTACTTGTTTCTTAGCACCTCTCTCAGTAAGAGTCAGACTCCCTTGTTTACCCCCTGTAAGTTCTGTGTAAACTCGAAGAAGCAGATAACAATCAGTAAGTGCACCATGCTTTTCTCTGTCCACAAGACTAATATTGAATCTGCGACACAATGCGTTTAAATTATTTTTACTACCTGGAAATTTTTTTTTAGCCATTTCCAGTGTGCATATTGACTTTTCATCACTTATTTTTTCTCTACCTTTTCGCTTAAATGATGCATTTATCATGGAAATATCAAATTGAGCGTTATGAGCAATAATTTTAGAATCGTCCAAAAACTCTATAAATTCGTCTATTGATTCATCAAAAGTGGGAAATTTTCTTAAAAAGTTATTATTTAACCCATGAATTTTCTCAGCTTCGTTAGAAATTAAAATATCTCCTGGGTTATAATATTTATGAAACCTTTTTTCAGTTGGTAAGTCATCGATCAGTTCCAAACAAGCCAACTCAATTATTCTATCGTTTTCTGGATCTAAGCCTGATGTTTCTGTATCTAAAATTAACTTTCTCATTGTTTGGTTACTTAGGTCTCCATTTAAGTTTATCAATTACAGGTTGTATTTGGTCAATACTTTTATAATGAATAGTCATATTCCCGCTGTTATTTGCTTTGTGAGAAAATATGACTTTCAGTCCAAGGAGATTAGTTAATTCTCTCTCTAAATATTCTATATTCGCGTTTGCTGATTTGTCATTTGGAATACCTGTCTTAAGTCTTTGAATATTAGAGGTATTTCTTAGTTGGTTTACAAGTTTTTCTGTTTTCCTAACGCTTAATTCCTCGTCAATTACCTTATCTGTAAGTTCTTTGGCATGTTCTTCTGGTAAAGGAACCAATGCTCTTGCATGCCCAAAACTTAGATCACCATTCACAATATGCCTCTTAACGTAACTAGGTAAGGATAAAACTCTCAGAACATTAGCTACATGACTTCTACTTCTACCAAGTTGAGACGACAATTTTTCCTGTGTATATTCAAACTTCAGCATTAAAGACCTGTAGCCCTCTGCTTCTTCAATTATATTTAAATCAGATCTTTGTAGGTTTTCAATTAATGCTACACCTAAAGCAGTTGAATCGTCAAAGTCTCTTATTATAACTGGTACTTCATGTAATTTTGCAAGCTGAGCAGCTCTCCATCGCCTTTCACCTGCTATAATTTCATAAGATGAGGCTGATTTATTGAGAGGTCTTACTAAAATAGGTTGCAAAATACCATTAGACCTTATTGATTCAGATAGTTCCTCTAATTCATTCTGATCAAAGTGCTTTCTAGGCTGAAACTTTCCAGAAACTAAGTTTTGTATAGGTAGTCGAGCCTCACTGAGATTCGAGATATTTTTTGCTCCAGCTATTTTTTTCGACACAGAGTTTTTAATAAGATCTAAAGATGGAACCTTCTTAGATTCCTGACCATTGTTCACTCTCGTCTGAATTTTTGTTTTAATTACAGCAGCAAGTCCTTCATCTTTAGATAAAAGAGAAGATAGCCCCATACCAAGCTTTTTTTTTACTTGTTTTTTCTTTTTTTCTTGGACTTTTTTCATTTTTGGCTCCTTTTTTTAATCATTAAGTCCCCCAAAATTCCCCCTTTTAAGTACTTCAGCAGCTAAATTTACATATGCTTCTGAACCTACACAACTATGATCATAAAGTAATATTGGTTTTCCGTGGGAGGGTGCCTCAGAAATTTTTATGTTTCTGGGTATGATTGTTTCGTAAACAGCAGTTCCCATCACTTCCCTTACATCCTCTTCAACCTGAAAGCTTAGTTTGTTTCTTGAATCATACATAGTCAAAAGAATTCCGTCTAAATCTAAAGCTTCATTCAAGTCAGATTTAACATTTTTTATCACCCTCAATATCTGGCTGAGTCCTTCCAATGCATAGAATTCACACTGTAAGGGAATCAACACTTTATTTGATGCAGCGAGTGCATTAGTGGTCAAGAAACCAAGTCCCGGTGGGCAATCAATAATAATTGCTGAGTAGTCTACAGGTAATTTTTCTATAGCCCCTCTTAATATAAATTCTTTTTGTCTATCTTCATTTATTTCATATTCTGCACTGGCCAGTGAAACACTCGAGGGAACAACCCCTAAACCTGCTACTTCCGTTGATTTAATTGCATCAGCAAGCTCAACTTTTTGAGTCAAAACTTCGTAAACCCCTGGCTTTCTTTTGTTAGGCTGTATTGCAAACCCTGTGCTTGCGTTTCCTTGAGGATCCAGATCAATAACCACGCAAGATTTTCCTGAAATAGATAATGCAGTGGCTAAATTGACGGCTGTTGTTGTTTTGCCAACACCCCCTTTTTGATTTACAATAGAAAAAACAGTTCTCATTTTAGCTTTCTTAAATTTGAAATTTCAAGAGTTACTCCACCCGTATTATCCAATAGAACTTTATTTTTAACAATATTACAGGAAAAATTCCAGATTTTTTTTGATTCTTTTATTTCCAATAAAAAGTTCTTTCCTTTTGGGAACAATAAAATTGTCTCTTTTTTAAATAAACCAAAAGTTAACTCTAACAAAATCCTTAAGGGAGCTACAGCCCTGGCTAAAACAAAGTCATACTTTCCATCTAGCTTCTCAACCCTTTTGTTGATTACATTAAACGATAACCCCAATTCTTTTTTAACTTTATCCAAAAACTTACATTTTTTTTTGTTTGATTCCACTAAATTCAATGAAACCGGATAACCCTTAGCACTTAAAACTAAAAAGCAAACAATTCCTGGAAATCCTGCTCCTGAACCTACATCACAAAAGGTTAACGGGCGATCCATGTTTTTGTAGTGAGAGATCATTATTTCTGCAAGTTTTGCTGAATCTGCAAAATGCCTTAACCAAATATTTTTAACAGACCCACTGCCTATCAGATTTGTTGTTTTCTGGGCGTGTGTGAGTAAATCATAATAAACAGACAATTGGCTAATTGTTTCACGTGGAACATTATACAATTTTTGAAAAATTTGCTTTTGCTCTTCAATGCCCACTTTATTTTTTAATGAATCTTAAAAGTATGGAGGCCGCCGCAGGTGTCATTCCAGGAAGCTCCCTAGCCTCACCAATGCTCTGAGGCTTGTGTCTAGTTAAAATTTCTTTAACTTCATTAGAGAGCCCGGAGCAATTCTCAAAGTCGGCGTTTTCCTGAATTTTGACGGACTTTTCTCTGTTTAATTCTTCAATTTCTGCTAAATTTTTTTTTGAATACCGATCATAAAATGAGTTTGTTCTAATTTGTTTTTTTAAATTTAAATCAAGCTTAATTGAATTTATTTGTGGCCAAATTTTACAGAGCATGTTCCAACTGGTTTCTTTATACCCAAGAATTTCATAGGCTGACCTTCTTTTTCCGTCTTGATTGATTTTCAGTCCCGCATTTTTACAAACTTGGGGTGTTGTGTTTAACCTTTTGAGCAAAGAGACAGTCTTACTAATTAATTTTTTTTTCTTGTTCCAAATTTTTTTTCTTTCCCTTTCTGCAGTTCCTAAGGATATGGCAAGATCTGTTAATCTCTCATCAGCATTGTCAGCTCTTAAAAATAACCTGTACTCGGCCCGAGAGGTAAACATTCTGTATGGCTCTACAAGCCCACCTCTGGAAAGATCTGAAGTTAAAACACCTAGATAGCCTTGTGACCTTTCAATCAATACAGGTTTCTTGCCCAATAAAGACTGTGCTGCATTTATGCCTGCAAGTAGTCCTTGCGAAGCTGCCTCCTCGTAACCTGTTGTGCCGTTTATTTGTCCTGCTAAAAATAATCCCTGGATTTTATAAGATTCATATGAATTTCTAATTTCTTGACTATCTACACAATCATATTCAACAGCATAACCATATTTTTTAACATTTACATTCTCAAGACCTTGGATTGTTCTCAAAAATTTTAGCTGGACACCAGCAGGTAGTGAAGTGGAAATTCCGTTTGGGTAAATTATCTTCCCATTCTCAGTTTCTGGCTCTAAAAATATTTGATGTCGCTCTTTGTCTTTAAATCGTTCCACTTTATCCTCTATGGATGGACAATATCTTGGGCCTCTAGACTTTATACTTCCATCAAAGATTGGAGACTTATTAATATTTTCACTAATCATTTTATGTGTTTTAGGGTTAGTGTAGGTGATGTGACAAGGAAACTGTTCATTTGTTATTGAATTTGTTAAGAATGAAAAAGGCTGAGGATTGGTATCACCATGCTGCACCTTACATTTCTTAAAGTTTATTGAGTCTGCACAAAGTCTAGAAGGTGTTCCAGTTTTAAGTCTCAAAATTTTAAACTTATGTTTTTTAAAAAAAATGGCTAGCTTTTTTGAAGACTCACTTCCAAGACGCCCAGCATTCCAAGTTTTATCGCCCATAAATATTTTTCCTGACAGAAAGGTTCCTGTTGTTAATATTATAGATTTAGAAAAAATTTTTCCGTGCGATGCAGTAATCAATCCATTGACTTTATTGTTTCCTTTTTTGTCTGACTGAGTCATTATATCAATTACTTCATCCTCTATAATATCGATATTTTCGCTAGAAATTATATTAAAAACATTTTTTTTGTATTTTTCTCTATCAATCTGAGCTCTAGGGCCCTGAACTGCAGCACCTCTAGTTTTATTTAACATTCTGAATTGAATGCCTGATAGATCCGATGCCACTCCTATTATTCCGCCCATAGCATCAATTTCTCTAATAAGATGTCCTTTTCCAAGCCCTCCCATTGCTGGGTTGCATGACATAACACCTATATCGTCACTTGAGAATGTTATAATGGCAACATTTGCTCCGATTCTCTTTGATGCAACTGCCGCTTCCACACCCGCGTGACCACCTCCAATTACTAAAACATCATAATTCATAAAAAAGTTCCACGTGAAACAATTATTTTCCAATACAAAATTTACTAAAAATAAATCCCAATCTATCTTCTATATTATTTTTACCGTACAGCATATCAAGCTTTGACAAGGCTTTTGCTAAAAAATTTGAAGAAATTTCAATTTCGTCTAAATTTTTTAGACTTAATTCAAGCTCTGCAATCATTTCATTAATAATTTCAATTTGCTTTGCTTCAAACGAGTAGTAATCTTCGTTTGAATTTGTGTCAACTGATAAGATATTTTTATTTAAAAATTGGGTAAGCTTAATCAATATATTGCTATCTAAATTATTATTTATACAAGATATTGATATTGATTTAAATTTTTTAAGAATTGGAATATTTTTTATCCATCTTCTTTTTGTAGTTTCAAAAGAATTTAAATCTTTTTTATTGTAAACTACAACTAAATTTTGATCATCAATCTCTTTTATTATATTCATTATAATTTTACAGTTCTTTATTGAAAAACTATCTGGCGACAAGACTAAAACGAGATTTCTAAAAAGTTTTACCGACTTTAAGGTCTTTGAAATGCCGCTAATCTCTACAGATTGTTTTGATTCTCTTAATCCAGCAGTATCAGTTATCGTGGCTTTTTTGCCAAAAACGTTTATTGATGCTGATATATGGTCAGTTGTTGTGCCTTTGATAGGCGATGTTATAGCTCTATCCTCCTGACAAATTAAATTGTAGAGTGTAGATTTCCCAGTATTTGGCGGGCCAAATAAAAGAAGTTTTAAACCTTCAAAAGATTTGTGAAATATAGTTGAAGTTTTCACCACTTTTTTTGCATTTGATATTACTTTCTTAATATTTTTTGCTACCGTTTCAAAATTAAAGATTTCACCCTCATCTGAGAAGTCAATTTCTGCCTCTAATATAGATAAATTTTCTATAATAGTTCTTCTCCATATCTCACAAATATTTTGGGCTTCTCCAAATGTCTGTTTAACGGAAACCTTTCTCTCCATCTCACTTTCAGCGGATATAAGAGTTGCTAATCCCTCAAAATGAATTAGGTCATTTTTTTCATTAATAAATGCTCTCTTAGAAAATTCTCCCGGTTGTGCAAACCTACATCCTTCAATATTTGAAAGTTCCCCTAGAATTTTGTTAATAATAGCTATGCTACCATGAGTCTGTATTTCAAGCATATCTTCACCAGTGTATGAATTCGGTGATTTGAAGAAAATTATCAATCCCTTGTCAATAATTTCACCTTTTGTACTTAAAATACTACTAAAATAAACTTTTCTTGCTTCAAGGTGCTTTTTTTTTGTAAAAATTTTACCAACTTTGAAACTGGAAGGCCCTGAAACCCTTATAACTGCAATAGCAGAAATACCATAAGGAGTAGATAAAGCAAAAATAGTTTCTGGTGGTGATAGCTTATTCATAATTAATAATTTAGGTTTACAATTATATAGATAAAAATTACTATTAACATTCAAAATTTAAGGACTCGGTTTGCTAAAATTATTTTTTTTATGTATATCATTATTTGTCTCCACTAATGTATATGCTGAACCAAATTCCGGAGATACTGCATGGATTTTGTCTTCAACAGCTCTTGTTTTATTTATGACTCTTCCTGGACTAGCCCTTTTTTATGCTGGTCTAGTTCAATCCAAAAATGTTTTATCTGTCTTATGTCAACATTTTGGAATCGCATGCTCAATGTCTATATTATGGGTGGTTTGTGGTTACTCTCTGGCCTTTTCACAGGGAGAATCTGGAATTATTGGCAATTTTGCAAAAGTTTTTTTAGAGATCTCACCAGATTCTACTGTGGGAACTATACCAGAGGTTTTGTTTGCAATGTTCCAAATGACTTTTTGTATTATAACACCCGCCTTAGTTATTGGAGCATATGTTGAAAGAATAAAATTTATTGTAGTTCTAATCTTCTCAAGCTTATGGCTTCTAATTGTTTATTGTCCTGTAGCTTTTTGGGTTTGGGGGGGAGGCTTCCTTGCAGAAATGGGAGTAAAAGATTTTGCTGGAGGTATTGTTGTGCATACCACAGCAGGTCTGGCAGCCCTGGTTATAGCAATTGTGCTGGGAAAAAGACGTTCTTTTTCATCTGGAACTATGAACCCTCCTCATAGTCCTGTTTTAACTATGATTGGTGCTTCTATGTTATGGGTGGGCTGGTTTGGATTTAATGGAGGATCGGCATTAGCTGCAGACCAAACTGCATCCATGGCAATACTTGTCACACATGTTGCAGCCTCAATTGGTGCTTTTTCTTGGATTTTAATCGAGTGGTTTAGATTTGGAAAGCCGTCATTGGTTGGCATGGCAACGGGGATGGTTGCTGGGTTAGCGACAATCACACCAGCATCAGGGTTTGTAGGTATTCAAGGGGCTATAATCTTAGGTATATCAGGTGGGGTTTTATGTTATGTAGCAGTAGATTTAATAAGAATTAAGCTCAAGATTGATGATAGTCTTGATGTATTTGCAGTTCATGGCATTGGAGGAATGCTTGGAACTATTCTGTGTGGCTGGTTAATTTCAGCTTCATGGGGTGGCGTAGGTGTTGATGAGGGAAAGAACATAGTCGATCATATAACTACACAAGCTTATGCTGTTTTGGTTACAGTCATTTGGACAGTTATTGCAACTTATGTGATCTTAAAAATAATCTCACTTTTCATTACATTAAGAGTTGATGAGGATGAAGAAATTCAAGGGTTAGACACATCTGCTCACGGTGAGAGTGGCTATAATAACTAAAAAGTTTGCTCAGACAGAAAAGATGCCAATTTTCTAATGACTACTAAATCAAAAAATATCTAATAATTTTCATAACTGGTACTTATTAGATTTTCTTATTTAATACTATTGAAAACCCTGATATTTTAACATTTGATTTAAAGGGAAAGACATCATTATTAAATTACTAACCAGTCTTTCTTAATAGTTTTTTCCACAATTTTTCGGCAATATTTATACCGGTCAAATCTTGTATCTGCACAATGCCCGTTGGTGAGGTTACATTTATTTCTGTCAACTTTCCATCGATCAGATCTATTCCAACAAGAAATAAACCTTGCGTATACAGTATTTTTTTAATTTTTCTGCATATTCTTTCTTCATCTTTTGTGAGTGTTGTAACCTCAGCACGCCCTCCAAGGTGTAGGTTAGCTTTAAAATTTCCTTTTTTGGGTATTCTATTAATAAACCCAACTGGAGCTCCATCAATTAATATGATTCTTTTATCACCATTTTTTACTTTATTTAAAAACTCCTGCATTATAACAGGAACAGAATAAGTTTTAATTAAATTTCTAAAAGTATAAATTGATTTTTTTTTATCAGCAAAGTTAACTTTTTTTATACCTTCTCCTCCTTTATTATAAAGAGTTTTCAAAATCAAAACCTTGTGTTTTTCAAGAATTCTAAGAAAAAAATCTTCGTTTTCGGTAAAATAAGTTTTAGGCATTAAATCAAAAAAATATAATGGGAATATTTTTTCGGTAAAATTTTTAATTCCAGTCGGGTCATTTACGAAAAAAGGTTTTTTATTAAAATTCTTATGAATTTCTAAAATATAACAATTAGTTAAATATCTTAAATCAAAAGGAGGGTCTTGTCTGATAAAAAAAAAATCGAATTCATTTAGTGTCTTACTCTTTAATTCACCAATTCTAAAATTTATATCTGATAATTTATGAGCTGTTATATTCGCTTTTGTGCCTTTTAAAGAAATATCGTAGGGACTGCCTACCCAAATTTCAAATTTTTGCCTCATGCCCTCCTTAATTATTGCAAGTGTTGAATCTGTAGCATGGTTAAGCGAATCTAATTTATCCATTTGAAACAGAACTGATATTTTTCTATTTGATCTATTTTTCATCTTTTTTTTGCAAATCGACTAAGAAGATAAGTTTTTTTATATCTCCCATTCCTTCAAGAAAATTTTCTAATTTATTTTTTTCCTCAATTGATGAGGCAACTCCAATCACATATACATTTCCACTCACTACCTCGATACTATAGTTGTTTGAATAAATTCCTGGTTCAAATAGTATTCTATTTTCAATTTTTGTTTCAAAAATAATGTCCTCTGCTTTGGATATAAAAGAAGGTTGCCTTCCGATTTCTATTTCATTAAAAATTTCTTTCACTCCATCAATTTCCCAAACTTTTTGAATAATCTTTAATCGAAGATCTGAATTATCAACTTTTCCGATTAATAAAACTTTTCCATGCAAGACTGATACAGTTATATTTGAAAAATTGCTAAAATTCAATTTAGTTAAACATGCTTTTACCTTTGACAACAAATAACCATCACTAATTTTACCAGAGACACCTCTTGTTGACGTTGATGCATTTCCAGCTATAGCACCTAATGAAGTAGCCAGGCCACAAGATGATAATTGAAAACAAATTAGCAAAATGCTAATTATCCTTACCAACTAAAACCTCTCTTCTACCTACATGGTTAGCTGGACTAACAATTCCTTCCGACTCCATTTTTTCAATTATTCGAGCAGCTCTATTATAACCAATCTGCAAATGTCTTTGTATAAAACTGGTAGATGCCTTCTTTTCTCTACAAACTATTGATACGGCTTTATCATAAAGATCGTCTCCAGAATCTGAAAATCCAAGTCCAATATTTTGATTATCTTCCTCTTCGACAGTTACAGACTGTATATATTCAGGCTCTCCCTGGGATTTTAAACTATCAACTACTGCTTGCACCTCTTCAGTTTTAACGAAAGGTCCGTGAACCCTCAATAATTGATCACCTAACATCGTAATTAATAGATCCCCTTGCCCTAATAGTTGTTCGGCCCCTTGCTCCTCTAAAATAGTTCGACTATTAATTTTATTAACAACTTTATAACTTATTCTTGTGGGAAAATTTGATTTAATTGTACCTGTGATAACATCAACTGAAGGTCTTTGTGTGGCAACAATTAAATGAATACCTGCTGCTCTGGCCATTTGAGATAGTCTTTGAATAGCTGACTCAATTTCTTTTCCAGACGTAATCATCAAATCTGCCAATTCATCAACTACAACAACAATTTTAGAAAAGATATTTAAATCCAAAGGTTTCTTTTCCATAACTGGTTTGCCAGTTTCAGAATCATAACCTACTTGCATTTCTCTAAAAACCACCTTTCCATCCTCGAGCAGTTTTTTTACCTTAACATTGTAATCCTCAATTTCACGTACACCCAGATGAGCCATCATTTGATATCTATTTTCCATTTCTTTAACAACCCATTTTAAGGCTGAGATAGCTTTTTTAGGATCTGTTACTACTTCAGTCAAAAGGTGAGGAATATCTTGGTAAATAGATAGCTCAAGCATTTTAGGGTCGATTAAGATAAGCCTGCACTCATCTGGCGTTAAAGTATACAGTAATGAGAGTAACATAGCATTGATACCAACAGATTTTCCAGACCCAGTCGTTCCTGCCACTAAAAGATGAGGCATCTTGGCTAAATCTACAATAACAGGCCTTCCAAAAATATCTTTTCCTAGCGCCAAAGGTAATTTATAATTTGTAGATTTAAATAAATCATCATCTAATAATTCTCTAAGAAAAACTGTCTCTCTATTTTTATTTGGTATTTCTATACCCAGAGCATCCTTCCCAGGAATAGTTGAGATTCTTGCAGAATTAGCTCTCATCGATCTTGCTATGTCGTCAGAGAGTCTTATTACAGAAGATGACTGAGTTCCAGGAGCTGGTGTTAACTCAAAAAGCGTTACGATAGGTCCTTGTTTGACTTCAGTAATTTTACCGTTAATTTTGAAATCGACCAAAACATTGGCTAGAAGTGTTTTATTAATATCCGTATTCCTAGTATTCTCAATTTCAATTCCTGGGTTCTTTTTTGGTTTCTCAAGAAGGCTTAAAGAAGGGAAACTAAAATTCAATGAAGTTTTTATATTTGACCCAGAAACAGTTTTACGAGGACTCAGAGTTTTTGGACTTTTAGGCTTTGGGGTCTTGTTAATTATTTTTTCAATATTTATATACTTGTTTATATATAAAAATTTGGTCAAAACAAAGAATAAATAAAGGAATGCATTATAAATAAATCTAAAAAAAAATTTAATTTGTAAAAATTCAATATTTAGTGAGTATAAAAATAACATAAAAGTGACGAAAAGAATTACTAAAAAAATTAGTGTTGAGTACCAGAAATCTTCTAAAAGATAATTGAGGTAATTGTAGATACCAAGGCCCAGAAGGCCTCCCTCAAGTGGATCATTAAGATAATTCTGAGAAATAAACTCAATTAAAATACAACAAAAAATTAGTAAAAATGGTAACAAAGACCAATTGTACCACATAATTTTTTTTCCAATTATTCTACTTAAAGAATGGTAAATAAAAAAAATAGGAATTACAAAAGCTATGATACCAAAGATATCAAAAAGAAAACTAGATAAAACTGCGCCAAAGGAACCCAGTAAGTTTTTATTCTCAACAACATTAGAATCAAATTGAAAAAAATTATTGTCGATATCATAATGAGTAGCTAAAGAAAGAAAAATTACTGTACCAATTCCAAATAAAAAGGATAATACAAAAAATTTCTCGAAAATTTCTTTAAAATTTTTAAACATTCAATAATCTATTAATATTTACATAAAATTTTATAAAATTGTAAGATATTTTGATTAAACGTAATGACAATATAACAATAATTGGCTCAGGGCTAGTTGGAATGACTCTCGCTTTAATTTTATCGAGACATAAAATAAATGTAACAATTCTAGAAAAAAACAGCAAAGAAAATCTAATTAAGCTTAAAGATTCAAGAACATCAGCTGTATCTCAAGGGTCAAAAAGAATTTTAAAAGAAATTGGTATCTGGGAAAAAATAAGAAAGAAAGCACAATCGATTAAAAAAATCATAGTGACTGAGGGGAATAGTCCAGATGGGATTAAATTTGATTCAGAACTTTTACAAGAGGGCCCATTAGGATTTATTGTTAAAAACGAGTTTTTAAAAAAAACATTTTATAAAGAGGTTCTCAATTCTAATTACATAAATTTTATAGATAATTTATCTATAAAAGATCTTATCAGGAAAGACAGTTATGTTTTAATTAAATCCAGTAAGGGAAATTTACAGACAAAATTAGTTGTAGGTGCTGACGGAAGATATTCTTATGTTAGATATTTAGCAGATATTAAAAACTTTTTCTATGATTATAAGCAAACAGCTTTTGTATTTAATATAAATCATAGGAAAAATCATAACTCAGTAGCATTAGAAAAATTCTTTCCATCTGGACCATTGGCGTTATTACCGATGAAAGAAAAGAATGGTAAATGTTCTTCTGTAGTATGGACATTAGAAAATTCTAAAATTGAAAAATTTTCAAATAAAAAATATTTTTATGAGGCTTTTAAAACAAAATATGCAAACGCTTTTGGTGAAATTGAAAAGATTTCTACTCCCACTATTTACAATCTAAATATATTTTCGTGTTACGAATATTTTAAAGACAGGGTCGTATTGATTGGGGACGCATGTCAAGCAATTCATCCTATAGCAGGACAGGGATTAAATCTTGGTTTAAGGGATTCTAATGAATTAGCTTCATCCATATTATATGGACATAGCCTTGGTTTTGAATCAAGTAACAGTACAATTTTGAGAAACTTTGCTCAAAAAAGATTTATAGATAAAAACCTTCTCATTAAATCAACTCATGGGCTTAATAAATTATTTTCAAACAACTCTTTTATTATTGGTAAGCTTCGAGAAAACGGACTTAGAATTTTTAATGAGTCAAATTTTTTAAAAAAACAAAGTATGTTATTTGCTATGGGGTTGTGGACTTTTGATTTTTAACGCCAACTTCATAAAGATATTCCCAACTGTAAATTCCTGTATCATGTCCGTCACTAAATATGATTCTTATGGCGTAATTTCCAACTTTTTCAATTTTTTTTATGTATATGTCTTCGAATTTTTTAAGTTTTTGAGACTCTAAGTTTTTTTTATTCTCAGCTGATGGACTGTAAGACCTCAGAATAGACGAGGATAATAGTAAAAATTGAGAGTTATCGTAACTAATTTGAATATGCTTTTTATTTTCAGATACTTTAATTTGTTCAGGAATCATCATCAGCAGTAATAAGTATTGGAACACCATCAAGTATTTTATATATATTCTTTCTATCATTAGTATGAAGAATATTTTTTTTTTTATCCAAGTATAACTTACCTCCTGTTTTTGGGCATACGACAATATCAAGAATTTTTTCGTTAAATTCTCGCATGTTAAGATAATGTTGTGCTAGAATCCACCATAGCATTCATATTCATTGCCATTCTCATCAAAGAAATTAAAATTTCTATTCTTTCATCAAGATCTTTTGCCTGAAGAAGTGCCTGTTTTTCATTAACATCAAAGGGGCAACCCATTGAAATGGAATTAACTAAATCTTCATCATTAGAAACCTCAATTGCCTCCCAGTCTGCATTAATAGACATTTTTTTTAGATAAAGTTTTAAAGTTTCAATAAATTCATGTCTTTTTATTTTGTTTCTTAAATCTAAAATCCTAAAGTCTTCCCTAAAAGAATTCCAATTAACATCAGCTGAACGAAATCCATTTCTAATAGGAAGTTCATTAGTAATTTCAAATCTACATAATCCTCTCAAAATAATCTCATATCTATTGTCGTTTGTTTGAGAAAAAGCGGTAATGTATCCAGCACAACCGATAGAATAAAGCTTTGGGTTTTTTTTTCCATTATTGGTGTTTGACTTTTCAGATGGTTGAATCATTCCAATGGATCGACCATTGGCAAGTGCATAATCAAGCATATGCAAATAACGATTCTCAAATAAATTGAGCGGAAGTTTTGCTCTAGGTAGCAAAAGCACTTTACTGAGAGGAAACAATGGCAACCTTCTGGGCAAATCTTCAAAATTTTTATCAAATCTGTATAGCATTATATATATATGACTATAATTATAGATTTTAAAACACATATTTCTAATAAAATTATTCTTATGGGATATTATTGAAATTAATTCTATATAAAGTATATTATGTCTCTATTATCGCGGGAATAGCTCAGTGGTAGAGCATCACGTTGCCAACGTGAGGGTCGCGAGTTCGAATCTCGTTTCCCGCTCCATTTAATCTTGTTTAGAAAAAAAAATAATTAGCATCAAATATTAATCTTTGTCCACCAATCTTCATAAAGATCATGTGAATCTTGTGGTCCTTTTGGACCAAACCATTTATCAGGACAAAAAACTCTATCTTTTTTTTTTCCTAAAAAAGTTCCCCACCAAGAAAATGAGCTATTACTCATGATTATATCGTCACATTGAGAAAGAGAATATAAATCCTCAATCTCATTATCGTTATTGATAAGTACAAATTTTGAGAGATCAATGATTTTACTCAATGATTTTAGATCATCAGAAAAAACTAGAAATTCGCAATTATCCTCAATATTTGAAAATACTTTTTTCAAATAAGATGAATAATCGATTTTAATGAAAACATCTTGAAACCTTTCGTGGTAATAGTCCCCGAGTCTGAGATGTACACCAACCTTTCTTTTTTTTATTTTAAGAAGCTTTTTTGAAATTTTTTCTTTTAATGGTTTTGAAAAATCAAAAAGTTCCTTAACATCACTTTCATAATTTTCAAAATATTTTTTGGATTGAAAATATCCCGTCAAACATAAATTATTCATTGGTAATATTGGACAATAACTAAATCTTGGTTCTTTATAAGGAATGAAGATATTTCTATCTGTCTCGGGTATATTTTTATAAATATTTTTTTTATATTTAGTGTGATGATAACCCTGGCCACTTCCATTTCCTATTTTGTAATTAATTGCGTAATCTGTTCCCATTTTTTTTGAATGAGCAAAGCCAGCAGCAATCTGAAAAAGTTGATTACATAGTCCTCCAATTAAATTATTAATTATCATAAATTTTATTAATTATTCGTGGCTAGTTTTTTTAAAATTTCATCTAACTTTAAAATTTGTTTTTCTAGATTAATATGAGAGTTCCCAACAAAAAAGCCGCTTCTATCAATTTCCTCAACATTTTTTAAAATTCCTGAAATTTCATAATCAATTAAATTGCAGACTGGGTTCTTAACAAAATTTCCTGTTACAATAGGGCGAGTTTCTATCCCGTTGTTGTACAATTCATTCAAAACATAAGCTCTTTTATTTTTCAAATCTCCATCAAGTACTAAACTAAATCCATACCAAGATGAATCATGGGAACATTTTTGTATCTTACAGTAAGTCTTATCACCAAATAAATTTCTGAATAAATTGGCGTTTTCTTTTCTACCTTTTAATAAATTAGGAAACTTTTTTAATTGAGTAAGCCCCAAAACTCCATTAAGCTCGTTAGGTCTAACATTATATCCAGGTAAAATAAATTTAAATGAATTGTTAAAATTTAAAACTGGGTTTTTTTGGTAAAAATTTTTCTCTAATGAATCTCTTGTCCAACCATGAGCTCTTAGTGATCGAGAATACTCAGCAACATCTTTATCATTTGTAGTTATCATCCCCCCCTCAATTGTTTGAATGTGATGAGAAAAAAAGAAACTATGGGAAGCCGCTACCCCAAAGGTACCAGTATGTTTTGACTCATATTTTGCACCTAGTGATTCACAATTATCCTCGATTAAAAGTAAATTATGCGCTTTACAAATTTTCTTTATTTTTCGAAATTCTACTGGATTTCCTAAAATATTTATCGCAAGAATACCCTTTGTTTTTTTTGATATTGCATTTTCAATTTTTTCTTCATTTATATTTAAAGTGTTTAAATTAATATCAACAAACTTGAGTTTTATTCCATATTGACTAAACGGCGAAAAGCTTGTGCTCCAGCCCAATGCTGGAACGATAATCTCATCACCTTTCTTAAAATCATATTTAGACAACAAAACTAACGCTGCAACTATAATTAAATTAGCAGATGAGCCTGAATTAACCATTATGGCATATTCTACCCCACAATATTCAGCAAATCTTCTTTCAAAATTTTCTACATTCTGACTCATTGTTAATTGACCAGTATTTAATTGATCAATTATTGCTTTATGTTCTTGATAATCCCATGAGGATTGTGCGAGTGGATAGAATACTTTTGCCTTTTTGTCATGTTTGCTTATCAAATGAGGAAATGAAGTAAATGATTTCCGGGAATCCTCTTGAAAATTAAGAGTTTTTAGCTCAACAGCTTTCTTTGAAAGTGATTGTATTTTTTGTATAATGCTTAAATCGTTATGCCTCATAAAAAATAATAGCATTTTACATGCCAAACACATGTAAATATAAGTTAGTCGCTAATCTAAGAAATTAAGCTTTAGTTAAAATATTATAAGGTAATATTTTTAAGAAATTTGCAGTTTTCTGAAAATTCCTGTGCAGGAAAGTTTATCAAGTTATTTTTTGTTTCATTTTTAACAAACCACTTGTAGAAGTCTTCCAGACCATTCTTTAGACTAATCCTTGAACTCCATCCTAAAGTTTCTAATTTAGTTGTATCTAGAACTTTACTTGGCATTCCATCAAGATTCTCATTTCCAAAAATTATTTTTCCTTTAAAACCCACAATATCTCTAATAATATGCGCAAAACTTTTGATTGTTATTCCCTTTCCTGTTCCGACATTTATTGGCTTGACACTAGTATAATTTTTCAGAATATATAAGCACGCATCAGCAAAATCATCAACATGAAGAAATTCGCGTATTGCCTTACCAGAACCCCAGACCTGAACAAACTCTTCATTATTTACTTTAGCTTTATGAAATTTTTTTATTAATGCAGCGGGTACATGAGCTGTTTTAAGGTTAAAATTATCGTTCGGACCATACAAATTAGTTGGAATTAAAGAAAAGAAGTTTTTATTAAACTGCTTTGCTAGAGTTTCGCATAATTTAAGTCCAACAATTTTTGAATATGCATAACCCTCATTTGTTGGTTCAACGCAACCAATACCAATACTATCTTCTTTGATGGGACACTTAGATTCTCGTGGATAAATACAGCTAGAGGAAATATTTATAAATTTCTCTATGTTATTTTTATGAGAAGCATTAATTACATTGCTCAGAATTGTAGTGTTTTCATATAGAAAGTCATACGGACTCTCAATGTTTGCTTTAATACCACCAACTTTACCTGCACACATAATAACTATATCAGGCGCATTCCTGAAAACCCATTCACAAACATCATGTTGATTTAAAAGATTAACTTCTGACCTTGAACTTGTAAGAATATGTAAGTCTTCTTTAATAAGCCTTCTCTTCAAGGCCGAACCGACAAGACCGGTGTGACCGACAAGCCAGACCCTTTTTTTATCTGATTTAAGTTTCATCAAAATTTTTCCAACTGCTTTGTTTATAACTATGTAATTAACGACTTTTAGGAATATTTGTTTAGTTAATTACAAAGGGCACGAAAAGAACAAAAATAGCACTGTTCAAAAAATTGCCATAATATATTTTGAAATATACAGTATTTATTAAAATATTATATTTTATTATTTTTTTGATAAACACAATTATAGTATTTATTATAAAAAGCTAAATTTTGGAAAAAATGACAAAATCGACAAATAATATTATATCATTCTCAGATGCTTACCAATTTTTAAGAAAATTTAGGTACAAACCGAGGAATGAATGGTCAAAAGATGAAAGAGCTTTTTTTAAAATTTGTAATTTTATTATTCTTTCTAAAAAAAGAGTAAATAAAATCATTTCTTCTTTGAATAGTTTCTACAAATTAAGTGATAAAAGTCATTACAGCTTCACTAAAGAGGATATTTTAGCAGTAAAAGAAATAATTTTAGAAAATATGGAGAACGGCCTTCAAAAATTTGAAAAAGAGATAAAAATTATTAAAGAAAGTGACATTGTCAAACTTAAGGAGCATTTTGATAAACTTAAGGAGGATAATTTAAGATTAAATAATGAAAATGAAAGACTACAGAACATAATAGAAAATTACATTAATGAAAGAAAACTTTATGAAATAGGTGAACTAGAGGATATTTTGTCTAAAGAAAAAGTTTCACAAAAGAGAAAACTCAAAAGACTTAAAAATTTCAAAGAAAATAAATTAAAAGAATTTGTTAAAGACTGGAAAAGTGGGGAAGTTTCAATAAATATTAGGGATTCTATTCTTTCTGACAAAAAACTGCCAAAGAAAAAAAAAAAAATAAACAAATAAACTTTAAGATAAATTTAAATCACTTTGAGTTTTTCTTTTTCTCTTCATACATACTTACAAAGTCTACAGGATTTAACATCAATGGTGGAAATCCTCCTTCTCTAGTCGAATTTGCAATTACAGACCTTAAAAATGGAAATAAAAATTTAGGGCATTCAATCATTAAAATTTTTTCCAAAATGTCATCAGTAGCATTTTCTACTGTGAATATCCCACAATATGAACCCTCAATTAAAAACAACGGTTTATCTTCAATTCTTGTTTCACCCTTAACTATCAACTCAACTTCATGAATGTTTGGGCCATGATCTTTCAAGCTTCGGGATTTTACATCAACGTCTATGTTGAAGGTTGGGTTTGCAGAAAAATTTCTTAATGATTCAGGTGCTCTTGGGTTTTCAAAAGATAAATCTTTTAAAAATTGAGCATTAATTACAAATTTTAAATTGTTTGTATTTGAATTTTTTTTTTTATTTGCCATATTAATGTTTCATTATATTCATGAAAGCAATATAATACATAATATGAGCCAAAGCTTCTACTATTAAAAATAATGAATAACATACCCTACATAGATATATTAATCTTGGCTATGATTGCTGTTTTTATAATTAATAGGCTAAGAAATACCTTAGGAAAAAAAACAGGTAATGAACATGATTTAACTGAAAAATATTCAAACAAGTCAAATTTCAAAGAATCAAGACCAGATAAAGTTCTAAAAAAGGAATTACATACTGATTCGCACAGAACACAGCATAAAATTTTTCATGAAGATGCTTTAGTTGCTGAAGAGCTTAATAAGATCCGTGCAATAGATTCTGGTTTTACCATTGATAGCTTTATTGATGGCGCCAAAAAGGCCTTTGAATTTATAATAAAGAAATACTCCGATGAGAATTTACCGCCACTTAAAAAACTACTTTCAGGTAATATTTTTAAAATGTTCGATAGTCAAATAAAAAAGAGAAGTAAAAGTAACCAAAATCTTGATGTAAATATAATTGGTATAAAAGAAGCAAAAATAACTGGCGCATCACTAACTAAAGGAACAATTGCCTCTATTAAGGTAAAGTTTTCATCTGAGCAAGTTCAAGTTATAAAAAATGATAAAGGGAAAATTATTGATGGCGATAGCAATCAAATCTTATCTATAGTTGAAAATTGGTTTTTCTCTAAAAATTTAAAAAATAAAGATCCAAATTGGATTCTTGAAAAAATTGAAGAAAATAATTGAATTATAAACTATTCAGTTTATTTCTTTTTATTTCTTTTTTTTTTTATTCCTCCTTTTGTAAAATTGCGGCTAAGAGTGATTCCCTTATTTTTGAAGTTAAGGAAGAAAGCTTAAAATCTTTTTACAAAGAATTGAAAATTATATGTAAAAAGAATAACCTTCAAAAACTTACTACGCATAGATCATATCCAAAATTTGGTAAAAAAATAGAATGGCAGTCAATCTGTATTAAAATTAAGAACAACGGACAAAATGAAAAAAGATTCATTCTTAATAATTTCCAAACCATTAATTTATCAAATAAAGAAGGTTTGCTAACAGGTTATTATGAACCAGAGATAAATGTATCAAAAAAAAAAAGTAAAAGATTTACTATTCCAATCCTCAAATATAACGCAAATTATAAAAAAATGACCAGAGAGGATATTAATAAAAATTTTAATAACAAAGATGTTTTGCTTTGGACAGATAATAAAATTGACCTTTTTTTTTTACAAATTCAAGGGTCAGGCATAGGGTTGTTTGAAAATAAGAAAAAAATAAAAATAAGTTACGCCGGTAATAACGATTTAAAGTATAAATCAATTGGAAAACTAATGCTTAAAAAAAGATTGATAAAAGGTGAATTAAACTTGTTTTCAATAAAAGATTATCTGAATAAAAATCTTAAAAAAGTCGACCAAATATTAAATTACAATGAAAGGTATATTTTTTTTAAATTAAGCAAGAAAAATATCTTGGATAGTTCAAAAGGAGCAATGGGATTAAATTTAAGTCCATTTGTAAGTGTTGCAGTTGATACAAAGCATTACCCTTTGGGTTTACCTCTTGTATTGCAATCTAAAATTTACGGAATGCTGCCCGTGATTGCTATGGATAAAGGTTCAGCAATTATTGGAAAAAACAGAGCTGACTTGTTTATTGGAAGGGGTAAAAAGGCAGAAAAAATTGCTGGAAAATTAAAAGAAAAGCTTGTTATACATGCACTTATACCGAGAAATAAAAAATGATAGATAAAGATTGGGAGAATTTTAAAAAAAAAGTTGTAGCATTAAAAAAAGATTCGAGAATAAAAATAAAAAAAAAGACTAATGAGATTACAATGAAACATACATCCGAAAAAGATATCTCAACTCTGAATTTAGATTTGCTAGATGAAAAAAGTGTTGACTCTAAATCATTGGAAAAGAATACACTTAGAAAAATAAAAAAAGGAAAAATAAGGATCGAAGCTCAACTAGACCTTCATGGAAATACAATTGATGAGTCAAAGATAAGGGTTGTTAATTTTATTCTTGAAAACTATAAAAAACAAAAAAGACTCGTATTGATTATTACAGGAAAAGGTAGAAAAACTTCTTCTAAAGTTCCATGGGGAGAAAATTTAGGCAAGTTAAGATTGACTGTTCCTCAATGGTTAAATTCTATAGAACTATCCAAATATATTTTGTGGTTTGATGAAGCTAATCAACAGAATGGAGGGTCTGGAGCATTAATGATTTATTTAAAAAAATTAAAGAATGAACTTTGATAAATCGTTATTTTTATAGATATCCCCGATTTGTTTTTTTACATAATTGTTATCTATATTTATATCTGAAATTTTATTATCAGAAGCTGAAAAGCTTATATCATCTAAAACTTTTTCAAGAATTGTATGAAGACGTCTAGCACCTATATTTTCAACTTCTTCGTTTACCTGGGATGCAATATTAGCAATCTCAGAAATTGCATCCTCAGTAAACTTAAGCTTAACCCCTTCTGTTGCAATCAACTCTTCATATTGTCTAATTAAATTATTTTCTGGTTCTTTGAGAATTCTTATAAAATCCTTTTGCTTAAGAGCTGATAGCTCAACTCTATTTGGTAGTCTTCCTTGAAGTTCAGGAAGTAAATCAGATGGTTTAGCAACATGAAAGGCACCCGATGCAATAAAAAGAATATGGTCTGTTTTAACTGAACCATATTTCGTACTAATAGTTGAACCTTCAATTAAAGGAAGCAGGTCTCTTTGAACCCCTTCTCTACTTACTTCAGCCGAGCCACTACTATTCTTACCACAAATTTTATCTATTTCATCTATGAAAACTATTCCATCTTGCTCTACATTGTCGATTGCCCTTTTTATTAAATTATCGTTGTCGATAAGTTTGTCAGATTCTTCATTCAATAAAATGTCATAGGATTCTTTTACAGATAGTTTCCTTTTCTCTCTTTTTTGACCAAAGCCTTTGCCAAATATTTCTCCTAGATTAATCATCCCCATCATTCCACCTGGCATCCCAGGAATTTCCATAGATTTTAAAGGCGACGATGGGCCAGCAAGAAGCTCTATCTCTATTTCTTGATCATCAAGTTCTCCGTTTCTTAACATTTTCTTAAACTTTTCTTTAGTTTGTGTCGTAGCAGATGAACCAACGAGGGCATCAATAACTCTTTTTTCAGCATTAACCTCTGCTCTTGCTTTCACTTCTTTTTTCAAGTTGTCTTTGTTGTTGCCTATAGAAATCTCAAGTAAATCTCTTATTATTTGTTCAACATCTCTACCAACATATCCTACTTCTGTAAATTTAGTTGCTTCCACCTTGATAAATGGTGCTTGCGCTAATTTTGCTAAGCGCCTAGCAATTTCAGTTTTTCCAACCCCTGTTGGGCCAATCATAAGGATATTTTTGGGAAGAACCTCATCTTTCAAGGAGCCTTCAATTTGCTGTCTTCTCCACCTGTTTCTCAATGCAATTGCAACAGCTCTTTTAGCAGTATTTTGACCTACTATAAATCTATCAAGTTCGGAAACAATCTCTCTGGGTGTAAATGTCGTCATGAAATCTTCTCTAAAATAATATTGTCATTAGTATAAATGCAGAGATCTGCTGCTATCTCAAGACTTTTCTTTGCTATATCTTCTGCAGACATTTTGGACCCATAAAGAGCTCTTGCAGCTGCTAGTGCATAATTTCCTCCAGAGCCAATAGCCATGACACCGTCTTTTGGTTCTAGAACATCTCCATTACCACTTAAAATAAGACTACTTTCCTTATCAGCAACTAACATCATGGCTTCAAGGCGTCTTAAATATCTATCAGTACGCCAGTCTTTAGCCATTTCAACACAAGCTCTCATTAAATTATTCGAAAATTTTTCTAACTTTGATTCTAGTCTTTCAAAAAGTGCAAATGCATCTGCTGTAGCCCCAGCAAAACCTGTAATTACCTTGCCCTCAGCCAAGACTCTTACTTTTTTAGCATTTGCTTTTACAACCGTATCCCCTAAAGTAACCTGTCCATCACCTGCAACAACAATCTCACCTTTTTTTCTTATTGAAACAATGGTCGTTCCGTACCATTTTCTATAATTTTCTTCTATCATTAATTTATCACCTCAATTGATAATTTAATATTAATCTATATATTTTACATTTAATATCCAATAAAATTTATTTATGAGAAAATTTACTGTTAATAGGAAAACAAAAGAAACTGATATTAATGTTAAGATAGCAATTGATGGTGCTGGTAAAAGTAACATAAACACTGGAATTGGTTTTTTAGACCACATGTTAGAACAGCTGTCAAAACACAGTCTTTTTGATATTGATGTGATAGCTAAAGGTGACCTTCATATAGACTTCCACCATACGACTGAGGATAGTGCGCTTGCACTGGGAGAGGCCTTCTCAAAATCATTAGGCGATCGAAAAGGTATAACTAGATTCGGGCAAGCATTGTCCGCAATGGATGAAACACTTAGTCGTGTTGTAGTTGATTGTTCAAATAGACCTTATTTAGTATGGAAGGTTAAATTCTCTAAGCCGAAACTTGGGGAAATGGATACAGAATTATTTAAAGAATGGTTTCAGGCATTTTCGCAAACTGCTGGGATTACTCTTCATGTAGAAAACTTATATGGAGAGAACAACCATCATATTGTTGAATCGTGCTTCAAAGGCCTTGCAAGGGCATTGAGACAGGCTGTCATCATTGATTCAGAGAGAAAAAATGAAATACCTTCCACTAAAGGAACCTTATAAATTTAAATGCAGACATACTTCATATTCACAAAACAAAATTATCCAATAAAAGTCTCAGACAATGGTTTTTGTTTTTATTTTTTTTTTCTTAGTTTTTTTCGTGGAGCATTGATGGGTTTATGGACTGAAATTTTTATAAATTTAATATTACTGTTTATTTTTATAAATATTTCAAAAGATTTAACTTTATTTTTTTTATTTTTATCAAATATTTTTTGGGGGTTTTTCGGAAAAGATTTGTATATTCAAAAATTATTAAAGAATAGTTATTTCCCAAAAAAAATTTTAAATGCTCCTTCAAAAGAAAAAGCGCTAATCCTTTACCTTGCAGAAAAAACAAGTGAAAAAAATATCAATAATTGATTATGGCTGCGGCAATATCAAATCAGTATTTAACGCTTTAAATGCAATTAGAGAGAAAAAAGAATTAAAGATTACTGTTACATCAAATGAACATGACATACTTAATTCAAGCCATATCGTACTACCTGGTGTTGGATCATTTCAATCTTGCATAAATGGTCTTAAAAAATCAAACCTACTTGAAGTTATTTCCAAAAAAGTATTGGTAGAATCTGTACCATTTTTGGGAATTTGTGTAGGAATGCAAATGCTTTCGTCTAAAAGTTATGAAAATGGCGTATTTGACGGGTTGGGATGGATAGAAGGAAAAGTTAAAAAAATTGAAAAGATTCAAAAAAATCTAAAAATTCCTCATATGGGTTGGAATAACTTGGTCATTTTAAAAGAAACGCCATTTATAAAAAATCTGGAGAAAAAAATAAATTTAAAAAAAGTAAATGCTTATTTTGTTCATAGCTATAATTTTTTACCCAATAAAAAAGAATATAAAATAATGGCTACAAATTATGAACAAGATATCACAGCAATGGTTAGCAAAAATAATATTATTGGCACCCAATTTCATCCAGAGAAAAGTCACATTTTTGGTCTTGCTTTCTTAGAAACTTTTTTAGAAACCAAGGAATTTTAATGAATCTGTACCCAGCAATTGATTTAAAAAATGGTCATTGTATTCGATTAAAAAAAGGACAATTAAATAAAATAACCTATTATAATTCCAATCCGGTAGAACAAGCAAAAGAGTTTAATAATTTAGGTAGCAAATGGATTCACATGGTTGATATTGACGGGGCATTTAAAGGAAAGAATCTAAATCATAACACCTTTATAGAAGTTAAAAAAAAAACCAAATGTTCCATTCAAGTCGGTGGTGGAATAAGAAATGAGAAAACAGTTTCTTACTTAATTGATAACAATATTGATAGAATCGTTCTTGGAACAATTGCTGTAACAAAACCTTCGCTTGTAAAAAAAATATGCAAATCATTTCCTAATAAAATTGCAGTTGGACTAGACTCTAAAAAAGGATATGTTGCCACAGAGGGCTGGTCAAAAACAAAAAACCTTTCGGTTTTGGATCTAGCTAAAAAATATGAGGATGTCGGTGTTAGTCATATTATATTTACCGATATAGAAAAGGACGGAATACTCGCGGGTGTAAGTTTTGAACAATTAGGCCAATTACTTGAATCAACATCTTTACAAATTATTGCCTCTGGAGGTGTTTCTTCACTTGAAGATATCAAAAATTTAAAAAAAATTAGCAAAGATTATGATAATTTAGATGGTGTAATTGTAGGAAGGGCGATTTATGAAAAAATATTTACAGTTGACCAAGCAATCAATATTTTGAAAATAAAATGATTAAGGTCAGAATCATTCCATGCCTCGACGTTGATAAAGGAAGAGTCGTTAAGGGTATTAACTTCATTAATTTGATAGATGCTGGAGATCCAGTTGAGCAAGCAAGTGTTTATAGCAAAAATGGGGCAGATGAAATCACTTTTTTAGATATTACAGCCACACATGAAAAAAGAAATCCGATGGTAAAAATTATTGAAAAAACTGCTAATCAATGTTTTGTTCCCCTAACCGTAGGAGGAGGTATAAAAAAACTCTCGGATATTGACAAATTTTTATCAGTTGGTGCAGATAAAGTTTCAATTAACAGTGCTGCAATCAAAAACCCAGATTTAATTAATGATGGTGCAAAAAAGTTTGGAAATCAATGCATTGTGGTCGCTATCGATGCGAAAAGAACTAAAAAAAATTGGAGCGTATTTATTAATGGTGGGAGAATCAATACAAATTTAGATGCTATAGAATGGGCCAAGAAGGTTGAGTCATTGGGTGCTGGAGAAATTTTATTGACCTCTATGGATAAAGACGGCACTAAATCAGGTTTTGACCTTGAGCTCACAAAGAGAGTTTCCGAGGCAGTTGGAATACCTGTGATTGCTTCTGGGGGAGTTGGAAAACTTGCTCATTTTGTTGAGGGAATTAATAAAGGAGGGGCCTCTGCTTTGTTAGCAGCCTCAGTTTTTCATTTTGGAACTTTTTCAATTACGGAGGTAAAAAAACACTTAATTTCTAATAATATAAATGTAAGAATGGATTATAAATTGGAGAACAACAATGTCTAAAGATGTGCTTGAAGAATTAGCAGAAATAATAAAAAAAAGAAAGCGTAGCCTTCCCAATGATTCCTACGTAGCGAAATTGTTTAAAAAAGGAAAGGTTAAGATTGCCAACAAATTTGGAGAAGAGGCTGTCGAAACAATATCTGCCTTTTTATATCAAGAAAAAAAAGAACTGCTAGAAGAAGCTTCAGATTTGATTTTTCACCTCATGATTCTTCTTGAACATTCAAATTTAAATTTAAGTGAGGTTAAAAAAATTCTTAAAGATAGAATGAAAAATGATTGATATTGAAAGATATGATCCAAACAATATCTTTGCAAAAATCTTAAAAAAAGAAATTCCATCAAAAATCATTTTTGAAAATGATTTTGTTTATGCATTTGAAGATATTAATCCCCAAGCCCCAATTCATATTTTAATAATCCCAAAAAAACCTTTCTGTAGTTTTATTGATTTTTCAAAAAAGGCAGATGAAAAACTAATTGCTGGTTTTTTTAAATCTATTACAAAAATTACAGAACTTCTAAATTTAAAAGATGGGTACAGGCTCATTACAAATGTCGGAAATTTCGGTTGTCAGGAGGTTCCACATCTGCATTTTCATCTTTTATCGGGAAAGAATATTGGAAGGATAGTTTCAGATTAAGCCAAAGAAAACTTACAAAATACTGGAACATGGTCTGATGGTTTTTCTAGTGCTCTCATTTTGTCAATTATCTTTACATCAGTAATTTTTATTGATGGACTATCTGACACCCAAATATGGTCTAATCTCCTGCCTCTATTGTTTTTTCTAAAATCTTTAGATCTATAACTCCACCATGTAAATAAATTTTTTGGTGGAGAAATAAAAAGTTTTATTGTATCTACAAATTTGCCTTTATTTAAAACTTTAATCAATTTTTCTCTTTCAATTTCAGTGTGACTTATTACATTTTTCAATTGATTATGTGACCAAACATCATTCTCATATGGCGCAACATTTAAATCACCACAAACAATATCTATTCTATTTTTTTTTGGTAAAAACATGTTCATCATTTCATCCAAAAATTCTAGTTTATGCAAAAATTTTTCATTAATTGATATATCAGGAATATCCCCTCCAGCTGGAACGTAAAGAGAATGAATGCAAATATTTCCCAAGGAGATTGAAAGATGTCGTGAATCATTTTTTCCACAAAATTTGTGAATATTCGTTTTCTCTGCCTTTTTTTTCGAAAGAATTGCCACTCCGTTATATGAAGGAATTCCATTTAAGTAAATATTATATCCTAAATTTTCTATTTCTTTTTTAGGGAATAAATCATTTGGCGTTTTTGTTTCTTGAAGACAAACCACATCTGGATCTTCCAGCTCAATAAGTGAAACTAGTTGTTCTTTTCTAGTTCTAATGGAATTTACGTTCCAAGTAAGAACTTTCATTAAGACTTCATCGATTCAAAGAAATCTGCATTATTTTTAGAACCTTTTATTTTATCTATGAGAAACTCCATTGAGTCATTAACGCCCATAGGCATTAAAATCTTCCTTAAAATCCACATTTTCGATAGGTCATCTTTAGAAACAAGAAGTTCTTCTTTTCTGGTTCCAGACTTTGTTACATCTATGGAGGGAAATACTCTTTTATCTGAAAGTTTTCGATCTAAGATAATTTCTGAATTACCTGTTCCTTTAAATTCCTCAAATATAACTTCATCCATTCTTGAACCTGTATCAACTAGCGCTGTACCAATAATAGTTAAAGACCCTCCCTCTTCAATATTTCTTGCAGCTCCAAAAAATCTTTTTGGCCTTTGTAGGGCATTAGCATCGACACCACCAGTCAAAACTTTACCAGAACTGGGAACCTGAGTATTATAAGCTCTAGCTAATCTAGTAATAGAGTCTAAAAGAATAACTACATCCCTTTTGTGTTCCACAAGTCTTTTTGCTTTTGATATAACCATTTCCGATACTGCAACGTGTCTGCTTGCTGGTTCGTCAAATGTAGATGAAACTACTTCTCCCTTTACTGATCGTATCATATCAGTAACTTCCTCTGGTCTCTCGTCTATGAGAAGAACGATAAGATAAACTTCTGGATGATTAGAAGTTATTGAGTGGGCAATATTTTGAAGCATAACTGTCTTCCCGGTTCTAGGAGGAGCTACAATTAATGCTCTTTGACCCTTTCCAAGTGGTGAAATCAAATCCATAACTCTATGAGTAATATCTTTTACCATTGGATTTTCTTGCTCCATTTTTAATTTTTCATCTGGATAGAGTGGGGTTAGGTTATCAAAATTAATCCTTTGTTTTGTTTTTTCAGTTGATTCAAAATTAATTTTATCAATTTTTGTAATTGCAAAATATCTTTCTGAATCTCTGGGAGCCCTCATTTCTCCTTCAACAGTATCGCCTGTTCTTAAACTATTTTGCTTAATTTGACCCGGCGAAACATAAATATCATCTGGTCCGGGTAAATAATTTGCGTCGGATGATCTTAAAAAACCGAAACCGTCTTGAAGAATTTCTAATACACCTTCACCATAAATAGCGTCGTTATTTTGTGCCATTTGTTTTAGGATTGAAAAAATCATGTCCTGCTTGCGCAGTGTCCCAGCATTTTCAATTTTTAGTTCTTCTGCAATTTTCAAAAGATCTGATGGAGTTTTAGATTTTAATTCTTTTAAATGCATGATTTAAATTTTAATGGGGAAAAGAATGAATCTTTTTTATAGGTTAAAACCATAAAATTGTCAATTAAATGGTTTAAATACGACCAAAAAAACAATCAAAATAAATAAAACTGTTGGTATTTCATTAATTAGTCTGAAATATTTTTGATTTTTGTAATTTACTCCTCTTTCGAAATCTCTTCTTACTTTGGCACAATAAATATGAAAGATGGTCATAAGAATTACCAAGAAAAACTTCATAAGCAACCAGACCGAATAATATTCGTTAATAACAACCAATGATAATCCTAATATCCAAGATAAAAATAAAGACGGATTCATTATGTAATTTAATAACTTTCTTTCCATCGTAACAAAAGTGTTATACTCTTTAGATTTTTTTTTGCTTATTGAATGATAAACGAAAATTCGAGGTAGATAAAATAAGCCTGCCATCCAAGTTGTAAAGAAAATTATATGAAGTGATTTGAGAAAATTATAAGTCATTGCATTGAGCTAGTTAGTTTTTACCATCCACTTAATTCTCTTTCTATTATTTTTCGGTACATTTCCACCCCCTCTATCTCATCATTTAAACATTCAATATAACAAAAGCTTTTACCACCTTTATCTAAAAAATCTTCTTCTCCCTGAATTTTTATTTCTTCAAGAGTTTCTAAACAATCAACAGAAAATCCTGGTGCTGTTATCACTAAATCACTAATTTTCATTTCCAACATCTCATCCATCTTTTCATTTAAATATGGTTTCAACCATTCTTGTGGACCAAATCTTGATTGAAATGACATTTGAAAATTAATTTCTCCTTTAAATTTTTCATTCAATAGCCTTACTGTTTTTGCACAATGACAGTGATATGGATCTCCTTTATAAAAGTATTTTTTGGGAATGCCGTGAAAAGAACAAAGAATTGTTTTAGGCTTTTTTTTCTGCTTCTTTATTTTCTTTTTGATATGAACTGATAAAGCCTCTATATAAAGTTTGTCATCGTGATATGGTGGAACAATTCTAATAGCTGGTTGCCATCTTGTTTTTTTTAGGTATTCAAAAACTCTATCTACTACGGATGCTGTTGTGGTTGCTGAATATTGAGGGTACATAGGAAAAATAAGAATTTTTTGACAACCTTTTTTCATTAAACTAGACATTTGATTTGAGATTTTAGGGAAACCATAATTCATTCCTAATTCTACTATTATTTTTTTAGGTAGTTTTTTTTGTAATTTTGAAACTATTCTCTGTGAAAAAACTTTGAGGGGTGATTGATTTAAATTTTTGTTCCATATTTTTTTATATAACTTCCCTGATTTATTTGGTCTAAATAAAAGTATTATAAAATAAAGGATCGGATACCAAATAATTCTCGATACTTCAATAATCCTTTTATCACTTAAAAATTCTTTAAGATACTTTCTCATCGACCAATAATCAGTACTTTCCGGAGTGCCTAAGTTAACCATTAGTACACCAATTTTTTTTTCTGGTATTCGTATATGATTATCTGGTTTCATCGAATTTTTTGATTAATCTTAATGTCTGTTCTACATTCTTGATTGGAGTTTTGGGTAAAATTCCATGCGATAGGTTGAATATATGTTTTTTATCTCTAAAAGTTAGCATAACTTTATTTACCTCCTTTTCTAATTTCATTCCACCTTCATAAAGTATTTGAGGGTCTAAATTACCTTGAAATATAATGTTTCTGTTTTTATCAATATTTAATATAGTTTTCGGAAAATCTTTATCTAGTGAAATTACATCACAGTCAACATGATTTAAATAGTCTGAAATTTTTTCTTTTGAGCCTCGGGGGAATGATATAACTGGTGTTTTCTTAAATCTCTCTTTAATTTTTTGTATTATTCTTTGATTTGACTCAATTACATACTCATAATAATTTTCCTTATCTAAAAGACCTGCCCATGATTCAAAGATCATAACTTTATCAACTCCACTTTCTATTTGTTTTGCTAAATATTCAACAGAAATATTTTCTACGACTCTCATTATCTTTTGTGTTAACTTTTTTTCATTTTTCATTGCTTTTTTTAGAAGGGTATGGTTCTGAGACGATCCTCCTTCAATCATATAAGTTAAGACTGTAAAAGCTCCACCACAAAATCCAATTAATTCCTTTTGAGTTTCTTTTTTCTTAATTAATTTTACTGTTTCAAAAACTGGATTTAATAAATTTAAACCTTTCTCAAAATTTGTCGAATTAGCACAAATTTCTTTTTCAAAATCCACTTTTTTTAAAATTGGACCAATATTTTCTTTGAAGTCAACCGTTTGTCCTAAAGCATGAGGAATCACTAAAATATCAGAAAAAAGAATAATAAAGTCAAAATCAAACCTTTTAATGGGTTGTAATGAAACTGTACAGGCTTTTTCAGGGTTAAAACATAAGTCTAAAAACCGTTTCTCAGTTTGTCTTATTTCTTTATACTCTGGTAAATATCGTCCAGCTTGTCTCATAAACCAAACACGAGTTTTTTTATGTAAATTTTTATTCACGTTACATCTATTACTATATATATATATATGTTGTTGTTGTTGTTGTAAGGTTAGTTTAGTTTATAAAGTATTTCTAACATAATACTAACAAGAAGTTATAGAAAAACTATGTTAATAAAATGTGAATAAGATTGCAAAAAACCCAGAAACACTCGGAAAAAAATAAAGTAATTAGATTGTTTATAAATATTATAAAATTGTGAATAAAAAACTAACAAAAAACGCTGTGGAAAAAAGTTTAATAAAAAGTTAGCTATAAGGAACAAATTACTAGGTGCAAAAAAAACTAACAGATAATCAACAAATTATTCTCGCTTCATCCAGCCAAACAAGAAAAAGAATTCTAGGAGAATATTTACAAAATTTTAAAGCAGTAAAACACAGAGCAAATGAAAAGTTATTAAAGGAATCCGCTAAAGATTTAACTTACAGAGAGCTAGTTAAATTGCTCGCAAAAAAAAAGGCAGAGTCTGTTAATGCAAATTACCCAGAACAACTTATCATTGGATCAGATCAAATTTTAGTGTGTGAATCTATCTTAATTGATAAACCTGAAGATTTAAAAAAAGCAAAAAAAAACTTAATGTTTATGAAAGGAAAAAGGCACAAATTATTGAGTTCAATATTTGTAATTAAGTCTGGACTTTTTTATTACCAAAAAATTAAAGAAGCAGAGCTGTTTTTTAAAAATATTTCAGAAAAACAAATTGATGAATATTTGCGAAAAAAAAAAGAAACAATTTTAAACTCTGTTGGGTCTTATAAAATAGAAGAAAACCAAGAATTTAATTTTATGGAAATTATCAAGGGAGACTTAGAGACGATTATGGGGTTTCCAATACAGAATTTTATTAAAAAATTAAGCAAAGAGAAAATATGAAATTATATGTAATTGGTAAACCGATTAAACACTCACTATCTCCCATAATTCATAATTTTTGGATCGATAGATATAATCTTAAAACCAAGTATGAAAAAAAAGAAATTGCTAAAAGCCAATTAGCAACAATAATAAAACAAATTAAAAAAAAGGAAATTAAAGGAATAAATGTAACCTTACCATATAAAAGAGAAATTTTACCTTTAATAGATAATATGTCAAACTCTGCAAAGGATTGTGATGCAGTTAATACAGTATTCTTAAAAAAAAATAAAATTTATGGCGATAATACCGACGGAAAGGGCTTTGTGAAGTCATGTGAAAAAAATCTTAAATTTAATTTTGGAGGCACAAAAATTTTCCTAGTCGGTGCTGGGGGCAGTTCATACGGAATTATTTCTGAACTTATTAAAAAAAAAAACTAAAGAAATTTTTATCTCAAATAGAACGGAAGAAAATGTATTAAAATTGGTTAATCATTTTAAAAACAGAACAACCTCCCTTGTGCCTATTAATTGGTCAAATTTAAAACCTAATTCAGATGTCAGCATGGTCATTAATACAACTTCTTTCGGTATGAAAAAAGGGGAGTTTTTAGAAATAAATCTTGATGGTTTGAAAAGTTCAACAGTTTTTGCTGATATTATTTACAAACCCAAAGAAACAGAAATGTTAAAAAAATGCAAAAAAAAGGGGTTTAGAACGATTAATGGTCTGGATATGCTAATTTATCAAGCGGCCATTTCGTTTAACTTATGGTTTGATATATCTTTAACAAAAAAGGATATTAAGGATGCAAAAGAAATTTGTGAAAGATCCTATTAAAATTGCAATCACTGGAAAAATTGGAACTGGCAAATCAACAATTTCTAATATTATAAAGAGATTAGATTATCTAGTTTTTGATTGTGATGATGAGGTGGATGTTCTTTACTCTGATTTACAGGTTAAAAATAGAATAGTAGAACTGTTTAAAAACAAAATAGTTAAATTATTAAACAAAGATAAAACAATTAATAGAACAAACCTGAGCAACTTTGTTTTCTCCAAAAAATCTGAATTAAAAAAATTAGAGAAAATCATTCATCCTTTAGTTGAAAAAAGAAGGAAAGAATTTATAAAAAAAGAATGCGATAGAGATCTTTTATTTTTTGATGTGCCACTTCTTTTTGAAAAAAAATTATCCCAACAATTTGATTTTATAATTTACCTCTATGTAAATAAAAAAATTCAGTTAGAAAGAGTTTTAAAAAGATCAGGAATGACCAAAAAAAAATTTAATGAAATTTACAAATCCCAATGTCATAATTTGAAAATGAACGAAAAGTTTATTTCATTAAAACTGAATACAGAAAAAAGCATTTCTGATCTCAAAGAAAAAATTCAATCCTTTATCATTGAAATAAAAAAAAATAAAATCACTTAAATATCTTAGTTAAAACACTATAAAAAAAAGACTGAGAGGATCTTTCATTTTTGAAAAAAGAGGCCTGACATAGGTGTAACTTTTTAATAGTTTCTACCAGTTCTAATTCACTCCAAATTTTTAGTTGCTGCTCAAATTGATTCTCAAATTTAAAAAAAATTGGCGGTCTTAAGGATTTTACTGCCCTAAAAATTGATAAACCAAGAGCAACTTTTCTTTTAACTAAAAGAATTTTTTCAAGGTGTTGAGAGAACTGGTTTATAAATCTTATTTCATCTTTAAAATATTTTCCAGATCTAAAAAACTCTTCCCAAAAAACATTTTTATTTTTAGAAGCTAATGAAAAAACCAATTTATTAATGTCTTCTATATAATCCTGAGAAAGAATATCTGTTACTTCATTAATTTTCTTATTTGTTGTTTTTAAAAAAATTACTATTTTCTCAAGATCATTTAATAAATTTAACCTTTCATTACTAAGTTTTATTGCTAAAAGTTCAGCATCATTATATTCAATTGTTAAGTTTTCTGTTTGAAAAAAATCTTGAATAATTATTATTTTTTCATGTAAAGTCTCTTCGTAGCATGGAACACAAATACATTCATTAGACTCTTCGAAGAATTTTCTGAATTTTATATTTTTTTGAATTGGACCAGATTTGAAAATTATACTTTGAATTTGAATTAATTTTGGATCAATATATTTGAGAATTTCACTTGAAAGTTTTAGGTCATTTAATGAAAAGATAAGGGAAAAATTGTTACCAAATAAATCTTTATGATTGTTTTTTTCTATAATTTCTTTGAAATTATCTTTTGTTAGATCATCGCTGTAAAAATTTAAATAACTAATATTGTTTGTACAAGTTTTTAAAATTTTTTTGTAAATATTAATACAACTCTCGATCTTTCCTGTATTAATTCCATATAGTAAATAAAATTTTTTTTTAAAATCAAACTGGTGTTTTGTAAATAAATCATACTTAATTATCATGGAACAACGGGTCTTTTATATCTTGATGCAAGAATTATTATGCTTAAACTTTCTGAAAGAGAAATTATTAAATTTTTAGATGCATTTTCCTCTGAAACGACATTTGCATATGGGTTTCCTCCAATAAAAAAAGAGCTTTTGTTTTCTATTTGTCCAGAAGTGAGTAATCCTTTACTATCATAGAAGGCATATCTTACGCTGAATGATACCATTCTTGCTGAAGAGTTAAGATCTTTATTATATCCTAAGCTTGAAATAGATCGGTTTAAAGAAATTACTAGTTTTAAGTTTGAGGGTTTAGCATTTTTAAAATTTAATTTTTCATTAAGAGAAACTTTCATTAAATTTGGAATTTTTTTATCATAATCCTTTGATTTTACATGAATATTAATTTTATTAGAAAAAAGGGAACCTTTTTTTTGATAAACGGGTTGAAATGCGCAGCTATTGAAAAACAGAATAATTATAAAAAAAACTAAAAAAAAACTTTTCTTCATATAACAAAATTTATAATTTTATTTTTCACAAATATAACTTTTTTTGCATTAAAATAATATGTTGCAGAAAAATTTTTGTTACCTTTAATAATCTCAATTAATTTTTCTTTTTCAAGATTTTGTGTTACCTCAATTATACTTTTTTTCTTTCCGTTAACCTGAATAACCATTTTCACTAAATCTGTATTTATACTTTGTGAATCATACTGCGGCCAACTAAGATTGATTAAAAAGCCTGTAAAACCTGCTTTTTTTGCTAATTCATCACAAAAATGTGGTATGATAATCGAAAAAAGCCTTAAAAAGATTGACCAAAAATAATCCTTAAGTTCACTGCTTATTTTATTTTTAAAAGCATAATTTGACATTTCTCTTAACTTTGCAACTGCGATATTAAATCTATAATTTTTAATATCATTAGAAAATTCCATAATTATTTTTTGAATAAATTCGTAGGTTTTTTTTTCTGATATTTTAATTTTTTTAAGGTCTTTATCATTTAAATCTTCAGTAAATGTGAATGTTCCGTATAGATTAGTAAAAATTTTCTTCAAAAATTTATAAGTCGCTTTTATTCCATCTATTGACCAATCTAGGTCTCTTTCTGGAGGTGAGTCGGATATCATGAAAAGTCTTGCAGTATCAGCTCCATATAGAGATATAATTTCGCTTGGATCCACAACATTTTTTTTAGATTTACTCATTTTTTCAGATCGTCCTTTTTTTACTGAAAGTAAATTTCCATTTTTTTTGTAATAATAATCATCATCTTTTTTTATAACCTTTGAAGGTTCAACCCATTTTTTATTTTCATCAATGTAAGTTTCATGACATACCATTCCTTGGGTAACGAGTTTTTTGAACGGTTCTTTGGGAATTTCATACCCACATTTTTTTAATGCTCTTGAGAAAAATCTTGAATATAAAAGATGAAGTATGGCATGTTCAACTCCACCAATATAATGATCAACCGGCATCCAATATTTTACATCTTCTTGATTAAATGGATGATCAGTTTCCATTGGTGAGCAAAACCTTAAGTAATACCAAGAAGAGTCAAAAAAAGTGTCCAGGGTGTCTGTTTCTCTTAATGCTTTTTGTCCTGTTTCTTTGCACTTTGTAAATTTCCATGAAGAGTCTGCACTAAGAGGGTTTCCAGAATTTTTAAAGTTAATATTTGGTGGTAATTTTACAGGAAGGTCCTCTTCTAGAACTGGCAAAACTTTGCCGTCTTCTCTGTATATGATTGGAATTGGGCATCCCCAATATCTTTGTCTTGAAATTCCCCAGTCTCTTAACCTATAGTCAATTTTTTTGTTTCCCAGTTTTTTTTCTTGAAGTTTTTTTATTGAGAGTTCTTTAGCTTGATGTGGGTTAAGATTATCTAAAAATTCTGAATTTATCATTTTTGAATCTTTTTTTACCTCACAAAACGGCAAATCTACAGAACCATTTGATCTGTCGTCTATTACTTTAATTATTTCAATCTTATTGTTTTTAGCAAAATCAAAATCTCTTTGGTCATGTGCAGGACAACCAAAAATAGCTCCTGAACCATAATCCATTAAAATATAATTAGAAAAAAAAACAGGGATTTTTTTTTCTGTAAATGGGTGTATTACAAAAAAATTTGTTTTAAAAGAAAACTTTTCATTTAAATCTTCATTAGGTTTTTGGTTTTTTAAACATTTTTCTTTGAATATTTTAAATTCTTTATTGTCTTCATAAATTTTACTTATTTCGTGTTCAACGGAAAGTGCTAAAAAAGTGGCGCCAAAAATAGTTTCTGGCCTAGTTGTAAAGACTTTTATATGCTTATCAGAGTTTTGAATTTTAAATGAGATTTCTGCACCCTCTGATATACCGATCCAATTTTTCTGCATTGTTTTAACTTTTTCTGGCCAACTTTCGAGTTGATTTAAATCATCAAAAAGTTCTTTAGAAAAATCTGTAATCTTTAAGAACCATTGAGAAAGTTTCTTTTTTTCTACAATTGCACCTGATCTCCAACCTTTTCCATCAATTACCTGCTCATTAGCTAAAACTGTTTCATCAACAGGGTCCCAATTTACATAACTATCTTTTTTATAAACTAGACCTGCATTAAACAAATCAAGAAAAAGTTTTTGTTGTTGTAAATAATATTTCTCACTACAAGTGGAAATTTCTCTACTCCAATCAATTGACAATCCAATTGATTTTAATTGGCCTCTCATTTTTTCAATATTTTTTTCAGTCCATTTCTTAGGATTTAAATTATTTTCGATTGCTGCATTTTCTGCCGGCATTCCAAAACTATCCCAACCCATGGGATGTAAGACATTAAAATTATTACTTTTATAGAACCTAGCTATGACATCTCCAATGGTATAGTTCCTCAGATGCCCCATATGAATATTACCTGAAGGGTAAGGGAACATTTCTAGAATATAAAATTTATTTTTTTTATTTTTAATTGGAGCAAACGTATTTTTGGAAGCCCATAATTCTTGCCATTTTTTTTCTATTAAATAAGGTTTATTATATTCCATTTTTTTTGTTGAAGTACCCGATGGCTCCAAATCCATAAAAGTTTTTATTTTTTAGAAGAGATATGTTTTTCTCTGTAACACCTCCAAGAGCATAATTTAATTTTTTTTTTAAGACTATACAAAGCTTTATAAAATTTTTAACGCCCATTTGTTTTTTATTTGGATAAGAATTTGTTTTAAATACATTAGAAACAAAAAAAATATCACTTTTTTTTTTAAATTTCACAGCCTCTTTAATATTATGAACCTTGGTGGCTAATAAAAACCTTGATCTAACATAATTTGAGGAAACCATATTGCTCATAATTTTTCGGTTATGATCCATAAAAATTCCTGTTGCCTTGAATTTACTTGCCAAAAAAAAAGAACTTTGAAGAAAAAATATTATACGTTTTGTTCTGCATATTTCTACCAATGGTTCTATTGCTTTATTAAACTCTTTATGTTCCACGTTTTTGTCTAAAAAAAAAATAACTCCAGTTTTTTTTGATAATTTTTTTATAACATTTTTACTTGAAATATTAAAAGGATTGCAAAAAAACCATTGATTTGGAATATTATTTTTTAAGAGATCTCTCATGAATCAAATAGTTAAAAATTATAGAAGAATTATAAGTCAAATTGAAAGATATAATAAGGAATTTTCTTCTACTAGTCAGGATCCAAAACTAATTGCTGTTTCAAAAACATTTCCTGAGGAAAAAATTCAATTGATAATTAATGAGGGTCACCTTGTTTTTGGTGAGAACAGAGTCCAGGAAGCAATAAAAAAATGGCCAAATTTAAAAAAAAAAAATAACAACCTTGAACTTCATTTAATTGGACCACTACAATCGAATAAAGTTAAAGAGGCAGTTGAAATTTTTGATGTTATTCAAACAATTGATAGGGAGAAGATAGCAAAAAAAATTAAAGAGCAAATTGAGAAGACTAATAAAAAAAACATGCAATTTTTTGTACAAGTTAACATTGGGAATGAATTACAAAAAAGTGGTATTCAGATAAATGAATTAAAGAATTTTTTATATTGGTGCCAAAATGAAATACAATTAAAGATAACTGGGTTGATGTGCATCCCTCCTTTAGATGAAGAGCCCTCCTTTTACTTTAATATTCTAAGAAATTTGTGTAATAAATATAAACTTCAACATGCTAGTATGGGAATGTCTAATGACTTTATTAAAGCCATTCAATTTGGGGCAACCTACTTAAGAGTGGGTTCTGCAATTTTTGGCCCTAGAGGTTAAGAAATGATTAGACTTGATAAGGGTGTGATATGTCTTACTAAGTCAATAAGATCTTTTTTTTTTATCGCAACACAACCTGCTGTGTATTTCTTATTCTCATCAGTGCAATGAAGAAAAATTGCACTTCCTTTAAATTTTTTAGAAGGACTAATATTAAAATTTAAAACAACTACAATATCGTAAACGCCATCACTTCTAAGGAGCTTTTCATGTGAACATTTTACTTGTGTCCTAATTAAGGAATTATACATTTTATTTCTTGGGTCTACGCACCAAACATATTTTTTATCAATTTTTTGAATAGGAATTCCAGTTTTTAGATTATTGACTTTGGTATCTCTGTAATAAATCTTTGTCATTTTGTAACAACCAACTGGAGTTATTAAATCACCCTCTCTTTTTTTTCGACCAATTCCATTTTTTCCTACAAAGCATAGAATTCTTTTTTTTTCATAGGTAACATATGATATATTTTTTTTATTAGATCTTTGAACAAAGAAATTCATTTTTTATATGTTAACTAAAAAAAAGATTATAGCCATATTTAGAAAAAATTTTTTTTTGCAACATTTAGTTTCACTTCTAAATGATGAAGGTTTAAAGGTGGAAAAAAAAAAACTTAAAGAAATTGATTTCAAAAACCCAAATAAAATTTTTTTAGTTGATATAGACTCAAAACAAACTTTTCAAGAAATTATCAGTCTTAAAAAAAAGAATTTAAAAAATTCTACAATATTTGCCTTTATAAAAGACAATTTAAATATTAATGATGACAGTTTAAGTGTGATTAATACACCTATAATTTTCGAAGAATTTCTCAAACAAGTTAAGAAGATTTTAGAAAAAAAAGATGATGGAGCTGATTTTTTAAAGATAGGAAGGTTTTCCCTTAATTACAATTCCTATGAATTAACAGATAACTTGCAAAACAATGTGATTAGATTAACTGAACTAGAAAGTAAATTTTTAAAGTTTTTATACAAAAGGAAAACTGGTTCTACTAAATTGGAATTATTAACAAATGTCTGGGGTCATAGCACTGAACTGGATACACACACTTTAGAGTCATTGATTTATAGGGTTAGAAAAAAAATTGAGATCAACCCTAATAGTCCAAAAATATTGATTCTAAAAAACAAAAAATACTATTTACAAAACAATTAAAAGTTTCGAAGAACTGTAGGGCGTGGGTCCTCATTATCAATATTAAACTTCGTAGAAATATTTTTTTTATTAAGAAGAAGGTTGTTCAAAAGAACCTGAGTCTTTTTTTGTCCATCGTCTTGAAAAATAATCCATTTTTTCATTACAAAAGGCTTTTTTTCAAAAATAATTTCAACAAAACCCTGGTTATTTTCATTATTTTTAATTTTAATTTTCAATTGATTCTCAAAATCCTCAGTGCTTATAACCTCTATATTTTTTTTCTTAAAATTTTTATACAAAAAAAGGTTTACAGGAATATCTGCTAGATTGTAAAAAGCTATCGATTTTAATTCTTTGTTTATTGTTGCAAATCTTTTTCCGTCACTAATCATTAGCATTGGTATTTCATTATATTCTATCCTAGCCTTTCCAGGACGATTTATAAGAATTTTTCCAGATAAGACTCCTCCGTTATTATTGATTTGAATAAATTCTGCGTTCAAAGATCGAAAATCTTGCAAATATTTTATAATCCTTTCTTTATTTACATTGCCAAAACAACTTTTATATATAAATATTATAACTATTAAACTTATAATTGAGGGTTTAAACATTAATTTACTATACACGAATATATATAAACTTTTAAGGAGTAGTCGAAATTTACTTCTCATAATGTTGTGTTTTTTATTCAGTTGTAAGATAGCAACTATAGGAGAAGAACAAACTACCCTTAAAAATGAAGAATTTATTGAACCAGCGTTACCTGAGGCAACTAAACAAGAAACTATTGAAAGTGAAGAAATTGTAAAACCAGAGTTACCAAAAGTAATAAAAGAAGATGTAACTGAAAATGAACAAGATGAGAAAAGAATATTAGATTTTTTTACAGATTTGTTTAAGTCAGATGACGAGGAAAAAGTCAAAGCTCCCCCGAAACTTGTTGAAGAACCTAACGAGGTTACAAAACCTACAAAAATCGTAGAAAAGGAAAAAAAAGTCATTAAAGAAATTAATAGGAAAGATAAAGTAATAAATAAAAAACCAAGAAAAAAAGATTCTAACTACTTTGGGCCTGATAAAATTAAAGAGGAGAAGAGAATTTTAGATTTTTTTACAGATTTTTTTGATACAGAGGAAAAACCAGAAGTTAATAAAAGTGAAACTTTAAATGTAAAAAAAGAAGACGAAATTGATATTTACTCAGAATCTGATGAAATAAATGCTAATAAAAAGAAAATTGTTGAACCAAAACAAATAGAAATTAAGAATATACCAACAGATATTGGTGAATCTGATGATCTGATAAATTCTCAAAATGTTAGTGATGAGGTTAGACGAGAATCTCCCCAAGAGCCAAGAATTGAATTCGAAGACAATCAAGAAGAAATTTCGGTTGCTGATACTAAAATTTTTGATGAAAAACAACCTAATGAAAATTTAGCCTTTTTTGATATCAACCCCCTTAAACCAAAAGATCAATTAAAAAGAGAACCAAAAAACAATTTTGTTGGTTTGTTATTACCATTAACAGGAGAAAAACGTTCAGCAGGAAAATTAGTCTTAGACACTTTTAGGTATAGCTTAGCAACAGATCCCAAAAATATTATTTTTAAAATTTATGATACTAAAGGCACTTCTGCTGGAGCCATTGAAGCAGCCAGAAAGGGTAAAGATGATGATGTAGAAGTGTTTATTGGGCCTGTATTTTCTTATGAAACAGCAGCCCTAAAAAAAGCATTCTTATACGATGATAAAGTTACATTTTTTAGTCTCTCTCCAGATACAACCAACGTTTCTGACAATATTATAATATCTGGGCAAAACCCCAGCGATCAGATTTCATGCATTGTTAATGATATTTTAGGTAAAGAAATTGAAAAAGTTCTTCTTATTCACCACAATGACAGATACGGCGATATAGTTAAGGAAAGTTTAGAAGAAAGTTTATCAAATATAGATTCTTTCCAAAGGATAAACTTATCCTTTTTCACAGTTTATCCTGGGCAGAATATTAATATGGATATAATGAAGATTAGCGATTTTGAGAACAGAAAAAAGGCATTAAAAGATAAGAGAAGATTAATAAACAATGATGAAAGTCTAGAAAAAAGTGAAAAAAAAAGTCAGTTAAAAAAATTAGAAAGACAACTTACTCTCGGAGTTCCATTTGATTCAATAATTATTGCTTCTGAAGGAAACAGATTAACAGAGATTTTGTCTCATTTAGCGTTTTATGATATAAATTCAGGCAACACAAGAATTTATGGAACTAGTTTATGGGAAGATACAAATAAAAGTGATAAAGTTTTTAATAAAACATTATTTGCAAGTAATTTAAAATCCAAAAACTCATCTTTTGTTGATAACTATAAAGATATTTTTGCTAAAGATCCTCGGTCGGTGAATTTTCACTTATTTGATTTAATTGACTTGGTTAATGATTTTAAATTTTATGAGAACTACCCCAACGATAAAATACATTTTGGACAATTTACTAATAGTAGATTAGATTCTGGATTTTTAAAAAGAGAGACTTTCATTAAAAAGAATAAAGGTAAAAATAAGACAGAAAATGTTTTTAACTGTCAATTAAGTATAATTTAGCCATTTTTTTGAATGCCTTGTATCTGTGATCAATCAAAATTTTATCTTCATGATTCATTTCAGCGAATGTTTGGGTTGAACCGCAAGGTACAAAAAAAGGATCATAACCAAAACCATTTTTTCCTCTAGGAGGCCAAACAATTTGACCTTCTACACTTCCACTAAATGTTAAAATATGGTTATCATTAAATTTTAAGGCTAACACACAATGAAATGTAGCCTCTCGAGAATTATTTTTCTTTTTTAAATTATTGTATAACATTTTCATTGCTTCAAACCACCCTCCGCACTCTTTAGCAAATCTTGCCGAAAAGATTCCTGGTTTATTTCCTAGTGCTTTTATGCATAGACCAGAATCATCTGACAATATTATAAAATTTCCTGGAGTTCCCTTTACTTTGATCAACGCATTTTCTTTAAAGGTTTTTCCTGTTTCTTCTATTTCTTTAACACCAATTTCAGATAAAGATCTTATTTTAACGTTGTATTTCATGAATAAACTTTTAAACTCAGAAATTTTCCCATCGTTATGAGAAGCGACGATTATGGTTTTATTATTTAACACCTTGTTACTCATAATTTTCCTATTATTTTTTTTTGAAGACTGAAAACTTTGTTTATTGATTCATAACTTAAATTAATCATCCTGTTAACTGAGTCCAATTCAAAACTTGCGTTTTCTCCAGAAATCTGAACCTCAGATATTCCGGATTTCTTTGTAAAAACAAAATTTGCGTCAACATCGGCTGAAGAATCTTCATTATAATCTAGATCAATTAAAATCTTCTTATTTACAATTCCGCAAGAAATAGCAGCTAGGTAATCTTTGATAGGGTTATCAAAAATAATTTTTTCTTTTAATAGTTTTTTAACAGCCAAGGCTAAAGCAACAAATGCGCCCGTTATACTTGTTGTTCTTGTTCCACCATCAGCTTGTAAGACATCGCAATCTACAATGAACTGACCCTTTGCAAGTTTTTCTAAGTCTATTACAGTTCTTAAAGACCTTCCAATTAATCTTTGAATTTCAATTGTTCTTCCTGTTTGTTTCCCCACTCTAGACTCTCTTTTATTTCTTGATTTTGTTGAGGCTGGAAGCATCGAATATTCCGCAGTGACCCATCCCGAATCTAGGGTTTTTAACCAAGAAGGGCCTTCACTCTCATAAGTGGCAGTACAAATTACTTTCGTATTCCCTAAAGAAATAAGGCAAGAACCATCTGCATTTTTATTGATGTTTTTTTTGATTGTTATTTCTCTTATTTGATTATTTTTTCTATTGAAATTTCTCATTCTAAAATATAATTGTTATGATTATTTAAATTTTTAAACACTATGATCAAAAAAGACAATTTAAATTTTTCTAATATACTATCTTTTAAAAAAAAATCTCCAAAGATTGTTGAGCTTAATGAAAGATCCAAAAAAATTTTTAAACTCATTGTTGATGATTTTTTAAAAGATGGACTACCCGTTGGTTCGAGAAAACTCTCTTTAAAACTAAATGAAAAATTATCTCCAGCCTCAATAAGAAATGTGATGTATGACCTTCAAGAAGCTGGCTTGCTTAAATCAAATCACTCTTCTGCAGGAAGAATTCCAACGGATTTAGGCTTAAGATTTTTTGTCGATGGTCTACTACAGGTCAAGAGGATAACTGACTCTCAAAGCAAAGAAATAAAAAAAACAATAAATGATAATTCAGTTAACCCTGATCAAATTTGTAATGAAGCAGTAAATATGTTGTCGGGTTTACTAGACTGCGCTGGCATCGTAATGGCACCCAAATTAAATGGTTTACTCAAGCATATTGAATTTGTACCTATGAGTAGCGATAAAGCATTAGTAATTTTGATAACTGATGATGGAATAATAGAGAATAGAATAATTTATCTGCCAAAAGGTTTGCCAAGCTCATTGTTAACTGAAACAACAAATTATTTGAACGCTATTATTAAGGGCAGAACATTGATTCAAAGTAAAAAAATTATTAGCGAAGAAATTAAAAATGATAAAATCAAAATTGATAGGTTAGCACAAAAACTAATTGATGATGGTATTGCATGTTGGGATGATGCTAGTAAGAAAAACAAATTAATAGTTACAGGGACATCAAAACTATTTGATGATGTTTACGCAATTGAGCAATTAGAGGACACAAGAATCTTAATTGAAAAACTAGAAAATAAAAAAAATCTTATGGGTATAATTGACGAAACCCATCAAGCTGAAGGGTTGCAAATTTACATAGGTTCAGAAAACAACTTATTTGGATTAACTGATTGTACAACAATCATTAGCCCTTTTAGAAATAAAGAAAAGGAGATTATTGGTGCTATTGGAGTAATTGGTCCAATGAGACTAAATTATGCTAAAATAATTCCTGTAGTTGATTATACAGCAAGTATGATTGGCAAAAGATTTCAAATTACATAGGAGAATTTATGGAAGAAAGCAAAACAAAAAAACCCGCACCCAATGATAATAAAAAGAACCAAGATATAATTGATGAAAAAAGAGCTGTAAAAAAAAATAAAGCTTTTCATGAGAATCTTATCGCTGAATTAAAGGTTAAATTAAAAGATGCTGAGGATAAACTGTTAAGATCACTTGCTGAAAATGATAATTTAAGAAAAAGACATGACAAAGAAATAGAAGATAATTCAAAATATGCAATTAAAAACTTTTCTTATTCACTTTTAACTGTTGCAGATAACCTTGAAAGAGCAATTTCATCAATTGCAAGTGAGAGTACAGAGGTAACTCCTGTAATCAAAAATTTAATTATTGGAATTCAGGCTGTTGAAAAAGAACTTTTTAGTGCTCTAGAAAAAAATGGAGTAAAAAAATTTGAATCATTGCATGAGAAATTTAATCCTGAGCTTCATCAAGCTGTTTCCAAAATAATCAATGAAAAGCCGGAAGGAATTATCGTTGAAGAAATGCAGAAAGGATTTAAAATTGGTGACAGGTTACTGAGGCCAGCAATGGTTGTCGTCTCTACTGGTCCTGAAAAAAAATAATTTTCTATTCTTTTTGAGAATCTTCTTAAAGAAATAAATTGCGCATTTTTATTAACAACATTGATAACTTCAAAAATTAATTTTTTCTGTTCTTGATTCTTAATGGCATTATTGAGAATTTTCATTTTTTTCTTGATTTAATGTTATTGTTTATAATATAAGAGGGTAGCTTTAAGTATATTTTTTTATAGTGCCATTAAGGGCTATAAAAAAATTCTGTCCAATGTATAAGGAAGAAAAGGAGCATTTATGTCGATTATTGGAATAGATTTAGGCACCACAAACTCTTGTGTTGCTATAATGGATGGAAAATCCCCAAAAGTAATAGAAAACGTAGAAGGTTCAAGAACAACCCCTTCAATGGTTGCGTTTACTGATAATAACGAAACTTTAGTTGGTCAGTCAGCTAAAAGACAGGCTGTAACAAATCCTGAAAAAACATTATTTGCTATTAAAAGACTTGTAGGTAGAAGAATGGATGATCCAACAGTCAAAAAAGATGTAGAAATCTTACCTTATAAAATTGTCCCAGGAGATAATCAAGATGCGTGGGTGGAAATATCTGGAAAAAAACATTCTCCTAGTCAGATAAGTGCAATGATTCTTCAAAAAATGAAAGAGACGGCTGAAAAGTTCTTGGGTAAGCCTGTTAAAGAAGCGGTTATTACTGTTCCAGCGTACTTTAACGACGCTCAACGACAAGCTACAAAAGATGCTGGAAAAATAGCTGGTCTAGATGTTAAACGAATTATCAATGAACCAACAGCTGCGGCGCTTGCGTATGGATTAGATAAAAAAAAAGCAGGAACTGTTGCTGTCTATGATTTGGGAGGCGGTACATTCGACATCTCTATTCTTGAAATGGGTGACGGAGTTTTCGAGGTTAAAGCCACTAATGGTGATACAAAGCTTGGTGGAGAGGATTTTGATAATGTTTTAATTGATTATTTTGCGGCTGAGTTTAAGAAAGAACAATCTATCGACCTTAAATCTGATAAGCTAGCTTTACAGAGATTAAAAGAGGCGGCGGAGAAAGCAAAGATAGAACTTTCAACAGCTGCCCAAACAGAAGTCAATTTGCCTTTTATAACTGCTGACTCATCTGGTCCCAAACATCTAAATATAAAACTTTCTAGATCAAAGTTTGAAACTTTAGTTACTGATTTAGTTGAAAGATCTATAGAGCCATGCAAACAAGCTCTTAAAGATGCAGGTTTAAGTGCAGGAGAAATAAATGATGTTATTCTTGTTGGAGGAATGACTAGAATGCCAAAGGTAATAGAAGCAGTGAAAAATTTCTTTGGAAAGGATCCTAACAGAAGTGTTAACCCTGATGAAGTTGTTGCACTTGGAGCAGCGGTGCAAGGTGGAGTTTTATCCGGTGATGTAAAAGATGTTCTATTATTAGATGTTACCCCTTTGTCACTTGGCATAGAAACTCTTGGTGGTGTCTTTACAAAATTAATTGAGAAGAATACCACAATTCCAACAAATAAAAGTCAAACGTTTTCAACAGCTGATGACAACCAATCTGCTGTTACAATAAGAGTTTTTCAGGGTGAAAGACAGATTGCAGCTGATAATAAATTATTGGGTCAGTTTGATTTGGTTGGTATCCCTCCCGCTCCCAAGGGAACACCACAAATTGAAGTAACATTCGATATAGATGCCAATGGCATTGTCAAAGTGTCTGCCAAAGATAAAGCAACTGGTAAAGAACATCAGATCCAAATTAAAGCATCAGGTGGTTTGACGGAAGACGAAATTGAAAAAATGGTTAAAGATGCTGAAGCTAACGCTGAAACAGATAAAAAAAAGCTTGAAGGCATTGAAGCTCGCAACAACGCTGACTCAATAATTCACAGTACTGAAAAAAGCCTAAAAGATCATGGCGAAAAAATTCCCAAAGAGGATAAAGATAAAATTGAAAAATCCTTAGAAGAATTAAAAAGTCTTTTGAAAGATGAAAAAGCTGACGTAGCTCTCTTAAAAGAGAAAACAGATTCACTTGTACAAAACTCAATGAAACTTGGTGAGATTATGTACAAGGAGGCACAAGAGAAAGCTGAAAAAGAAAAACAAGCAACGTCAAAAGATAAAAAAACCAAAGGTACCGATGATAAGTCTGAGAAATCAAAAAAAGGAAAGAAAGATTCAAAGGTTGTGGACGCAGACTTTGAAGATGTTACCGATAGTAGGGATTCTAAGGGCTCCAAGGACTCCAAGGATGATAAAGAAAAATCAGCTTAGGTAATTAAAATTCACAAATGTCTAAGAGAGATTATTATGATGTGCTAGGTGTTTCAAAAGATGCTGACTCTAACTCCCTCAAGTCAGCTTACAGGAAACTAGCCATGCAATACCATCCAGACAAAAATCCTGGAGATAGTAATGCCGAAGAAAAATTCAAAGAAGTCTCTGAAGCCTATGAAGTCCTTTCTAATTCTGAAAAAAGACAAGCTTATGATGCTTATGGGCATGATGCATTTAGTCAAGCTGGGGGATCAGGTTTTTCAGAAGGTTTTGGTGGTTTTGGAAGTTTTTCGGATATTTTTGAAGATTTTTTTGGTGATTTTAGTGGAGGAGGTACTTCTCGACAAAAACAACAAAGAGGACAAGACCTTAAATACGAAATTGATATTGACTTAAGAGAAGCTTATACAGGATTAAAAAAAGAAATTTCTTTTGATACCTTAGTTAAGTGTGAGCCCTGTAATGGATTAGGTTCAGAAAAAGGCTCTGGTTTGAAAAATTGTCCAGCATGTGGTGGGTCTGGAAGAACCAGGGCTTCACAAGGTTTTTTCACAGTTGAAAGAACTTGCTCATCTTGTGGAGGGGCAGGGCAAGTTATCACAGACCCTTGCTCAAGCTGTCATGGTGAAGGAAGAAGAAGAAAGAACCGTAAACTTGAAGTTAACATCCCTGCTGGTGTTGAGGATGGAAGTAGGATTCGATTATCAGGAGAAGGGGCTGTTGGTCCCAATGGTTCAGTTTCTGGAGATCTCTACCTTTTTGTTAATATGATAAGCCATCAAATTTTTGAAAGAGAAGGAGTTGATATTTTTTGTAATGTTCCAATTTCTATAGTCGACGCGTCCTTGGGTGGGGAGGTTGATGTTCCAACTGTGTCGGGAGGAAAAGTTAAAGTAAAAATTCCTTCGGGCTCACAAAACGGAGATCAATTTAGACTTAACAGTAAAGGGATGCCCGCATTGAGATCATCTCATTTTGGAGATATGATCATTTCTTTAAAAGTTGAGATTCCAAAAAATCTCTCAGAAAATCAGAAAAGACTTCTTAAAGAGTTTAATGAGGAGTTAACTCAAAGGAATAGTCCCGAAAGCTCTGGCTTCTTCTCAAAAGTTAAAGACTTTTGGGATGGATTAACTTAATATTAAGCATGAAAAAAATCAAAATTGGAGTTTACGGTCCCACTGGAAAAATGGGGGCCAGTATATTAGATCAAATAAATAGCTTTAAGGATTTAGAACTTACAAGTTTATGTGAAAAAAAACCTCATAATGCTATAGGAAAAACTATTAAAGGAATAACTGTTCAATCTAACGTTGAAAAATTTGTTGAAGAATCGCAGGTTGTAATTGACTTTACTATTCCGTCAGCAACATTAGTTCTGATGAAAGTTATAAAAGAAAAAAATATTAAAACAGCTATTGTTACTGGAACTACTGGTTACACAAATTTAGAGGAAAAAAAATTTGCAGAATTATCAAAGGGTCTTAAAGTTTTGAGATCTTTTAATATGAGCTTTGGAGTAAATATGTTGAAAGAGTTAGTAAAAATAGCATCTAAAAATTTATCTAGCAGTGCAGATGTTGAAATTTTTGAAACACATCACAATATGAAAAGAGATATACCTTCCGGAACAGCAATCAGTTTAGCTAATTCTGTTAGAATGGGTAATAATATTATGAAAAAATTCAGCTATAGAAAGAAAGCAGCATGTTTGATTAGAAAGAAGAATGAAATAGGTTTCTCTTCTATTCGAGGAGGAGATGTTGTTGGAGAACATACAGTTTCCTTTTTTATGGACGGTGAAAGAATTGAACTCTCACATAAAGCAACTGATCGAAAAATATTTTCTAATGGCGCCCTCAGAGCAGCTCAGTGGATCTCAAAAAAGAAACCAGGTGTTTATTCAATTTTAGATATGTTAGGGTAAAAAAATGAAAAAGTTCAAATTAATTTTTATTTCCTTAATAACTTTCATTTCACTTTCATGTGAAGAGAAGATTTCACAGGATGATTTAAACAATTATAAGTCTATAATGGATGTTAGGCTTGGTCATCTTGGTAACGCTATTATTATTCAAGGGCGGTTGTTAGATGCCTTTAATTTAAGGAACGACAGAGCAGATGAAGATCACTTTAAAGAGGCTGAAGAGCTAGTTAAAGGTAATTTAAAATTATTTGGTAGACCAGATGACCTCAAAAATTTGAATATTCCCAAATCCAATAAACTTAGAAAAATTCATTACTCTCTGATTGAAGCTTCTGAACTATTAATTCAAGCAACGAACGCACTTGAGGATAATGCATGGTTAGGAGGGTCAGTAAGTTATGCAGAGAGGAATTTAGAAATTGCAAGAGTCAATTTTCAAGAAGCTGTAAAGGAAATTTACGACATCCAAGATAAAAAACAAGTAAAACCAGTGATGGAACATCAGGAATATGATGTTGGAGAAAAACCAGAGCTATTTGAATTTAAAGAATGAAGTAAATTACTCTTTGTTGATTAATATACCTCCAGCTACTATCAATAAAAAACCCACGAATAAATTAATTGTAAAACTTTCTTCTAAAAAAAGGAAAGACCATAAAAACCCGAAGCAGGGTATCATGTAATTACTTTGACTGGCGAATACAGCCGAATTTTTTTCTATCAAATAGAAAAACATCGCAATAGCCAATCCAGTGCAAAAAATACCTAAAATTGTTGCTGATATAAAGCTCTTCATCGTAATAGAGGAAAAAAATAAATATATTTCAAAATTATTAAAAAGTAATAAAACTAAAACCATCGGAATCAAAATCAAACTTGCAACAGCAATTGAGCAACAAGCTAGTTCGAATGATGATTCCTCATTTACTGTTTTTACCCAATTTGCTGAAAATGCATAAAATGCTGAAGACAAAATTATTAAAGAAGAAAATAAAAAATTATTATTTGAAGTAACTTCACTAAAAGGATTTATAAAAATTATCATTCCTAAAAAACCGATTATAAGACCCAGTATAGTTCTTGTTTTAAAATTTACTTTAAAAAAAAAAAATGAGATTAAAAAAGTAAAAAGTGGCATTGTTCCAATTAAAGTTGAGGCAACTAGACTATCAACTTGAAGTTGGCTGAAACTGATAAGATTGAAAGGAATAACATTTCCTAAGAGACCAATAATTAATAAATCTATTTTTTTTCTGGCAAAGATTTCAGATATTTTTTTTAAATCACAAAAAAAAAGTAAAAATATAGAGGATATAAATAGTCTATACCAGGTTAATATAATTGGGTGAATTGAGGCAACACTGAGTTTAATAAATATGAATGAGCTACCCCAGATTGCTGATAAAAGGAGAAGTCCGAGATAACTTTTGTAGGAGTCTAATTTTATAATCTGCAGATTTAGACCTGTGTTTTGTGAATATATTTTTTAAGTGCTTCATTAATCTTTCTCATTAATTTTTTTTTATCATTAAGATTTAAAAAAGAACCTAATAATACAACTTTATCTCTTGACCTGAGAATAAGTCTTTGATCGTTAGAGAATGATTTTGAGATTTCAACTTTTGTCCAATAGGGTTCGAGATTCCATGTTTGTGATTTACCAGAAGGAAAACATCTAGTTATAAGAAGGTTAGAATTAAAGAGTTTTAAATTCTCAAAAACTTCCCCGTTCTTATAATTAATTTTAAAGGCCAAATATAGCAAAAGAACATCAAGACCAAGAAAACCAAAAACAGGCCATGCACCTATACTCCAAAAAAAAACTCCTATTGAGAAGAAAATAAAGCAAACAGCAATCATTAGATTTTTGAAACTTTTTTTTGATAAGCTCCTATAAGGCAATACAGTGATATCAAAAAATAACTTAGACATAATATTATATAAAATTTTTTTTTAAAATTTTAAAGCTATAATTTAAAAATGTATCAAAAAAAAAAAATAGAAAAAGTTTTTGCAATCATGAAGAAAAATAATCCTGAACCCAGAACAGAATTAAATTATGAAAATGTATTCACTTTATTAATTGCTGTTGTATTATCGGCACAATCAACAGATAAAGGTGTTAATAAAGTTACGACAAAATTATTCAAAGTTGCCAATTCCCCAAAAAAAATGGTTAATCTTGGGTTAAAAAAAATTAAAGACCTGATTAAAAATATTGGTCTTTATAATTCAAAAGCTAAAAATATTTTTTTACTAAGTAAAATTTTAATAGAGAAATTTAATTCAGAGGTTCCTTCTACCAGAGAAGAGTTGGTTACACTTCCTGGGGTTGGGAGAAAAACAGCTAATGTTGTTTTAAATACCTATTTTAACAAACCTTTCATAGCAGTTGACACTCATTTATTTAGACTTGGGAATAGAATAGGAATGGCTAAAGGTAAAACACCTCTTGAAGTAGAAAATAATTATTTGAAAATAATTCCTAATTGGGCTATGAAAAATGCTCACCATTGGTTAATTCTTCATGGTAGATATATTTGCAAAGCAAGAAACCCTGAATGTGAATTATGTAAACTAACTCCCTATTGTGAGTTTTTTAGAAAAGAGGCAATTTATGAATAATAAAATTTTAGGAATGGGAAATGCTGTCCTAGATATTTTAGCAGAGACTTCAGATAAATATCTAATTCAAAACAAACTTAAAAAAGGAACAATGATATTAGTTGAACAAAAAGAATCGGATAAAATTGTTAATGAGGTTACGCCAATTAAAAAAGATTCTGGTGGTTCAGTTGCAAATTCAATGGTTGGGATTTCTATTTTAGGAGGAAGCGCATCATTCTGTGGAAAGGTAAAAAACGACGAGCTAGGTCAAGATTTTGAAAAAAGAATGCAAATCACTGGAACACAGTTTCTTTGTACAAAATCAGACAGTGGATTACCAACGGCAAGATGTCTTGTGTTAGTTACTCCTGATGGAGAAAGAACTATGCAAACTTTTTTA
>MDSZ01272698.1_pt1 | contig 56123 bp, 52 predicted proteins | sample 811201 | NCBI WGS metagenome assembly MDSZ01 (sample SAMN05326647, study PRJNA326480) | marine metagenome | isolation source: seawater | place: Indian Ocean: North | collected 2010
AAAAGCGAAAAGCAGGGGGGCGCCTTGCCGGCCCGGGGGATAAGTTCCCCCAGGAGGCATAAGGCTTTGCGGCATTAAAAGCCGTTTATAAAAAATCCGTTTTAAACTGTGGGACAGCAGTGGCATCTGCCGCTTTTTTTATGTCTGCTTTTTATGCACGAAACTGTGCGCCTGTTTTATTCAGCTTCGCGAATAAATTGCGCCAGAATTTTTTTGCTCTTCCTGTCGCCGACTGTGGCGCTGACCACTTCGGCGCGCACAGCATGGGTTGGGTGTTTACGGTATTCAGTATCAAGATAGCAGCGCTCCAGGGTGCAAAGGCGTACACCTAACTGCAGTACCACAGAGCGGGCTGAGGTGTAGGGGTAGGCTGCTTCCGGCGTAGTTTGCCAGGAGATGTCCTCAAACAGGCCGGGTTCCCAAAGCCATTCCGCATCGTTGTTCGTCAGAATTCCGTAGGTTTTGAAATTCAACATGGCGGCCACCCAGCGCTGACCACGGTCACGCAGTACCTGTTGGCCGAGACGGTTTTCTTCGGTGTCTTCTTTCAGGGTAAATTCCAGCACCGATTTGGCCTGCTGACCTGGCTGGTACATGGCTTCGTCATCGGGAAATAACGGGCTGTAATCAGCGCTGTTGGGCAGGTTACGCATGCCGACAATGGTAAAGCTCTGTTTTTTCGCACTGTAATTGTATTTTGCTGCCTGCAGTTCAAACTGAATAAAGTAGGTTTCATCGGCGCTGAAACTGTTTTCGGCATTGCTGCTGAACAGGCTGTTAATCTGTTTCGTGCTCAGTGTGTTCTGCTGTTGCCAGGCTTTTTCTGCCTGCGCGGTACGCAGTGTGATGCGCTGTTCACGCAGGGCAGCTTCCTGCTGGGCGGCCAGGGCTGCCTGTTCTGCCTGCTGGGCGCGCAGCATTTCCATGCGGTGCTGTTCTTCCCGGGATGGGCCGCTGCAGGCCGAGAGTGTCAGGACACAGCTCATCACAAGTAGTCCGTACTTCATTCTTTGTCCTCTCTGATGATTTTGTCTGATTATATCCAGCTGGCGGAAAATATCGCGGTTTAACACCGGTTTTACTGACCTTAAAGGACAATCCGGGAAAGACTGTGCACTCCGGCTGTACTGGACACGGGCAGGGTGCTGTGAGAGTCTTGCCGCCGCTGCGGCACCGGGTCTGGTTTTTAATCATCAACCCTGATGTGCCGGGTTTTGATAGGGGTGAGCAGACTCAGGCAGTAACACGGTGTCGGGCGGAAACTTACCGCAGTGGTTGGGGTCAGAACCCTCCTGCATTCGCTGTCATATAAATTCATCACGGCATGTAGTAACGTACAGGCTGTTGCAAAACCCAAGCAAGGATAACCAATGAATCTGAAGAAAACCGTACCGGCTGTTGTGCTGGGCACTTTGTTATTGGCCGGTTGTGGTCAGGAGGAAAAAGTGAAGTTAGAAAATCATGTTGATCAGGCCAGCTACGGCGTCGGTCTGAATATTGGCCGTCAGCTGTCCCAGGAAGGTGTGGACATGAATGCAGACGCAGTAGCGGCTGGTATTAAAGACGCTCTGAGCGGTGCTGAACAGCAAGTTGATGATGAAACTCTGAAAGCGGCATTCGAAAAACTGCGTGAAGAACAGATGCGTAAGCAGCAGGCTCTGAACGACGCAGCGGCTCAGGCCGGTAACGATTTCCTTGCTGAAAATGCAAAACGTGACGGCGTAACTGTGACTGAATCCGGTCTGCAGTACGAAGTTCTGGCCTCCGGTGACGACAGCCAGCCAACCCCACTGCCAACCGATACCGTGCGTGTTCACTACCACGGCACTCTGATCGACGGCAGCGTATTTGACTCTTCTGTTGAGCGTGGTGAACCAGCTCAGTTCCCGGTTAACGGCGTAATTAAAGGTTGGGTAGAAGCCCTGCAGATGATGCACCCTGGCGACAAGTGGAAGCTGTTTATTCCAGCTGAACTGGCTTACGGCGCCCGTAGCCCAAGCCCGGCTATCCCAGCTAACTCTGCGCTGGTATTTGAAGTAGAACTGCTGGAAATCGTTAAGTAATCCGGCTTTCTGCACGATAAAAAGACAGCGGCTTTGGCCGCTGTTTTTTTATGCCTGTCATTCGTAGTCATCAGATTTTGCGGAGTATCTGCTGGTCTTTATTTATTCGGCCTGAGCTGAGGCCTGAGAGGATTTCGGTAAATATTCCGCGGAACGCTGAATGCATTCGGACAGGTCAGCCACAGTGCGGCGCAGCTTGTTCAGCTGGCTTTCATTCAGGCTGATGACTTCGGCACATTGGCGGCATTCGATGCTGGTGCTGTGCAGGATATCCGATGCACGGCTTGACGTGATGGTTCTGCAGGCAGGGCAGGCGACCGGGTACAGAGTGGCGTAGGCAACAGTGTTCACAGCAGTCCCATAAAGTAATGGTAAACCGGTAAACTAATGCAAAAGATTGAGTATTAGAAGGAGGAAGTGTAAGAAGTGTCACCTAAAAAAGTGGTCGGGGTAGAGAGATTCGAACTCCCGACATCCTGGTCCCAAACCAGGCGCGCTACCAGACTGCGCTATACCCCGTAATGCTGTTGATGGCTCCCCGAGCTGGACTTGAACCAGCGACCAATAGATTAACAGTCTACTGCTCTACCGACTGAGCTATCGGGGAATGTCTCAACAGCGAGGCGTATATTACGGACAGACCCTGATTCCGTCAACACTTTTTTTAAAGATTTTTTTCAGTAAAAACAAACCGTTAGCGAAAAATCGTGGGAAACCGCGTGGTTACTGGGTTGATGACTTACCGTCGTGGGAAAAAGCAGGCTGAATTAACAGAATCAGGGCGTCATCAGAAGGGATGTTCCTGATGCTATGGGGTCATTTCTGGTTGTTGTTGATTATTCTGTAAGCAATAGAAGCCGATGGTCGGCCCGGAGGATTGCCGAAAGGGTGTGCAGAGGAGGTTTGCCGAAAGGGTGCACTGAGGAGGTGGCTTAAAGGGGCTGCTGAGGAATCGGTAATGAGACGGTTGGCATGACGGCTGAGAATATTAGCCGGGTTGGCATCTGAGTCCTGTGAACGGTACGGGCATTGCTTAACAAAGATCCGAAGGTGATGAAAATCCGGCACGCGTACTCGGTCAGCGGACTAAACTCAGTATGTCAGGAATGGCAAGCCTGCAGGAGACAAGTGTCCGCGGATCATGCCACACTGCCGGTTAAGCATTATCTGGTGTTGCTGTGCACATACCTGCACATACTGCATCAGATGAACCACAGGATGACAGGAGGAACACAATGCAGATTCAGGCACCGTTTGAACTGGTGTTGTTTGGTGGCTTAGGGGATCTTGCTCTGCGAAAACTTCTGCCGTCCATGTATTTATTACAGCGTGACGGACGCCTCAGTGAGGGGCGGATTTACTGCACGACACGCCATAGTATGACTAACGATGAATTCATCGACACCATCCGTTCTGCCATCCGTCAGCACATTCCCTCTGAGTATCTTGAAGAAAGTAACTGGCAGGCATTCAGTGAAAGACTGCACTGTGTTGAGCTCGATCTGAGTAAAACCAAAGCCTACGGCGTGTTGAAAAAAGCGCTGCTGTCCGGCGACCCTAACCGCGTTTATTATCTGGCCACTGGCTCCAGTCTGTACACGCCTGTGTGTCAGGGGCTGCACGCCAGCGATCTGATTCAGAGCAACAGTAAAATTGTGATGGAAAAGCCGATTGGACACGATTATGAATCGGCGAAGAGTATTAATGCCGCTGTCGCTGAGTATTTTTCTGAATCACAGATCTATCGTATTGATCATTATCTGGGCAAAGAGACAGTGCAGAATCTGATGGTACTGCGCTTTGCGAATTCGCTGTTTGAATCCCAGTGGAATCAACATTATATCGACCATATCCAGATCACCATTTCCGAAGCATTGGGCGTGGAAAAGCGTGCAGGCTTTTATGATCATGTTGGCGCGATGCGCGATATGTTTCAGAACCATTTATTGCAGCTGTTATGTATCACCGCCATGGAACCGCCAGCCAAGCTGGATTCTGATGCCGTGCGTGACGAAAAAGTAAAAGTGCTGCGGGCTCTGAAGCCTATTGTTGGCGAAGCCATTACTGAGAAAGTGGTTCGTGGTCAGTATGATGCCGGTGTATCCGAAGGCCAGCCTGTGCCCCGTTACCGCGATGAACCCGGGGTCGAACCCAAGAGTTTCACCGAGACCTTTGTCGCCGCCAAAGTGGAAATTGATAACTGGCGCTGGGCCGGTGTGCCATTCTATTTACGCACCGGTAAGCGGCTGGCGGAACGGGCATGCGAAATTGTGGTGCATTTTAAGGAAATACCGCACTCTATTTTTCCGTTGCAGCACAAAAATACCATGGCCAACAAACTGATTTTTCGTCTGCAGCCGGATGAAGGAGTGCGTCTGATGCTGTGCGAAAAGCGTGTGGGTCCGGGTATGAGTGTGCGGCCTATGAATCTGAGTCTGAATCCGGCCAATCACAAGCAGACCCGGGTGCCGGAAGCTTATGAGCGTCTGTTGTTTGATGCGCTGACCAGTAATCCGACGTTATTTTTACGGGACGATGAACTGCTGGAAGCCTGGCGTTGGGTTGACCCGATTATGAAGAGCTGGGAAGAGGCGGAACAGCGTCCGGAGCCTTATACCTCCGGTACCTGGGGGCCTGCTGCAGCAACATTGCTGCTGGCTAAGGATGGACGTTTGTGGGATGAAAACAGCTGATGTTTTTTGCCGTCCGCGGCCAGTGATTCTGGCTGCGGCCCAAAAGATAAAACAAATGAAACAAAACCAATAAAACGGACGTCTTAGCAACGTCATAAAATTTGTTCAGTTAGTCTGATCCTGGTGGGAAATTCCCTGAGGAGACAAGTATGCAGGATTCACGTTTTCCGGACTCACAAAAGCTGGCACGCCAGTTAGCAGAAGACCTGGCCAGCCGGATCCGTAAATCACTGGCAGAGCGTGGGCGGGTTTGTATTGCCGTCAGTGGTGGAACAACCCCGGTTGCCTTTTTTAAAGCCCTTTCGTTGCAGGATCTTGCCTGGGACAAAGTGCTGATTACCCTGGTGGATGAGCGCTGGGTTAATGAAGATGAAGAGGGCAGTAATGCCCGGCTGGTAAAAGAAAATCTTTTGATTAACAACGCCGCCCGGGCGTATTTTTTACCGCTCAAGAACAAAGCCGCAAACCCGGTGGACGGCTTTATGGAATGTGAAAACCGTCTGCACGAATTAATTAAGCGCCTTGATTATGCGGTACTGGGGATGGGCACTGATGGTCATACAGCCAGCTGGTTCCCGCAATCGAAAGCGTTGGCTAAAGCGCTGGACGAAGCCGGTGGCGCCTGGTGTTGCCCGGTTACGGATGCACCGGCCTTTCCGCAACGTATGACGCTCAGCTGGAGTTTTCTGTCGGGTTGCCGTCACCTGTTTCTGCATTTTGAGGGGGCTGAAAAAGACGCCACCTTCAACAGAGTTATGGACCCGGCTGATATTCAGAATCTGACGGCGATGCCGGTCAGAACGGTATTGAGCCAATCTGCGGTACCCCTCAGTCTTTACCGTACCTCGTAATCCGTAAATGCCGGAGAATGCTATGCATCCACAGCTGGAAAATGTCACCCGCCGTATTATTGAACGCAGCCGCCAGACCCGCAGCGACTATCTGCAGCAGATCGAAGCGGCTGCTGTTGCCGGCCCGGTGCGGGAACAGATCAGCTGTACCAATCTTGCCCACACTTACGCGGCATCCACAGACAGTGAAAAACTGATCCTTAAGCAGGATCACCGCGCGGCTAATATTGCCGTGGTGAGTGCTTACAACGACATGTTGTCTGCTCACGCGCCTTACCGCACGTACCCTGAACAGATTAAAACAGCACTGGCTGAAATTGGTCACGTGGCCCAGATGGCTGGCGGTGTACCTGCTATGTGTGATGGTGTTACTCAGGGCCAGACCGGTATGGAACTGTCGCTGTTCAGCCGCGATGTAATTGCGCTGAGTACCGCAGTAGCCCTGTCTCATCAGGTATTCGACGGCAGTCTTCTGCTTGGTATCTGCGATAAAATTGTGCCGGGTCTGTTGATGGCGGCACTGCGTTTTGGTCATATGCCGGCGATATTTATTCCCGCCGGCCCCATGCCCAGTGGTATCAGTAACGGTGAAAAAGCCCGTGTACGCCAGGATTATGCTGCCGGTAAAGTTGGCCACGATGAATTACTGGCCAGCGAAATGGCATCGTATCATTCGCAGGGCACCTGTACCTTTTACGGCACCGCAAATTCCAATCAGATGCTGATGGAAATTATGGGGCTGCAATTGCCAGGTTCATCTTTTATCAATCCGGACGATGAATTACGCCCGCTGTTAACTGCCGCCGCCGCACAGAGAATCACCACCATGACACACCTGACCCCGGATTTTCTGCCCATTGGTCAGGTGTTGGATGAACGCACGATTGTTAATGGTGTGGTGGGGCTGCTGGCAACCGGTGGCTCGACCAATCACAGTATTCATCTGATCGCCATCGCACGTATGGCAGGCATTATTCTCGACTGGCAGGACATGGCGGACCTGTCCGATATTGTTCCTCTGTTAGCCCGGGTTTATCCGAATGGTAAAGAAGACATCAACGCTTTTCAGCGTGCCGGTGGTATGAGTTTTATTATGCGCGAACTGGCGTCAGCCGGTTTACTGCACACCGATGTTAACACCGTTATGGGCAAAGGACTGGAATACTATTTTAAAGAACCCTATCTGGATGAAGACGGCAAGGTCAGCTGGCGCAGCGCTGGCAGTGAAAGCCTCAACCTCGATGTGCTGGCACCAGCCCACGCACCTTTTATGCGTGAAGGTGGTATGAAGCTGGTGGCAGGTAACCTCGGCCGTGCAATTATGAAGGTCTCCGCGGTACCGGACGACCGCTGGGTGATTGAAGCGCCGGCGAAAGTCTTCTGTGATCAGAACGACGTACTGACAGCCTACAAAAATGACGAATTAAATCAGGATGTGGTGGTGGTACTGAAAGGGCAGGGTCCCTGTGCCAACGGCATGCCGGAACTGCATAAGCTGACGCCAGCACTGACCAATTTACAGGAAGCCGGTTATCAGGTGGCGCTGGTTACCGACGGACGTTTGTCCGGTGCCTCAGGCAAGGTACCGGCGGCCATTCATGTCTGTCCGGAAGCCACTCAGGGTGGTCCGCTGGCGAAGGTAAAAGACGGTGATCTTATTCGTCTGGACGGTCATGCCGGAACGCTTGCCGTTCTCACTGAGGGTTTTGCGGAGCGCGCAGAAGAAGTGTATCTGGCACCCAGAACAATGGGTGTCGGGCGCGAATTATTTTATGGTTTCCGCCAGCGTGCGACAGCCGCTGATCAGGGAGCTGTATCCATTGGCTGGGAATAAAACGGGATAAGCGGATGGCAGATCATATGTGGGATTTATGGATGGAGCGTGCCAAACCTCTGGTACCTGTGATTGTGATTAAAGACCCGGATGAGGCTGTGCCTCTGGCCAGAGCACTGGTTGACGGCGGCGTGCGTATGCTCGAAGTCACACTGCGTACTGAACATGGATTGGGCGCCATTGAAACAATAAAACAGGAAGTGCCGGAAGCCATCGTCGGTGTTGGTACTGTAACCAGTGCACAGCAGATGCTGGATGCTCTGAACAAGGGCGCTGAATTTGTGGTCAGTCCTGGCAGCTCTGATGCGTTACTGGACTGCGCGAAAGAATGGGGTGGACCTTATCTTCCGGGCGTTGCCACTCCCAGTGACGTCATGCGTGCCCGTGAAGCCGGGTTTACCTATCAGAAATTCTTTCCTGCCGGCGTTGCCGGTGGTATCCCCATGTTGAAAGCCCTGAGTGGCCCCTTCGGCGATGTGAAATTTTGCCCGACCGGCGGCATTGGTCAGGAGAATTATCAGGATTATCTTGCCTTGAGTAATGTTTTTGCCGTCGGTGGCAGTTGGCTGACGCCGGCAGATCTGCAGTCGGCACGAAACTGGCAGGCAATATCGTCGTTGGCCATCGCAGGCTGATGCTCTGAATACCGAGAATTTATCAGGACATTTCATGCCCGAAGTATTTATTAAAAAAGTTGAAGAACGACTGCACAGAATTTACACCGATGACGTTCCCAACGTGGACCATCATGCTGTCGCCGAACAGATTCTCCGTCTTTGTCAGGCGATCATTGATAATGGCAACAGCAAGTATCAGCTGAACAGCGATGGTCGCTGGAGTGAAAAGGATTCCATCCTGATCACTTACGGCAACAGCATTCAGAAGCCCGGTGAAATTCCTTTGCAGACGCTCAGTGAATTTCTGAAAAAGAATCTGCATGGCGTTATTCCCAACGTGCATATTCTGCCGTTTTTCCCTTACAGCTCGGATGATGGTTTTTCCGTTATTGACTATCGTCAGGTAAATGCTGACTGGGGCGACTGGGATGATATCGCCGCGATTGCCGCAGATTTTGATCTTATGATCGACCTGGTGGTGAATCACTGCTCACGGGAAAACCTGTGGTTTTTCGATTACATCGCCAACAACGAACCGTACAGCGATTATTTTATTGAAGTCGATCCGGCGACGGATGTTTCGGCGGTTACCCGTCCACGTAACACGCCGTTACTGACGCCGGTGCATACCCACCGTGGCGTGCGCCATGTCTGGGCAACATTCAGTGAAGATCAGATTGATGTGAACTTTGCCAACCCAGTGGTGCTGCTGGAATTTATCCAGATTCTGTTGCTGTATGTTGAGCGTGGCGCACGGCTGATCCGTCTGGACGCTATTGCTTATTTATGGAAGCGTATCGGCACCAACTGTATTCATCTGCCGGAAACCCACGAAGTGGTTAAGCTGATGCGTGATGTGCTGGAGTTCTGTGCACCGCGTACCATTCTGCTGACCGAAACCAATGTGCCTGTGGCTGAAAACCTGAGCTATTTTGGTGACGGCGATGAAGCGCATATGGTGTATCAGTTTGGTCTGCCACCGCTGGTGCTTCACGCGCTGAATCGTGGTAATTCCAGCTTTCTTACGGAGTGGGCGGATAAAATCCCGCCACTGTCTGCCGGTTGTACTTACCTTAACTTTACCGCTTCCCATGATGGCATTGGTGTGCGTCCGGTTGAGGGCCTGTTGCCGGAACGCGAAGTGCAGGATCTGATTGACTGTATGCACAGATTCGGTGGCTTCGTCAGTATGAAGGCGAACTCCGACGGCACGCAGAGTCCGTATGAAATTAATATCACCCTGTTTGATGCCTGCATGGGCACACGCCGTGGTGCGGATCATTTTCAGGTGCAGCGTTTCCTTTGTTCTCAGGCGATTATGCTGGGGATGCAGGGGATTCCGGCGGTGTATATTCACAGCCTGCTGGCGACACCAAACGATCTTGACCATGTTGAACGTACCGGACGCACACGTTCGATTAACCGTAAAATCTGGGACGAATCCGAACTGGAGTGTCTGATTTCCAACTCTGTGACACCTCAGGCTGAAGTGTTCACTGAGCTGCGCCGCATGCTGAAGGTTCGCAGTGAGCAGAAAGCCTTTCATCCGGATGCACGTCAGGACATTGTTAATATCAACACGGATCTTTTTATTAACCGTCGTACTCATGCGGAGCAGACTCTGTTTGCTATTTCCAATGTCACCGAGCGGCTGTTGAAGCTGCCGCTGGCCAGCCTGGGATTTTTGCCCGATGGGCTGGTGGATATCCTTGCAGCGGAACAACAGGTGGTTACGGAAGAACTGGTGCTGGCGCCATATCAGTCGGTGTGGCTGACTGCTCAGTAGCAACAGAGATTACGGGCCGGTGCTGCAGGATGCAGTGCCGGCGACTGATACCAGCAATATCTGCATCTTCCCTTTACCAATTACTTCACAATTTAAGCGTTAGCCAGTGTCCGCTGATCATACCCGCTGTTAGTATCTCTGCCATCTTCATGGACCGGTGTTATTCGCCTGAACGGCAGTGAACACCACGGCAGTGAGCAACACGGCAAAAGGACTCCCATGCTTCCCTTTAAAACCCTCAGTCAGTTGACTGCTTTTATTGCATCCGCTTTGTTTGTTGTACTCTTGTCTGTACCGGAACTTCTGTTTTTTATTTTCGCCGTTGATGGCAATGCGGAGGCATACTTCTTTGGCCGGCGGGCGGCGATGCTGTTTCTCGGTTTTGCTGTGCTGGCCTAGGCCGGGCGTAATGCAGCGCTGTCACAATCCCGGCAGGCGGTGTGTCTGGCGATCAGTGTTTCTATGCTGGCAATGGCGGGGCTGGGAGTGGCGGAGTACCTGCGTGGCTTCGCCGGTGCTGGTATAGCGCTGGCAGTATTAACAGAAGCTTTGCTGGCGTATCTGTATTTTTCCAGTTGGTGGGCAGGTCGTAACGAAGTGAGTCGGCAGCAATGAGTGCTGCTTTGTATCAATAAAAACGCCCGCAATGTTGCGGGCGTTTTTATTTGTCATTGGCTTCAGTTAAGCACTGTTGTGCTGATCAGGCGTTATCTTCTTCAACCGCTTCGTACAGGCGGTCAAGAATATCCGGCATGGCAGAGGTCACGCGGTTCCAGCTCGGAATAAATGGCGTTTCCATCGGGTTAGCAAGGAAGTGTTCACCGGCATTCATAATATTTTCAGCAAACAGTTCAACCGCTTTCTCTTCTGCGTGGCGGTCAACGGTCAGACCGTTCATGCGCGCATCATTGAAATAGGTTTCAATAAAGTCCAGCGCAATACGGAAATACGTGGCTTTGATGCTGCGGAAGGTTTCGGTGGTGAATACTTCGCCCTGAGTTGCCAGCTTACGGAAGATGGCTTTACAGATGTCGGTACTCATTTTCGACAGGCCGCGGGTTGCATCTTCTTCTGACAGGGGCTGATGCTTGTGGTCGTAGACGTCGGTAATGTCTACCTGACAGAGGCGGTTGGTGGAATAGTTACGCTTCATTTCTGACAGCACACCGATTTCCAGACCCCAGTCAGACGGAATACGGATGTCGTTGAGCACATCGGCGCGCATAGAAAATTCGCCGGACAGCGGATAGCGGAAACTGTCGAGGTATTCGAGGTAATCCAGTGAGCCGTAGACTTTTTTCAGGGCGCGGATCAGTGGCGTCACCAGCAGGCGGCTGACACGGCCGTTCAGTTTGCCTTCGGCAATTCGGGAGTAGTAGCCTTTGGCAAATTCATAGTTGAACGCTGGGTTGGCAACCGGATAAATCAGACGTGCCAGCAGGCTGCGGTCGTACGTCACGATATCGCAGTCGTGCAGAGCAACCGATTCTGCGCGGCCGGATGCCAGTACATAGCCGTAGCAATACCATACGTTGCGGCCTTTACCCATTTCCTTCGGTGCCAGACCTTCTTTCTGCAGCATTTCATCAATTTTGCGCAGGCGTGGACCGTCGTTCCACAGAATGCGGTGATGCTGTGGCAGGCGATCAAAAAATTCGCGCGCGTGTTTGAATTCGCTACCATCGGCACGGTCGAGGCCGATAACAATTTCATTCAGGTAGGGCACTTTGGTCAGGTCGTTGATGATGTTATCCAGTGCCGGACCACTTAATTCTGAATACAGGGATGGCAGAACCAGAGACATAGGACGAACCCGGGAAAAACTCATCAGTTCTTTTTCCAGCTCTTCCACAGGACGGTCAGTCAGGTTGTGCAGTGTTGTTATTATTCCGTTCTGGTAAAAATCAGCCACGGGTTTTCTCCTTCGTCAGCTCATTTAATAAGGCCAGCAGGGTGTCATTCCAGCCGGCGGGACCCGGTTTATCCGCTGTGCGGCTGGCCGGGTTTTCTGGTTGTAATGTCTGGTTTTCGCCTGGGATGACAATAGGATAATCAGCGGCTTCCAGCATCGACAGGTCGTTGCCGCCATCACCCAGGGCAACCACATCTGGTGTGCAATCCCAGAGGTTGGCGTAGTAATCTTTAAAAAACGTGACAGTATCGGATTTATCGTTAGTGCCCATCACATGATAAAAACGCCCACCTTTCAACAGGCGCAGGTTGACGCAGGACAGTGCACTGGCAAATTCTTCCAGTGATGTCTCATCGCCAAGCCAGATAATGGGTTCGGATGCATGGCGTTTTTTTGCCATGGCTGCATCGCTGAGCGCCAGTTCGGTTGCGTCTGCAATGTCTTCCACACTCATATCATTGAACCCACGGAACTGAAAACCCTGTCCACGCAGCTTCTCCAGCACTTTAATAATGCTGGAATAACTGGAGCCGGTCATTTCGCTGGTAAAACCGTTACCTGATTCCCGTGGAATAAAGACCGCACCGCCGTTTTCACAAACGAACGGTGCGTGATTATTGAGCTTTTTCCGCAGCCCGAGCATTTCATCAAAGGTTTTGCTGCTGTTGAGAATGCAGGGAATATTCAGGCTGCGCAGACAGGCCAGTGCCGGCATTGCCGCACGGAAGCTGTAGTTGTGATGATCCAGCAGGGTGCCGTCGAGGTCGGTGACCACAACTAAGGGCAAAGCCGGTTTAGTCATAAAACATCTCCTTTTGCCTGCATGCTGATGCTCTCGACCTGATGTTTGTGATTCTGTTGCAGAATCAGGTCGGCCCAGCCAGGCATGTATTTAAGCGCCTGTTCCGTCAGGCGCTGATAATGCTGAATAAAGCGTTCGAGTCTGGCACTGTCGAGGCTGCGGTCCGGACCATTACCGGCGGCTGCCTGTTTGTTACCGGTTTCCTGCTGTGTGCGCCAGTTCAGTACGGCTTTCATGTCCGGTACTTTCAGCATCAGCAGAAAATCAATCATGCTGAACCAGTCATGGTAGCTTGCCGCCAGCTCATCGTTTACTGCTGAGCGCCAGCGGCCATCGGTGTCTTCTTCTGCTTCCAGTTTGTTGAAAGGCTGCTGCAGTTCAGTGACATCGACCGGGTGGCAGCCGACGCACCAGCCTTCAAACAGGATCATGTCGACCGGGCCGCTGACGGTATGCCACTGGTCTTCAGGAAGGCGATCGTCGGATGCTTTATCAAAGGCCGGAATGTGCAGTACTTCGTCAGCTTCCAGTGCTTTCAGCTGGCGGATCAGATCCATACCCAGCTGAGCATCGTGGGTACCGGGAACACCTCGGGTAGCAAGCAGAGGATGGCGTTCTCTGGCCAGCGTCTGACGCTGCTGGTGGGTGAGATAGAGATCGTCGATGGAGAGAACGACGGTGTTCCAGCCGAACACTTCGCGGAACATAGTGCACAGGGCGCCGGACAGGGTGGATTTACCGGAGCCCTGGCCACCGTGAATGCCGATTACGGGAACGCCGGTTTTCTCTTTCAGCGTGGCCAGCAGGGCTGCCAGCGGGGCCCAGACGTCCTGCCATTGCTCTGTCCACGGTTGCGGCAGGTTCAATTGGCTGAGCGTTTCATCAGCGCTGAGCAGTGGGGTGAGATACTGCTCGTCTATCTGAATATCGTCGGGCCAGTGCACTGTCATAACCATCACTCCTGGGCTGTGACCTTGGTGGTAACCGCAACCGGGCGTTGTCGTCCGGCACAGGTTTTCACATTGCTTAACTGTCGTCAGCAGACATTGTGCCAGTTTGGACAAAGCCTGACGCCATGAATGGATAGCGGCGTAGCCGAGACAGATTAACCGGTTATCTGGCAGAATTGTCATATATAATGACCTTTTTTGGTGCAGGTTGATGGCGTCTCTGCCGTCTGCACCAAAATAAAGCAACGCCGGTGTCGGCGACGTGGCAAGTACAGTCACCTGTTCAGAATTAAACGGAGAGTTGTCATGACGACAGCCAGCAGTCTCAGCAGTAACAATATCGAAGGCGCAACAGTCACCGAAACGCGCCGGGTGGCTTATCAGGGAACATCCGGGGCATATTCCCATCTCGCCTGCCGCCGTGTATTTCCGGATTGGGAAGCCGTCGCCTGTGATGATTTTCAGAGTGCACTGGAACTGGTTGCCAATGGCTTCGCCGAGCGCGCCATGATTCCGCTGGAAAACTCTACCGCTGGCCGGGTGGAGGAAATCTACCGTCTGATTCCCCGTACTTCTTTGTTTGTGACTGCTGAGCATTTCGAGCCGATCAATCACTGTCTGTTGGCTTTACCGGGCGCGTCTCTGGCGGATATTGAAAGCGTGGCTTCTCATCCGCAGGCGCTGGCGCAATGCCATCAGCGGATTACCAATCTGGGAATGAAAGCGGTGGCATCGATGGATACGGCGATGGAGGCTGAGGCATTGAGTCTGAGTGGTGACCGTACCCGGGGTGCGATTGCATCAGAGCTGGCAGCCGAACTTTATGGGCTGGACATTCTGCACGAGAATTTCCAGGACGTGATGGGGAATACCACCCGCTTTCTGGTGTTCAGTCGTGAGGCCGAGCACAAAGAATACGATGCCAGCGTTAAATACATTACCAGTCTGATGTTTTCGGTGCGTAATATTCCGGCAGCGCTTTACAAGGCCCTTGGTGGGTTTGCCACTAATAATGTGAACCTGCTGAAGCTGGAAAGTTATATGGATGGCGGCACTATGAAGGCCAGCCATTTTCATATGGATATTCAGGGACATCCGCAGCAGCACGATATGCTGCTGGCGCTGGAGGAACTGGATTATTTTGCCGGTGACGTGCGTATTCTGGGGACTTACCCGGCCCACGCTTATCGCGCTGGTTGAGTATTCCCCAATTTGTTAATCCGTATGCTTCAGTATCAGTGCCTGATACGGCAGCAGACGGATACTGTTTTCACCGATGGCTGGTGGCTGGCTGAGGCTGTTCAGTAACAGCTGCAGGTCCGTGGCATGGATATGTTGTATGGTCTGTGCTGTGGCTGAGAAATTCAGATATACGCTGATTTTTTCATTGCCATGGCTTCTCTGGTAAGCCAGTACGTCGGCTGCCGGGTCGGATAATTTCTGTTGTCCCTGATTCAGCGCGTTATATGAGCGGCGCAGGCGAATCAGTTGTTGATACCAGTTGAGCAGGCTGTGCGGATTTTCCTGCTGGTGCTTAACGCTGTATTCCGTCAATGGCTCATTGGGCAGCCAGGCGGGGCCAGCGGAGAAATCCCGCGGATTATCGCTCCACATCATTGGCCGGCGGCAGCCATCGCGCCCGGGATGCAGAGGCCAGTAGCGTATGCCGACCGGGTCCTGCATTTTTTTATAGGGTACTTTCTGTTCCGGCATACCGGTTTCTTCACCGTAATACAGAAACGGCGTGCCGCGCAGTGTGAGCAGCATAGTGGCCAGTAATTTCATCCGCTCTGTCTGATGCTGACCACGATAGCGTCCGCTGTGGCGCATAAAATCATGATTCGACAGGGTGTAGTTGGGCCAGTTGTTATCGCCCAGCTGCTGCTGCCAGTTGCGGATTACAGTGCGGAAAGCGCTGGCGGAAAAGGGCTGATGAAAAAAATCAAAATTAAACGCCAGATGCAGTTCGTCACCGTCACCATAATAACTCGCAGGCAGGGCGCTGGTGCCGTTGGCCTGCATCATGATTTCACCCACCATCATGCGTTGTGGCCAGCGATCAACCCATTGGCGCAGTTCCTGTAACAGCGGATGCATTTCCGGCTGATCGCGGTCATAAATATGGTTCTGACGATCGTAAGGGCGGCCAATACGAAACCAGTCCACCGGGTTGCGGCGCAGTTTTGCATCTTTAAAAAATAGGTTCACCACATCCAGCCGGAAACCATCAACGCCCTTGTCCAGCCAGAACGCCATAATGTCTTTGACTGCCTGTTTTACCTTAGGGTTGCGCCAGTTGAGGTCCGGTTGCTGTGCCAGAAAAGAGTGGTAGTACCAGGCACCACGCTGCCCGTTCCAGCTCCAGCCTTTGCCGCCGAGGCAACCCAGCCAGTTATTCGGCGGCTGGGTGCCTTTGTGCCAGATGTACCAGTCTGCTTTGTCTGACCCCGGCTGACAGGATTCCAGAAACCAGGGATGCTGGTCAGAGGTGTGATTGACCACCAGATCGAGAATAATCCGGATATTGCGCTGATGCGCCTGCTGCAGCAGTTCATCAAAATCTTCCATGCTGCCAAAAACCGGATCGATGGCGCAGTAGTCGCTGATATCGTAGCCGAAGTCGTGCATGGGGGAGGGGTAGATGGGGGATAACCAGATAGCATCAATACCCAGCGAACGGCTGGTGGAATCCCTGCTGTTTTTGCCGTCGTTGAGATAATCCAGCCGGTTAATCAGGCCGCGGATGTCGCCGTTGCCATCGTTATTGCTGTCCTGAAAGCTGCGTGGATATACCTGATAAACGACGCCCTGTTTCCACCACATTGTTATCCGCTCCGCGGGCTGGTTTTGGTGCAGGGATTATTGGCGCTGGCTTATGACAATTGTGTGACTGCGTCCTGTTTATTAAAAATTGACTCACGATTGATTTACGTGAGCGGCTGATTTTGTCAGCCACTTTTGCAGAGTCTGGCTCAGTATCTCGCGTCTTATGGGCTTGGCGATAAAATCACTGAAGCCTGCTTCTTTGGCTTTATGTTGATACTCGGGCAGAACGTGGGCGGTTAATGCCAGGACAGGGCATGCCGCAATATCGTTGTCTGCGGTGATGATGTGAGTAGCTTCAAATCCATCCATTAGGGGCATTTCACAGTCCATCAGAATCAGATCAGGGCGGCGGGACTGCTGCTGCCAGGCATTGACGATGGCCTGGCCATCGTTAAACAAAAGAAATTTATAGCCCAGATGACGCAGCATGCCGGTGATGACTTTTTGATTCACCAGGTTGTCCTCGGCGATCCAGATAAGAGCTTCAGAATAACTGGCAAGCGGGATGTTTTTTTCTGTCCGGGTTTCGCTATTTTCGCCACAGGATAAAAGATGACTGAGTAGCGTCAGGGTATTCAGCGGACGTGGAATAACAATGGTGTTCGCCAGTGCTTCTGCTTCTTCGTTCTGCAGGCACAGTGTTTTTACCTCCGCTGCCTGTGTCGGCAAACGGTCGGTAATTTCTGCGTCGGCTATCTGAGGATCATTGGCTGTTAACACTGTACAGCCAAGCTCGCGCAGAAAGTGTTCCACCGTATCCCGCTCGCAGGGCAGTTGCAGAGCTACCCGGATTTTCATTGTGCGGATAGCATCCGTGTTTACTGGCATATCGGCATGGCAGCTATTTAACTGGATACAGAATTCGGTACCGCCTTCCGCTTCGCTGTGCATTGTAATTTCACCCCGCAGCAGTTCCACCAGTTTTTTACTGATGCTCAGACCCAGACCGGTACCACCGTAGTTGCGGGATGTTGACGCATCGGCCTGGCTGAAATGATCAAACAGGCGCTCACGAAATTCTTCTGGAATACCTATGCCTGTGTCTTTTACGCAGATTTTTACCCGTTCTCCGTCCGCTCTGGCGTTCAATAAAACATAACCGGCTTCGGTAAATTTCACGGCATTGGACAGCAGGTTGTTTATAACCTGACGCAATCGTGTGGAGTCAGTGACGATATGCGTATTCAATGGTGGACTGGCATTAACGACCAGACTCAGGCCTTTTTCCATAGCCTGACGTGAATAGAGATTGGCACAGTCTGTAATAACTTCGTGCAGATTTATTTCCCTGATTTCCAGCTGCAGCTTGCCGGAATTCATTTTGGATAAATCGAGAATATCATTAACAATGGTGAGCAAAGATTCGCCGGAGTTATTGATGATATTCAGATAGCGGCGTTGCTGTGCACTGAGTTCGGTATCTTTCATTAACTGCAGCATGCCCAGTACACCATTCAGTGGTGTGCGTATTTCATGGCTCATGGCGGCCAGAAAGGCTGACTTGGCTTCGTTTTCTGCTTCTGTTTTTTGTCGTTTAAGTTCAGCTTCGTGCATCAGATAACGCGATTTCATCGATTCGCTTTGGGCCGCCAGCAGACGCTTTTCGGTTTCCATTTTTTCCTGTTTGGTTTCATGGAAGCGCAGGGCAATCCCGAGACTGTGCGAACTTACCATGATCAGTGTGCCGATATGGGATGCGTAATTCACCAGCGGCGTCAGTTCGATTAATCCCTGTTTGGCCAATGCGTGGAAAAATACACCGGCGAGAATGCTGGTCCAGCCGAGCAAATACAGCATGTTGGATAAGCTTGGGTGAATAATGGCGATTACCAGCCCGATGATCAGGGTTGAAGCTGTGGTGAAAATGGTCTGCATAATGACCGATTCGATCGCATGAGTGTAAGACAGCGTCAGTGTTGCCAGCAGCGAAACCAGTGAAATGCCAACGTTAAACAGGCTTAACCAGTTCAGCCAACGGTATTTTATAAGATCGTTATATAGAAAATAGCGTGCGAACAGGCAGGCAAACACGCCGGCAGCAGAAGCGGATACATTAATCATGCGTTCCTGCAGCCAGTGGGAATCATTGTACACATACTGATAGCCGATTCCGGTGAGTGAAATAAAGAACACCAGATAGCTGAGAATGTGGCCAACAAAGCCTATTGCGTAGGCTTCCCGGGTGGTGAAGTAGATGAATGAATTGTAAAACGCGACGGAAACCAGCAGGCCGATGAAGATACCTATGGTGATGTATTCATCCGTCGCCTGATTTAGATACTCCTCATCCTGCCACAGTTGCAAAGGGAACTGCATACTGCCCAGGGTATCGACGCGGAAGTACAGTGTGTAGGTGCCCGGTGATAATTCGGGCAAAGGAATAACAAATTCACGCAGTTTCAGGGAACGCTGACTGAACGGCAGGTGATCACCGGTTATTTCATGAAATATCAGTTGCTCGTCGCGGGTTATAAACAGCTCGATATGATCGAGCAGGGCAATGGAAATATTGGCCAGCAGATCACCGGTTGTTTTATCCGCCTCCAGCCTGAGTCGATACCAGACCGGGTAATCAAGCAATCCATAGTTGGGAACATCGGATTCTGATCGTTGCCATCCGGGGCCATCCGCCGGAACCATCAGACCATCCTCAAGCGGTGTCCGTTGGTGATAAACATCGAGATATTTCCCCAGTGGCTGCCCGGCCAGCGGCCCATCCTGCAGCACGCTGCTGGTGTTGATGCTGTCTGCTGCGCCATGGGCGGTGACTGATACCATGAGGAACAGTATCAGGCAGAGTGATCGCCAGTAATCAGTGTGTGCTGTGTGCATCCATGCTCCTTTGTTTCCGGCGATGTTGCTGGCGATACTCGCCCGGTGTCACGCCCATCCATTTGCGGAATGCCCGGTGGAAGGTACTGGTCTCGGTATAGCCCAGATATTCGGCAATTTCGCGGATGCTTGTTTCCTGTCTGGCCAGTTGCAGACTGGCTTCCTGAAAACGGCATTCATCCTTCAGAGTCTGGAATGAGGTCTGTTCATCCTGCAGCCGGCGGCGCAATGTGGCGCCGGAAATACTCAGCTGTTGCGCGCAGGTTGTCAGATCCGGCAGGGCAGTCATTGGCGAGCGCCGCAGCAGTTGCCGTACTCTGCCCGTGGTGCTTTCGTGGGGATTTGGGCGGGCGAGCAGATCGGCGGGAGAATGCTGCAGAAAATTACGTAAGCTGGCCGGCGTCTGGCAGACCGGCAGTGACATCGACTGGCGTGGTATCAGCAGACAGGTTGCACTGTCGTTAAAGCGGACAGGGGTTGCGAACAGGTTCTGGTAATACTGTGCGTGAGGCGGTGCCGGATAGGCACAGCCTACGGACAGCAGTGGCAGACCCTGACCAACCAGCCAGCTGCTGAATCTGTGCCAGATAACCAGCAGTGATTCGCTGAGAAAATGATCCTGGTCGAGGGATGTATCCATATCGATTTCCAGCCGGGTCGTCTGACCATCGTGACGGATATGCAGTTGTGGTGCGCCGTCAAACAGACGATAGAAATTGCTGGCGCGGTGCAGCGCATGTTCGAGATGCGTACAGCCAATAATGGCTTTGCACATCATGGCGAAGGAACCATAGTGGACGCTACGCGGCAGCAGGCCCATCATTTCGTTATTGGTTATGCGCCAGAAGGTATCCATCAGGCGGGCATAGTCAGCCGCGGATAATGTGGCCCGGGGGTGATCCAGACAATCCGCTGGCAAGCCGGCCTGTTGCAGCAACAGAGCCTGACTGAAGCCCATTCTGGCGAGGCCTCGCAGAGGTGCATCGATAAAAGGACGAGCAATCATATGGTCAGCCATAGCAGATCCGGGCCAGTACTGTTGTGTGGTCAGGATCAGGTATTCTGACCTGAACGCTCGTGGCGGGCAATTCACATGAGCACAATTGCTAAGGCTGGTGGATACAGATCTGGTTGCCGCCATGATCACGGGCCTGTTGCAGGGTGGCTTCTGCAGCCTGAATCCAGCGCGCGCTGTCACTCAGTTTGTCACTGTAACGGGCGATGCCGAGGCTGAGAGAACAGGATACACCTTCCGGCAGTCCGGAATTGTTCACCATCTCTGACAGCCGGTAGATGCGCTGAGCAAATACATTTGCTTCGTCTTCGTTGCTGTCGACCAGCAGGGCGGCAAAGGTGCCGCCATCGTAACGGCATACCAGATCGGTATCGCGCAGAGTCTGCACCAGTCCGTCAGCCAGTATTTTCAGCAGGTGGTCGCCCGCCGGGTGGCCGAATTCGATATTGATACGGCGGAAGTCGTCGATTTCAAATAAGACCAGAGTGCTTGGCCGTTCAGAGCGCTGACAGCGGCTGAATTCCCGGCGGGTTTCTTCAATCCAGTAGAGGCGGTTGAGCAGACCGGTGAGCAGATCGGTACGGTTGCGTTCGGTGAGGGATTTCACTGCCGTTTCGGTATCCCCACGGCTGACGGCAATATCGGTGACGTCGTACACGATCAGGCAGATGTGATTCACCTGGCGATCAATGGATTCCAGCGGAATCATGCTGGTGTTCTGATACATCACAGAGGCACGGCCGGTGATCGGGCGGTAATTTTTAAAGCGGAAAAGGTAAGGGCGTTGTTCCCAGATGGTGAAGGTGCGTGTTCTTAATTCAAAGACAGGTGCCGCTTTTTTGCAGAACCAGTCTTTGGGGATTTCCGGGAACAGGGTAAACAGATTTTCACCACGGGCGACCTGCGGACTGAGCCCGCTGTGGCTCTCCATAAAACCATTCCACAGCTGAATGTCATAGTTTCGGTCAAGCACCACGAGACCGACGTCGATATTCTGCAGAATATCCATCAGCCAGTGGATGTCACCTAACTCTATATTTGCTTCGCTCATGAGCTGATCAGTCCAACAGATAGTTAATTTTGTTGTTCAGCTTGATTACCGAGTCTTCGGTAAACAGCAGCAGCAGATCACAGTCGATATTGACGTGTTCCAGGGTGTAGTGGATTTCAATGGCCAGGGTTTTACTCCATTGGTGATTACCGGGCTTCAGCAGGTCGTCCACTTTACAATGCTGGCCAAGAATCACCGGGTGACCCTGGTTAAAATGGATTTCCAGTTGATCGCCAATGCCCTGTACACAGGCACCGATAAGCAGTGAACTGACATCCATCAGCAGCTCCATTTCGGCAAAGCGGTCGAGACTGCCCGGGTAGTTCATCAGGGTGGCCAGATCATGAAAGCTGGTATCGTTGAACAGCAGCAGTGCTTCGCCGGCAATGCCGGAGCCGATAAAGCCCTGGCACACAGCGGACATCGCCGAGTCGGTTTCCGTATCCTGAATTGCCATACGCAGGTCGCTGGCTTCAATCAGATTTACTTTCGGAATCGGCAGCACTACGTAGGCGTCCAGCAGGCGTGCCAGACGGTCAGCGGCCTGGCCCATGGCGACGTTAGTCAGTTCCTGGTAGCAGTCGCGCTGATCTTCACTCAGCGTGACTTCCGGGTGAGACTGGTTAGTCATATCAGCCCCCTGACAGAATGCCGAATTCAGTGAGAATGGCGCGGGCTTTATCCGTGTCTACTGGCTTTTTGACAAAAGCCATTGCGCCGAGAGCTTTCACCCGTTCCTGAGCGTCCGGCTGAATGTCTCCGGAAACGACAATCACCATGGCTGGCAGATCTTCGCGGCGGATGACTTCCAGCACCCCGTAGCCATCCAGGTTGGGCATGGTCAGGTCGAGAAACACGACTTCGCCGTTACCGGCGCGAATGACCTCAAGGCCTTCAACACCGTCGCCGGCAAAGTGAATTTCCACATCCCATTCCTGCGGAATGGCGCGGGCCATTTGTTTGCGTGCGAAGCTGGAGTCGTCACAGATCAGAATTTTGGTAGCCATAACCTGTCTTTTGAAAATGAAAACCTGTTGATGACTCTAAGTAGTAGTTGGCGCAGGCTTATTGAGCAAATTATGTCTGGCGAAACCGGCGCAGAAAGTGATGGAAATATGCTGTTATGCGCGCGGCGACACAGTGCCTGCGCCGGTTTGCCCAGACAGGCTCAACAGACAGGCTCAGCAGGCAGGCGTTATCGTTGTTCAGGAGGTTATTCTTCCGTCAGCAGGATGCCACATTACTGCCCCGACGCCTTGGGTAAAAGGCTTAAGTAAGCGACGCTGCTACAGAAAGTGGGGATGCGGGGTCAGCGTTTGTCATAGATCGCCACCAGTTGGCGGCTCAGGGCCAGCAGAGTGCCATCCGCTGCGCAGATGCGGGCTTCTGTATGGCCGTAGCCACCATGGGACTGTCGGATTTCCGCTTCATACCACAGCCAGTCACCGGCCTGCAGTGGTTGCTGGCAATCATCCGGTGCGTGAATCATCTCCATATTCCAGCTGATGGTGGCGCAGGGGCCGAAGGATTTCAGCTTCTGCAGCGGCGTTGGCGGCCAGACATCCGTAAGCCCTATGACGTGGGCGGGCGTCATCGGGCCGCTGGCCTCTTTCAGGCGCATCCAGCCTTTCAGGTGATTGTGTGGGCTGTTGGTGAAGGGCAGGCCTCCATCGCAGAAGCGGAAGTCCACATGTTGGGTGAAGTCCGGCGTCAGGCCCTTGATGAAAGGCAGAGGCTTGCCATCGCCGGCCGGAGGCAGGCTGAGATCATGGTGTTCCACCAGAATATCGGACTCCCGGGCCAGCGCAAAACACGCCGTTATGTGCGCGCAGACTGCAGCGTTCTGTACCACATCCCCCTGGATATGACTGACGGAACCGCCCCGTGCCAGAACCTGCTCGGTGAATGTCAGTGGCTCAGCAGTCTTCAGCGGCGCACAGAAGTTTACTGCTACGGAGCGTAGCGTGTGATCACCACTGAGTCTGCTCAGGCGTGCTATCGACATCGCTGCGCTGAGGCCGCCGAACGAGGTTCGCCCCTGGCTCCAGCTGCTGTCCATGGTCAGGGAGTCCTGTTCTGTTGCCTGCTGCAGATAATGGTCGAAGGTCATCATCAGGGAGTTTCCGTTTCTTCTCGTTATTTATAAACCGCTAAGATAACACGCGTTGGCGCAGTGTGCGCTTTGAGTAATCTGTGCACGGGGTGATGGATTTTGTGAGCGTAAATGCTAATTTGTGCCGACGGACTGGTCATTGTTAAATCCGCGCCTTCCGGTATAACGGTGGCTTGTGCGGGCCGGATACAACTCAGGCCCGGGCACCATCTGCTATTCAAGAGTTGTTTCATCATGACTTTATCGGTAAAAACCCGCGCCCAGCGTTTCGTCGCCACGCTGCGCCACTGTAACGTGCTGGGCCTGACGGTCGAACGCGCTGATGCGGACGGCCTGACCATGCGACTGCCTTACAGCGACATGATTGTCGGCAATCCGCTCACTGGCGTTGTCCACGGTGGCAGCCTGACAACCCTGATGGATACCGCCTGTGGGACGGCGGTGTTTGCGGTTCTGCCGGGCTTTGAACTGTGCCCGACGCTGGATCTGCGTATGGATTATATGACCGCTGCTCAACCGGGTCTGGATCTGATTGCCGAGGCCAGTGTGGTGCGTATCGCCAGCAGTGTGGTGTTTACCCAATGCGAAGTCTTTCAGGCTGCCGGGGGCGGGCAGGAACGTGAGTTAATTGCCCGCTGTGCGGCAACCTTTATGCGTATCGGACAGGATATGACTCCGGCCGATTTCCGCGCCCGCATTGAACAGGATGATGACAGCGGAGAAACCGACGCATGACATTCGAAGAAAAATTGCATGGTGCACAGCAGAGTGGCGATTTTAACGCTCTGATCAATGAGATTCCTTATGCCCGGCTGATCGGACTGACGCTGAAGCGCGTTGGTGATGAGGTGTTGTTCTGTCTGCCAAAGAATGACGACAATATCGGCAACCCAATATTGCCGGCTATTCATGGTGGAGTGATTGGCGGTTTTATGGAGTTGTCGGCCTCGCTGCAACTGATGATGAACATGGATATCGCAACCATTCCGAAGATGATCGATTTCTCGCTGGATTATCTGCGCGCAGGACGTCATCAGGATACCTTTGCTGAGTGTCAGGTCTGGCGCCAGGGCTCGCGGGTGGCCAACGTAGCGATTACTGCCTGGCAGACGGATAAGGCGAATCCGATCGCTACGGCGCGGGCGCACTTTCTGCTCAAATCCTGATCGTTATACCGTTATCTTTTACTTCTCTGGCAGTGTTCTCTGGCGCAGTTCTGCAGTGCGCTCATTATTCTGTAAGGAAGTTCACAGAGTTGCTGGTGGAATAGCCGGGGAAGTCAGACTGGGTTCTGGCTTCTGCTGCCTGTTTCTTTTATCCATCTATCCATCTTCAGTCAGCTCTTACATCAGCGAGGCGTTACCGGACTCTGTTGTTTGCTTCAGGGGGTTGGAATCTGGTTACTGTTTTCAGCTGCCGGACCGCTCCGGTGTGCATTCAGGCCAGCGGGATCAGTCTGCGTTAATCCACAGTTGTGCCCTTGAAAACCATTTCCTCGTCCCCATCTTTGCAAACTACTGAATAAGTTTGGTCCGTTGACAGGAGATAAAAGCAAGATGACTGCAGCCAGCAAAGAAACCCTGGGGTTTAAAACAGAAGTTAAGCAACTGCTGCATCTGATGATCCACTCTTTGTATTCCAACAAAGAGATCTTTTTACGCGAACTGATTTCCAACGCGTCAGATGCCTGCGATAAATTACGCTTTGAAGCACTTAAGAACGATGCTCTGTACGAAGGTGACAGCGATCTGAGCGTACACATCGATTTCGATGCCGAAGCGAAAACCGTTGTTATCGAAGACAATGGTATCGGTATGAGCCGCGAGGATGTGATCAATCATCTGGGTACCATTGCCAAATCCGGTACCGCAGAATTCCTGAGCAAACTCAGCGGCGATCAGCAGAAAGATTCACAACTGATCGGTCAGTTCGGTGTGGGCTTTTATTCCGCCTTTATCGTTGCCGACAAAGTGACGGTAGAACCCCGCCGTGCCGGTACCGATGCCGCTGAAGGCACCCGCTGGGAATCTGCCGGTGAGGGTGAATTCACTCTGGAAGCCATGGATAAAGACAGCCGTGGTACCCGTATCACCCTGCATCTGAAAGAAGGCGAAGAAGAATTTGCTGACAACTTCCGTCTGCGCTCCCTGATTAAAAAATATTCTGACCATATTGCTGTGCCGGTTTATCTGCCACAGGAAGTCGGTGAGGATGATGAAGACGGTGAAAAGAAAAAAATTCCGGAAGCCGTTAACGAAGCCAAGGCGCTCTGGACCCGTCAGAAAAGCGAACTGAGCGACGACGAATATAAAGAGTTTTATAATCACGTTTCCCACGACTGGAATGATCCGCTGCTGTGGATGCACAACAAAGTGGAAGGCAAGCTGGATTACACCAGCCTGCTGTATATTCCGTCCAAAGCACCGTTCGATATCTGGAACCGCGAGGCGACCCGTGGCCTGAAACTGTATGTGCAGCGCGTATTTATCATGGACGACGCTGAACAGTTCCTGCCGCTGTACCTGCGTTTTGTTAAAGGGGTGCTGGATTCCAATGATCTGTCTTTGAACGTTTCGCGTGAAATTCTGCAGAAAGACAAACAGGTCGACAGCCTGCGCAGCGCGCTGGTGAAACGTGTGCTGGATTCGCTGGAGAAACTGGCGAAAAACGATGCTGAAAAATATCAGTCTTTCTGGGAAGAATTCGGCGATGTGCTGAAAGAAGGCCCGGCAGAAGATTTCAGCAATAAAGAGAAAATCGCCAAACTGTTCCGCTTTGCGACCACTAAGAGTGAAGGTCCGAAGCAGACTGTCAGTCTGGAAGATTACGTTGCCCGCATGCGTGAAGGGCAGAAAAAAATCTATTACATCACTGGTGACAACTATGCTGCTGTCGCGACCAGTCCGCACCTGGAATATTTACGCAACAAAGGCGTGGAAGTTCTGCTGCTGACTGACCGTGTCGATGAATGGATGGTCGGCCATCTGACGGATTTCGACGGCAAGGTATTCCAGGACGTTACCAAAGGTGAACTGGATCTGGATGAGCTGGCCGATGCGTCTGAGAAAGAACAGCAGAAGAATCTGGAAGAAACCCATAAAGATCTGGTTGAGCGTGTACAGAAAGCGCTGGAAGGTGAAGTGAAGCATGTGCGGGTAACCGCTCGTCTGACGGACTCTCCTGCCTGTATGGTGGTTGGCCAGTACGATATGGGTGGCCATATGCGCCGTCTGATGGAAGCGGCTGGTCAGCCAGTACCGGAACCGGATACCTCACTGGAAATTAACCCAACGCATCCGCTGATTGAGCGTCTCGATAAAGAGCAGAATGAAGAGCGCTTTGCTGAACTGGCTCAGCTGATTCATGCTCAGGCACTGTTGGCGGAAGGCAGTCAGCTTAAGGAACCTGGACAGTATGTTTCCCGTCTGAACAAACTGTTGCTTGATCTGATGAGCTGAAGCCTTATTTCTGCGGTCCTACGGCGGCGGCGCAGGTTTTACCTGTGCCGCCGTACTGTTATGATAAAGCGCTCAGCGGGCGCTGTTATTAAGCGAAAAATTTCCGCAGAAATAAATAATTGGGGACTTTTATGAAAAAATTCAGCGCCGCTCTGGTGTGTGCAACGGCTGCTCTGGCAATGGTACCTGCGGCAAACGCCGGCGGATCTCTGGACATCAGTCTGTCTGATGATGTTGCCCGCATTGGTTATGATGCAACTCAGATGGGCAGCGGTATTCATATCAGCCTGGCTGGCCTTTACGACGATGACAAAGGCGAGATGGTTTCTGCCGGCCTGCACGTTGTGGATGTGCGTCCGTCAACCAGCAATCTCTACATCGGCGTGGGTGCCAACGTCTTTGCCTACTCGACTGACCGTTCCGACCGCTATGATGATTACAGTGGTGTGGCTCTGGGTGTTGGCGGTTTCTTCCGCTACAGTTTTGCGGCTGCTCCGGATGTCAGTCTTGCCGGTCACGTTTACTACGCGCCACCCGTTATTTCCTTTGCTGATACCGAAAACATGATTGTTTCTAATCTGCAGATGCAGTACTCACTGCTGCCAACCGCACGTGTTTATGCCGGTTACCGTTATAACGGCATCCGTCTGGAAGACGTGAGTAACCGTTATAAGCTGGGTGACGGTGCGCACCTCGGCCTGACCATCGATTTCTGAACCGCTCAGATAGAGAAACAGCCATGAGCCAGTGGATAGGATTTACCAACAAAAAGCTGTATCAGAGCCGTCTGTTACTGAGTGAATTCGCTCAGTGCGAACAGAAGGCGCTGATGAGTGCCCTGGAAGAGAGCGCGCTGTATCAGCTGCACGATGCCTGGTTATCCTATCTGCAGGAGCTTGGCGATATGGTCGCTTATCGTCAGCCCGTGCAGTCACTGCAGGAGCTGGTAGGGCAGGTAAACCTGATTACCGGGGAAATGCGTGAGTTGATGCAATTGCAGGACAACGCCTTTTCCTGGCTCAGTCAGATGTTGAAAGCGGTGGAAGACCTGCGTTATCCGGATGCTGCGCGTCCGGTTCAGCAAGCCGGGGCTCAGAATGGTGGCGTGCAGACAATTTCGCTGGTGCAGGAAACGACCGAATCCCAGGTGGCTGCCTGGTGGCAAGCCCTGAGTGCGCTTATTGATACTCAGCGCGAAAACCGACAGGAGAGCTGATCCGCAGGGTCAGTGATCTCCGACCATTATTGCTGTTCTAACAGTTATCTTTTTATTCCCAAGTGTTCTTTTTAATGGCGCGCCCTTCGGGGTTTTCATGTGATACACTCGCGCGCCCAGTTTTGAGAGGCGGATATGGCACGCTTTTTTGAGATCGTAGAACTTTCCAACGGCGACATTGTACTGCGCCGTGCTGACGACGCAGATTCCGATGCGTTGGTGTCCATTCATTTTTCAGAGGACGCCAAGGCCAGTCTGCAGGCACACCATATGGATGTGGCCAGAGTTATGCTGGAGGCGGGCGTGCGCAAGGTCGGTGAGTTATCCGGAATGGAAGTCGAACAGGATGATTTCGATACGCCGGAGCATGAGCAGCGCCTGCACTGAGCGGACGCTGAGCTGCACGGCAACAGAATGCAAAAAGCCCTGACCATGTCAGGGCTTTTTTTTGGCTGCTTTACAGTGGAGGCAGAGCGGGGCGGGGCGTTTATTCGTATCCGGTTTACGTATCAGGCTTCGTGCTGAATCAGCACCACGTGGCTGCCACTGTTTTTGGCCATCTGGCGCAGCTGACGACGGTTGTCACTGCTGATACGGCCCTGCCATTCAACAATCATATGACTGTTGCCGGCGGCCAGTACTTTGCTGCACAGCGCCATTTGGGTGTCCGTACACAGATCAAGATGCACCACAGGTGCCTGACCCAATCCCATGCTCGCCAGCCATTGTTTATTCATCGGGCGGTTGGGGCTCAGCCACATCAGCCAGCGTTCCTGAGAATTGCACTGGGCCAGCATCGGCAGCAGCTGCAGAGGCTGTATAGCACCTTCGTCACTGACGATGACTTCGGTAAGGCTGCCACAACGGGCTGGCGCCATACCGAAACCTTTGCCCGCGGTATTGCCAAAGGCCACCGGCTGACTGCTGAGGGACAGTCCCGGTTCTTCCATTCCAAGTGCTAACTGACGCATAACTAACCCCCTGATAAAGCTCAGAATGTCTGCTGATATTGGTCTGTTGATTGACTGTTAGTGATTTGCTTCTGCCTGGCTGTCAGTGGCGACGGATAACGCCAACGTACAGGCCTTCAATGGCAAATTCCTGTTCCCGCAGATCCACTTCAATCGGCTGGTAGTTTTCATTCTCGGGATACAGAAAGATCTGTGAGCGCTTTTTCTCATAACGCTTAACCGTCACTTCGTTATCCACCCGGGCAACAATGACTTCACCGTTACGGGCGGTTTCCGCTTTGTGAACAGCGATGTAATCGCCGTCTTGAATACCGATGTCTTTCATACTGTCACCGTGAACTTCCAGCAGGTAATCGGCCTGTGGGCGGAAGAAGGACGGTGGGATTTCGCAGTATTCTTCAATGTGTTCCTGCGCCAGGATTGGTTCACCGGCGGCAACACGCCCGACGATCGGCAGGCCTGGCTGTTGTTCTTCAATGATGCGCAGACCGCGGGAAGCGCCCGGCATGATTTCAATAGCACCTTTGCGCGCCAGCGCTTTCAGGTGTTCTTCCGCAGCGTTAGGCGATTTGAAGCCGAGTTCGGCAGCAATTTCCGCGCGGGTTGGCGGAAAGCCGGTTTCTTCCAGCGCTGAACGGATGAAGTCCAGTACCTGTTGCTGACGTGCGGTGAGCTTGATCATGATGCTTATCCAGTCTGTTGATCCATACAGTAGGTGTAAATGTATACAGTATTTTATCCAGTGTAAACACCTTTCTTGGTCAGGCAGGACAGGGCGGCCTGTCACAATGATCTGGCAGGAGGCGTGAGACACCAGGCGGAGTTGTTGCGGGATACAGCAGAAAAGGGTGAGAGTGTGGTCGTAATTTTACTTACGGTAGCCTCCGCTATTGCCTATTTGTTGTTTTAAACGTATGTTTGAAACAATCGTTTTGTAATGTCTTCGTGGAGCGGAGACGACAGTTTGGATCAACCACCCTTATGGCACAGAAAGATACGGTTAAGAGCATTCTTAACGCGGCAGAGGAGTTGTTCTCGGAACGCGGGTTCGCGGAGACGTCACTGCGCAATATTACCACGAAAGCGGGTGTGAATCTGGCTGCGGTGAACTACCACTTTGGATCTAAAAAAGAACTGATTCAGGCTGTGTTTGCACGATTTCTCGGTCCTTTCTCAGAACAGCTGGAAGAAAACCTGGCGCATCTTGAGTCCGGATTACCGGGCCGGGTTCCGGCGATGGAAGAGTTGCTGCTGCTGTTATCCCAGACGGCTCTGTCATCGGGCTACCACGACAGTCCGCGTCGGCTGGGCATATTTATGCGTCTGCTGGGATTAGCCTACAGCCAGGGGCAGGGGCACCTGCGCCGTTTTCTGCAGAAAGAATATGGCCGCGTATTCAATATCTATATGAAGCTGGTGACGGCGGCGACACCGGAGCTTTCTGATGAAGAGCGGTTCTGGCGTATTCACTTTATGCTGGGTGCTACGGTTTTCACCCTGTCCGGTGCGGATTCCCTGTCGGCGATGGCAGAATACGATCTGGGTAAAGGATCGGATATTGCGCAGGTCGTGGATAAATTGGTACCGTTCCTCGCAGCCGGTGTAAACGCGCCACACAGATAAGAGCGCAGTTCTTAAGGACATTTCATAAGGACATCGGCACCCTATCAGCCAGATGGAACGCGAGTATGAACTCTGTCCGCCCCATGTCCAGCAGCGTGGCCGCTCTTCACGATAACGTTATTGAAATTTCGATTGCCGATCAGCAGTTGCGCATCCTCAGCGCAGGTGTCTGTTACGAATATTCCGTTTCCACCGCCGCCAATGGTGCCGGAGAGCAGGAAGGCAGTGGCAAAACCCCGCGCGGCTGGCACAGGATCCGTGCCTGTATTGGTCGCGGAGCTCCTCTGAATTCTGTGTTTGTCGGCCGGCGTAAAACCGGCGAGATTTATACCCCGGAGCTGGCTGCTGAGCATCCCCGGCGGGACTGGATTCTGACCCGGATTCTCTGGCTGCAGGGACTGGAAATTGGCCGTAACCGGCTTGGCAGTGTGGATTCCATGCGCCGCTATATTTACATCCACGGCACTCCGGATTCCGAGCCCATGGGAAAACCGCTTTCTCATGGCTGTATACGCATGCGCAATGACGATGTGGTTGAACTCGCCGGGCTGATTGATGCCGATACCCGGGTATGGATTCAGGAAGGTACGTTCGCGAGGATTCCATGTCGCAATCTGTAGTAAGTCAAATGCCGGTCGGGCAGCGGGTGGGCGTTATTGCCGATATTCCTGCGACCGAACTGACCGATGAAGACCGCCGCTTTATTGCTCAGCCAGAGTTATCCGGCCTGATATTTTTTGCCCGTAATTATCAGTCTCCGCAGCAGCTGGCAAAGCTGTGTGCGGATATTCGTGCTGAGCGACCGGACCTGTTGTTGTGCGTGGATCAGGAAGGCGGGCGCGTGCAGCGTTTTCGTGACGGTTTTACCCGCCTGCCGCCGATGCTGACGCTGGAAGCGATATTCCATCAGGATGAGGCCCGAGCCATCGGGCTTGCCCGTGAACTGGGCTGGCTGATGGCGTGGGAAGTTCGCCGCCAGGGCGTGCACCTGAGTTTTGCTCCGGTGCTGGATATTGAGCGCGATATTTCCCGTGTGATCGGCGACCGCGCCTTTGGCCATTCTGCCGAAGTGGTGATTACGCTGGCGTCTGCCTTTGTTGAAGGCATGAGTGAGGCGGGCATGGCTGCGGTGGGGAAACATTTTCCGGGTCATGGTGCGGTCGAGGCAGATTCTCACAAAGACCTGCCGGTGGATGAGCGTTCGGAGCAGGCACTGGATTACGATCTGCGGCCTTTCGCAGAACTGATGGACAGACGGTTGCTGGCGGGCATAATGCCGGCCCATGTTGTTTATCCGGCGGTGGATGCTGAACATACGGCTGGTTTTTCCCGTCGTTGGCTGCAGGATATTCTGCGCCAGCAACTGCAGTATAGCGGTGTTATTTTCAGCGACGATCTGACCATGGCCGGTGCTGCCAGTGTGGGCAGTTATGCTCAGCGGGCACAGGCGGCGATGGATGCTGGCGCTGACGCGTTAGTGGTCTGTAATAATACTGATGGTGCGCAGCAGGTGATTGATCAGGTCCGCCTGCAGTGTCAGCAGGGCTGGCAGCATCTGGATCTGCAATATTTGCAGGGCAGCATGGAACAACTGGATTCGGACGAATCCGAGCGCCGGGCGCAGTCTGTACGCCGGGTACTGGAAACTCTCTGAGAACCGAGAATTTATGTCATCTGAAGTTATAGCAATTATTGGTGGAACTGGTCTGACACAACTGGAAGGCCCGCAGATTACCGCCGCACACAACGCAGAAACGCCATTGGGCAATCCCTCCGGTCCGATTGAAGCGGGTGAGTGGAATGGCTCACAGGTGCTGTTTCTGGCCCGTCACGGCCATCCTCATGCGCTGCCGCCGCATAAAATTAATTACCGCGCGAATCTGCTCGCTCTGCAGCAGCTCGGCGCAACAAAAATCATTGCGGTGAATGCTGTTGGTGGTATCCATCCGCAGATGGGATCGGGCAAAATTTCGGTTCCGCATCAGGTGATTGATTATACCTGGGGGCGAGAAGGTACGTATTTTGATGATGAATTCCGCCCGCTGGATCATATCGATCTGACGCACCCTTACGATGAAACGCTGCGTCAGCAATTGATTGCCGCCGCCGGACGTATTTCGCAGCCGTTGCACGAATTTGGCGTCTACGGTGCGACTCAGGGGCCGCGGCTGGAAACCATTGCGGAAATTAACCGCATGGAAAACGACGGCTGTGATCTGGTCGGTATGACCGGCATGCCGGAAGTGGCGCTGGCGCGTGAGCTGGGCATTCCTTATGCCAGTCTATGTCTGGTGGTGAACCCGGCAGCGGGTAAATCCGATGGTGAAATTACCATGGATGAAATCCGTGCGGTGCTGCGTGACGGTATGCAGAAAGTGCGTGATATTCTGGCAGAAACCCTGAGTGGCATGGCTGACTCTCAGCCAGAACAGTGAAATGTGAACCTTCCTGCAGAAGGATAGGTTCAGGCACGCAGGTTCAGCCCGGACAAACAAAAAGGCCGCTGTGAATACAGCGGCCTTTTTGTTTGTCCCGGTTAAATCAGTGCCGGGTTGAATCAACTCACGGTTAAAGCAGCGCCTGGTTAAATCACTTGCCGGCGTTCAGTGAGCTGGCATCTTCAATCGGGGTGATTTTAATCACGATGCCGAGCATCGGATGGTCGATGTAGTGCAGTTCATTACTGCGCATACGGCGGGTTTGTTTCACTTCTGCAGCACGCAATGGTGTTGGCAGGAGTTCCGCCGGATTGGATTCAAACGGGCTGTTGTTTTCTTCGCTGTTGTTTTCGTCACTGCTGCTTTCATTACTGTTGTGGTTCAGCTGCAACTGAAAGTTATCCCTTGCCACTGTGCTGTCCGGCAGTGTCAGGGTGCTCAGTGCCGGATTTTCATCCAATGAGTAGTGCTGCACGATCAGGTCAGTATTCAGGTGCAGATAACGGCTGCGGTGCAGAGTGAAGCTGCCGCTGATTTCGATGGCAAACTCATCTTCAAAGCGGATGTTAAGCGGGTGAACAACTTCCTGGCCTTCTTCCTGAATCGGTTCGATCCAGGCCTGATGCCAGACCACCTGCATATCTTTACGGCTGTTAATGCGCTGTTCGGCGTGAGCCAGTTCCAGATGCTCCAGCTGCGTAAACGGAGCCGGTAATTCAGCCGCCGGAATATCCGGGAAGCTGAAGCCCGCCCACAGGGCAGAGTGCAGTTGTTTGTACATAACCGGCGCCTGCCACCAACTGTAATCCGGGCGTTCAGGTTCCTCTTCACTATACGGCGATGGTAAGACATCCGGCCACATTTCATGGTCGATGTTTTCCTGATTTTCGTAGGCGACCAGCATCATTTCCACCCGATACCAGGGGGCGGCTTCTGCCGGGGCAGACAGCAGGGCACAAAGCGGCAATACAGGCAAAAGCGCCGTCAGGCTGTGCAATGGCTTCACAGGTTAGGGTCCTTCTGTAATTCGGTGATGACCTGGTCGATCTGGTTAAAACGCTGCTCGATACTGGACATGTTGAGGTTGAAACGCAAGGTATGGCCACCTTCCAGTCTGAATGTGTTCGGTTTGCTCTGGACCAGTCTGACCAGTACAAACGGGTTTATGTTCGTTTCTGCTGCAAATTCAATGCGGCCGCTGCTTTCTCCGGCATCCAGTTTGGCGATGCCCATCGGCGTTAATTTCAGTTTCAGTGATGTCTGGCGGAACAGATTTTTAACCTGATCCGGCAGCAGGCCGAAGCGGTCGATCATTTCTACCTGCAGTTCTTTCAGCTGCGTATCATCTTCGGCACTGGCGATGCGTTTATACAGCGTCAGACGCGAATTCACATCCGGCAGGTAATCGTCCGGAATCAGTGCCGGAATATGCAGATTCACCTCGCTGCCGGCATTGATGGTCAGGCTGTCAGATGGTGTTTTGCCCGCCTTCATGGCTTTGACCGCCTGCTCCAGCATGTCCATGTAGAGCGTGAAACCAATGGTTTCGATCTGACCACTCTGTTCTTCACCTAAAAGTTCACCGGCACCACGGATCTCCAGATCGTGGGTGGCAAGCATAAAACCGGCACCGAGATCCTGGGAGGCAGAAATCGCATCGAGGCGCTTTTCCGCATCTTTGGTCATCATCTTCGGTGGCGGAGTCAGCAGGTAGGCGTACGCCTGATGGTGCGATCGGCCAACCCGGCCACGCAGCTGATGCAGTTGCGCCAGACCAAATTTATCAGCGCGGTCGATGATAATGGTATTAGCAGACGGAACGTCGATGCCTGTCTCAATAATGGTGGTACACACCAGTACGTTGAAACGTTTGTGATAGAAATCACTCATTACCCGTTCCAGTTCGCGTTCAGACATCTGGCCGTGGGCGACAATAACCCGGGCTTCCGGAATGGCTTCCGCCAGCTCACGGGCGGTTTTCTCGATGCTTTTGACTTCGTTATGCAAGTAATACACCTGACCGCCGCGCAGAATTTCCCGCAGGATGGCTTCTTTGGTGGTGGCTTCGTCATGCTGGCGGACAAAGGTTTTAACGCTTAAACGCTTAGCCGGCGGTGTGGCAATAATCGACAGGTCGCGGATGCTGGCCATAGCCATATTCAGGGTGCGCGGAATCGGCGTGGCGGTGAGGGTCAGAATATCGACTTCCGCCCGTAACGATTTAATCCGTTCTTTCTGTTGCACGCCGAATCTGTGTTCTTCATCAATGATCAGCAGGCCCAGATGATCGAATTTCACGTCTTTCTGCAGCAGCTTGTGGGTGCCGACGACGATGTCGGTTTTACCCTCCAGCATGCGGTCCAGTGCCAGCTGCGTTTCTTTGGCGGACTTAAAGCGGGACAGTACATCCACTTTCACTGGCCATTCGGCAAAGCGGTCGGCGAAGTTCTGATAGTGTTGCTGTGCCAGCAGAGTGGTGGGTACTAATACAGCGACCTGTTTGCCGCTCTGTACCGCCATAAAGGCAGCGCGCATGGCGACTTCGGTTTTACCGAAGCCAACGTCGCCACACACCAGACGATCCATCGGCCGCGGCGAGCACATGTCGTCGATCACGGCATCAATGGCTGCCTGCTGATCCGGCGTTTCTTCGTAAGGGAAGCCGGCGGCAAAGCGTTCGTAGTCTTCGTCCGGCTTGTCAAAAGCAAAGCCTTTGCGCGCTTCGCGGCGGGCGTAGATATCCAGCAGCTCGGCAGCGCTGTCGCGGATTTTTTCTGCGGCTTTGCGTTTGGCCTGCGCCCATTTATCGGTGCCGAGTTTGCTGATTGGTGCGGCACCTTCTTCATTACCGCCGTAGCGGGAAATCAGATGCAGGGCAGAGACAGGCACGTAGAGTTTGGCGTTGCCCTGATACTCGAGCACCAGAAATTCGTTCACTTCACCGCCGGCTTCCAGCGTCTGCAGGCCCATGTAGCGGCCGACACCATGATCCAGATGCACCACAGGTGAACCTTCCTGCAGCTCCGACAGATCGCGGATCATCATATCCGGATTGGTTTTCTGCTTATCGCGGCGGCGGGTCTGGCGGATACGCTGACCGAACAGCTGGTTTTCGGTGACGATGGCAATGCCGTCATCGTCGAGCAGCACACTGTCATCCAGCGGGCCTACGATCAGGCCCGGGGTCTGATCTGCTTTAACAAAGCTGTTCCAGTCATCGTACTCCTGTGGGCGCACACTGATGCGGCCCAGCAGCTCGCGCAGGGCTTCGCGGCGACCAGCGGATTCGGCGCAGAACAGAACCCGCAGCTGCGCATTACTTTGCAGCCAGCTTTGCACGCGTTGCAGCGGCTGTTCTAAGCGGGAATCGATGCTGATGTCCGGCAGCTGACTGACGGCGTAGGTGACCGCGCCGGCACGCTCTGGCGGGGCATCGACCTGCCACTGAATGCGCGGATGTTCATTCATGCGGCCAAACAGCTGATCGGTGGCGAGAAACAGTTGCGCTGGTGGCAGAATCGGGCGCATACGGTCGTAACGGCGGCTTTCGTAGCGCTGCTCGGCATCTTTGCGGAACTGCTCTGCGGCCTCTTCGGTGCGGCCATCGTGGACAATCAGGGTATTGCGCGGCAGGTGATCAAACAGGCTGCCGAGGTCTTCTGCAAAAAACAGCGGCAGGTAGTACTCAATACCGGCCGGTGCAATGCCGCCACTGACATCGGTGAACACCGGGCAGGCTTTCGGGTCCTGGTCAAAGAAATCAAACCAGCGTGATTTAAAGGTGCGGATGGCGCTGGTGTTGAGCGGGAATTCGCGCGCCGGCAGGATGCGGATGTTGTCGACTTTTTCCAGGGTGCGCTGGCTTTCCGGATCAAAGGTACGCAGGGTTTCGATTTCATCGTCGAACAGTTCGATGCGGAACGGCGTGTCGTGACCCATGGGGAAGATATCAACAATGGAACCGCGCACGGCGAACTCACCGTGTTCGTATACGGTATCGACACAATGATAGCCGGCGGATTCCAGCTGGATACGGGTGTTATCGACAGCAAAGTTCTGGCCGACATCAAGGGCGAAAGTCTGCCCTTGATAGAAGCTGGCCGGTGGCAGGCGGTGCAGCAGGGTGGAGACCGGCAGAATCAGAATGCCGTGCTGAATATCCTGCAGTCTGCTCAGGGTGGCGATACGCTGCGAGACAATGTCCTGATGCGGAGAAAACACATCGTAGGGCAGGATTTCCCAGTCGGGGAAGTGCAGCACAGGTAAGTCTTCGGCGAAGAAGCGGATTTCTTCCTGCAGGCGCAGGGCACTGGCCGGGTCGGCACAGATCACCAGGGTCAGGCCTTTATGGCCCGCCGCGGCGCTGGCAATGGAAAGAGCCTGCGAGGCTCCGCTCAGATTTCCCCAGAAGCGCCGTTCAGCGGCTTTGGTCGGGATTTCCGGGGAAAAAGGGCTGGCCATGTGTACTCCTGCAATAACGGCATCATCTTAAGCGGCCGCCAGTTTAGCGGAAGGGCAGGCGCATAGAAACGCCTGTTGTCAGCCGTCCGGGCAGAATTGGGGCAGAAATGACCGCCACACTTTGTTCAATTTGTTTGTTAATTGTTTTACATCTGGGCATAATATGCGCCCGAAATTTGCCCATTATTTTTACTGAATAAAACGGAAGGTGAACCCGTGAGCCAAGACATGCGCGAAGCCTGTTTGCAGGACTGGATGGACCGTGAAGCCATCGCTGAATCAATGATCCCTGTGATTGGTCAGCTGTACCGTCACAAGAACATCGTGACTTCTATTTACGGCCGTCCTGTTATCAACCGCTCTGTAATTGAAATCCTGAAGGCGCACCGCTTTGTGCGTCATATGGAGAAACAGGAGCTGTCTGTACACGACACTTTCCCTATCCTGAACGCGCTTAGCGAAATGGACGTATGCCGTGCGCATATCGATCTGGGCAAGCTGGCGGTTAAATTCCGCGCAGAAGGCAATGGCCGCGATCTGCAGGCTTTCCTGGCGGATGAGCTTTCAGAAGTGACTGCACAGCCTGCAGAAGAAAACGAAAACCGCGACGTAGTACTGTACGGTTTTGGCCGTATCGGTCGTCTGCTGGCGCGTATCCTGATTGAAAAAGCCGGTTCCGGTTCCCTGCGTCTGCGTGCCATCGTCGTTCGCCGCGGTAAAGGTGATGACCTGGTGAAACGTGCTTCACTGCTGCGTCGTGATTCTGTGCACGGTACTTTCCGCGGCACTCTGACCGTTGATGCAGAAAACGAAGCGATTATCGCCAACGGTAACTACATCAAAATCATCTACGCTAACGACCCGGCGGCTATCGATTACACGGAATACGGCATCAATAATGCTCTGGTGATTGATAATACTGGTGTATGGCGTGATGAAGATGGTCTGGCTCAGCACCTGCAGGCCAAAGGTACTGCCCGTGTGTTGCTGACTGCACCAGGCAAAGGCGATCTGAAAAATATCGTGTACGGTATCAACAACGGTGATATCGAAGCATCTGACAAGATCCTGTCTGCTGCTTCCTGTACCACCAACGCCATTACTCCGGTCCTGAAAGTAATGAATGATCAGTTCGGCATTAATAACGGTCACGTTGAAACTGTTCACTCTTATACCAACGACCAGAACCTGATCGACAACTACCACAAGGGTGACCGTCGTGGTCGTTCTGCGCCGCTGAACATGGTTATTACTGAAACTGGCGCAGCGAAAGCGGTTGCCAAAGCACTGCCTGAACTGAAAGGCCTGCTGACCGGTAACGCGATCCGAGTTCCGACACCGAACGTATCGATGGCGATCCTGTCGCTGAACCTGAAAAAAGAGACATCTGTTGAAGAGGTAAACAACTACCTGCGCGAACAGTCTCTTCATTCAGCGGTACAAAAGCAGATCGACTGGGTGAACTCTCCGGAAGTGGTTTCTACTGACTTTGTTGGTAACAGCCACGCCGGTATCGTTGATGCCCAGGCCACTATTGTGAATGGCAGTCACGTGAATCTGTACGTCTGGTACGATAACGAATATGGCTACAGCCGTCAGGTTGTGCGTATTGCGCAACAGGTTTGTGGGGTTGAATATCCTACTTTCCCTAAAGTAGGCTGATATAAAAACCGCTGCTCTGCAGCGGTTTTTTTTTACCCTGAATCCGGTTTATGTGCGCTTTATGACATCTTGACTAAACTTTGCACAATGATGCCGTGATCAGGGTGATTAGACTTCTCTGTATTAGGAATTGGTCGGAAGTCCTGTGGATTAATCGGCTGCCGGTCATTATACTTAGCGCGATTTTTAACTTGGGAAATGGGTCCAAGTGCCTGTTTTCAGAACAAAAAGATATTCGCACAGCACAGCCTGACATTGATGTGGGGAGGCTGTGTGCTGTCTTTTTGCGCTGGTGCAGCACGCGGAACAACTGTGATTAGGCGAGGCGTATGATCGATATCAGAAAGGGTCTCGACTTACCAATCACCGGAAATCCTGAACAAGTCATTACGGATGGGCCAGCGGTAACGCAAGTTGCTGTACTGGGTCCGGACTATGTTGGCATGAAGCCAACGATGGCTGTGCAGGAAGGTGATCGAGTCAAGAAAGGCCAGGTGTTATTCACCGACAAAAAAACGGAAGGTGTGCAATACACTTCTCCAGGCGCGGGTGTGGTAAAAGCCATCAACCGCGGTGAGCGTCGCGTATTCCTGTCGATAGTAATCGAACTGGATGGTGATGAAGAAGAAACATTCAAGAGTTATACGCCCGAACAGCTGACATCTCTGTCTGCTGACGAGATTCAGGACAATCTGGTTGCTTCCGGTCTGTGGACTGCACTGCGCACCCGTCCTTTCTCCCGCGTACCTGAGCTTGGTTCACGTCCACAGGCGATCTTCGTTAATGCCATGGATACCAATCCTCTGGCAGGCGATCCTCAGCTGGTAATCAAAGAACAGGCTGCTGCATTCAAGCAGGGGCTGACCGTTCTGAAAAAGCTGACGGAAGGCAAACTGTTCGTGTGCAAAGCACCTGGCGCTGAGATTCCGTCTGCCGGTGTTGAGACCACTGAAGAGTTCTCCGGTCCGCATCCGGCAGGTCTGTCAGGTACTCATATTCACTACCTGTACCCTGTGAGCGAACAGCGCACAGTATGGACTGTGGGCTATCAGGATGTCATTGCCGTCGGTCAATTGTTTACCACTGGTAAGCTGTATACCGACCGTGTGATCTCTCTGGCGGGTCCTCAGGTTATGCAGCCACGTCTGGTACGTACCCGTATTGGTGCGGATCTGGCTCAACTGACTGCGGGTGGTCTGAAAGACGGCGAGAACCGTATGATTTCAGGCTCCGTCTTCGGTGGCCGTACAGCCGCTGGTGAACTGGCATTTGTTGGTCGTTTCCACGATCAGATCTCCGTTATCCTGGAAGGCCGTGATCGTCCACTCCTGCACTATCTGCGTGCCGGTGTGAACAATTTCTCGGTGATGCCGTTGTATCTGTCGAAACTGCTGGGCAAACGCTTTGCCTTTACCTCAACCACCAATGGCAGTGAACGTGCCATGGTGCCTGTGGGTGCTTACGAGAAGATCATGCCACTCGATATTCTGCCAACTCAGCTGCTGCGTGCTCTGATTGTGGAAGATATGGAATCGGCGATCAGTCTTGGCGCGCTGGAACTGGACGAAGAAGACCTGGCTCTGTGCAGCTTCGTTTGTCCGGGCAAGTACGAGTACGGCCCGATCCTGCGTAAAAATCTCACCCGAATTCAGGCGGAGGGTTAATCATGGGCTTGCGTAACATGCTCGATAAGATGGCGCCTGCGTTTGAGAAGGGCGGCAAATACGAAAAAATGTATCCGCTGTATGAAGCAGTTGATACAGGTCTGTTCCGTCCATCCAGTGTGACCAACAATACGGCACACGTACGTGATGGTATCGACCTCAAGCGTATTATGATCACTGTGTGGCTGTGTACATTCCCGGCGATGTTCTTCGGTATGTACAACATTGGTCTGCAGGCGAATGGCGCGATTGCTGCCGGTGCCGGTATGCCAATCGAAAGCTGGCGTGAAGTGCTGATCGCTCTGCTGGGCGGCAGTGGTCACGATGTTGCCAGCTTCTGGGATAACTTCACTTTTGGTGCCGCTTACTTCCTTCCTGTGTATGCCACAACCTTTATCGTTGGTGGTTTCTGGGAAGTGCTGTTTGCCACTATCCGTAAACACGAAGTGAACGAAGGCTTCTTCGTAACTTCCATTCTGTTTGCGCTGATTCTGCCACCAACGATTCCTCTGTGGCAGGTTGCCCTGGGTATTACGTTCGGTGTGGTGATCGGTAAGGAAATCTTCGGTGGTACCGGTAAGAACTTCCTGAACCCGGCACTGACTGGCCGTGCTTTCCTGTTCTTTGCTTACCCGGCGGATATGTCCGGTAACGCGGTATGGACAGCGGCTGATGGTTTCACTGGTGCAACTGCACTGGGTAACGCTGCAGAAGGCGGTGTGGACAGCATCATCAGCAATGGTGTGACCTGGGCCGATGCTTTCTTCGGTACGATTCAGGGCTCAATGGGTGAAACCAGCACTCTGGCGATCCTGATTGGCGGTGCTGTACTGCTGACCATGGGCATTGCTTCCTTCCGTATCGTCGCCGGTGTGATGATCGGTATGGTGGTGACCACGCTGCTGCTGAACGCTGTTGGTTCTGATACCAATCCGATGTTTGCGCTGCCATGGTACTGGCATCTGGTGCTGGGCGGCTTTGCCTTCGGTATGATCTTTATGGCAACCGATCCTGTATCTGCGTCCATGACCAACAAAGGTAAGTGGTTCTTCGGTGCTCTGATTGGCTTTATGGTGATTATGATCCGTGTTGTGAACCCTGCGTTCCCGGAAGGCATGATGCTCGCCATTCTGTTTGCCAACCTGTTTGCGCCTCTGATTGACCATTTCGTCGTTCAGGCAAACATCAAACGGAGGGTTGCACGTGTCAGCGAATAACGACAGCATTCAGAAAACCCTGTTGGTTGCCATTCTTCTGTGTCTGGTGTGTTCTGTGATCGTGGCCGGTGCCGCGGTATCACTGAAGCCGATGCAGCAGGCCAACAAGGCAAAAGATATGAGACAGAACATTCTGGCCGCAGCAGGTATTCTGCAGTCAGGAGTGAGCATTGATGAACAGTTCAAACAGATCACAACCCGTATTGTGAATCTGGAAGAAGGTCGTTACGCGACTGACGAAGAACTGGCTGAAATCAAAGCTGCAGGTCTGGACCCACAAAACTACGATCAGCGTAAAGCTTCCAAGACTACCGGTATTTCTGTAGCTCTGGATCCGGAAACGGACATCGCCAGCATTAAGCGTCAGGCGGAATTCGCACCGGTTTATATGATCGAGAAAGACGGTGAAGTGGAAAAAATGATCCTGCCGGTACACGGTTACGGTCTGTGGTCCACTCTGTACGGCTTCCTCGCACTGGAAGGCGATATGGAAACCATCATCGGTCTGGGTTTTTACTCCCATGCTGAAACACCAGGACTGGGTGGTGAAGTTGATAACCCTGTCTGGAAAGCCAAGTGGAACGGTAAAAAGCTGCATGACAGCGATGGCGATCTGGCGATCTCCGTGGTTAAAGGCGGCGCTGAGCCGGGTAACCTGAATCAGGTTGATGCACTGTCTGGTGCAACTCTGACCAGCCGTGGTGTCGATAGCCTGGTGAAATTCTGGGTTGGTCAGTATGGCTTCGGTAAATTCCTGACTCACTTGCAAGAACAGGGGGCCTGATTATGTCTGAATTGAAAAAAGTTCTTACCGAACCGTTATTCAGTAAAAACCCGATTGCGGTTCAGATTCTGGGTATCTGTTCGGCTCTGGCGGTAACCACCAGTCTGAACGTAACCATCGTTATGTGTATCGCACTGACGTCGGTAACCGCGTTTTCAAACCTGGGTATCGCTCTGATCCGTAACCACATTCCGAACAATATCCGGATCATCGTGCAGATGATCATTATTGCTTCGCTGGTAATCGTGGTGGATCAGATTCTGAAAGCCTATGCCTACGACATCAGCAAGCAGTTGTCGGTGTTCGTTGGTCTGATCATTACCAACTGTATCGTAATGGGTCGTGCAGAAGCCTTCGCTATGAAGAATGGTCCTGTACTGAGCTTCTTCGACGGTATCGGTAACGGCCTCGGTTACTCTGTGGTTCTGCTGACTGTAGGGTTTGTGCGTGAACTGTTCGGTTCCGGCAGCCTGTTTGGCTTTGAAATCCTGCCGCTGATTCAGAACGGTGGCTGGTATCAGTCCAACGGTCTGCTGCTGCTGCCGCCATCGGCGTTCTTCATTATCGGTGGTTTCATCTGGGTACTGCGTACTGTACGTAAAGACCTGAATGAAAAAGCAGAATTCAAGATTCTGCCAAACACTGAAAACTCCGGAGGCCACTAATGGAACATTACATCAGTCTGTTTGTTAAGGCCGTGTTCGTTGAAAACATGGCGCTGGCGTTCTTCCTGGGGATGTGTACCTTCCTGGCGATTTCCAAGAAGATTCAGACGGCAATTGGTCTGGGTATTGCGGTTGTTGTGGTTCAGACCATCACCGTACCGGCCAACAACCTGATTTATACCTACCTTCTGAAGGAAGGCGCTCTGACCTGGATCAGCGAAGATTTTTCTGCTGTGGATCTGAGCTTCCTCGGTCTGCTGACCTACATCGGTGTGATCGCGGCGATCGTACAGATCATGGAAATGGTACTCGATAAGTACGTTCCTTCTCTGTACAACGCGCTGGGTGTGTTCCTGCCACTGATTACCGTGAACTGCGCCATCATGGGTGGTTCTCTGTTTATGGTGGAACGTGATTACAACTTCGCAGAAAGTACCGTATACGGTCTGGGTTCCGGTCTTGGCTGGGCTCTGGCGATTACCGCTCTGGCCGGTATCCGCGAAAAACTGCGTTACAGCGACGTTCCGGCAGGACTGCAGGGTCTGGGCATCACTTTCATGACCGTAGGTCTGATGTCTCTGGGCTTTATGTCCTTCTCTGGCGTGCAACTGTAAGGAGTAGGCTGTGGAACTGGAAATTATTCTTGGCGTTGTGATGTTTACCGTGATCGTACTGGCACTGGTATTCATCATTCTCGGCGCCCGTGCCAAGCTGGTAAGCTCTGGTAACGTAAAAATTATGATCAACGGCGAACGTGAAGTTGAAACGGAAGCCGGCGGCAAACTGCTGCAGACACTGGCAGCGAACAATATCTTCCTGTCATCTGCCTGTGGTGGTGGTGGTACCTGTGCCCAGTGTAAGTGTGTGGTTAAAAGCGGTGGTGGCGAAATGCTGCCAACCGAAGCCTCTCACTTCACTAAAGGTGAAGCCCGTGAAGGCTGGCGTCTGTCCTGTCAGACTCCGGTTAAGCAGGATATGGATGTAGAAGTTCCGGAAGAAGTCTTCGGTGTTAAGAAGTGGGAGACCACGGTTGTTTCTAACCCGAACATGGCAACTTTCATTAAGGAACTGACACTGGCTCTGCCAGAAGGCGAGCACGTGAACTTCCGCGCCGGTGGTTATGTACAGCTGGAATGCCCTCCTTACGAAATCAACTACTCCGACTTCGATATCGAAGAAGAGTATCGTGGTGACTGGGAGAAATACGGCTTCTTCGACATCAAGGCAGTTAACAAAGAGACCACCATCCGTGCGTACTCTATGGCTAACTATCCGGAAGAGAAGGGTGTGGTTAAGTTCAATATCCGTATTGCAACGCCACCACCGGGCTCCAAAGGCATTCCTGCCGGTATCATGTCTTCTTACGTGTTCAACCTGAAGCCAGGCGACAAGGTCACTGTGTACGGTCCATTTGGTGAGTTCTTCGCCAAAGACACCGATGCCGAGATGATCTTCATCGGTGGTGGTGCGGGTATGGCGCCAATGCGTTCCCACATCTTCGACCAGCTGAAGCGCCTGAAGTCCAAGCGTAAGATCAGCTTCTGGTACGGTGCACGTTCACTGCGTGAGCTGTTCTATCAGGATGAGTACGATGCGCTGGCGGCAGAGAACGACAACTTCGAATGGCATGTTGCCATGTCGGATCCGCTGCCGGAAGACAACTGGACAGGCCTGACCGGCTTTATCCATAACGTGCTGTATGAACAGTACCTTAAGGATCACCCGGCACCAGAAGACTGTGAGTTCTACATGTGTGGGCCACCGATCATGAACCAATCGGTGATCAACATGCTGACCAGTCTGGGTGTTGAGCCTGAAAACATCATGCTGGATGACTTCGGCGGTTGATGTTTCATAAAAAAACCGCGCTGAGGCGCGGTTTTTTTATGCCTGAAATTCGGGGTAAGTATGGTGCTTTCTGTCGTAAAGCCGCGCCATTACTGGGCTGCTGCCAGGGACATCTTTGTGTAAATCCTGTCGGGACATGATCTGCAACAATCCCGTTACTTTCCCTTGTGTTGAAAACCGCCACCATGGGTTATCATATAAAGCAACATCGTCAGCTTTGGCTGACTCCATTTGGATGTGAATGCTGAGTTTTATGAGCGATACCAATAGCAACGAAAAGGCGCCGATTAACTGGACGCCGACAACGATGTTCGTAATCACTAACCTGGTGGCTGTGACAGCCGTGCCCTGGTACGGTCTTACGCATGGATACTCTCTGTCTGCGGTGATTGCCTTTGTTCTGCTGACCTGGCTGACGGAGCTGGCGATTACTGCCGGTTATCATCGTCTGTGGTCTCACAACGCCTACAAAGCCCATTGGGCATTGCGTTTGTTCTATGCGCTGTTTGGTGCAATGGCACTGCAGAATACGGTCCTGCACTGGTCTTCCGGTCACCGTGTCCATCATCGTCATGTCGATGATGTAGATCTGGATCCATACTCGGCCAAACGTGGCCTGTGGTTCTCCCATATGGGCTGGATGATCCGTCGCTATCCAAGTGGTGAGGTGAATTTCGACAACGTGAAAAACCTGACCAAAGATCCGATCGTTATGTGGCAATACAAGTACTACATCCCGATCGCACTGGGTATGAACATCCTCATTCCGGTTGCTCTGGGTCTGATACTGGGCGATGTCTGGGGTATGCTGCTGATGGCGGGCTTCCTGCGCATTGTAACCACTCACCACTTTACCTTTTTCATTAACTCCATTGCGCACAAATGGGGTTCGCAGCCTTACACGGATGAAAACACTGCCCGTGATAACGCTTTCTTCGCCTTTCTGACCCATGGCGAGGGCTACCATAATTATCACCATATTTTTCAGACCGATTACCGCAACGGAATCCGCTGGTATCAGTGGGATCCCACCAAGTGGTTTATTAAAGCAAGTGCTCTGGTTGGTCTGGCGTCGGATCTGAAAACCGTACCGGAATTCAAAATCCAGCGGGCAAAACTGAAAATGGAATTCAAACGCGCTCAGGAAAAACTGGAAAAAACCGGTAACCATGAAAAATGGTCTGCCATGCTGGAAACTGAGTACGAAGAATTCAAACGTATGCTGGCTCACTGGACTGAGCTGCAGGGCGAGCGGGTTCAGGAAACCCGCCGTAACCTGCAGGAAAAGTGGGAAGGTGCTGCTCTGCGAACCCGTATGAAAGAAGTCGAATATTCTCTGCGGATGCAGCAGAAGCGACTGCGGTTAATGGTGGCGCAGTTTACCGCCGCCTGACCCGCAACAGACTTTTCTGATCGAGAACCCCAACAGTGAGAACTGGTGGGGTTTTTTATTATTTATATTCCGATACATTGCGCGGCCTTTTCAGGACGAAACTGCGGGAATTCTCTGTGAATATATGTGCTCATTTTCTGACCTTTTCAGCAACACTTCTGCTTCTCAGCGCCTGCGGTGGCGGAAGTTCTTCAGGTAGTGGCAGCGAAATTGACGCTGGCGCTGACAGCAATACCGGAGATTCAACTCCGGGCAACAGCGAAAACGCATCCGCTGCTCAGGCCATCGATTGCAGTCTGGATAAATCACAGGATCTGCCCTGGCCGATGCCGGAGTATCCGGGCTTTAACCTGCCGTCCGGCATTGTTCAGTCAGCCAATGGTGTGGAATATATTCCGCAGGGTCTGGACCCGGCAAACTGGGTTTATCTGGTATCCGTACCGTTGATTTTTACTTATGCCGGTGCCCGGGAAGGATCAGATTATGTTGGTCCGCAGTGGAATCTTGAGCAGGAGAATGGCGTAACCGCAACGGTCGATTATGTATCGCCGGGCGCTACGACTGGTGATGAAGTCTGGTACTTTTCCCGCTCAGGTGTCTCAGATATGGGTGAGGCATACACTGGTGTCGTGGAACTTGAGGTGCGCCAGCCAGCGGATTGCAGCCTGAGTTTCAGTCAGTTCGATGAGCAGGGGCAAATCACCGGACGCTATCAGGGTGACCGTAATACATCGGTATTTTATGGTTATGACGAAGGTGAACTGGTCTCCGTTACTGAAACCCACATCCGCAATGATGGCGGCGGTGAAACCGTATTCGCGCCCGTTGATCCGGGTGAGGCATATCCGTACAGTATTTTTCGCTGGGACAGCAACGGTGAAAACGGCTGGTACGGCAAGTGCGCAGACAGGGAAGGCAGTAATTGCGAGGTGAGTACATCGCTTTAAGGCGCTTCAGCCGAATAAGCGGAATAAAGTGCCGCTGGTTAGTTGGTTGGGTAGGTGGCAGGCTGGTTGGTTAGCTGGCTGGCGGACGTAAGAGATTATTCTCCGCGTGGTCCATTCATCTGGCCGGTCAGGTGTGAAATACTCCTGACTGATCTGATTCCGGAATAACCCATGGCTGAACCTGGCAACACGCAGAACAGTGAGCATCCACCACGCTTCGTTTATCAACAGCAGGCAGCAACCTTCAGAGCGCGGAAAACAGCGCTTGGGCTGCGCCTGTTGCTTGGCCATTTCCCATCGCCGTCACAAACGTTAATTGATCAGGTTGCGGCAGCCTATAACCGGGCTGACGAAACAGGCGATCGTGTCGCTCAGGAATTATTCAATAATCCGCAGCTGCGTCAGGCAAACATTAATCCTCATGAATATCTGCGCCAAGCTGTTGAGCAGGGCAGTGCCGCTGTCGATGACACATTAACGCCGTCATTAAAAACCCTGATCCAACAGGCTGAAACGCCGCCGCTTTGGCTCGACTCTGGCAAGCTCACAGAAGCCTGCGACGTTATTCACCGTTGCGGGCGGTTTGCTATGTACGCACTCGGAGATATGGCTTTATTGGGCGGCTACGCCAACAGTGATATTACCAAGCCTCTGTCATTTACCGGCGCGTTAAATGGCAACAGCTCGTTTGACCGCGTGTCGGAAACAACGTCGTTCTGGTTTGATGTCACAACGCCCGGCGCATTGGTGCCCGGCGCAAAAGGCTACTGTTCGGCCGTGAAAGTTCGCGTTATGCATGCACTGGTGCGCCAGCGGTTGCTGCAGCATCCTGACTGGAATACAGAAGAGTGGGGGCTGCCGATTAATCAGGGCGATTCGCTGGCCACTAACGTAGCGTTCTCCATGCTGATGATCACTGGTGCCAGTATGATGGGCTGGCGATTTAACGATAAGGAAATCGAAGCCGTACTGCATCTCTGGCGGTATGTGGCTTTTCTGATGGGTGATGACTGGACGCTGTTGCCGGAAAATCGGGAGCAGGGTGTCGACTGGTTATTTGTAATCGCCATGGGCAGTCGTATTAATCCGGATGACGACAGCATGGCGCTGGCAAAATCCTATCTGGAAAATTTCCTCGATGTACCCGGGCGTCCGGCTTATAAAAAGTTTGTGTATTGGTTTCACCGTATGTATGCCAACTGGCTGATTCCAGCGGATATACGCCGGGTACTGAATATTCCCTCAGCTTATGGGCTCGGGCTGTTGCCTGCACTGCAGTTTCCGTTTATCCGTCTGATGGATACCGCCGCGCGTTTTATCCCTCCTTTTGATCGCTGGTTGCGGCGCTTTGGCCGCAATGGGCAGCAGTATATTGTCAGCAGCCGTCTGCAGGGACGGGAAGTTACCTTCGCTGATAAGAACACCATGGCTCGTTGATTTATACCGTTATCTTTAATTTCCTCTCCGCTTGTCTGTCCGCCGGTTTTCAGCCGTTCTGTGTCAATGGCTTAGTGCTGTAGTCGGGGCAGGGGGTGGTGGCGGGGAGAAACAGAATTCCTGCTGATCTTGTGCTGTGACCCGCCGGCGAAAGGCGTTAGTATGTCGGCGTAAAAATTCAGCAGGAGATTTGTATGGCAAATGTAGTCATTACCGGCGCCAATCGTGGCATCGGCCTTGAGCTGGCGAAGCTGTTTGCAGCGCGCGGCGATGCGGTCACCGGTATTTGTCGTGATACCAGTGATGAACTGGAAGATATTGCCGATCAGGTGATCAGTGGTATAGACCTGACCGCAGATGAGTCACTGGGCGCCATCGCCACTATCCTTGAGCAGCTGCTGGAAGGCCCACTGGATGTGCTGATCAATAACGCTGGCCTGTTTACCAATGAGACCATTAATTCGATGGACTTTGACGCCATCCAGCGTCAGTTCGATATCAATGCCATGGTGCCACTGAAGCTGACGATGATGCTGCTGCCGTATATGGCAGAGGGCAGCAAAATTGCCAATATCACCAGCCGCATGGGCTCCATTGCCGATAATACGTCGGGCTCTTATTACGGTTATCGCGCCTCCAAAGCCGCGCTCAATGCGTTTGGTAAATCCCTGGCAATGGACCTGAAGCCTCAGGGTATTGCTGTTGCGCAACTCCATCCGGGATTTGTTAAAACCCGTATGGTTGGTTTTAACGGTGACATTACACCTGAAGAAGCAGCACAGGGACTGGCGGCCCGTATCGATGAGCTGACCCTGGAAAATTCCGGTGGTTTCTGGCATTCCAATGGCCAGGAATTACCCTGGTAAATCTATCCGACAGAGAAAACACTATGTCTAATGCACGTATCGTAAAGAAAAAACATACCCGCTTTCTCGCCGACTTTATGGTTGAAGTCAGTCAGGATGCTGAGTGGGAAAAGAAACTGCAGGCGCTGCAGATTGAAGACAAACTGAACACCGCTGAAGCCGGTTATCCAACTGAGTTTCTGCAGTGGGTACCTGAAGCCGAAGCAGATAATCTGCAATACAGCATTGAGCGCGTTGAGTTGGCAGATATTCCGCGTGAAGCGTCCTGCTGGTGGCCAGTGGATGACAATACCCATTTCTACATGGCGTATCCGTCTGAGTATCCACAGTCGTCGATTTATATGGCCATTGATTTTCATGGCGATCACAGTGATTGCTGCGGCTGATAAAAGCGGGATAAGCCAGAGAACGGTATGCCGGAATTAACCGATCTTAAACAGCGTTTACGCGATCAGCGCGACCTGTTGAATGAATTGCAGTCTACTCGTCTGCATCGTGCCCTGAGCTGGCTTAACGCCGCTCAGCAACATGATGAAGACGCAGACCTGCGCTTTATCTGCAGCTGGATCAGTTTCAGTGCCTGTTGTTTTGTCGAAGAGAGCAGCAGCTCGCCGCTGGAAGAGCAGCTGGCATTCCAGAACTTTATTCAGCAGCTGGTCAATCTGGATCCGGATGAACGCATTTACGATTGTTTGTGGCATCAGTTTTCCGGCCCGGTGCGGGCATTGATTAAAAATCCGTATGTGTTTGCACCGTTCTGGGAATCCCAGCGCCGTGGCGATGACTGCTGGAAAGAGGCGTTTGATCTCTCATCAGTCGCAGCGCTGAATTTCCTCAGTCGCAAAAAAGTACCTGAATTACTGGGTATCGTGCTGGACCGCTTATACGTACTGCACAATCAGGTGGTGCGGGGCGGGGCAACCTGGCAAAGCCGGGTAAACCGGGAACAGGTTGAAGACGGTGGCAAATTGCTGCTGGCTCTGATGCCGGTTGTGATCGACATTATGCTGACTCACAGTGACCATGACTGGGGTGAGCTGGCGTATCCGGTGGTGAAGTAGTGCGGATAAGAGTACGGGCTGGTTAATAAAGCAGCAAAAAAACAGGGCGGATATTCCGCCCTGTTTTTGTTTGGTCAGCTGACAAATTCGACCGCATCGCTGAGTTCAGCCCGATCGGTACGGCATTTATTGGCATCGGCATTGTCGTCGGCGTAACCGAATGACATGCCGAACAAAATTCCCTGTTCTTCCGGAATATTCAGGAAAGATTTTACCGGCTGAGGAAACTGCCCCAGTGCTCCCTGCATGCAGGAATCAATACCGCGTTCTTTCAGCAGCAGGGTCAGTGTCTGTGCATAAATGCCAACATCCACCGCACCCATAATATCCAGATATTTATCCATGGTGAAAAACGCAACATGAGGCGCGTCGAAGAAGGCCCAGTTGCGTAGCATGGCCATATTACGCTTCATCTTATCTTCGCGTTCAATCCCCATGGCATTGTACAGCGCCGCCGCTGATCCGAACTGACGTTCACGGTGAATGCTCTGATAGGCAACCTTCCAGTTAAATTCCGGTTCTGGCTGCTGCTGTTTCATCACCGTTGCGACCAGCTGGTTTTTCAGCTCGTCTTTTTTGGCTCCGGACACCACGTAGGTTTTCCACGGCTGCACATTGCAGTTGGATGGCGCACGCTGTGCTGCACTGAAAACTTCCTGCAAAACCGCCGGGTCGACAGCATCTTTTTTAAACGCACGAACGGAATAGCGGCTGTTGAGAATATCGCTGAGTGACATGATGCCCTCTTATTTTTCTGTATTGGGTGGGTAACGCTTTATGTGTTCATCAGATGGTATCAGCGTACCGGGCCAAAGAGGGGGGCGGATGTGCCACAAGTGCAGCAATTAGCGAGGGCGGAAAGAAAAACAGCCGGGCACCCGAAAGCGGCCGGCTGTTTATTCATACGCTGGATAGTGGCTTATTTAGCCAGTAAATAATTCACCAGCAGAGGTACCGGGCGACCGGTTGCACCTTTCTTCGCACCACCGACCCATGCGGTACCGGCGATGTCCAGGTGCGCCCACGGCGTACCTTCAGTGAAGCGTGACAGGAAGCAGGCTGCGGTGGTGGCACCGGCCAGCGGACCACCAATGTTCGCCATATCGGCAAAGTTGGAATCCAGCAGGTCCTGATAATCTTCTTCCAGTGGCAGGCGCCATACTTTATCGCAGGAATATTTCGCCGCACTCTGCAGTTGCTCTGCCAGTGCTTCATCCTGAGTGAACAGACCAGAGTTCACTTCACCCAGCGCAGCCATGCAGGCACCGGTCAGGGTGGCAATATCCACAACCGAAGCTGGTTTGAAGTTATCGATACCGTAAGTCAGCGCATCACACAGCACCAGGCGGCCTTCAGCATCGGTATTCAGAATCTCGATGGTTTTGCCAGACAGGGAAGTGACTACGTCACCTGGCTTGCTGGCATTGCCTGCCGGCATGTTTTCCGCACTGGTCACCATGCCGATCACGTTGATGGCTGGTTTCAGTTGCAGCAGGGTTTTCATGGTACCGAACACCGAAGCCGCACCACACATGTCGTACTTCATTTCGTCCATTTTCTGGCCTGGCTTGAGGCTGATACCACCGGTATCAAAGGTGATGCCTTTACCCAGAATCATATGAGCTGGCTGACCTTCACCGGCACCCATGTATTTCATGATGATCATTTTGCCTGGCTCAGAAGAGCCTTTAGCAACGGATACGAACGCACCGGCCCCCATTTTTTCCAGTTCAGCTTCATCCAGCACAGTGACATCCAGTGCGGCATCTGACGCCAGAGCCTGGGCCTGAGCGGCCAGATAAGAAGGCGTACAGATGTTTGGCGGCATATTGCCCAGTTCTTTGGCGAAGTTAACCCCATTGGCCACGGCATCACCTTTGGCCAGTGCTGCTGCAACATCGCCGCCCAGCCAGATCAGGGATTCAGGTGCGCGCGGTGCTTCTTCGTCGTCCTTTTTGCCTTTGGTTTCGGTAAACTTGTACAGCGCATTACCAAAAGCCATGGCAGTCTGTTCAGCCCACCAGGATTCCGGCAGTTCGTCACTGGCGAGACCGGTCAGTGCCAGGGCGATTTCGCCATCCAGTTTGCTGGTGGCGGCGGCGATGGCTGTCAGAATTTTTTGTGCGGCCGCGGCTTTCACAGCGTCTTTACCGCTGCCTACCAGCAGTACACGTTGTGCTTTGATGCCACTGACGGCTGGTAACAGCAGGGTTTCGGCGGTTTTTCCGCTGATGTCTCGGGCGTCGATACGGGCCTGAAGAAAACCGCCGGAGGCGCTGTCGATGGCGGCGGCGGCTTCAGATAACTTGCCTGACTGGTCGAGAGTGACCACAATACAGCTTGCTTGAATGTCGGCGGCAGAACTGGAGGAAATCTGGTATTGCATGCTGGCTCCTGACGGATAAAAAACTGGGGAATTCCCGGGCAGATGCAGGATCACAAACAGCGATCCTGAAAATCCATGTCACAGACTCTGTGACTGATACAGGGCTTTTATACTGCTCTTTGTCGCCGGACGCGTAAAGAGCACCCAGACAAGAACAGCAAAGAAAAGTCGCAGCAGAAGCCTGTTCCCGCTGGAACGTACTTTTTCTTTACAGCCACAGTACCGATATGTGTTCAAGTTTACGAAAATCAAGGGCGGAGCAGATCCGTTGTTAAGGTGTTGAGTTGATTCTTTTCCGTTACCTGGCCCGGGAACTGGCAGGTTCCATGGTGGCAGTAACCACCGTTCTGTTAATGATTCTGATGAGCGGCCGGCTGATTCAGCAGCTGGCGGCAGCGGCGGCAGGGGAAGTGTCCCTCGAAATCGTGTTTTTTACGCTGCTGCTGCGTTTGCCATCCTTTCTCGAGATGATCCTGCCGCTGGCGCTGTTTATCTCGATTCTGCTGACCTATGGGCGTCTGTACGCCGAAAGTGAAATGACGGTGCTGACGGCAACCGGTATTTCTGATCGGAAACTGCTGGGTTATACCCTGATTCCGGCCGGTCTGCTGATGCTGCTGGTGGCCAGTTTTACGCTGCTGCTGAGCCCATGGGGTGCTCAGAAAATGGAAGACCTGTACCAGAAGCAATCCCAGTTGACTGAATTTGAACTGCTGGCACCGGGACGCTTCCAGAGCACTAAAAAGGGTACCCGGGTGACCTACACCGAGACCCTGTCAGACGATAAGACTGAGATGAACAACGTCTTTATCGCCGATGGCGACACCCTGATGCTGGCCAAACTGGGTACTCAGTACGTCAGTGATGATACCGGCTCACGTTATCTGGAGTTGCACAACGGCCGTCGCTACGACCTGACGCCGGGCAGTGCCGAGCTGCAGATTCTCGATTTTGATCTGTATGGTGTAAAGATCGCTGATGAACCGGAAGAGCGCCGCAAATTGCGTAAGGAAGCCGTCCCAACGCTGGATCTGATCGGTTCGGATGATCCCAAGCATCAGGCGCAGCTGCAGTGGCGGATTTCACTGATTCTGATGGTACCGATCGTTACCCTGATTGCCTTTCCGCTGTCGAAAGTGAATCCGCGTCAGGGACGTTTTGCCCGGCTGTTTCCCGCCATCGTGTTATTTATGGTGTATATCTCATTGTTGATTGCCATGACCGGCATGATTGAAAAGCGCTCGCTGAATCCGGCCATTGGTCTGTGGATTCTACATATTATTTATACATTGATCGGTGCCGGTCTGTTGCTGGGGCCCGAATTTATCCGCCGGCGTAAGGTGAAAAAACTGTGAGACATCTCGATTCCTACGTCGCCCGCAACGTATTTATGGCAACCGTGGTGGTTGTTATTGTGATCGTTGGGCTGGATGCCATTTTTACTCTGGTAGATGAGCTCGATCAGCTCAAAGGCGATTATCAGTTTATTCAGGCGCTGGAATTTATGGCGCTGCGTTTACCGCGCCGTGCTTATGAATACATGCCGATGGCCTGTCTGATCGGCTGCCTGGCGGGGCTGGGTACCATGGCCGCAAACAGTGAACTTACCGTGATGCGGGCTGCCGGTATCTCGGTGATGCGGATTACGCTGTCGGTCCTTAAGCCGATGGCACTGCTGATGGTGATCAGTCTCCTGCTGGCTCAGTTTGCAGTACCAACGCTGGAGCGTATTGCCCAATCGCAGAAAGCGGTAGCGCAGGGTAAAGACGATTCATTGTCGAATAAAGGCAAAGGCTACTGGCACCGTGAAGGCAATGATTTTATGCGCTTCAACGCGGTGGAACCGGGCGGCGTACTGCACGGCATTACCCTGTATGAATTTGATGTGGACGCTGAACTGCAACGGGTACGTACCGCAGAGCGGGCGATTTATCAGCGTTCCCATTGGCAGATGGAGAACGTCAACGACGTGCTGATTTTTGCTGATTCCAGCCAGGTTCACCATTATGACAGTATCCGCTGGGATACCGAACTCAGTCCGGAAACACTGAGTGTGGTGATGATTGAACCGCGCGATATGTCGATTACCAATCTATACGGTTATACCCAGTATCTGCAGAAGCAGGGCCTGAATGCAGATAATTATCTGCTGTCATTCTGGCGGAAGGTGACGCAGCCGCTGGGGACTTTTGCGCTGGTGATTCTCGGTATTTCTTTTATCTTCGGTCCGCTGCGTTCGGTCACCCCGGGCTACCGTATTTTCAGCGGTATTCTGGTGGGGCTGGTGTACAAATACGCTGAGGAAATGCTGGCGCCGGCCAGTATCGTATTCGGCTTTGCGCCGATCTGGGCGAGTATTATTCCGATTGCTGGCTGCATTGTCGCCGGAACACTGATGATGCGTAAAGCAGGCTGACTCTGTGTTGCTAAGTTAAAGACGTTAAAAAAGGAGGCGTGGCCCATTGCTGTCCCACAGTTTAAAACGGATTTTTTTATAAACGGCTTCTAATGCCGATAAGCCATATGCCTCCTGGGGGAACTTATCCCCCGGGCCGGCAAGGCGCCCCCCAGCTTTTCGCTTTTTGGAGCGTCATCCTCATTCTCTCGATTTTTACTGGCCGCGCGCCCGTGCGACATCCCTGTCGCTGTCCGCTCGCCGGGCATCCATGCCCGGCGGACCA
>MDSZ01096012.1_pt1 | contig 56087 bp, 56 predicted proteins | sample 811201 | NCBI WGS metagenome assembly MDSZ01 (sample SAMN05326647, study PRJNA326480) | marine metagenome | isolation source: seawater | place: Indian Ocean: North | collected 2010
ATCAGCGATCGCTTGAACATCTTCAACCTTCACTGTGCGATCATCTTCAAAACGAAGCATATTTTCCAAAAGGACTTTTAACGTATAGGGCAGCTTAGAAACATCACCTATCTTTTCTGCAGCGTCTTTAAGACTAAAATATTCATAGTCCTTACCATCTACAGTTAGTGTTTTACGTGTACCCAGTGAATCGTGACCTGTGCGTGCCATATATAATACCCCTGATTATGTGCGAGAATTGCACCTTAAAGAATTGTAGTAATCATTATCTAGGATAATATCATGAGATATAAAGATTTAAAAATGGTAAAAACACGAATGAATTCAATTATTTGTGAGAACGATTCTTAACTAGAGCCCTAATACCCCAATATTTGCACAAATAAGGCATAATTTTGCCACATTTGACTGGCAATATTAAAGAATAAGATCAGATCGAAAATATTCAAATCGACTCTACCGTCTTATACAAATAGCTCACTACCGTAATATGACCGCTACGACTTACCACCGTAGCGGTCTTTTACTTTATAGAATGGTTTATATTATTCATTGAAATAACCCGCATTAAACGCCACAATATAAGAGTAGCCTCTTAATTTTAAGGTCATTCATGAAGCCCTCTTTTACGTTCAAGCGCCTCTTTATTGCTTTAAGCTTTATATGTTTATTTTCTTCATTTTTTGCACAGCCTCTATCTGCGCAAGACACGACGCCAGATCTAAACGCGCTTGCCGCCACTCAAGATGAAAAGAACTTCACGCACCATATCAAAACACCCAAAAAACTGCCTATCTTTCAAATTGATGGACTAAGTTCAGAAGATCTAGACCAAGATGTTATGCTCATCCACTTTTTTGCTGTTTGGTGCGCACAGTGTGCTCAAGAAGCTCCATCCCTTGTAAAGCTTACAAAAGAGCACAAACTTCCTATTTATGGCATCAATAGCGTGATTAAGCCTGATGATAACCCTGCGGCATATTTTTTAGCAAGTGGGCAGCCCTATACAAAATGGGGAAAAGATGATTCCAGCCTACTATGGACGGCTTTTAAATTAACCAGCACGCCCTATAGTATTTTAATCAATAAAGACCATAAAATCCTATGGACTCACAAAGGCGTCATGACCGCAAATATCATTAACGCTGATCTGCTGCCATATGTCGAAGAAGCTCGGCAAAAGGCGAAAGAGATGGGTGAATAAGGTTTTAAAAGAGCAACTACTCTTTTAGGGCGGGCGATCTATAATCTGGGCATTGTGCACTCACATGCTCATATTCCTGCAAAGTGTCTACAGCTTGCTGCCGTTCAGCGCGTTCAATTTCTAGCTTTTTATATTCAAGATCAGTGAGCTGCACAGCGGTTTCTTTCATTCGCGTTGCCACCTCTTCAGCTTGTTCAGCGCGAATAGGCCCTACGAGAAACCCCCTTGATTTCAAACCGTCATAAATTGTTTTTCCAATAGATTTTGCGTATTTATTTGCTATTTGCTTATCAACTTTGACATGCTTTAATTCATGGGTTTTCACAGCCTTATGCATGCATTTATCATCCGCGACCTCTTTTGCTATCACGATGTGAGGATAGAGATTTATACTAATATCGATTGATTCATACCAAAGACAATATGCGTTATATTTAGGCAAAAATTTATGTCCCAACTTTACAGATGTTCGCATATCAATCACGCCATCCATATAGCCATTTGTGTGCGTTTTTTTATCATAGCCATATGGATTTATTGTATCCACTTTACGAAGCTGTAAATCCGCTAATGATTGCGAATAATCATATTTCACGGCCTTTGATGTGGGATTTATATTAATTTGCGCTGGCTTTGGCTGCTGGCAGAACTCAGATGATGGTGAAGCGGCCAAAACCATCAAAGACATAACCGTTACAGGCTCAATTGCTAACACGAAAAATCCCCTTTACACCCTGCAATAACTTGGTGTTTTACTTTTACACCCTTTTGAGTGTATACCAAATATACTTAACATGCTTTTAATAAAGGGATTTATCATGGGTTTAATATTACAGCTGCTTTCTCTAGCCGTTGATATTTATATTGGCATTATCATTTTACAGGTTGTCATTCAGTGGCTTGTTATTTTCAAAGTCATTAACGTTGAAAACCCTCAAGCACAAAATCTTTTAAGCCTACTCGCTAAAGCGACTGATCCTGTTTACAAGCCTTTACGCCAGTATGTTCCTCCAATAGGCGGATTAGACTTAACGCCTTTAATTGTTATTTTAGGTTTAAATCTTTTACGCGGTATGCTATTTGCACTGCTCGTCTAATATCTGGAGCCTATTTACATGAGCACATTAATTGATGGCAAAGCTGTCGCCGCTAAATTAAAAGAGCAACTCGCAAACGAAGTTTCTTCTATGAGTAAGAAGCCTGGCTTGGCTGTTATTTTGGTTGGAGATGATCCTGCGAGCCATGTTTATGTGCGCAATAAAATTAAAGCCTGTGAAGCTGTTGGCATTCAAAGCTATGAAGCACGCCTGCCGGAAGACGCTACTCAGCAAGATGTTGAGGAAGCCATTACAGCGTTTAATAATAATGCGGATGTGAATGGAATCCTTTTACAGCTTCCTGTGCCGAAACATTTAGATAGCGATGCGCTTGTACAAATGATTGATCCTGCCAAGGATGTTGATGGGCTTAGCTTTATAAACCAAGGTAAGTTGGTGGCTGGTGATAAGAGTGGCTTAGTCCCATGCACGCCGCAAGGCTCACTTATGCTGATTAAAGAAATTGAGCAAGATTTAAGCGGCAAATCCGCTGTCGTCATTGGACGTTCACTTCTTTTTGGAAAGCCTATGGCACAATTGCTATTGGCTGAAAACTGTACAATCACAACGGCGCATTCCCGAACTCAAAACCTTGAAGAGGTCTGCAAGCAAGCTGATATATTAGTGGCGGCTGTTGGCCGAGCCAAGATGGTTAAAGCAAGCTGGGTTAAAGATGGCGCTATTGTCATTGATGTCGGCATTAACCGCCAAGATGATGGAAAATTATGTGGTGATGTTGATTTTGACGAGGTTAAAGATGTTGCTGGCGCCATTACACCCGTGCCGGGCGGCGTTGGCCCAATGACGATTGCCTGCCTACTCGCCAATACGGTGCAAGCTGCAAAAAACCAGCACTAGCCCCTTCTAGTAGATCATCATCTGGAATGGCAGATAGTCACGCATCTGCCTTAGAGCTTTCATCTTTGACTCATAGATGGCGACGAATTGCTGAAGGTCTTCTTTATTCAGAAAACCAATATAGCCATTTTCTTCATTGTAGCTATAGCCCTTTGGCCCTAGATCTTGTAGCATTTCCAGTAACATACGATTATTCTCTATCCAGCTACGCGTTTCAACAAGGAACGCTTTTACTAAAGCGCGGTTATATCTAAAGGTAGATCGTGTTGACCCAGTATCGCCACGCTCTTGTATAACAGCCTCTATCTCATCAATTTCTTTTTCGAGGGCCTTACCCCAATATTCCAAAATGATAAGGGCGCTTTTAATATTCTTGAGTTGTGTCTCTAAATATTGCGGGTCTGTAATCCCTTTGGGATTTCCAACCGTCGACATATAACGACGAATTTCATAGCCATAGTGATCATATTCGGGAGGGACATCTGTATTTATACCGTATAAAAGCCTATCCACTCGCTCACGCACACTCAGTGGTGGATCAAGCTTCATCATTGTCACTTTTTTAAAGAATGGCTCCTCTGAAAAAATGACAACTTGGTTTTCACCTGGCTTTTTTAAACCTGGCGCTCTTCTGTTGTAATTCTGAGAGTGCTTTAACTCAAAGCCTTTGATAACCTGTGCTGGCGCAGGAGATGGTAGCGCCATCGTAAACGCACTTAGCGCTGTTACGGTCAGAATCGTTTTATATATTTTTTTCAAAGCGAAGCTCCCGATTATATTAACCATATATATTATATAGTATTTTTATATTATACGGCTAGAGCTTCCATACCCTTCCATATAAATTGATAAATTTCATTTATAGGGTGTAACTGCAAGAGAAATGAGCCGTGACCTTCTCAACAAGAAGCAAAATCTTCCGCATTAGACGAGAACCAGCCACAGCTATCTATAGTCTAAGATAAACTATCTCAGATGTCAAAGCTCGCCTTTTTTGAGCCACCAAAAGGCAAGGAGATTACTCCCCTTGCGCTACTGTATAGCCAGGCTTTCCGTTAAAGCTGTGAAGCATCACTGATTTTGTGAAGTTAAAACCCGCTTCATTCATATTGCCCATCAGTGCAAGCACTTGTGATGTACGAATTTCCTGCGTTTCATCTTCCGCCAAGAAGCGTAGACGCCAGTTATCCGCGCAGAATGTACCAGGATTGCCATTTGGCCACACTTTAGTCCCGCGGTTTGAGATCATTTGCAGTTTCAGATTTTGGTCTGGCTGAAGGCAGTCATGCATCAAGCCCGCAAGATCATCAGCGTTACCATCCCAATTCAGGCCAATATCAACACCAACGCGCTTTTTCTCATCAGGCTCGATCGTTTTAAGTGGTGGCAATTTAATACCGCCAGCTGGAGCTTTTGAGTAATCAGCAGGTGTAAAGCTTGAAGGTACTTGCCCAAGACGCTCTAAGACTGCTGCACAGAATTCATCCGTGCCCACTTTTTGTTTTGAGGTTTCTTCACGGTAAATATCACCTGTGTGAATACCATCCTCAATTGTTTTAAGCCATGCGTTATGAATTTTCGCTGCAACCTCACCTTGACCAATATGGACAAGCATTTGGATAGCACCTAAAAGCAAACCTGACGGGTTAGCAATACCTTTTCCTGCAATATCAGGCGCTGAACCATGAACAGCTTCAAACATTGCGAAATTTTCACCAATATTTGATGAACCACCAAGACCAACTGATCCTGTTACTTCCGCAGCCACATCAGAGATAATATCGCCATAGAGGTTTAGCGTTACGATCACATCAAACATTTCAGGATGCGCAGCCACTTTCGCAGTACCGATATCAATGATCATGTGCTCATTTTCAATATCTGTATATTCAGCAGCAATTTCATCAAAAACTTTATGGAAGAGTCCATCCGCAATCTTCATGATATTGTCTTTAGACATACATGTTACTTTTTTGCGGCCATTGGCACGTGCATATTCGAATGCGTAACGAATGATACGTTCACAGCCCGGGCGTGAAATAAGCTTTAGTGAAGCCATCACGTCCTGCGATTGACGGTACTCAATACCACCATAGAGATCTTCTTCGTTCTCACGCACGATCACAAGATCCATATCCGGGAAGTTCGTTTTCACAAATGGAGCATAGGCCACACATGGACGAACATTGGCATATAGTGAGCATTGCTTACGGATTGTAACATTCAGAGACTTAAAACCACCGCCTTGAGGCGTTGTAATTGGCGCTTTTAAAAATACTTTTGTTCGCTCAAGAGATTCCCAAGCACTTGGCTCAATACCATTAGGGATACCGCGCTCATATACAGCTTTACCGATTTCAATTTCTTCGATATCTAGCTCTGCGCCTGCTGCGTCTAAAATCTTTAAAGTTGCGTCCATAATTTCTGGACCGATGCCGTCACCTCTGGCAACTGTAATGGGAGTCTTGCTCATTGTATTATCCTTAAATCCTTATGCTGAAACAGCCCTTTTTGAAGTGTTAGAATACACACTTTCGCAGGATAACATGAAGAAAAGGTAAATCTAAGCGGATTTTTTAAATCCAGAATGACCCCTAGCTCTTTTTCTTTGGCGCATAATAGAAGATCAGGTAGCCAAGGACTGCGGATATCAATGAAGCAACCAAGACTCCTAAGCGGATTGATGCTTGGTGTTGCAAGTCTGCGAAAGCCAGACCACCGATGAATAAGGACATGGTAAAACCAATACCGCACATCACAGAGACTGCATATAGATGTAACCACGTTGCCCCTTCAGGCTTAGGAGATAGGCCTGTTTTAATAGCCAAGAACAAGGTTGAGAAGATCCCAATTTGCTTTCCTAGAACAAGGCCAAGAATGATCCCTAATGTTGTGGGTTCAAACAGTGAATGGAAGCCCATACCATCGAATGGCACACCAGCATTGGTAAAGGCAAAAAGAGGAAGAATTAAGAATGCGACCCATGGATGAAGCGCGTGCTCAAGCTCTTTACAAGGACGAATACGTTCATCGAACTTATCAGCAACCGGGATGAAAAGCGCTGTCGCTACACCTGCGAGGGTTGCGTGCACACCAGATTCAAGCACCGCCACCCAAAGGATAACCCCTAAAATGATATATGGGGCGCGCTTGCGGGTTACATTTGCACGGTTTAAGAACAGCAAACCGACTAGAGCTGCCGCCGCGAAATATAAAGGGGCTATGGAGAGATTGCTTGTATAGAAGAAAGCAATAATCAAAATCGCGCCCAAGTCATCAATTACAGCGATCGCTGTTAAGAGCACTTTTAGAGATACAGGAACTTTACTGCCTAAAAGCGTCAAGACACCCAGCGCAAAGGCGATATCTGTTGCTGCTGGAATAGCCCATCCAGCAAGGTTTTCAGGGGTGTGGTAGTTTACCGCATAATATAAAAGTGCGGGAATTGCCATACCACCAACAGCCGCGATAGCCGGTAAAAGAGCGCGTGCACGAGAGGAAAGCTCCCCTGTCACGATCTCTCGTTTAATCTCTAGGCCGACAAGGAAGAAGAATATCGCCATAAAGCCGTCATTTATCCAATGCAACAAGCTTTTCTTGATCTCATGATCAAAGCTTCCGCCTGTTTCATCAAAACCAATGCGGAAATAAATCCCATGAAGAATATGATCGTATATTGCATATAAAGGCGAGTTAGCGATTAAAATCGCAGTCACTGAGGCAATAACCAGCAAAATACCCGCAGAGGCTTCCATACGCATAAAATCAGTCGCTACAGAGGCAATACCATCAACAACGCGTATAACGCCGCCTATCGGTCCAGAATGAGCATTTTGCCCATGAGGTGCTGTTTCTACTGTTTTTTCTCGTAATGATTTCTGCGACTTTTTCATTTATCTCTTATCTATAGCTTTTTTAGATTCACGTGATTCATTTATAGAGCAGAATATAGGGCTTTTATAGCTATAGGGAAAGGGCTAGCGGAGAGTTTTCCATCGCTTCACCCCGATTATTTATTCCAGATGATCGTTTCTGGCGGCAGGCTCGTATATTTCTTATCTTCACTGCGTTTATAGACATAGACGCCCAGTACAGATAACGCGACACCCCATATAGCAGATAAGGCGCTCATAGCGTTGATCAGTGCACCTGCCAGCAGTGGGTTTGTTATGATGACATATGCAATCCCCAGCATCTGCGCCGCCCAAGTGAAGGCCATAATATAACCAAAGGTCGGGCGCATGCGGCTGATATATTTATCAGTAGACGAAATTTCTGCGCGCAGGGATTGGTTTACAGCCTGAAGAGCTGCGCGAATTTTTTCAGATTCAATGCTGGCGAGCTGTTCAATATGACGATTAGCTTCGGCGATTTGATCTTGATCGATCTCACCATCATCCATGAGCTTCACTAGCTGCTCTAGTGCGTTCATCGCCGTTTGCGCAGAGCTGTTATCGACATTTTTTAGTGAGGAAGATAGCATTGAAATCAAATTACTAATGCCAATTTTCGATAGAAGCGTTTCAAACATCTTCAAGCTCCTTCCACTAAAGCATAAAAAACATGACGCCCTGTTTGGAAGCTTGGCACATGCCCCTTTGCCCAATAAGGACTCACCGTATCGGCATGGTAATGCGTTGCCCCGCCTGTAATATCTTTTATAGAGCCAATCACAGCCCTTTGCGATACGCGCAAGGCTGTTGCGAAATACAAGTCACTCTTATCAACGGCAACGAGTTTTTTATAGTTAGGGTCTGATCTATTCCAGCAACTGAATTGGTAAGGTTTTTGGCACACTTGAATGATATTTCCACCCCACCAATATGAGCCATGTTTTTGCGCGATTTTAACGCGATTTAAGATTACGCACGCTATGGCTCTCATTCCCGTTTCGCCTTCCCCTCGCCCTTCACCCCAAAGCGTTCTGGCGAGTGTATCAATCTCAAGCTCTTTATAGAAAGCGGCCGCATCGGCTTTCGAGTGCGCTTTTTCATCCAGAATAGCGGTTAATTTAGGTTTTTTCATGATAACTCCTGTCGTTATAATTATGTCTTCGCACCCAGCGCCTCAGCTTTCAGCGCGGTTTTATCGAGCTTGGCTTCTATGCGGAGCAAATGCTCAACAAGACGTGTCTCTAGCTCTTTCATGTCGGTTTGGGAGGCGTAACTTTTTGCGACTTCTAGCTTAAAACAGCCGAGAGCGTCTTTAAGTTGCTCACTGCGTTTATCGAGGAGTGATTGCAGTGAATGCAGTGCGTTCATATTATCTTGACGCACGCGCCATATCAGCAGCAAAAGCCCTGTGAGCGCGGGAATGTCAATAGTTACAATCCACCATGCCAGGTTAAAATCAAATATTTGCGTCATGCAACATATCCTTTTCTTGCGTTAATACTATTGGTTATGTAAAATTAAAAGATAATAATACATAAGAATACGGGGTAATATATGGGTATAGGAATTCTTACACAGAATAGTCGGCCTTCGCTTTATGAGCAGCTTTCGCGTAATGCCAGCTCTGAGCGCCAGAACGAAACAACCGAGGAAGCCAGCAAGGCTGAAGCGCAACAGCACCCGCAACAGCGTCCAGTGCATCATCACGCGCATTAGTTAAAGCTGGTCGCCATTCGCGCATCTCCATAAGAAAGCTCGTCGCCCTTATGGAGCTATGCATATAAAGCCGCCCTGCGGCCATGATCGTATCTAAAGATTCCAAAATTCTAAGCTGCTTATTACGGCTTTGATAAAGCTCCTCTACCACGCACGGTGCATGAGCCTTTACCAATTCATTTCTTAAAATTGCTGGCAAGAACTTACCTATACCATTCGCTTCAACGGTTAAGCTTGGCAGGTAATGCTGCTTAGCTATTCCAGCCACCACCTTGCATTGATGTGTCGCAGCATCCACGCCCTCTTGCGCTTCTAAAGGCTCCGGCGCTTTTAAATAAGCTAAATGGTGAAGATAAAAATTCCCATGTTTATCGGCAAAAATAATGGCTAACACACTGCCATCGCCCTTTTCACTGCCAAAGGCTGGGTCCCAATAAGCGCTGGCACTGATCATTTTGGTTTGTCCGATAAATAAAGCGCCTAGTTCTTTTCGCATATCTAATGGTGCGTCATAGATTTTAATGAGATCTGGGTTAAGCCTGCTTTCCGCGATATTACGAGGCTCAAGCATCATTTGGCTGTAGAATTTATTCATGCCCGTTGCGCGCTTTAAGCGCTCAATATCTTGGATTGAATAGCGATCCTCCCAAGCGCTTTGCGCGTCTTTGGTCAAAATAGGCAGTTTTAGGCGTTTAAACTCAGATAAGAAGGCTTGCTCCTCGCCGATCTCCACTCGTGGCTCATCAGCATAAATAGTGTAATAGCTGTGCGGGGTTCCGACATAAAGCTGCGTGCCGCCAGCCACTTGCACATAATTCATTTCTGCTAAGCGTGCGCGTAAATCCTCACGCTTATCCGCACTATCGCAGGTTTGGGGCACTTCGACATCATCGCAGATAATCACATCGGCGCGGCTGCCCGTAATATTGGCTGTTATGCCTTTTGCCAACATCGAAGGATCGCGCAGCTCTAATGTGCGATTGATCGTAAAACGCTCTGCTCCCCATTGATCGGCTTTATGCGGCTTAAGCTTTCCCGTTAAGGGATGTGCTTCGATAATGCGTTTAACATTTCGCACCATCTTTTTTGCTAGAGCCAGATCAGCGGCGAGAACTAAAATTCTTAAGTCCGGATTTCGATAGAGTAGCCATGCGGCAAACAAACCTACTATTGTGCTTTTTCCTGCACTTCTAAAGGCCATTAACAATAAGCGCTTATCCCCATTTATCCAGCTATGCTCTAGCCAATTGGCCATTTGAATATGAATATCAGGCGTCGCTTGGCGCATGCGCTGGTTCCAGATTTTTACAAATACCCAAAATGGTAAATTTTTCATGGGACCTCGCCGATTTATGAGTTTTAAAATGCGCATTAAAAAAGCCGCATCCATAGAGGCGCGGCTTGTTTAAAGTTTTATATGCTTAATTTGTTATTGAGGCTTAAAAGCGTTCTCAACATAGGTTTTTTGAAGATTTTTCAAATCAATATTGAAACCCATAATATCTACAGACCTCATATCAGGTCTATTTTGCCCTGCCAGTTTATGACTAACACCTGCGACCCCACGGCAAACACGCTCTGGGTGAATGCCTGCCACATTAAACGCCTCCAATATTACATTAACACGCTGTAGAGACGTTTTATACTGAACATAAGCTGGTGTATTTTCTTTATACGTTCCATCACTGCTCCCATATACATAGAAGACAATATTGGGGTCATCTGCATATTTTCGAAACTTATCAGCCAAATCATTAATGGCTTTGCCTGCATATTCATTTGGTTCGATTGAACTTCTATCATAGCTCAGATCCACATCCATAACCTTTTCACCAGCTCTACTTGCTCTATCCTGCATATAGCTCCACAGCCATTCAGGGGCATCTTCAGGTTTCTCGCTGATGTTATTCGCGCCATAACCTCTTTTAATGGGGCTTTCATCAAAAGGGTACGTTTCATAGCTAGTTTCACCTTGAAAACAATCTAAAGCGAGTTGCATGAGTTCATAACCGCTTTTTTGCGATTCGCTTATTGGAGCGCGCTGCTCTATAGGCTTTTCTGGAACATCAAGATGTGAGCCGGCAAACATGCTTTTGAAAGGACGCAACACATTCTCGAACGCTGGATTATCATACAAAACTGTTACAGCTGTCGTAACAACAATACTAGCAGCAGCCAGAATAGCTACATACCCTTTTCCTTCATTACGTGGAGGCCCAAAGCTCATAAAATATCCATATTTTTTATCGAAGGCCGTCGTTATAACGTAGTCTATAAATTATGTCAATTTTTATGGCAAATTATGGGCATTGGCGATGATTTGTTCCAAATCAATTATATTCTCAGGTGGCTCAATCCCTGCGATAGAAACAAGCTTTAATAAGAGTTCGATATGAGCGAGCGCCATTTTGCATGCGTCGTGATGCAATTTAAACTCTTTAGCTTTTAGAGCTGTAATAGCACTAGCCTCTTCTTCGGCAAAGCGTTGATATGAGAGTATTGCCACCTCGATGGCAGCGGGAAGAAATGCCGCAATATCATCGCGCATTTTTGCTTCTATTTCAGGCATGTAAGAACCATCCTTATAAGATTAGAATTTAGAAATGATGTACCATTGATTTCCATCAGAGACGACACTCAGCGCGTCATATTGAGAGGAAAGCGGCTGTGCATATCCATCTGGACCAGAACCGCCTTGCTCGCTCACTGTGATAACATTTGAGGAGCTGTCGGTCTTTTTGATCGTAATTGTGCGGCCCACAGCCTCTGCTGCATCTGCGGGCGGTAAGCGCGCTGTCATCGTTCCTGAATAGCTAGATAATAGATATGTATCGGTGGCCATATCGATGTCATATGTGCCCGTGCCATCATAATAGCGCGTATTTCCAGGTGATCTATTTGAGGCAATTACAAACCATTCAGCACCATTTGAGAGCATCATCACATAATCATTTTCAACGCCTAGAAAATAGCTACGCCCATCGGGGCCATTTCCATCGGTTTCTGCGACTGTTATCACATTGGCAGAGCTATCTGTTTTCTTAATGACCATCATTGCGCCTGTGCTCTCGGATGCCTGCGGAAGATTGACGGTTAATGCGCCGCCATAGCTTGAAACCAAATGAATAGAGTGCGATAAATCCAAAGAAACGCCACCACTCGAATCTATATATTCAGTGTCGTATCTCTGCAGGGTTGAGAGCATATCGACACAGGCTGTTTTTTGCAGGTAATTCTTGTTCGGATAGCCTGCATTATAAGCACTATATGCTCCACCTGAAAGATCATAAATTGCTGCGCCATTACTGACCGAGAGCAGATTATATATCGAGGTTTCGGAAGAACTGGCTTCAAGCTTTACATTAGGAACAAGGTTAAAGCTCTCGGCATAGGGGTTAATCAGGATCGTCTCCCCTGCCCCCGCACCGATAATAAAGCACCCATCTGCGCCGCCATCGACATTGGCTTCACAATCAATAAAAGCATTATTATAGCGCCCATACTCAATATAAAAGCCAGCGCCTGTTATAGCGGCGCCATGGCTATACACCCTGCAAGCATGGAACTTATTCGCATTCGGGGTATCGCCGTTACCACTGAGCGTTAGGTGAAAGCCATATTGCGCAGGCTGCTCCACAAGAATGCGTGAGAAGTTATTCCAATAACAAGGCTTATTCGTATCGTCATAGCCATCAAGCTGCACGCCAATATTGGGGCCAATGAGCGTGATGTCTGTGATGCTGAGCTGAACAACAGGCCTAAGCAAGCCATAGAGTTTAATACCGATATCGCCACCTTCAATCCTAAAACCAGAAAGCTTAATAAAATCAGCAACAAGCTCTAAAGCATTAAAGCTATTACTTTGACATTTAAGGATCGCACTATCGCCCGCACCGACTATGGTTTTTCCTGCGCCAATTTGAATAGTGGAGCTTATGAGATATTCACCTGGCGGGATATAGATCGTGTCATGTGCACTTAACGCATTTATGATCGCATTTGTATCATTGGTAAGGCCATCGCCTATGGCGCCAAAATCCTTGATCGAAATCATATCAGCAAGCTTGTCACTCGAAAGACGCGTAGCCGCACCTGTGCCTTGCGCCATAAAATCGCTCGGCGCACTCACCACCGCTTCAGAAAGACTTAGTGCTACCGGATGACCATCACCATCAAAGCCCAGCGCTTTATTTGCTCTCTCAGATCGGCTGGGTAGTTCGACATTCGCTGGCGTTTCATGATCGCTATAGCGCAACATCAAATCATTTTCGCGATTAACTTGTTGCAGGGCTGCGACCATATAGTCCAGCTCTGTATTGATCGATAAGGCGCTAAAATCACCGCCTTCAAGAAAGTCAGTAATACGCTCAATTGGTAGTTCACGCGCCAGCGTTATGACTGCCCCCTCATTGGGAGCCGCTTCAAAGCTCACACTTCCTCCGGCAGTTTGCCCAGCGCCAGAGATATTATAGCCGCTGACCTGCTTTGCGCCATCTATATAAACCGCTAAATCTTCAGAGGCGAAGATCGGAAAGCCATATTCAAACTCAACTTGCTCACCATTTGCCACATAACGCACGATCGGCGTTATAGCGGGCATTTTCACATGCTCGGTCATTTTGAGGTTACTCCTGATTTAAAAAATTAAAATAAATCGCTAAAACTATCGATTTCATCATTGAGTTTTTGGCTTTGCTGGAGCTGAGAATATTGCAAAACATTAAGTGCTTTACTTTGTTCCAGCTCCAGATCGAGGGCTGCATTTTTAAGCGCCGTTGATTTACGAGCCGCTTCTAACTCATCTTCGGTTTGATCAAACATCCCCAACAAGACAGCTTGTGCGCTGCCACCAGAAGAGCTTACCCCACTCGCGCCATAGCTTGCGCGCTGCGCTGCGACTGCGCGTTTAAGAGCATCTTTACGCTCTTTTTCCTCCTGCGCCTGCGCATCTGCTAGCTGCTGTCTATCTAGCGCTGTTTGCTGCGCCAGTTGTGATTGCTGTAAGTTTTGAGCGTCTTGAAGTTGACGCAGCGCTAAATCTTGCGCTTGTTTTTCAGCCGAATTCCCGCTTAGCGTTTCTACTGTTTCAACGATCGTATTGACCGTGCCAAGCGTTGAGGCGACTGAGCCAAGACCGCTGGCGATTGATGTTACTGCACCCATTAAAGATACTCCTTTATCTTGATCTATAATTAGTCATTTACTTTGATTTGCGTGGTTACACTGAGCAGCGTGAAGCTTAACGGATCAGCTTGCTCGATCGTCCAAAGCGGCTTTATTGAATCATTGACCCAGCCTAAACCGCGCAGCTTTATATCGCCGCTGATTTGGGGTGGCGGCTCGTCAAGGACTTCATCTTCGCCAATTTGACGCAGGGGAATATCGCGAAGACCGCGCCCTAAATCGACATTCAGGCTTTGCGTATCCTTTAAGCGAAAAGCTGCTTCAACCAAGCGAATTTTGCGTCCACCACCTGCCGCTCCTAGTTCGCTCGGAGGCAGTGGCTCTATTTTATGCGTAAAAGGTAAGCCTATCTGCACCGCATTTGCGGCCTCTTCGAGATTGACTTGCGCACTGGCGACTATTTGTGAGGCGGCAACCTGCCCATCCGCCAATATAGAGACTTGCTTGTTTTCCAAGTGATCTAGACCTGACCAACTTGTCGTCGCGGCGCCGCTTTCACCACTCAGTGCTGAATCCATATATAAAGATTGATCGAGTAACTCTATGAGATATTGGCCATTTCTTAAAATCAGCATATAAACCTCCTCGCCCACTACAGCGACAGAGAGCACTTGCCCATCCGTTTCATGCAGCGTCCACGCGGAGACTTGTTCGGCGCGAAAAACTGTGAGCGCTGCAAAGGCTCCATCCTCACGCACCACAAATAAAAGGCGCTTTTTAGGGTCATAATCCATATCAACAGGATATTGAATGACATGACGCGAGAGCAGCGCTAAATCATTAGACTGATACGCCTCCTCTAAGTCGGTATAGATATATTCCTGAATTTGCTCCTTATTACGTGCTACAAAAATCGTCGCCCCATCCACGGTTACCGGCCTTAAATGCCTATCCACGACTGAGCCAATACGTGTTTGGCGGCTAACTTGCACACTTGTTGGGGTTAGCGGGTCACCTGTTGCGACCCATTCCGCGCCTGAGGTGAAAATCTGCAAGTGCCGGCTGGAAAAAACTGCTCGAATTGCATTGACCTGATCAGAGAGAATTGAGAACTCTATCGCTTCATCATCCAAGCCCTCTCCCAAATCAAAATTAAAGAGATCTCCGCTTTTGGAAAACCACATACGGTTTGGCAAATCTCTTGAGCCTCCTATCACAAGGCGATCTTGGTGGAAAGCGACTGTCGCGGGGTAACCACGCACCGGGCTGAACGCTTGCTCGAACCAGTCGATTGTTTCATCGCTTGAGGGCAGATCCTCAATCGTTGTTGCGCTTACAACTGTCGCTGAGTCAAAATCTGTAATCTCAAGCTCTGCACCTGCAACGCGCATACGTGTTCCAACATGATCAGCCTCAAAGACACTTGCGGAGGCGGTGAGAGTAATATCGCCGCTCACAGCGCTCGGGGTCACGCTGACTTCAGAGTCTGCATATTTATAATAGGGTTGATAAATAATATTTTCATCGCTGAAAAAGCTCCAGCTTAGCAAACTCCAACTGCCTGCCCCTGTGCGCACCAACCTTTTGGGCGGAGCATCAGGGTGAGTCAAAAGCAGCGTATCGGCGCTCTGAGTCCAAGCGAGCTGATCGATTTGGCTCGCGCTCCATGGTGCAGCTATAGTCGCTTCCTTCACCCCATCCGCATAGATATCAATCTGTGCATCTGTGATGACCAACAGATATGTTTGCTCGGTGTTAAATTCAAAGGCGATAAGCTTACCTGCCCCTGCCGCTGTATCAATATAGCCTAGCCCATCTCTTCTGCGCACGCCGCCTGTTGGCTTAATAAACACATTCCGAAGCGCTAAAGCTCCATTTTCATAGGCGCGCAAATCCCCGCGCCCTAGCAAATCACTAGACACTTCACCGGCGGTGAAGGTGGTTTTTACTTCACGTATTCTTGTCATTATTTTTCCTTTTAGTATTTTCGCCCTTCGGGCACTTCGCGGTTGCGCTCGCAGTGTTACAATTTTAGACAAGCCCAAAATCACTATTCTTTGTTTCCTTAAATCCCGAGAATGCAGGCCATAAAAAACCCGTTCCTTCAGTGCGAAGAACGGGTCATGTGCAAAAAATGCAGTGCTTTATCTATGAGCCTGGATAGCTATTCCAGAAAGCATGAACGTCTGGTGCCAAATTTTGAGCCGCGCAAGCTTCATCAATTTCACTATATAGAGAAGGGTTTTTTGCTTTTATATCTGCAGGTGTTTTTGCCGCAATTTCGCAAACTTTTGGCTCAACCTTTAACTTCGGTGCAGCAGGTTCTTGCTCTCTTTTATCAATAGAGGACATCACAGCAGCCAAAAAAGCGGCACTTAGCGCGATCACTGCATAGAGTTTTTTGTTGCTAGAAATATTGCTCATCGCATTATATTGCACAGTATAAATCAGACAGTCAATTTTTGAATAAGCAAAACCTATCCCAGTATATCAGCCCCGCACATCAATCAGCGTGAATTTATCAATCGCGTTTGGCGTATCGGATTGCGCGTCGATCTGGCGGGCGCGATCTAACTCTTTTTCTGCGAGCTTATAATGCATTTCTGCCCGAGACGTACTCTCGGTGACGGGAATTGTAAATTCAGCTGATAAACGCGCGATGAGGGCTTGATCGAAATATGGCGGAAAAGCGCTTTCATCAGGGGCGTAAATATAAGTGAGCAGAACATTTGGCGCATCACAATGAAGTGCATCACCCATGATGCGATATTTAAGCCCTCGCCCTTTCGCATTCCCGCCAACAGAGATGGCGCGCAAATAATCATTCGGCAGCGCATAAGCATAAGAGAAATCTGCTTCCGGTGCATCTTCGAGCTGACTTAGCTCAATCTGCCCGGTTGCAAAACTCCACGGATAAGCGGAGAGCAGCGCATCGCGCACAGGCTCGTATAAAGCGCCAGCCACTTCGCTTTCGGCTGAGCCGTCCGAAAAGCTGGTGATTGGGCTCGCGCCAATACGAATAAGGGCACGCGCACATAGAGCTACATCATTTAAGGCCATATTTTTAATTCCTAATTTGTTAAAGTTAAAAAATCGGTACTTGCGGCCTCACACTCTACCTACATTAAAAAAGGCGAGAATGAGGAGATAGCCTTTTCTCAAAAAGGGCATAGTTATAAGGCCGCAAGACCTGCTTCGATACATAAAGCGGCACACGCAAAGGCGTCTTGTTATGAGCAGCGCCATTTAAACGCGCACAGAGGAAAGGACGCTTTGAGATAAAGCAAAGCGCGGGCGAACTGCTCAATATATAAACAAAAGACGCGATCAGTGTCAGCGTACTATATGGGGGAGGACTAACTCAGAGCTTAGCGTTTAAGCATAAGCGCTGATGCTGACACTGCCACTTGCAACAGCCGAGACAATATAGAAATTTGTCGCCGGCGTGCCGTCTGTATCGACATTCGCAATAATAAGATCGCCCACACGCAGCATATCTGATGCTTTATCAAAATAGCTGCTTGTTGTTATATCTGCGTCTTCGCTGGTGTAATGCCAGAGTGTGAAGTTATTCGCATAGGCTAGAACACTTAAATCGTTTGTAATAAATGACATATCTTAATTTCCTTTCTATGCGTCTCTACGCGTCTGGCGTTTCATCGCAGTTAATGACAATCACGCCTGCTTCATCGATTAGGCCAGCGCCTTGGCTCATCATGTTATTGACGAAATGCGCAGCGCGATCGCCATGCCATGTCACATCTGTTTCCACATCGGAAGCACTTGCGTGACCCACAGCGGTTTTGTGATACCAGAAGCATGAGCGGATATCGTTCTCATCTACAGGCAAGCCTGAATGAGGAATAAAGAGCGTGCCGAGGAACATCTTGGCCTGCGTGACGCCTGAGAAAGGAAGCGAGTCTGTGCCGACGTAATCAGCGTTGATAAACTCTTCAATTGTCAGTAATTCTGACCATTGCTTCCAGCCAACAATACAGAAGCGCTGGCCATCATCGGGCACATCCGCTTCTCCGAACATTTCAAAAGCTTCTAAGATCTTGGCTTTTGTCATGCCCTCATTCCCATCAGCGATCGTATTGCTTGATGCGTCTTCTAAGGCGCTTAGGATTAACTCATCTGTTTTGCGGCCTAAAGCACTCGCACCAGCAGCGGCGATTACTTGACGCTCATCGATATTGAGCTTTAGCTCATCCAAACGATCGATCCAATCTCCGGCATAGAAATCCTCTAAAATCACCTCGATATTAGAGTGATCTAGATTCATCACCGGCACCATGCCATGCGTGGATTTAGTCGAGGCCGTGCCCTTACCGATCTTTTGAAAGACCGCGCTGGAGCCGTTAACATTATTGATTGTGCGCACAGTGTTTCTTAACTTAGAACCCTGACGCTGATAGGCCATATGCACTTCTTTTTCGAACTGCTTAATGAAGGCCTGGTCTATGGATGTAGACATAAGGCATTTCCTTTTTGGTTAATATGTTTATGGAAGGGTTACGAAGCCCGATCTTCGTATGGGTTTATCTGTGAATTTTTCTTCACAGGACCGAAACGGGGAAGCTGCAGGCTTTACAAAAGGTTATCTGCGCTTCTTTTAATTTTACATGCAATAGTGATATTTACACCCAATTGTAGGAATAAAATCATAAAAAGTCAAGTTTTTGCGTTATTTTCTTGATTATTTTACTTCTCTCTAATATATGCCATATAATTGACACAATTGAATTATATACAAACTTTACATATATTAAATAAAAGTGTAGAGTGTATTTTTTGCAGGGAGATAGGCGACAATGTTTAGTCGTTTTTTCAAAACTTTAAATGCCAATAATAATAATGGCCAGAGCTTACCATTCAGTGAGCTTGAAACGCATCAGCGACGTCATCAGCGTCGTGATAATGATCGTTGCGTGGCTTTAATTGAAAACAAAGTCTACCCTATACAAAACTGGTCAATCGGTGGGGCGTTAATCCGCGCTGATGAACGCCTATTCTCTGTTGATGATGAGATTGGCCTCACTATCAAATTCAAATTTGAAAATGATATGAGAGACGTCACTCAGCTCGCGCGCGTTATTCGCAAGAACTCAAACAACATCGCTTTTCAATTTGCACCTTTAACAGGCAAAGGGCGCAAAAACTTCGAGTCTATTCTGAATGAATGCATGAACGAAGAATTTGCACACTCGCAAATGGCTCAATAGCCTCTCCGCCCTACTCTCCGTATAGCTGTTTAAAGCCTTCTGTCACCTTTGCAATATATGCAGGGTCTTTATCTTTCCAATAGCGCGGGTCTCGCATCATAGATTGCAGATCAGCATCTTGCACATGATTTACTGGCGTGTCTGCACGCTTTAAACTTGGCTCTTCCGTCTTCATCATACGGTGAAGAGCCAAAACCCCTTCATAAGAGCTGGCTAAGTTCTCAAGCACATCAGAAGGCAAATTCTTTTTACCAAATGAGAGTAATTGCTTAGAAACCATACGCCACTGCTCTTGCCCACCAAAATGAGAGACAAGCTTTTCCAACTCTCGATCAGCCGCAAAATCGTGCGCTAGCTCTTTCATCATCGGCAGCATTTTTTCAGCGGCTAAATCATATACTGCTTGTGCCTGCTCCTGTGTAAAGCCGGAGCGATATAAGCGATCATTCACATCTGCATCAGCTTCAAAAAGACCGTGATCGCATTTAATGCAATACTCATCAGGCGTTTTGGGTACTGAAGGGGCAGATGACATTTTACGCTCAAGCGCAGCATATGAATTCACAAGCGCTTCAAGACGCAGCGCGCCGCTTTCAGGGTTTTTAAATTTATCTGGAATGATTGCCGGATCGACATCTTCGATTAAGAGGTTACTCGTTTCTTCAGTCATTATACTTTACTCCTTTATGGTTGAAGATTGAGATTGCGCACTAAGCTTTTCAGCATCTTGCTTCACATTTTGCGCGAGCGTTACAACTGGGTCTTGCTTACGAATAAGATCGCTTGGTACGCCTAGTACATCTCCCAGATAGCGCGCCGCTTTGGGTAGATTCATAGCTGCTTGCGCTTCAGGGCCCATCGCCATGACAGAATTTATCCAGCTGAGTGTATTTTGCACATTGCGCTGCGCTTGTGAGCGCGCCAAAGGTGAGCGATAATCAACCATCACATAACGTCCATCAAGATCGATATCAGGCACTTCGCCTCTGCGTTTTAAAATCATATAAGCGCGTTTTATAAGCGGCGTTAGAAGCTCTGATTGCAGACGCCCATATGTCGCACCCAAGACCAAAGCCATCTCCGCAGAGCGCTCCAACACCTCGGTTGCTGTCATAGAAGGCCCAGAAATCGGCGCCAATTTATCAGAGAGAAGCGCTGATCTTATGCGCGAATGCAAACTCTCAAGAACAAGCTGCGAGACGTCAAAACTGCCGGGCATAGAAAGTGGCTGCAGCCCCTTAGAGCCTATGGCTTTGGGGATTATACTGCCTGGTGTTAAATCTATATTTGCTGGATTTAGCACGCCATCATCATCAGCTTGCCAGATTCCTGTTACTGAGATCGACGCATTTTTCAAAATCAGCTCGACAACTTTATTGGCTGTTTTAATATCTGGCAGCGCCTTCATCACAGGCGAGCGGCCATAAATCTCACCTGGGCTTTTTAGCCAACGGAAAGAAATAATTGGCGAGCTATTAAAGCGGCCATTGCTCAGTAAATATGGCGCATCACCCACATCCATCAATATGGCGTGATAGCTATAGACAAGCTCATCAGGCATGATTGCTTCCAGCACCTTAAAACGTGCTTGGGGATCACGGGAGGCACGATTATAAACTTCATCGGGAATAATAGCGTCTTCATAACGGGCATTGAGCTGCCCTAAAGAAAGCTCCATTTGGCGATAAGCTCCATCAAGCGTACCATTAACCCCCTCTTCTAAAACCAGATGGGTCAGCGGTATAGCTGCAAAATTAAAAGCCGAAAAACTTCCCGGCTCAGATTCTTCAAAGACTAGACTTGCTGTCCCCCCGACAATGAGGTCGAGATAGCACTGATGCACTTCCACGGCAAAATTCGAGCGATCAAAATGATCCTGCACAGCCCGAGCCGCTTTTTCCAAGACGGGTGCTAAACGCTCGGCTTCTTTATCACTAACAGCTGGTCCAGGTTTCAAGCCAAACCATTGCGACCAGCTAGGCGTTAAATTCCCAAGCATTGAGGCCGCAAGCCTATCAGCTGCATCCATGGCTGTCGCGTCATAGATATGATCTTTTTTACGCGCACCGTTAAGAGGCTTATGCGTAAAGCCGCCGCGTTGCGGGAGTGCATAATCATAGCATTCCTGCCATATATTTTCCCAGCCGCCTCGCTTTTTCATCGCAGCTTCATAGCGGCGCATAACAGACTTTAAGCGCGCTTGAACAATCTCAGGCTCATCGCGCTGAGTTTCTAATATTTGTAATGTCATGATTTATTATCCTTATAGATTAAGGTCTGTAGAGCTTAGTTTTCAATAGGCTCTAGAAGGCTGGCTTTTTTGCTATTCGCCCAGCAATGTTTTGCGCTGCACTTGTGACGTAATGTCATTCAACACGCCGCCTAAAGACGTTTGGATTGTGCCAAACGTTCCGCGTTTGCGGCGCAATAAATCTTCGCTTCTTTCTTCGGATGCACTTAAGGCATCGTCGATTTCATTATTGGTTTCGTTCTCATCTTGCCCTGTATCATTCGTAGAGACAGAGGGCGTATTCACATAGACAATTTTAGGGGTTGAGGCTGCGCTAGAGGCGCGAGAGCTTAAGCTTCCCATTGTAAGGCTCCTTGCGTAAAGAGGTTAGAATAATCGATTGTATTAAGGCCGTTATTTTGATGCTCATATGCGCTAGATTTTTTCGCTTTCGCTTCATTTGCGCGCATCAAATAGCGGTAGAGTTGATAAGGCGTAATCACAAAACGGTTATGAATACCAAGCACACGTTTTACGGCTTCAACACAGCTAAAAACTCCTATTGGTGCAGTTTTACATGGCTTTGAAATCTCCGCTTCAACGACCATATGGCCGCGCCGCCTCATCCATGCCGGCAGATCAAAGTCCGCTGGCATATCATGCACTAGGATTTCAGTGTAGTTAGAGAGCGGATCAATCGTGAGCCAATGCTGCCCATCATTCATAATGATCGCGCAATGCCTAAACCCAACCTTTAAAACTTTCAGCCATGGTAAATCCGCTTGCGGGCTAAAAATAACATAAGCTTTTGTGTGTTCTGATTTTTGAATATTCATTAGAATCTCTCCCCATTCAATGTTGTTGGATATTGATTTTCAAACAGTAAGGCTTCTTGCGCCCAATTTTCGTGAGGCTGGCGCTGCGCTTTAATAATGCCTTTAGTCTCTAAAGCCTCACCCAGACACTCTAGCGCTTCTTGCCAAAGGTAATAGCTGCGTTGTTCCTTAACGCGTCGTGGGTCTGGCGCCATGTAACGGCGGCCATAATGGCGCAAGACGAGTAAGTGATCTTTTTGAAGGCGGCGCTTACGATAAAGACGATCAAGCGTCTTCAAGATATCAATTGGCTCGCATGGACGGTTATACACACTTTGTCCCGCTACAAATTTAGCCCCTTCATTCTTAGCTTGTTGAGCAGATATGAACCAAAACCATGCTTCTTGTGCATCCTCAAAAGGGTGAAGCTCTTTACCAAGATCAGCACTATCATATTGATTTATTTTATTTTTCATTTTGCTCATGTCTTCTAAATCTCTTTTTTATATTTATTTTGGATACAAGTGTTCCCTTTATGTTCTCTTTTATGCTATAAGATTATTATGAAGTCAAGGAAAAAATAAGATTTTATTCCTATTTATTTTTGCGCGTAAAAATGGGACTATCCTCCTATGTTGACTCACGATGAAATTTGGCTAGCAATTGATAGGCTAGCAACTAAGTACGGTTACTCCCCTTCAGGCCTGGCGAAACATGCGGGACTGGATCCGACCTCATTTAACAAAAGCAAGCGTTTCAGCCCGGATGACAAACCGCGCTGGCCTTCAACAGAGAGTATTTCTAAAATTCTAGCTGCCACTAATTGCACGATGTCAGACTTTATCGCGTTGATTGGTGTCACAGCCGCGCCCTTTGATAAGGGCGAAATGGCTAAGATGACTGCGAAGATTTTGCTTGATACAAAATCTGTTCTGTTCAATGCGAAAGAGCCTTTCACACTTAAATCCGGACGCCAATCTCCAGTTTATATTGATTGCCGCCGCCTTGTTTCTTTCCCTGAAGCACGCTCAAAGCTTATGAATGCGGCAGCGCAGCTCATTAGCAACGAAATTGGCTTAGAGAATATAGACTATGTGGCTGGCGGTGAAACGGCTGGTATTCCTTATGGTGCTTTTATCGCAGATCGTGTTGAAAAGCCTATGATTTATGTGCGCAAAGCCCCTAAGGGCTATGGACGCATGGGACAAATTGAAGGACATCTTCCTGAAAAAATGGAAGATGGCAGCAAGCCTAAAGTGATCTTGGTTGAAGATTTGCAAACCGATGGCGGCAGTAAAGAGATTTTCATCAACGCCTTGAGAATGGCTGATGCAGAAGTAAGCCATACATTTGTAATCTTTCACTATGGTATTTTCCCAGCGAGCGAAGAAAACATGGAAAAAATGGGAATCAATTTGCTTTCCCTTGCTACTTGGTGGGATGTGCTTGCATTGGCTAAGGCAGAGAAATATTTCGATAAGGCAACATTAAAGTCTGTTGAATCTTTCTTGAAAGACCCAAATAGCTGGGAGCCTGAGGCATGAAACTTGCCTATTTCGCCGGGAAAAAGCCTCGAGCACAAAAAGCATTAGAAGAGCTCAAAAGCACATATGGTCATGTTAGCCCTGAAGAGGCTGATGCGATTGTAGTGCTTGGCGGCGATGGAACAATGCTTCAAGCCCTGCATGAATATGAAGATTATGCTGCGCCGCTTTATGGCATGAATCTCGGCACGCTCGGTTTTTTGCTCAATGAGCATAAGAAAGACGGACTTTTTGAGCGCATTCAAAATGCTAAGCGTTTCAATATTCACCCGTTACATATGACAGCGACAGATAAAGACGGTAAGAAGCATAAGCAAGTTGCTTTTAATGAAGTCTCTCTTTTGAGAGAAACGCATAATTCAGCTAAAATTCGCATTAGTGTGAATGATGTTGTTCGCATTGATGAGCTTGTCTGTGATGGGGTGATGGTCTCTACGCCCGTAGGCTCTACGGCTTATAATTCCTCTGCGGGCGGGCATATTTTGCCAATGGATGCGAATGTTTTGAACCTCACACCGATTTCTGCTTTTCGTCCTAGACGTTGGCCGGGGGCTGTCCTTCGCAATAACTCAAAAATTTTATTTGAAGTTAAAAAGTCAGTTGAACGCCCTGTATCCGTGAGCGCGGATTCTAAAGAAGTGCGTCATGTGCGTGAAGTTTTAATCAAAGAGGCGCGTAAGATCACAAAGACCCTACTTTATGATCCAGATAACACACTTGAAGAACGTATTTTTAAAGAGCAATTTACAGGCTAACTCGAGTTTATTCTTACTCGAGCTAGCCGCTTCAAGGCTTTATATTTTTCTAGGTTTTCCGCCCTTGATATCACGTAGCTTACGTTTAGCAGCCAACTCGTTTTCAATCAGGTCTAGGTTTTCAAGCAACTTCTCATTCACATCGCCGCCTTTAACAATCCCGCCCTCTGGGATAAGGCCAAGCTTTTCTGCGATATATTGATAACCCTCGACAAGATCACCCAGATCAAAACGGAAGCGGTCTTTATCAAGCTTTTCACCTGTCTTAGAATCCCACAAACGGCAGTTATCAGGAGAAAGCTCATCCGCTAGCACGATGTAAACCTCGCCATACTCGCCATAAATGCGGCCAAACTCCAATTTAAAGTCGACCAATGTCAAGCCGATGCCTGAGAATAAACCGCTTAAATAGTCATTAACGCGCCATGCCATTGCCACGATCTCTTCCATCTCATATGGATCAGCCCAGCCAAATGTCATGATATGCTCTTCAGAGATCATAGGATCACCGAGCTCATCTTTTTTGTAGTAATATTCAACAAGCGGGCGCTGTAGGATTTCCCCTTCTTCTAGGCCTAAACGCTTAACGAGAGAGCCTGCTGCAACATTACGCACAACGACTTCTAGGGGGATAATTTCAACAGAGCGCACAAGCTGCTCACGCATGTTAATTGATTTAATGAAATGCGTTGGAATGCCGATAGCTTCGAGCTTAGTCATCAAATGCGCAGAGATGCGGTTATTTAAAACACCCTTACCATTAATCACGGCTTTCTTTTCAGCATTAAAGGCTGTTGCGTCATCTTTGAAATATTGAATGACTGTGCCCGGCTCTGATCCTTCATAAATGATTTTGGCTTTACCTTCATAGATCATTTTTCTGCGTGCCATATGAGACTTATCCTTTTCTTATTCTAATCAGCTTGGTGTCTATTAGTGATACCATAGTTATTCAGCTTAATATTATTTTGTATTTTTTTCTTCGATATTAAGCAAAGTGTTAACACATTTTCGTATAATGAAAGACGCATTTTTATCTGATTTAGAAAGAGATAACAATGGATTTTATGTGTTTGTGATGTTACTAATTAACTTCAGATTGGCAAGCGCCACATTCACCAAACAACTTATTATTACAAAGAGGTAGTGAAAATGTCATCATCGATTAGTGACCGTGAAGCAGCGATGGAAAATAAATATGCTCATGATGAGCAGCTTGATTTTAACACAGAGGCACGCTGCAGTAAGTTATTTGGACTATGGGTTGCCGAGCAACTTGGCCTTGATGGCTCAGATGCAGCGACATATGCGGCGAGTGTTGTTGAAGCAAACTTAGAAGAAGCAGGCTTTGACGATATTTTGCGCAAAGTGCGTGCTGACCTTGATGAGAAGTCTATCGAGATTTCCGATCACGCCCTTAATGTTGAGCTTGATAAAGCACTCACAGAAGCACGCCGTCAGCTTACTGAAGAAGCTAACTAGAGCATTAGCTGCAGACTAAAGAAATGAAAAAGCCCCGCGCATATTGCCGGAGCTTTTTTTATTATTCACACATGTAAACTTTGTTAAGGGCGATTACTTATTCAACTCACCGTACAGAAATAAATACTCAGTAAAGACCTCCCCAGGCCTCACCCTTGTTAATATTATTAGCTGATTATATAAAACAAAACAACAAAAAAATCAATTATTCTAAGACCTTACACAAATGTACTTATAAAGTCACAACTCTACTCAAATTATAGATTTTTCTATAACTCGGCCGATATTAAAAATTCCTCCCACCTCTTATGCCCCTTGCTTTTTAAATGCAGGCACGCTATCTCAACGTTATAAGTAATTATCAAGAACATGTTGAAGGATTAAAACTCATGGCGATGGATGCAAAAGCAATTGAGCAGCTCATTTTAGACGTTATTCCTGATGCGCAGGTGCGCATAGAAGATTTACGCGGTGATGGTGACCATTACGCCGCTTATGTAAGCTCTCCATCTTTTGCTGGTAAGAATCGCGTCCAACAACATCAAATGGTTTATGCCGCTTTACAAGGCAAAATGGGCGGCGAGCTCCATGCACTCGCACTTCAAACATCTGTACCAGATGATCAATAATATTTACGCGTGCAGAGATAAATTCACACAGAAAGAAAGGTTATAAGTTATGCAGAATGTCGTATTTGAGCGCATACAAAAAGAGATCGATAATCATGATGTCGTTTTATTCATGAAGGGTGAAGCAGCATTCCCACAATGCGGATTCTCTTCTCTTGTTGTACAGGTTCTCTCTCAACTAGGCGTTAGTTTTAAAGATATCAATGTTTTGGAAGATAATGATATTCGCCAAGGCATTAAAGACTTCACTAACTGGCCTACAATCCCTCAGCTTTACGTTAAGGGTGAGTTTGTTGGTGGCTGTGATATTATCCGTGAGATGTATGAAAGCGGTGAGCTGCAACAGCTTCTTAGCGATAAAGGCATTAAAGCCGCCTAAACACTCGGCGCGCTATAAGTGATCTATTATTCAAAAGGCTTTTCTATATTTTAGAGAAGCCTTTTTCTTTTGCACTCACTAAATATTTTAACGGGTAAGCTTTGTATCGTAATGAATAGAGCATGACATGATAAGGCCAAATCCAACCAATGCGGCGAGCATTGATGTCCCCCCATATGATATAAGTGGTAGCGGCGCCCCCACAACGGGAATAAGCCCCATAACCATCGCGATATTAATAAACACATAGAGCGAGAAGTTAATCGTTAAACCGAGCGATAAAAAGCGTCCAAAATTATTGCGGCAATGCGTTGAAATCCAGACCCCATACGCAAAAACCAAACCAAAGAGGAAGAGCAATAAAAGCCCGCCTAACAGCCCCTGCTCTTCCGCCCATAATGTGAAGATAAAGTCTGTTTGTTTTTCAGGAAGAAAGTTCAGGCGGCTTTGTGTACCTTCTAAGAAGCCACGCCCACTAACGCCACCTGACCCTAGCGCGATTTTCGATTGAGTAATGTGATATCCTGCGCCGAGCGGATCACTCTCAGGATCAAGGAATGTTAAAACACGCTGCTTTTGATAGCTGTGCAATACAAAATACCATGCGATAGGAATAATCGCAGCCACCGCCACAGCGCCTGCAACAAATAGCCATATAGATGCACCAGCGATAAAGAGCATCCCAGCTCCAGCCATAATGATCATCAAAGATGTTCCCAAGTCAGGCTGTAACATAACGAGTGAGACTGGCGCGAGAATAATAATCGCAGGAATAATGAGGAAATATATGCGGCGCATATCATCAATCGTAGCAGAATGGAAGTAGCGCGCTAATGCCATTACAACAGCAATCTTCATGACCTCTGAGGGCTGAAGCTGAATGAAGCCAAGATTGATCCAACGCTGCGCCCCCATACCGACATGGCCCATAACCTCAACGATAATCAAAAGGAGCAAGCCGCCAAAATAAGCTGGCCAAACCAGCCTATACCACCATTTCACATCGATCAAAGCGATAATAAACATACCGATTACACCGACAATAAAACGCATAATTTGGCGTGATGCCCAAGGATCGAAACTTCCTCCCGCTGCGGAATATAAGGCCGCAAAACCAATCCCTGCAATTGCGAAAATAAGAAAGACAAGCCCCCAGCTAATATGGCGAAACTTGTACATGATACCATGATCAGAGCTTAAGCCGATATGATGTGCCATTACTCTTTTGCCTCCTCAACATGGATTTTCTCTTCGACACCCTTTGTTCTTGGGTCACGCTTTTGAACTTCATACATTAGCTCTTTAGCAATAGGCGCCGCAGTTGCTGATCCACCGCCGCCATGCTCAACAACCACAGAACAGACATAGCGGGGATTACCAACAGGGGCATAACCAACAAACAAAGCGTGGTGACGTTTTTGCCAGGCAAGATCTTCGTTTTTAACACCTGCTAGACGCTGCGCCATCGTAATTCTTTGCACCTGCCCCGTTCCTGTTTTTCCCGCAAAAGCCATCGCAGGGTCTTTAATACGGGAGCGGAAAGCTGTCCCGTCTTCGTTATTAACAACAAGATTCATTGCCTGCCTAACAGCCTTAAGGTGCGCGCTAGAGACATCAATCTTTTCCCAATCTTGCGCTTTGTTATAATTTTGGGCCAAATCATATGTAATCCAAGGCTTCACAGCATAGCCACCATTGGCCATACGTGCTGTCATTACCGCAAGCTGCAACGGCGTCGCCAGAAGAGAGCCTTGACCAATGGCCGTAACGATTGTTTCGCCAAGCTGCCATTTCTGACCATTATAGCCCAGCTTCCATTTCTTATCCGGTACCAAGCCCGGGCGCTCTTCACTGAGATCAAAATCGAGTTTTTCGCCCAAGCCAAATAATCTGGCTTCTTGCGCAATTTTTTCAATTCCAAGCTCTTGCGCTAGTTCATAGAAATACACATCGCATGATCCAGCGAGTGCGCCATCAAAATTTACGCGTCCATGTCCTTGTTTTTTCCAGCAGTGAAACGTGTCACGCCCCAAAGTAAATTTACCATTACAATATGAGGTTCTACTCGGCTTTACGAGCCCTGCCCTCATACCTGCTAGCCCTACTATCATTTTAAAGGTTGATGCAGGAGGATATTGACCAGCCACCGCTTTATTGATGAGCGGATGCGCAGGATCAGCGCGTAACTCTTCCCAGATATCAAACGGCATACCAGAGATAAATAAATTAGGATCAAATGCCGGAGAGGAGGCAAGCACATAAACAGCGCCGGTTTGCGCGTCCATCACAACAGCAGAAGCGCTTCTTTCTTGTGAAAGGCGATGCTGAGTATAGCGCTGAAGCTCACCATCAAGACTTAAAACAATCCGTTTCCCTGGTGTACTCTCATTCACCTCAAGCTGGCGCACCTCACGCCCGACCACATTCACTTCAACTTGCGCAGTTCCTTTTTCACCGCGCATCTCTTCATCATATTTTTTTTCAATGCCTGTTTTACCGATCTTGAAGCCCGGCAATGTCAAAACCGGATCTGCGTCAATCTCGCTTTTATTGACCGCGCCTACATAGCCGACAATATGAGCTGTCGCTTCGGCAAAAGGATAACTACGTCTTTCGCCAGAGTCTGTGAAAACACCAGGAAGATCAGGCATATTGACTTCAATCGTCGCCACATCTTTCCAGTTCAAATCATCTTTAACTTCTATAGGTACAAATTTAGAACTGCGTTTTGCCTCTTTGAGCACGTCTGCAATATCACGCTCAGTGATATCGACGTAATTTTGCAATGCTCTTAAGGCTTGCTCAATATTCTCAACCTGCTCAGGCACAAGAAGAACACGAAAATTTTGGTTATTTACCGCTAATGGCACGCCATAACGATCAACGATCATCCCTCGCGATGGGGCAAGCATCTTCATATTTATACGGTTTTTATCAGAGAGCGTTCGATAGCGATGGCCTTGCGCAATCTGCAGCCACGCTAAGCGTGTACCAAGCACACCAAGCAGGCCCATCTGAAGTCCGCCCATAACAATGGCGCGGCGCGTATATAGTTTTTCATTATCTCTACCGCCAAGCATGAGCGTTATAATATTTTATGTGTGAGACTTAGAAAAGCAGAAACAAGGGGAAAGAGCAAAGAACCCATAAGTATTGGTTGAATTAGATCTGTTAAGGGTAAGAAATGCCAATTCACCAAGCTCATAATGGCCCATGCCGATATATATGTTAGGGCACTGACGATTACAAAGCCCACCCAGAAGATAACAAAACCTTGCGCCATAAGCACCCTGCGCTGACCAGCTAAAAGCAACCTAACAACAGTAAAGAGCAATGCAAATAATCCTAACGGGTAGCCCCCTAAAATATCGAGCAAAAGCCCTAAAGTGAACGCCATGATGGCTGGAAATATTAAAGGGCGTGAAATTGTCCAATAATACAGAGCCATTAATGTATAAGGCGCGACGAATAAAAAGGCTAAAGGATCAGGCGCTGCGGCAATATCTAGCAAAAACATAGCGCCAATCAACGCATAGACTAAAAGCAAACGCGCTGCGATTTCTAATCGTTCTGTTACTGTCAGAAATGCTCTCATATTATTTCTATAGCAGCTTAAGCCGCTTTATTAAAAGCTTTAAATCTAATCGAAAGGATATCGAGCCTTACTCGATATTAAGAGCACCTTCGCGCAAGTTAGGATCACTTGGCGTTTTCACAATGCGCACATAAACGAGACGATTGAAATCTGCGTAAGGTTTAACGATAGGCTGGTTATATTGATCTTTCTCAACCACACCAATTGGTAAACCATAAGGATAAACACCGCCCAAACCAGAGGTTATAATACGGGCACCATCATTTAAGTTACTATCAGGTGACAAGTGTAAAAGACGGCCATTATTCTTATTCTCGCCAGAGAATATTGCGTGTAGACGGCTATTTTCAACAAGTGCCGGTATACGAGAGTTAATATCTGTAATCAGCAAGATACGCGCTGTATTTTCACCAGCTTCGATAACGCGGCCAACCACACCTTGCGCAGCTAAGACTGCTTGCCCTTTTTCGACGCCATCGGCGCGCCCCGCATCAACGAGCAAACTTTTAGCAAAAGTGCGCCCACCATCAGAAAGTACGCGCGCACTGATATATGTGTGCTGAGGCTCAAGTTTCACATGAAGAAGTTCGCGAAGAGATTTATTCTCTGCTTCAAGCAAGAGCGCTGTGTGATACCAATCGCGCAGACGCGCATTTTCATCTTTAAGCCTTGCGTTTTCTGATTGCATCTCTGCAAGGCCAGACACATCACGCACAAAAAATGCTGCTGTTTGTACAGGCACTGTTACAAGCTTTAAAATAGGTGTGAACGTATCGCTAATAGCTAAACGAAGACCATCTACATATTGGGGTCTAATCGAAGATACAATTAGAAGCACACTGGCCAGCATGATTAATACCATGGTGGAACCGCTACCCATAAAAGGTAATGGCATCATTCTCGCTAATGCCTTTGAGCGTACCATTCTTGACCTTCTGAGTTTAGCGCGGCTCTTCAATTCCCTGTATTCCCCTGTTTATATTTCATTTTGCTAACTTTTATCCTAAGAGCTAACGCGACGAAAGCAACCTTGTTGTCATTATTATACGAACAAAATTGTTTAAAAACAATTTACAAGGAATAAGTTTTTAATATGTGCCTATAAGAACATTACGCAGAACTTTTGATTGCTCAAGCGCATGCCCTGTTCCGATCGCCACGCATGATAAAGGATCATCAGCAAGCGTTACTGCAAGCCCTGTTGCATGGCGTAAAACATAGTCTAGATTCTCAAGCAACGAACCACCGCCAGTCATAACAATTCCGCGGTCTACAATGTCCGCAGCCAGCTCAGGCGCTGTATGCTCTAGGGCCGTTTTTACACCCTCAATAATTTGACCAACTGGCTCAGCAAGAGCCTCAGAAACTTGACGCTCCGTCACAATAATTTCTTTTGGCACGCCATTCATAAGGTCACGCCCACGTATGGTTAGGGTGCGCCCTTCACCATCGGCTGGAGGACAAGCACTTCCAATTTCTTTTTTGATGCGCTCAGCCGTTGACTCACCGATAAGCAAGTTATGAACGCGGCGAATATAAGCGATAATAGCTTCGTCCATTTTATCACCGCCAACACGTACTGATCTCGCATAGACGATACCGCCTAATGAAATCACCGCAACTTCTGTCGTACCGCCACCAATATCAACAACCATAGAGCCTGAAGGCTCAGTCACAGGAAGACCTGCACCAATCGCCGCCGCCATTGGCTCTTCGATTAGTTCAACTCGTCTAGCCCCTGCACTTTCCGCTGATTCGATAATGGCACGTTGTTCAACAGCTGTTGAGCCAGACGGCACACAGATAATCATACGCGGCGATGCAAATGAACGACGATTATGCACTTTGCGGATAAAATATTTAATCATTGCTTCTGTGACTTCAAAGTCAGCAATCACACCATCTCTAAGCGGTCTCACCGCTGTGATACTGCCTGGTGTACGGCCAAGCATTTGCTTAGCTTCATTTCCGACAGCGCGGATATTTTTCTTACCGTAAACAACTTCGATAGCAACTACAGATGGCTCGTTAAGAACAATACCTTGATCTCGCACATAAACGAGTGTGTTAGCTGTTCCCAAATCGATAGCCATATCGGCTGACATAAATCCAAATAAACCAGAAAACATGAGTCGCTTTCATATATAAAGTGATGGCATAAACTAAGGATAAGTAATAGCAGAGCTGCACTGTGAATGCACCAACAGAATCAATATTTCTGCAGAGATTTCAACAGACTTCTTGTCTGCTTTAAATATAAAGGCTTAGAGCAATAAAAAAGGCGCCATAATCTAGGCGCCTGATTCAGACAATGTGATAAGAGATTAACCCTGACGTGCCTTCATACGTGGGTTTTTCTTGTTGATCACATAAACGCGGCCGCGACGACGGATAACGCGATTATTACGGTCTCTTTTTTTCAATGTCTTCAATGAATTTACAACTTTCATTGTTCGTGTCCCAGCCTTTTTAGCAATGTTTACAAAAATTATTCGCGGACATTAGTCTGCGCACCCCTGCCTTGTCAAGAACTTATTCTAACTTTTTTATAGATCCCGCATATAAAATAAAGCAATTTGAGTTCTTAATTGATTTTTATTAAATAGCTGGCAGAATGTAAACTCATTATTAGAGCTATATTAAACGCGACCATGTCCACACTCACTATTCAAAACGATACTAAAAAACTCTTCTCTGCCGGCGATGTCATTATGCGTCAGGGCGATGAAGGTGATTGCGCCTATATCATCCTTTCTGGGCGCGTCGAAATTATAGTTACGAATGAAAATGGTGGACAGCAGCATGTAGGCTCAAGAGGTGCTGGCGCCATGATTGGCGAAATGGCACTTATCGACAACGCCCCGCGCACAGCCACAATCAAGGCTACACAGGATTGTCAGCTCTTAGAAATCTCCAAAGAGAATTTCGGGCAGCGTATAGATAGCGCTGATCCTGTTATCAAGATGGCTATTCAAGTTATCTTGACGCGTTACAGGGATATTTTAAAACGCGCTGAAATCATCGGTCATCCAGCAGCATCTGAACTTGATGCCGAAGCCATTGAGCTTGATCTTGCTCGTGGCTCAAGTGCGATGGAGACATTACGCCTGGCTAATGACTTTGAGCACGCACTCGAAAATGGGCATATATATGCGTATTACCAACCCATCATGGATATTCAAAGCGGGAAAATTGCCGGTTTTGAAGCTTTGATGCGCTGGATTGATCCTGATAAAGGCTTTATCAGACCTGATTTATTTATTCCCGTTCTTGAAGAAAGCGGTCTGATTGTTAAAGCATCTCAATGGATGCTCAAAGAATCTTTAAAAGCCCTGAAACGTATTGAAAACAAGGCCGGCTTTGAAAATGACCTTTTCATGAGCGTCAATTTTTCCAGCCATGATTTTAGCGAAGCGGGTTTCACACAGACCGTTTATGATACAATCAGCACAACCGACATCAAACCGCAGCAGCTCCATATTGAAATTACCGAGCGCCTGCTTATTGGACAGCCAGATAAAGCCAATGCCACTTTAAGCGAATGTCGACAAGCTGGCATAGGAATCTCGATTGATGATTTCGGGACTGGCTATTCCTCATTAAGTTACCTGCACGCATTCCCAATTGATTGCCTCAAAATTGATCGTAGCTTTGTTATGATGATTGAAAAAGACGAGCGTGCGAGACAACTCGTTCACTCTATTGTTGGATTAGGTCAAAACTTAGGGATTAAGATTATAGCTGAAGGGATTGAAACAGAAGAAGAATCTGAAATGCTAAAATCTATGGGCTGCGAAATGGGGCAAGGCTATTATTTCTGCAAACCTATGCCTGAAACAGAAGTAATCTTATTCGCAAAAGAGCACCACTAGGCTCCAGCTTTTATTCATTATTTAGATGTTGCAACATACACACCATCCCAGTGTTCTGGCGGGTTTTTAAGCAGCTCTTCAATGCGGCTTTCATACATATCATAAGCAAAATCCAAATCGAACAATTCCTGTTTGCGGCATTCTTTTATTGCCTCAAGAGCCTCTTCAAACGCGCCTGTTCTGTATGATGTAATCATAATTTCATGCTGCGCTTTTAATATCTTGAAAGCATCCGTTGAAGCCACCTCTTCGCCCGCCAAAAGTGCGAAAATCCTCTCTGCCTTCTCTTTACCCTTAACCTTGATGAGATCCATCTCTAAAGAGGCTAGTTGGGGCACATTGTTATAGGTCGTCTCGCCGATCAATATACTTACGCCATAATTCTTTGTTTGCCCTTCTAAACGAGAGGCAAGGTTTACAGCATCCCCTAATGTTGAATAAGCAAAGCGCTGGCGTGATCCCATATTCCCTACCGCGCAAGGCCCTGTATTAATACCAATACCAGCTTGCAGCAGAACTGGCTTCTTACCTGTCCCTGATGCCTTTTCTTTTATAACTTCATTAATAGGATCAAGCGCAGCTTGCATGCTCAGAGCCGTTTTACATGCATGATATTCATGCTCAGCATCATCTAACGGCGCATTCCAAAATGCCATCATCGCATCACCCATATATTTATCAATTGTTCCTCTATTCTGCATAACAAGGTCTGACATGGGGGTTAGAAAATCATTCATCAATTGGATAAGCTCTTGTGGTGATAGCCCTTCTGAAATGGTTGTAAAGCTGCGGATATCAGTAAACATCACACTGAGATCTCTGATCTCACCACCAAGCTGTAATTTATCAGGGTTTGAGGTTAGCTCTTTCATAAAGTCGGGAGAGATATAGAGCCCAAATGCGCTACGCACTTGGCGCTTTTCACTTTCCACGCGTAAATATGTCATGAAGACGGAAACGATCAATATTAAGCCAACAGACAAAGATGGATAGAACGGATCAAAGAGCAAGCCATATTCTTGATAGGCATAAGCGGTTCCAGAAAAAGCACCAAAGACTAAGCCGCCACATAAAATACTTAAAACCAGCACATTGATGAATGGTGCCAACAGGATCATCAAGCCACCGAAAAGAAAGATAAAGAAGGCTTCAGCGCCTTTTGTAATATCGGGCCTTAGAAGATATTTATTTTGGATGATCTGCTCAATCACATTGGCGTGAATTTCAACGCCAGGCTGAAAGGCTTCTAATGCCGTTGAACGCAAGTCCTTTAATCCTTCCGCACTTGCGCCGATCAAAACGATACGATCTTTAACTAAGGCACTTATATCATCGTGAAAGGCTTCATCTATAACCTTATAAGCCGAGAGATAGTCATCACCCCTCTCATCAAAACGACGGTAATAGACATTAACTATACCATCCGCTTCAATCGGAATAGCGTAATCATCAAAGTGAATTCTTAACGCCGTATCAATCAGAGAGCTTTCCTCTCCCCTGTCACTCGGTGTCACCAAAATAGAGCGCCACGGCTTGCCCCCAGCCACACGGATAGCTTCCAAAGATAATGAAGGGTACAGCTGCTTGCCATCAGTAAAAATCAAGCTGGTTGTTCTTAAAACACCATCAGGATCAGGTGTAGCCATGAAACTACCATTCCCCGCTGCGGCTTTTTCAATCTGAGGCAAGAAATTAGCGGTGCTTTCAAATCTAAGAACATTTTCTAGTAGAGCTGTTTTTTCTGCGCGCTTCGCCAGAAGTGCTTGCTTGATACGCGGGCGAGATTTTTGCATCTCCGCTGAATAAGAGCCCCACGTAAAAGCAGATACAAAGCGCTCACTCTCCTTAACACTTTCAGCAAATAGAGCATCATGATCAGGTAAATTTTCAAGATTACCAATCACCTGCCCTAAATCTAGGCTTCCATCATTCACCTGAAGGCTTTGCGCGATTAATTTGGGTGATGTGCGATCTGGCTCTGCCAACACCCCATCAAAGACAATCGCCTTTGCACCAAGCGCGCTTAAGTTATCAACCATCTTAGCCAAAATAGTGCGTGGCCATGGCCATTGCCCCAACTCAAGGAGCGAGTCATCATCAATATTTACAATGATAAGCTCGTCGCTTTTTTCTCTAGGATACATGCGGTTAAGTTCGTCAAAAACGAAATATTGCATCTCTTGGCGCCAGCGCGCATTGGAGTCACTGTGGAACACCGCAAAGATTAGTAGAATAAATAAAAGCGCGACATGCATCCAGCGCTGCGTCATTAATTTACCAATCATATGGCTCCCCTTTTTGGTCTTACCTTTCGGTAAATGCGCGATCGCGCGCTCTTAATACTGGCTTGAGTAGATAATCTAGAATTGAGCGTTTGCCTGTAATCACTTCAATTTGCGCAACCATACCAGGCGTGATAGGCAATGGGCTTTCCTCGGTGCCTAGATAGTTTTTCTGCGTGCGCAGCTCCACTTCAAAGGTTACATTGCCTTCTTGATCGGTTGCGCTAGTCGCCCCTATTCGTGTTAGCTCAGCCTGTAACGCGCCATAAATTTGCGCATCATAAGCCGTTACTTTGACTTTGGCGCTTTGCCCAGGTCTTATAAAAGCAATATCACTCGGTTGAATTTTTGCGATAATTTTTAACTCTTCATCTAACGGCACAATCTCAACCAAGCGCATAGCCGGCTCAACAACGCCGCCCACAGTACTCACCGCGATATTATTCACAATGCCATCAATCGGCGCTTTTACTTCACGGCGATCAACGCGATCCCCTATCGTTTTCAAGTTCTCTTTAAGGGATGATATTTCAGTTTGCACATTATTCAACTCACCAAGAGCTTGCGAATGGAAGCGATCAAGCTGGCTTGCTTTTTCTTTTTCGGCAACACTCAGCTCAGCTTGCAGCGCTTTTTTACGCTGGCTATTGGCGTTGATTTGTCCAGTAAGATCATTGATTTCACGATTAAGCCTGATCTCTTCAAGTTTAGGCATAGCACGCTTTTTAACCATCTCCGATGTGATCGCCAGCTCTTCACGCATCAATTTTCGGCTTTCATAAAAACGATTAATTTGAGCGTTAACCTCCGCCAGCTCAGCGCTCGCCTTAGTGATACGGTCTTCTAAAATCGCATATGAATTCTGTAACTCTTTTTGTCTAGAGTTATAAAGCGCAAGCTCACTTTGAGCGATTTGCGGGGCGTTCTCTTTCACCTCTTTAGGGACAATAAAATCTTGGTCATGTGCTTCTGCGAGCAGTCTTGCTTTTTGTGCCTCAAGGCCTAAAAATTTTGCGCGTGTGCCGCGCTCTTCTGAACTAAACTGCACATCAGAAAGGCGCATAAGAATTTCACCTTTTTGCACTCTTTGCCCTTGGCTGACCATAAGCTCTTCAACAATACCGCCTTCCAAGCTCTGAACGAATTGCACATTTGATGATGGAACGACTTGACCCTGCCCGCGTGTTAATTGCTCTACCTGTGTGACGCCAGCCCAAATAAGCGCTAGCAAAACAAGAATGATGATAGAGAATAACATCAAAGTTGCAGATGTTGCCGGACGCATATGCGTTGCCGCTTCTAATTCCGACATAAAGTCTGTTTCTTTTAATTTTGGCTCAAACAGGCTCATACTGTGCCTCCTTGTGGGTTACCGCCAAACTTACCGCCTTGCAGCGCTTTGATCACATCATCACGTGGCCCGTCCATTACAACACGGCCTTGCTCAATGATGATTAAGCGCTCGACCAGCTCAAGCATTGAATGTTTGTGCGTGATAAGAACAAAGCTCTTATCTTTAATTTCATTTTGTATATAACGCCTAAAGGCTTGCTCAGCCTGAACATCCATCGCGTTTGTCGGCTCGTCAGCGATTAACAGCTTTGGTTTAATGAGCATTGCACGCGCGAGCGCTATTGCTTGACGCTGGCCACCTGATAAACCATCCCCGTTTTCACCGACTGGCGCGTCATAGCCCATAGGATGGTGAGAGATAAAATCATGAACTCCAGCGGCTTTGGCTGCTTTTAAGATTTCATCTTCACTCGTATTCGGCTGTGAGGCGCATATATTATCTCTTACTGAGCCTGTGAAAAGCTTCACATCTTGAGAGATATAAGCTTGTGCGCGGCGCAAATCCGCAGGATCAATTTGACGGTAATCTGTATCATCAGCATAGATACTGCCACTTGTAGGAACATATAACCCCATCATAAGCTTAGCGATCGTGCTTTTTCCTGAGCCGATGCGCCCGATAATACCGACCTTTTCACCCGGTTTAATTTCAAAGCTCACACCGCTTAAGACATCCCTTTGTACATTCGGGTAAGCAAAGCTTACATCTTTAAAGCTCACCTTGCCTTTGAGGTCTGGGCGGTGCAAGAAATTAACATGCTCTGGGCGCTCTACTGGTGCAGCCATGATGCGGTCCAATGTTTTTAGCGCCCCTGTCGCATGATGGTAACGCGCCATCAAGTTTGCGATTTGCCCGATTGGCGCGAGCGCACGCCCTGAGAGCATAACGCAGGCGATTAACCCACCAATAGTCAGCGTGCCTTCCGCAACGAGATACATACCGATCAAGACAATAAAAACGCTGGCGCTTTGCTGAACGAAGCTCGCAATATTCACACCGAAGCCAGATAATGCGCGCGATGCTTGTCCATAGGCTGCATTTTCCCCGACCATTGCGCCATAACGCGCTCTAAATGCGCCATCTGCGCCTATAGATTTGATTGTTTCAAGGCCATGTATTGTCTCAACCAAAAGACCATGTTTAACCTCAGACGATCTTGTCGCTTTTCGCACGAGCTTTTTCAATGGGATTTGCAAAAAGAAACCAACGGTTAAAACAAAGATTATCAATAATGCCAAAGCCAAGACTACTGGCCCACCTAGCTTATAGATAATGAATAAGAAGAATAGCGTGAAAGGAAGATCAACGAGCGCAGTGATTGTCGCAGAGGTGAAAAAATCTCTAACCGCGTCAAAATCTTTAAGCATATTCGCAAATGCACCGCTTGATTTCGGCCTTTCGGAAAGACGCATATTTAAGACCTGATCATAGATTTTACGCGTTGCAATCACATCCATGCGTCGGCCTGCTAAATCAATAAGGTACGCGCGCAATGTTCTTAAAATAAGGTCGAATAAAAAGATTGTTAAAGCGCCAAGCGCCAGCGCCCAACCTGTTTCTATGGCATTATTCGGGATTACGCGATCATAAACATTCATGATAAAGAGCGGGCTGGTCAGTCCAAATAAATTGATAAAAACTGCGCCCATAAGCACCATTGCATAGATACCGCGATTTTGCGTTGCTAAATCCCAGAACCAATGCTGATCAGTGTCGCCTTCTATTTTTTCCGCCAGCTCCGGCGCTTTAAATTCAGCGGTTGGCTGGCACAAAATGACAAAGCCAGCATAAGTTTGCTCTAGCTCGTCTATTGGCATAGAGCGTTTTTCACCTTTAACAGCATCAAAAATCTCAACGCCCTTATCGGTTTTACTCAAGAGTACGCAGGCTCTTTTTGATTGAATGATGACAACAGCAGGCAAGATCGCCGTATTAATTGCGCTTATAGATTTGAATTTTGTGATCTTTGTTTTGATCTTTTGGCGTGCGGCCGCTTCACAGAATAGCTCCGCTTGCATACACACACCGTCATAAGCCAAACCGCTTGTTAAAGCGCGGGCAGATTTCGCACGTCCATAATGTTCAGTTAAAAAGACTAGGCATTCAAGGAGCGTATCTTTGCGTATTGGTGCGGGCTCTTTTTTATTCGCCTCGTCCTTTTCACCATCTTGTTTAGCCATGTTCTTGTAGCTCTTTATTGTTGCTCAATGGAGGCTTGCTGCTCCATTTCTTCTGGGCTTAGAGGTACGACCTCTAAATCTAGACCAAGTGTTTTTTGCAGCTGCCCCATTGTTCCAAGAATTGAATATTCAGAGAGAAGCTGGCGGTGTTTCGCATTCATATGCTCTAACCTTGCCGAGAAAAGCTGATTTTCAGCTTGCATAAGCTGTAGCAAAGTTACAACCGCGCCTTCAAACTGATCCTCATAGATTGAAAATAACTTTTCATTCAGCTCTACGCGCTTTGCTTTATTTTTCAACTGACGCGCTGCCGTTTCTTTTTCCGCATAAGCCAATCGCACAGACGCAGCCACGCGTTTTTCCGCTTCTCTGATTTGCGTCAGCGATTGTTGGTGCGCTAGATGCTTTTTTTGCACACGCGCTTTTTGAGCTCCGCCCGTTTCAAAGCTCCAGTTCATCTTCACTACAGCGCGCGCATCAACAGCCTCTCCGCCAATCAGATCGTCTTTTTCTGACTTCATATAAGAGAGTTCAGCCTTCACATCAGGGAAATAACCACTGCGCTCCGCATCTATATCAGAACGCGCAGCTTGTGAGTTTTTCTGCGCACCTCTAATGATAGCATTCGCATTCTCTGCCACTCTGATGGCGACATCACCTGTCTCAGGGATTAAAGCAGATACAGATTCAGGGAGCTTCACATCTTTATCAGGTGTGTTACCTGTCAACTCCATAAACTCAGCTTCAGCAGCCATGAGCTGACCTTTAAAATCAATTTCAAAATTCGTCGTTAATATCGATAAATCGAGAGCCTGTTGCAAATCCGTTTCCGCTGCCGCGCCCTCATCAACCAACACTGTAATGCGGTCGATATATTCATTCATTTTATTCTGATGCGCCAAAGCCATCGCATAACCGGTTTTAGCACGAATATAATTCACATATGTGCGCGTTGCCTTCAGCGCCATATTTTCTCTTTTATCAACGATCTGCAGCGCTGCAACTTTTTGTCTGGCTTCTGAGGCGTCGACACGGCTGCTTCTTTCATTTCCATCATAAAGCGTTTGCGATAGTGAGGCTGTCCCATCCCATAAATTGGAATAGCCCGCCCCGCGCGTTACGCTCAAACCACGGCTTGTACTGTTATCCGCATACATTCTTCCAGCCGTTGCATTCACACTGAGCGTTGGGTAATAGGCCGAATGTTGTTCACTAATATCTTTTTCTGCAACGCGCTCAGCTTGTTCTAGCACTTCAATTTGCGGATGGTACTCCACGACTGTGGCGACCATCTCAGGCAAAGATTGCGCTTGCGTATGAGAAGGCGTGAAAACAGGCAATAGAATCGATGAAAATAAAAGTAAATGCGCGCGCATATATTTTTCCAAATTTAGAGATATTTCCGAAGAACACGGAAGATGAGAAACGTTTCTGTAGAGGATTCTAATCAAAAAACGATGATTATTCAAGCCTATGTAAATTTTATTGCAACGCACAGTAAAAATTCGTTTCATTAAAAGCTAATTCGACATAGCAGCCCTTCACAAAAGCTTCACAATGAGTCATCTTGGTATGTGTAATTACATTTCTATAACCATTAGAAAAAGTGGATCGTGACGTGGGCTTAAAGATCATCATTCCTAAAGAAACTCAACCAGGTGAACATCGTGTTGCCGCCTCTGTAGAGACAGTCAAGAAACTCTGCGCACTTGGTTGCATTGTCATGCTGGAAAAAGATGCAGGCCTAAAAGCCGCTATACCAGATAGCGCCTATATAGAAGCTGGTGGCATTATCGCTAAGGGTCATAAAGATCTTTATACAAGCGCCGATATTGTATTAAAGGTTCAAGCGCCCAATAAAGATGAGATGGCTCTTATCCCAAAAGGTGCATTATTAATTGCGCTTTTATCCCCTCATTCAAATAGTGATCTACCAGCCAAATTTGCAAAAGCTGGGATCAATGCTTTTGCTATGGAGCTTGTGCCGCGCATCTCACGCGCCCAAAGCATGGATGCACTCTCCTCGCAATCAAACCTATCTGGATATAAGGCTGTTTTAGACGCCACAGAATATTATCCGCACGCATTCCCAATGATGATGACAGCGGCCGGCACTATACCACCAGCCAAAGTCTTTGTTATGGGTGCTGGCGTTGCGGGCTTACAAGCGATTGCGACAGCACGCCGCTTAGGCGCGGTTGTCACCGCGACAGATGTGCGCCCAGCGGCTAAAGAACAAGTTGCCTCACTAGGCGCTAATTTCATTGCTGTTGAAGATGAAGAGTTTAAACAGGCAGAAACGGCTGGCGGATATGCAAAGGAAATGTCCGAGAGTTACAAGAAAAAACAAGCTGAACTTGTTGAGGCGCATATCGCAAAACAAGATATCGTCATCACCACGGCACTTATTCCGGGACGCCCTGCCCCGAAGCTGATTAGCGAAGATATGGTCAAATCCATGAAAACAGGCAGTGTGATTGTCGATCTAGCCGTTGAGACAGGTGGAAATTGTGAGATTTCGATATGCGGTGAAGTTATTGAGAAGCATGGCGTGACTATTGTTGGACATCAAAACACCCCGTCACGTTTAGCGGCAGATTCTTCCGCACTATACGCCAAAAACCTCCTCAATCTTTTAAAGCTTATCATTGATGAAGAGGACATTAAGCTCGCTATCAATTGGGATGACGAAATCATTAAAGGCGTAGCAATAAGTAAAGATGGCGCTGTCATACATCCACTATTTCAAAATGTAAAAGCGAGCGCTCAAAAGAAAACGAGCAGCACGAAAGCCACTACTAAAAAAACAACAACAAAGAAGAGCAGCACCACAAAAACTAAAAAGGCTACTGCGACAAAAAGCAAAAGCACCAGTAAAAAAACTAAGAAGGATTCATAATTATGAGCCAAACAGAACGCAGCTTATCAGAAAGCATAGACTCCCTGGTTGCAGAGCTCGATCAGGTCAAAAGCGATATGGCGAACCTAGCAGCCAAAGCGGCTAACGATCCCAGCTTTGATATTGGTCATAGTGAGCCCTTCATCATTACGGGTCTTACCGTTTTTGTTTTGGCGTGTATTGTCGGATATTACGTTGTGTGGCGCGTTACCCCTGCGCTTCACTCCCCCCTCATGGGCATTACGAACGCTATTTCTTCTGTGATCATCGTTGGGGCACTCACCGCTCTTGCGCCCGTTGATGGCAGCTTCTCCTTCATGGCGTTTTTAGGCGTTATCTTTGCCTCGATCAATATTTTCGGCGGCTTCATTATTACCAGACGTATGCTGCATATGTTTAAAAAGAAAGGCTCTTAAACCACAATGGAAACTCTAGCATCCCTTACATATTTGGTGTCTGCAGTTCTATTTATTCTAGCGCTGCGCGGCCTTTCTCACCCTGAAAGCGCACGACAAGGTTTGAATTTTGGAATTGCCGGTATGGCTATCGCGATTATCACGACTATGATCTTACCAGCCGTTGGTGGTTGGCTTTGGATCGTTTTAGGTATCGGTATTGGCGGCGCTATCGGCACAACCATTGCCCAAAAAATTGAGATGACATCTCTGCCTCAATTAATGGCCGCGTTTCACTCTCTCGTTGGCCTTGCTGCGGTGTGCGTTGCAACCGCCGCTTTTGGTTCGCCGGAAGCATTTAATATTGGCACGCATGACGATATCCACCTCGCCTCTCTTATTGAAATGGCTTTAGGCCTTGCGATTGGTGCCATCACCTTTACAGGGTCTATTGTCGCTTGGGGTAAGTTAGAGGGACGCATTTCTGGCAAGCCTGTTATTTTCGGCGGTCAGCATGCTCTTAATGGGACATTAGCCATTGCCTTGGTACTTCTTATTATCTTACTTTGCGCAACGGAAAGCAGCTTTGTCTTTTTCCTTATCGCAGTTTTAGCTATGGCTTTAGGTGTTTTAATCATCATTCCAATTGGCGGCGCAGATATGCCTGTGATTGTTTCAATGCTGAATTCTTATTCAGGTTGGGCTGCCGCAGGGATTGGCTTTACGCTTCACAACAACCTGCTGATCATTACTGGCGCGCTTGTCGGTGCTTCTGGTGCTATTTTGTCTTACATCATGTGTAAAGGCATGAATCGCTCATTTCTATCTGTCATACTCGGCGGATTTGGCGGTGAGCAATCCTCTGGCGCTGCAGAAGATATGGGCGATCGTCAAGCCAAGATCGGCTCTGCGGATGATGCAGCCTTTATCATGAAGAATGCTTCTAAAGTCATTATCGTTCCTGGATATGGTATGGCGGTTGCGCAAGCACAGCATGCTTTGCGTGAAATGTCTGATATTCTGAAGGCTGAAGGTGTGGATGTTAAATATGCTATTCACCCCGTTGCAGGCCGCATGCCTGGCCATATGAACGTACTTTTAGCCGAAGCGAATGTCCCCTATGATGAAGTTTTCGAGATGGAGGACATCAATAGAGAATTTGCACAAGCTGATGTCGTTTATGTGATTGGCGCGAATGATATTACAAACCCAGCAGCGAAAAATGATGCTGGATCGCCTATTTATGGCATGCCTGTTTTAGATGTCGATAAAGCGAAAACTGTCTTGTTTGTAAAACGTTCACTCGGCTCTGGCTATGCTGGGATTGATAACCCTCTCTTTTTTGAAGAAGGCACGATGATGCTTCTCGATGATGCAAAGAAAATGACGGAAGACATCATTAAAGCTATGGAATAAACCTGATTTTCCGAATTGTTTTTCCTCTTTGTTAATCTTTTTAGGGGCATTATAGAACTTAATATTAGGTCATAATTATATAACACATATATGAATTTTAAGAGCGCCATCATTCCCAATTTAGAGCCTCGCTTTCAAGAACCTGAAGGCTGGAGATGGCACAGTTTCAAAAGAAATGAGCGCGAAATACGTTTCGGCTCCGTCTTTCCAAAAGACAAAGTGCCTGATGCTGTTGTGATCGGACTTGGCGGTCTCTCAGAATTTGCAGAAAAATATTTCGAGATTGCGCATTGGTGCCTTGAGCATAATCTAGCTTTTTGGATAATGGATTGGTATGGGCAAGGACGCTCAGGACGCTATCTAGACAATCCGCATAAACGCCATGCGGTCGATTTCGACGAAGATGTTGAGGACTTACATTATTTCTATATGGAGTATGTTAAGCACGCTTGTGTACATCCTGATGTCGGACGCATCCCTGTCGCCATGCTTGCGCATTCTATGGGCGGCAATATTGGCTTAAGATTCCTTCATAAATATCCTGACATATTTGAATGCGCCGCATTTAGCGCGCCGATGTTTGGCGTTAAAGCCTTATCCGTTATTCCTAAGCCCCTTCGCCTTCTCGCGACATCTAGTCTTAATCGCTTAGCGGGCGAGTCATACGCCTATGGACATGCCGAATGGCGTGAGGATTCACGCCCCGCTCCGGGGGATGATCTTTTTTCTACAGACCCATTTCGTGGTGCCATTCATAATGCTTGGTGCTTAGCAGATCCAGAGCTGCAAGTTGGGCATGTGACTTATGGTTGGGTACATCACGCTGCGCAGTCATGCGATTACATCCAAAGAGTTAAGTTTTTAAAATCCATACAAACGCATTGCCTAATCGGAATGGCGGGCGATGAACATTTTGTCGATAATGCTGCTGTGCAACACGGCGCCAAAACATTAGAAAACGCTAAGTTAATTGAGTATCCTAAGGCTAAACACGAATTGTTAATGGAAAAAAATGAAATAAGAGATGATTTTCTTAATCATTTTTATATACTTATAAAAGAAAATATAATAGAACGCCCCGAAGCCTTGAAACCTTTTTAAATAAAAGGCACTGTAGAGACTGAATGAATTTAAGGAGATAAAAATGGATAATTCCGAAAAAGACAAAATTCGTTTAAGCGACCGCATACTTTCTGCGCTTCAACTTTCGCTTGAGCAAGAAGATCTTAAGATTGCTGAGCTCTTAACTTCAGCGATGGAACAATCCATGACACGTAACACGGGTGGCGGTGAATTTATTGAGCGCCGCGATTATCCGCCTGAGATTGAAGATGCGATGGACATGCTTCATAAGCTTCGCTCTAAAAACAAATAAACATTGACATAATAATTATTATTTTTGTATTAAGCTCTGATGAAAGATTCAGAGCTTAATGTTTATATACGTGATTTAGCGCGTGATGATTTAGAAGACGTTGCCACCATGAAGTCGCACACGGATTCTGCTTTGATTCATGAAAACCATGGCATATTCATTCCGCCATCTGATTTATATCCTTCAAATCTAGATACATACACAACGCTCTTTAACGCAGAGGCAGACGGAGAGAGCAAGCTTATCACGGCTTATATGCGTGGGTTTTATAAAGATCACAAGCTCAAAGCCTTCATTCGTTTTCATACGGAGGCAACCCTGCCATCTGGAAAAGTTGATGATCTTTACGTCCATCCTGACATGTGGAAGCTAGGCGTAGGAAAAGCACTCCTAAATAATGCTTTTAAAACATTCAAAGAGGCTGGCAAGCGTGTAGCTCTTATAGATACTTACGCAGATCATGCTGGAGCTAATGCATTTTATCAGAAGCTTGGAGGAAAGATTTTAAAGCCAGAAGTAATTGGCTCAGAAGTAAATACAACTTATTACAGTTTTAATTTAGAGGCCTAAAAGATGAGCACACAAAACATCAAACCCCATAGACCTCATGTCAGAGATTTAAGCGTAGCATATTTGGATAAAATCACTCTTATCGCGACAAATGCCATCATACAGCATTTCCCAAACGTCAGATTTAACAAACCTGTTTTTCATAGCCTACAGCAAAATAAACGTGAAGACCTATCCGATCTTTTTCAAAAATATTCTTCAAAACCAGTATATCCTTACCTCGACCAAAGCGTTAAAGGCTATACGCGTGGTTATTTTGATAGCAGCAATACATTAAAAGGATTCAGCTTTTACTCTAAAAACCCTGATTTGATTGGTGAGTTTTTCATGCATAGCCTATATGTTGACCCTAAATTTCAAGGTCAAGGTATAGGGACATCGTTACTACAAGATGCTTTTGATACCGCCATAGCGGATGGGGCGGTCACGCTACGCTTGGAAGCGCCATCCGAACGCATAAAAACTCATGATTTTTATCAAAAAATGGGAGGCATCCCAGATAATCGTCGACTTATAGGAAAACAAGGAAAATCAATCCAATATAGCTTTGATCTCTAAAGCTTTAGGCAATGAGCGTTTTCCACTCATCTTCACTTAGAACTGTCACACCAAGCTCATTTGCTTTTTTGAGCTTAGAGCCCGCATCTTCACCCGCGATCACATAATCTGTTTTCTTAGACACAGAGCCAGCAACTTTAGCCCCTAACCTCTCGGCTTGCGCTTTCGCCTCGGAGCGCGAAATATTAAGGCTGCCTGTAAAGACGAGGGTTTTACCTGCAACCGGACTATCAACTGCTTTTGGCGCTATATAGGGTTTCACTTCGATATGCTGCATTAGTCCATCGAGGACATCCTCATTATGGCTTTCGGAGAAAAAACCAATGAGATCATCAGCCATAGATGCCCCAATACCGTCCATATTAATGAGGTTCGTATAGGCTTCTGCTTCGTGATCACTCGCCTGCTTCATCGCCAAACGTAAAGCTTCAAAGCTTCCATAGGCGCTTGCTAGCATTTTTGCCGTAGCTTCTCCAATTTGACGAATACCCAACGCATAAATAAAGCGGTTTAACTCGATTACACGGCGCTCATTTATAGAAGCAAAGAGATTTTTCTCAGATAAATCACCCCAGCCTTCGCGCGCGCGAATGGGCGTTAAGCTCCCCTTATTACGCTCTTCTAGCGTAAAGATATCAGGCGGGCTTTTTATCAAGCCATCTTCATAAAATTCTTCGATGATTTTTGCGCCGAGCCCCTCAATATCAAAAGCAAGTCTTGAAACAAAATGCTTTAAGCGCTCAACAGCTTGTGCGGGGCAGATCAAGCCCCCCGTACAACGAATAGCAACCTCACCCTCCTCGCGTATAGCCAAAGAGCCACATCGCGGGCATTCATGCGCTATCTCAAATTTTGGCGGGTCTCCCTCGCGCTTATCAAGAAGCACCTCAACAACTTGGGGAATAACATCGCCTGCGCGTTGTATAACTACATAATCGCCGATGCGAATATCTTTGCGCTCAATCTCGTCTTGGTTATGCAGCGTTGCATTCGACACGACCACGCCGCCCACAGTGATGGGCTCTAGGCGCGCCACTGGCGTTAGCACTCCCGTTCTTCCGACTTGCACATCAATATCAAGCAGCTTTGTCACCGCTTTTTCTGCAGGGAATTTATGCGCAATCGCCCATCGCGGTGAACGCGCAACAAAGCCAAGGCGCTCCTGTAAAGCCAGATCATTTACCTTATAGACAATCCCATCAATGTCGTAATCAAGATCGGCGCGCCCCTCCAAAACCTGCTCATAGTTTTGCATGAGGCCCATAAGATCGTCACTGATCGCATAAAAAGTCTCAGGGATACCAAAGCTTTTTAATTTCTCGCGCACCTCATAATGGCTTTGCCCAAGGCTTTCGCTCACCTGCCCTAATGCATAGCCGAAAAAGGCTAATGGACGCTCTTTCGTTACCTCCACATTCAATTGGCGCACAGAGCCAGCCGCTGCATTACGCGGATTGGCAAATGTTTTACCGCCGCGCGCTTCTTGCGCCTTATTGAGTGCTTCGAAATCTTTCTTCCCCATATAGATTTCGCCGCGCACCTCTAGGATTTCTGGTGCATTGCCTTTGAGTGTGTGCGGAATGCCCTCAATTGTTTTAACATTTTGCGTGATGTCTTCGCCTTCCGCACCATCGCCGCGCGTTGCTGCTTGGATTAAAACTCCCTGCTCATAACGCAGAGAACATGACAAGCCATCGATTTTAGGCTCGGCGATAATTTCTAAAGGGCTAGCCTCTTCCATATTGAGAAAGCGCCGCGTCTTAGCCAGCCATTCATTTAGCTCCTCTTCACTAAAAACATTACCGAGCGAGAGCATCGGAATTTCATGGCGTATTTTGGCAAAGCCTTTCGCTGGCGCAGCTCCTACTGTTTGGCTTGGGCTTGCTGCATTTTCTAGAGAAGGAAACTCGCTTTCCAGCTTTTCAAGCTCTTGGCGTAACTTATCATACTCGGCGTCTGATAAAGACGGGGCATCGTCTTGATAATATTCAGCGTCTGCTTTGCGAATTTTCTTCACAAGCTCGGCATGCTTTAACTTCGCCGCATTCAGCGCATCTTCTTTGTCCATATCAAATAAGCTCATAGATACTTTTTTAGCATAGTTATTACGCGCGGGTCATCACGGTTTAACAACTCATCCGACACTTTGTTATTGACATAATCTTAAAAATCATTAGATTAGCGTATTATTATTAAAATGAGTATGCAATGAGTAACGGCAACCAAATACAGGCCGAAGCGCCTAAATCTATTACAGAGCAAATTACGGATCAGATCGATAATATTGATCCTGACTTTGATAAGCTCCCCATAGAGGATCAATATCTAATCGATGATGTTATAAAAATGTGCTGCGAGCCTGGCGTTAGAAAATTATTAGGCATGCAGCTTGTTTCCGTTAATGGAGACTCTAAGCTCCTCAATGAGAAAAAATTAATCGATAAACAATTAGACATTCCCGGGGTGTTTAATGTTAAATTTCATCCACTACAATATCGCTCACTTCACTTCAGGCATTTCATCGGTGTAGAGCCAGAAAATGCGCCTTTATTTAATCATCGTCAAGTTCAAGCGCTTGTTTTACGCAGATCTTGCAGCCCTTTCCAAATCAGCGATCTCTTTAGCAATGAAGAATATAAGAACGTTGCCGAGCGCTTTTTCTTAGATAATCGTCAGGGTATGAATATGCATGCTTATGGTGAGAAGCTAGCCTACCACATAAATGGTACTGATGATCTCATCAGAGTACTAGAATTCATGAAAAGCTTAGATAAAATCACTTATCCAAGACCTGAAATCATCGCTGCACTTTTAACAAACAATAGAGATGGTGTAATGAGCGCCTTTAAAGGTAAGCAGCAAAATTTCTTTGATGCTTTATTCTATTTTGAGAGAAACATTAATGCCTTCATTGAAGAACATGTCCCTCAATATTCTAACGATATTAATATTCAAGCCATCCAAGAGATGAGTGCAAGCGCCATAGTTCTAAAGCGCTTTTTCGACCCGGTCGTTGATGCAGGCGGTATGAGCCAGCAGAGCATGCAAGAAAAAATCGAGGCAAAAGAAAAAATGCCCGAATTTACTGATATTTTTAATGACCGTACATGCTACGAGCCGTTACAACAATTCCAAGCTAAAGATGTAAGCTTGCTCTATGATTTTATATGCTTAGATGATCCAGACAAATTTGAGCAGCTTCACGAAGTCTTTAAGAGTGCGCAATTCGCAGAAATTGATTACTCTGCTCTGAATGCGGCGATGCAGGGCTATAGCACGAAACCACAAACGCTCGAAGACGTATATTTTGATATACCTAAATTCTAGGTATTAAGCTGCTTTTTCCAGCAATTTATCAGCTGCGGCGCGGGCTTCTATTGTGATTTCAGCCCCTGAGAGCATCCGCGCAATTTCTTCACGGCGTTCTTGATCGCTCTTAAGAGGGGTGATTGATGTGCGCACGTCATCTTCGCCGCTCTTATGCACAATCCAGTGATGATTTCCGCGCGCTGCGACTTGCGGAGAATGCGTCACCACCATGACTTGATGGGTTTTTGCAAGCATTGCCAAGCGCTCACCCACAGCATCTGCAACCGCGCCGCCAATGCCTGTATCCACCTCATCAAATATTAGCGTGCCCGCGCTTCCTACCTGCGCGAGCACAACTTTTAAGGCTAACATAAAACGCGCCATCTCGCCGCCAGAGGCGATCTTAGAAAGCGGCCCCGCTTCGGCACCGGGATTAGTTGCAATTAAAAAGGCGACATCATCAATACCCTGCTCGCCCCAATTCTCGCGTGGCTTTTCGTTCAGCGCGGTTACAAAACGCGCCTTTTCTAACTTCAAAGGCACAAGCTCTTTCATCACCGCTTGATCAAGTTTTGCTGCATATTCAGCGCGCACATCGCTAATATCGAGTGCCAGCTCTTCATATTTTTGTGCAGCTTTATTAGCCTCAATTGAGAGTGCAGATAAAATATCATCTTGTGCTTCGATGGTTTCGAGGCGCTGCTCAAGCTCGGTTAATTTATCACCCAGCCCTTCGACTGTGCACTCATGTTTGCGTGCAGCAGAGCGCAGCGCATAGAGACGATCATCGACATCTTCAAAGCGATAAGGTTGATCTTCCATATCCATGAACATGCCATCAATTATGCTGCGTGCTGCATCGAGTTCAGCGCTCGCGCGATCCATCGCTTCCATGATCTCAGCGGATTTTTCGCCGATTTTATCTTCCGCTCTACCGATCACGCGATAAGCTTTTTGGATCATCGCATCGGCGCTACCTTCTGCGGTGAGATAGCCATGCGCGGCATTTAAAGCCTCTAAAACTTGATCTCTATTTTGCAGCGATAATTTTAGTTTCGAGAGCTCTTCTTCCTCACCTTGTTGCGGGGCTAATTTGTGCAGCTCCTCTACAACGTGGCGGAGATATTCTTCTTCCTCGCGCAATTTTTGTGCATTTTCTTCAGCGCTTTGCAGCGCTTTTTCGGCGCTGCGCCAAGCTTTAAAATATTGGCTAAGCGTGTGAACTTTTTCATCCAGCCCTGCATATTCATCGAGCAAGCCGATATGATGAATGGGGTTGAGCAAGCTATGTGTGTCGAACTGGCCATGAATTTCAACAAGGCTATCCCCGACTTGGCGAAGGAGATTGGCACTGATCGGCACGTCATTAATATAGGCTTTTGATTTCCCATCACTGCCCAGTGTGCGGCGCAGGATCAGCGCTTCACCTGCATCAATATCAAATTCCGCTTCTTGTAAAATCTTATAGGCTTTGTGAGTGGGCGCAATCTCGTAACTGGCTGTAACGCTCGCCTTATCCGCACCTTTTCGCACCAGACGGCTTTCCGCGCGCGCCCCTAAAGCAAGGCCAAGCGAATCGAGAAGGATGGATTTTCCGGCGCCCGTTTCTCCTGTGAGCGCACAAAGGCCACGCTGAAAATCTATTTCCAGCTTTTCAATGAGAACAACATTGTGAATCGTTAAGGCACTCAGCATATCGTCACTTTAGATGATTCTACGCCTGTTTGTATAGCGGCTATGACGGCCTATCCAATGGAAAGAGGCGCTGGCGGTGCCCCGCTTTGCCCATCATTGCCGGGCTGCATCTGCGCGATAATTTCGTTATACTCAGCCATGCCTTTTTTCAGGCCACTTTGCTCTTTAATTTTACTGAATGTTAAACCGCCAAATTTTTCGGGATGAGTTCTGACATAACGATCAATCACTACCCACGTGGTTTTAATGCCGTTTTTAAGGAAAACATCGCCTGTTGTCTTGGACGTTGGCTCCTCACCATCATGGCTCTTGATCCAATCTCTTGTTAGATCTACAAGATCCTCGGCGGTATAGCTGTGTACAGTAAAGCCACGTTTTTCTTTACAATCCGCAAGAGATTTATATTTCGGCTCATCCTCGTCATTCAGAATATGTTTTGGAATATTTAGAGTAATATTTTCCCAATTCGTTTTTATGCCATTTGGTAAAATGACTTCTCCTGAATGCATAGATGGTTCCTCACCCTTATGGGTTTTAATATATTCTTTTATCACTTGATCAAGAATATCTTCAGTCAGTTTCCCACTTAAGCCCATCGCTTCGGTAAAATCTGTAACGAGCTTATAGCACGACGTTAAGCCTCTTAATTTTTTTTGAAATGCCATGTACAGACCCCCTCTCGTACTCCCATCGGGTAAATAAATCTTATTTTTTTTCAAGGTCGAAGAGCCTGTTTCCTCAATCTCCTTTTTAAGGATTTTTATATAAAGCGCTTCACTGAGCGGGATTTTTTCAACGGCTTTGCTCTTATCCTCAACCGCTTTATGAAAGATAGCTTTAAAGGGTTTTTCTCGTTTTTCGTTATCTAACGGGCTTAATAAGCGCGCGATAAAGGAATCGATATTAGAGCCTTGCGGCTCGCGTCTCATACCGGGGAGCGCGGCGATCATTTTCTTATTTATTGTCTCGAAATATTTCGCCGGATAAATCACGTTAGAGCTAAAACAAACTTGGCCGACCTGATCACAGAGTAAAAGCTGCATTCCTTTTTGCGGATCGCCGCTTTCATCATGGATGTTAATCAGCACATAAGGATGTTTACGCATTGAGTCTGGATCAAGCTTACTCACTTTAATGTCTAGATGCTCTGTATGGATGCCGCGCTGCTGTAAATGCGTGAGCACGCTCGCGATACGCGGCCAGCTTTTTAGCTCATAGCTGCTGCCACTGCCCTCACCCGTAAAGGCAGGCGTTTGGCGCAGTGGTTCCACCAGTACTTTTTCTAAATGCTCAACAGATGCGCCCGCTTCTTCTAAGAGGCTGAATAGCTCCTCTAAATTCTCAGCGTTTTTCCATGATTGAGCAATATTTTCTAGTGCCTGATCGATATAGTCTGCGGCTTGTAGCTTCTCGTTTATATGAGCGTCTTGAGGTGCTTTCATATAAGAAAGCTCTTCTGTTGCCTCCAATAAGAGATCATCAGCCTCTTTTGAGCCATCATAAAGCGCGGCCAGCTCTGAGCACTCACCGTGGGCTTTGTTAAAAGCCTCTAAGCTTACGTCCTTATATTTTCCCTGATGTGCAGGATTAGTGCTTGTCGTTTCACTCGCCATAAATAGCCGCCATAAATTTTATTCTTATTATTGGGGCGGACTATATACAAAATATGTAAAATATTCAAGCTTTTATTATTCAGGCCTTAGGAGCGATTCGATTGAGCGCTCCACAAGACCGCGCTCATCTTCAACCAACTGCCTTTGCTGAGGATCAAGCAAAGCATAGCTGCGCTCATACCAGCTACTACCAGGGTAGTTATAGCCTAACACCGCGGCAACTTGCGTTGCCTCATTTTGCAGGCCGAGCGTGACATAAATCTCGACTAAACGGTGTAAAGCTTCGGCTGTATGGCTGGTAGTTTGGTATTTTTCAATCACGCTTTTAAAGCGATTAATCGCGGCGTTTAGATGGTTGCGCTCTAGGTAATAGCGGCCGATCTCCATTTCTTTACCGGCGAGGTGATCGACAACAAGATCACGTTTTAGTGTGGCATCACGCGTGTAGCGACTATCGGGGAAACGGCGGATCAAGCTTTCGAAAGCCGTAAGCGCATCTTGTGACATACCCTGATCACGCTCTACGCCAGATATCTGACGGTAATAGCACAGCGCCTTGAGGTAATATGCGTAATCAATATCGCTGCTGCCTGGGTGAAGTTCAATAAAGCGATCCAAAGACATTACAGCTTCGTCATAGCGCTCGCCTTCAAAGTAAGCATAAGCTGCCATGAGCTGGGCTTGCGTTGCCCATTTTGAGTATGGATGCTGGCGCTCGACCTCTTCAAAATCTCTTGTCGCGGCGATATATTCACCATCATCAAGCGCTTTTGCTGCGCGGTTATACAGCACATCTGCGGTTTCTTCGACCTGCACATCTGTGCGCTCGCCATTTGAAGAGCAGCCAGCAAGGAGTGCTAGAATACATGTAGAGAAAATTAAGCCGGATATACGCATATTATGATCGCCTATTTATTTCAAAAGTGGATATAGCTTAATACCCAACTTTGAGAAGGTCGAGTCTTTATGGCTTAAGCATCCACGATTTCATAAGCGTCTTTATCAGCGAAGAGCGCATGAAGAATTTCATTATTCATTTCATGGCCTGCTTTGAAACCATCGTAACGGCCTTGGATTGGTGCACCAGCAAGATATAGATCGCCGATAGCGTCTAAAAGCTTGTGGCGGATAAATTCGCGCTCGCAGCGCAGGCCTTCCGGGTTCATGATTTTTTCGCGATCTAGGACAATGGCGTTGTCTAAAGAAGCGCCCTGCGCCAAGCCAATGGAGCGCAAATACTCACCTTCGTGATAGAAACCAAAAGTACGGCACTCTGCGATGTCATGCATAAAGTTACCATTAAGTAGTGTTGTTTCGAATGCTTGCTTGCCGATCTGTGGATGATCAAATTCGATCTCGCCACAGAAAGAAGCTGTGTCAGCGGGGCTAAGTTTTACGCGCTTACCGTCTTTTTCTACGCTTACATCTTTTAAGATACGGATAACTTTACGAGATTGTTCTTGCTGCTCGATACCGGCATTTTTGATCATCTCTACGAATGGTAAAGCAGAGCCATCCATGATTGGCACTTCCGCACCATCAAGCTCTAGAATTGCGTTATCAATGTTACAGCCGCGTAGTGCTGACATCAGGTGCTCGATCGTTCCTACGCCAACACCGTCTGCGTTTGAAACATAAGTGCACATGCGTGTATCACTCACTAAATCCCAACGTGCTGGAATTAGATTGTCAGTTTTTAAATCATCGATATCAGTCCGCACGAACGCGATCCCGCAATTTTCAGGAGCAGGTTTAATTGTCAGTGTAATTTGTTTACCTGAATGCAGGCCAACGCCTTGAATAGATGCCTGCTGTTTTACGGTATTTTGTGTCATTCTTCGTGCCTAGCTACTTCTTAGTCTTATTCGTTTTATAAGTTTTAATGATCCGCTTTAGGTTATTGCTTCTTCTTATATAGATCTTAAGGCGGATTTATTACATTAAAATATGCTTATAATATAGGCGCAGCCTCGCTCAATAGCTAATCACAGTTTATTTCTTTTTGTTACATTGCAACATAAGA
>MDSZ01151876.1_pt1 | contig 56079 bp, 54 predicted proteins | sample 811201 | NCBI WGS metagenome assembly MDSZ01 (sample SAMN05326647, study PRJNA326480) | marine metagenome | isolation source: seawater | place: Indian Ocean: North | collected 2010
TCCACAGGGCTTCGCAGCCGCTGATCTCCAGGACGAAGCGCGACAGGATGCGACCACCCTGCTTGGTGTGGGTCACTTCCGGGTGGAACTGCACGCCGTAGTAGTGGCGGGCGTCGTCGCACATGGCGGCGATCGGGCAGCTCGGGGTGGCAGCCAGTACGTGGAAGCCTTCCGGCAGACGGGTGACCTTGTCACCGTGGCTCATCCACACATCCAGGCCGAGCACGCCGTCGGCGTCGACATGGTCCTCGATGCCGGTGAGCAGCTCGCTCTTGCCGACCACGTCGACACGGGCGTAGCCGAATTCGCGCAGGTCGGAACCTTCCACCTTGCCACCGAGCTGCTCGGCCATGGTCTGCATGCCGTAGCAGATGCCCAGCACCGGCACATTCAGGTCGAACACCGCCTGCGGCGCACGCGGGCTGTTGGCTTCGTGCACCGACTCAGGACCACCGGCGAGGATGATGCCGCGCGGGGCGAACGCGCGGATGTCCTCGTCGCTCATGTCCCAGGGGTGCAGTTCGCAATAGACGCCGATCTCGCGCACGCGACGGGCGATCAGTTGGGTGTACTGGGAACCGAAGTCCAGAATCAGGATGCGGTGGGCGTGAATGTCTTGGGCCATGGCCGTCTCTCGTAGGTATTCACAAATGACACGGGGCTGATCGAACAGCCCCGTTATTCATAACATTGCAGCGGATCAACCAACCCGGTAGTTCGGGGCTTCCTTGGTGATCTGCACGTCGTGGACATGCGATTCGGCCATGCCGGCGCCCGTGATGCGCACGAACTCGGGCTTGGTGCGCATTTCCTCGACGGTGGCGCAGCCGGTGTAGCCCATGGAGGCACGCAGGCCACCCATCAGCTGGTGAACGATGGCAGCCATGGCGCCCTTGTAGGGTACGCGGCCTTCGATGCCTTCCGGCACCAGCTTCTCGGCACCGGCCGAGGAGTCCTGGAAGTAGCGGTCGCTCGAGCCTTGCGCCTGTGCCATGGCACCCAGCGAACCCATGCCACGGTAAGCCTTGTAGGAACGGCCCTGGAACAGTTCGACTTCGCCCGGTGCCTCTTCGGTGCCGGCCAGCATGGAACCGATCATCACGGCGGAGGCGCCAGCGACGATGGCCTTGGACAGGTCACCGGAGAAGCGGATGCCACCATCGGCGACCAGCGGCACACCGGTGCCGGCCAGGGCGGCAGCCACATTGGCCACGGCGGAAATCTGCGGGACGCCGACACCGGCAACGATACGGGTGGTGCAGATCGAGCCTGGGCCGATACCGACCTTGACACCGTCGGCGCCCGCTTCGACCAGCGCCTTGGCAGCCGCGCCAGTGGCGATGTTGCCACCGATGACCTGGACTTCCGGGAAGTTCTGCTTGACCCAGCGTACGCGGTCGATCACGCCCTTGGAGTGACCGTGAGCGGTGTCGACGATGATCACGTCCACCCCGGCGTTGACCAGTGCAGCCACGCGATCACCGGTATCGGCACCGGTGCCGACGGCAGCACCGACACGCAGACGACCCTGGTCGTCCTTGCTGGCCAGCGGGTAGGCCTTGGCCTTCTCGATGTCCTTGACGGTCATCATGCCCTTGAGGGTGAAGGCGTCGTCGACGATCAGGACCTTCTCGATGCGGTGCTTGTGCAGCAGCTCACGCACGGTTTCCTTGTCGGCGCCTTCCTTGACGGTGACCAGGCGCTCTTTCGGCGTCATCACGTCACGTACCAGGGCATCCAGGCGATTCTCGAAGCGCACGTCGCGGGAGGTGACGATACCCACCAGGTCGCCGCCGGACAGCACCGGTACACCCGAGATGTTGTTCTGGCGGGTCAGCTCGAACAGGTCACGCACGGTGGCGTCAGCTTCGATGGTGATCGGGTCCTTGACCACGCCGGCCTCGAACTTCTTGACCTTGCGGACTTCCGCCGCCTGCTGCTCGATGGTCATGTTCTTGTGGATGATGCCGATGCCGCCTTCCTGGGCCATGGCGATGGCCAGGCGCGCTTCGGTGACGGTGTCCATGGCAGCGGACAGCAGCGGGATGTTCAGTTCGATGCCGCGGGTCAGGCGGGTCTTCAGGCTGACGTCCTTGGGCAGTACCTCGGAGTATCCGGGGATGAGCAGGACGTCGTCGAAAGTGAGTGCTTCTTGGCTGATGCGCAGCATGGGCGGGCTCCCGAGCGGGAAAATAAGAAGCGCGGCATTATACCCAGCCACCGCGATGCACTCAATGCAAAGTGTGACGCTAGGCAGCGATGCCAGAGAGATCATAAAATAATGATTCTCAAAAACATCCGCATCCGAGTAACAAATGAAACTCACCCGCCTATCCCGGTGCTGCCCGCGCACAGCGCTGCTGAGCCTTTGCCTGCTCCCGACCTCCCAGCTGCTGGCGCAGGAACTGGAACTGCCCAGCCAGGACATCGTCGCCACCCCCGTCGTCGACGATGACGGTTACCAGGCCAGGCGCAGCAGCACGGCCAGCAAAACCTCCGTTGCACTCAAGGATGAGGCTCAATCGGTCCAGGTGGTGACACCGCAGACCATCGACGACTTTCAGGTCCGCTCGCTGGACGACGCGATGAAGTTCGTCAGCGGTGTCAGCCAGAGCAACACCCTGGGCAGCACCAAGGATGCCTTCATCAAGCGCGGCTTCGGCACCAACTCCGACGGCTCGATCCTGCGTGACGGCATCCGCTCGAACCTGTCGAAGAACTTCACCGCCACCAGCGAACGGGTGGAGGTACTCAAGGGCCCTGCCGCACTGCTCTATGGCGCGATGGACCCGGGCGGGCTGATCAACGTCATCAGCAAACTGCCGCAGTACCAGCAGCGCACGACCCTGAGCGGCTCCCTGTTCAGCGAGGGCGGCGGCTCGCTGTCGCTGGACACCACCGGCCCGCTGGGTGACAGCGGCCTGGCCTACCGCCTCATCACCGAGCGCCAGCACGAAGACTACTGGCGCAACTACGGTAGCCACGAGCAGGTGCTGATCGCCCCGTCGCTGACCTGGACCGGCGAGCGCGCCAGCCTGACGCTGGCGTACGAATACAACGATTACTCCGCACCGTTCGACCGTGGCACCGTGTTCAGCGACGGCCACCCTGCCGCTGACGACTACGACAAGCGCCTGGATGAGCGCTGGGCCGAAACCCGGGGCATCGCCGAGAGCGCCCGCGCGGTATTCGAGTATCAGTTGAACGACGACTGGAAGACCCGTTTCACCCACGCCTGGAACAATGACACCTACGGCCTCTCCATCGCCCAGCCGGTGGCCAACTCGCTGAACGCCACGACTGGCACGTTCAGACGCGTCGGCAACGGCGCGCACTACGACGATGAAACCCGCTACAGCAGCCTGGACTTCATCGGCCAGCAGCGCCTGTTCGGCCAGCGGCATGACCTGCTGATCGGTGTCGAGCACGAACTCAATGACCAGTACCGCGGCAAGACCTACCGCAACCTCGCCAGCATGCGGCGCGATATCAGCATCCACGACCCGGTCTACGGCAACCTGCCCGAACCCAGCGTGGTCAGCGCCACGCAGAGCAACCGTCGCAACGAGCTGACGTCGACCTCGCTCTACCTCAAGGACAACTGGCACCTCGACGAACGCTGGATTCTGGTACTGGGCGGCCGCTATCAGCACTACGACCAGTACATCGCCCAGGGGCTGGGCGCCAGTCGCAGCGAGCTGTACAGCAAGAATGACCAGACCCTGATTCCCTTCACCGGGCTGGTCTACAAGGCCAGCGAGGCACTCTCGCTGTATGGCAACTACAGCCGTTCGTTCGTGCCCAACACCAGCATCACCGACAGCGGCCAGACCTTCTCCCCCGAAGAAGGACGCAGCTACGAAGTGGGCGCGAAATACGACCTGCGACCGGGCCTGAGCTTGAATCTGGCGCTGTTCGACATCGTCAAGGAGAACGTCGTGGTTGGCTCCGGCGATGACATCGAAGCCGCCGGCAAGGTCGGCTCGCGCGGCGTGGAGCTGGATCTCGCCGGGCAGATCGCCGAGCGCTGGGCGCTGATCGCCACCTACGCCTACACCCACACGGAAGTTCTCGACGACCCCGTCAACGAAGGCAACCGGCTCGCCCAGACGCCGCGCCACACCGGCAGCCTCTACCTGACCCACGATCTGCCCATCGACGAACAGCTGGGCCATTGGCGCATCGGCGGCGGCGCTCGCTATGTCGGCGAGCGCACCGGCGACAATGCCGACAGCTTCCGCCTCGACAGCTATACGCTGGCCGATGCGTTCATTCGCTGGGAGTATCCGCTGCTGGGCCAGCAGACCGCATTGCAGCTGAACCTGGACAACATCTTCGACAAGCACTACTACCCCTCCACCACGGGTAGCGAGCTCAACGTCAGCGTCGGCCAGCCACGCACCGCCCGCCTGTCGGCCAGCATCACCTTCTGAGGCGATGTGCCAGCGACGACCGCCGCTGGCAGACGTCGCGGTCGCCGCCCGGCTCAGGCCGGGTCGTCGACCCGCACCTGCCGGAGGGCGAAGCCCAGGCGTTCGCCGAACTCCTCGACGAACGCCGGGCGCAGTCCGGCCTCCACCCAGCCGTTGAAGATGAAGCCCAGGTTGGAGAAGCCGCAGGGCTGCAGGAACAGGAAACCGTTGATGTCATCCTCATGCCCGCATTCCGGGCAGGTGAAATTGTCGGTTTCCCCTGGCCACCAGACCTCCAGGCTGTCGAACAGCGGCACCCCCACCTCCCGCCGACACTCGGCACACCCCGCTTCTTCGAGAAAGCCGCGCGTCGGCACATAGATGCAGCGGTGGGTGATGATCTCCAGGCCATTGTGGGGCTGACCGTACGGCAACAGCTCGGGGCGCTCGGCGATCTGCCGCGCGCCCGGACCTATGGCATAGGCCATGCCGTTGCCGCCCTGGCCACAGGTGGTCGGCAGCGCCTCGACGATGCGCCGCTTGACCAACCAGCGCAGCAGCGCCCTTGCCTTCTGCTCATGCGCGGGAAGCGTGGATATCTGTGGAACGAGAACGAGTTGTGCGGTCATGAGGCTTGGGCTGGCAGCGAACAGAGGCGGCAGCTTAGGCCCTGCCGCGGGCAAATCAAGCCCCCCGGCAGATCGCCACCTCGCGCCGGGCCAGGACCCGCTCCCGCAGCAGGTCGTAGCCCCAGTTGAAGCCCAGGGTATAGGGCAGGAAGAACAGCAGCAGGCCGATATCCAGCAGCAATGCCTGCAGCAGACCGATCGACAGCCACCAGGCAGCCAGCGGCACCAGCACCACTACCAGGCCGAGTTCGAACAGCAAGGCGTGGCTGACACGCGCGCCCAGGCCGCGCGCGAAGCCCATGCGCCGCTGTGCACGGTCGAACAGGTAGTTGAACAGCATGTTCCAGAGCATGGCCACCGTGGAGAACATCAGCGTCAGCACGCCCAGATGCAACAGCGGCTTGCCCATCAGCCAGGCCAGGGTTGGCGCACAGATGAGCACAGCGATGACTTCGAACGCCAGGGCATGGACGATGCGTTCGCGCAGGGTGCGTGGCAGTGGCTGGCTCATGACTGAAACCTCGTGACAGGAAGCGATGGGCGCTATGATCATCGGCAACCCTGCCATGACGAAGTGAGTTGCCATCGGTGAAACCGATATGAACATATCTCCCGAATCCCTTCAGGCCTTCGCCCAGGCCGCTCACAGTGGCTCACTGAGCGCAGCGGCACGGCGCCTGGGCAAGAGCCAGTCGACGATCAGCGAAGCCGTCGCTCGACTGGAAATCGACCTGGGCGTGGCGCTGTTCGAGCGCGGCCCTCGTCGCCTGCAGCTCACCGAGGCCGGCGCCAGCCTGCTGGCCCACGCCGACGAGGTGCTGGCGGCCGCAGACCGTCTGGCCCGCCACGCCGCCGGACTGGCCAGCGGTCAGGAGGCTCGCCTGACCCTGGCCCTCTCCGATGCCTACCAGCCGAAGCAGTACGAAGCCCGCCTGCAGGAACTGGACGAACGCTTTCCCGACCTGCAGTTCGAAAGCCTGATCGCCGAGCAGGCCGACGTGCTCGACCTGGTCAACCAGGGGCGGGCCCAGATCGGCCTGCTGGCGGCGCAGGATCGCTACCCGCCGCACATCGCCCATGCCCGCCTGGAGATGAGCAGCGAGTTCGGCCTGTTCGTCGCCAGGGAGCACCCGCTGGCCGAGCGCTCGCATGTGCGCCCGGAAGACCTCTCGCACTGGCGCCTGCTGCGCCTGAGCAGCGTGGCCGACGACGACGTCAACCGCGATGACCTGCCCGGCAGCGGGGGGCGCTGCTGGGCGGCACCGGATTACCTGATGCTGCTGGAGATGGCGCGCCTGGGTTTCGGCTGGGCCGAGCTGCCACGGCAACTGGTCGAGACCTATGGCTTCGAGGCCCTGCACGAACTGCCCTGCAGCGGCTGGCCACGGCGCATGGCGGTCGATGCCATCTGGTCGCGCCAGCGCACGCTCGGGCCGGTTGCCGCGTGGTTGCTGCAGCGCCTGCAAGGCGGTACCTGACGGAGGTCGCGCCCGCTGCCCACTGCGCTTATCATGCCGCCCCATGATCAACGATCCCTTTGCACGGCTGAACCTCGACCGCGAGGTGCTCAGCGTCAGTCAGCTCAACAACCGCGCCCGCCTGCTGCTGGAGGATGTGTTTTCCGGCATCTGGGTCGAGGGGGAAATCTCCAACCTGGCACGCCCGGCGTCCGGGCACATCTACTTCACCCTGAAGGATGGCCAGGCCCAGGTGCGTTGCGCGCTGTTCCGGCAGAACGCCGCGCGGGTGCGCCAGGCGCTGCGCGACGGGCTGGCGGTGAAGGTCCGTGGCAAGGTGTCGCTGTTCGAGGGCCGGGGTGACTACCAGCTGATTCTCGATGCCGTCGAACCTGCCGGCGATGGCGCCCTGCGCCTGGCCTTCGAAGCGCTGAAGGAAAAGCTCGGCGCCGAGGGGCTGTTCGCCAGCACCGGCAAGATCGCCCTGCCTGCCCATCCGAGGCGCATCGGCATCGTCACCTCGCCGACCGGCGCGGTGATCCGCGACATCATCAGCGTGTTCCGCCGCCGTGCGCCGCAGGTCGAGCTGAACCTGATCCCCACCGCCGTCCAGGGGCGCGAGGCCACCGCGCAGATCGTCCGTGCCCTGCAACGGGCCGACGCGCTGGGCTTCGACGCACTGATCCTGGCCCGTGGCGGTGGCTCGCTGGAAGACCTCTGGTGCTTCAACGAAGAGGCCGTGGCCCGCGCCGTGGCGGCCTGCAGCACGCCCATCGTCAGCGCCGTGGGCCATGAGACGGACGTTTCCATCGCCGACTTCGTCGCCGACGTGCGTGCCCCGACACCCTCCGCCGCCGCCGAACTGCTGGCTCCGGACAGCAGCGAACTGCTGCAGCGCCTGCACAACCTGCAGCGGCGCCTGGTCCTGCACATGCAGGGCCGCCTGGCCCGCGAGCGCCTGCGCCTGGACGGCGTGAGCAAGCGCCTGCGCCACCCCGGCGAGCGTTTGCGCCAGCAGGCGCAGCGCCTGGATGACCTGGACATGCGCCTGCGCCGCGCCTTCAACCAGCAGCTGGCCAGCCAGCGCGAGCGCCTGGCCCGTCTCGACGCCCGCCTTGCGGCCCAGCATCCGGGACGCAGTCTGGCCCTGCTGCGCCAGCGCCTCGACGGCCTGGCCGAACGCCTGCCGCGCGCCATGCAGGGCCAGCTGCGCAACCAGCGCCAGCGCCTCGGCGCGCTGGCCGGGCAACTGCAGATCGTCAGCCCGCTGGCCACCCTTGGTCGCGGCTACAGCATCCTCCTCGACGAACGCGGCCAGGCCGTGCGCAGCGCCGCCCAGGCGCAACCGGGCCAGCGCCTCAAGGCACGCCTGAGCGAGGGCGAACTGGACGTACGCGTCGAAGACAACCACATACAACCCGCGACCCTGTCGCTGCTGGACTGAGCCCGCCGATGTCCCGCCTGAACCCGCGCGCCCTGGCCTACCTCAACGAGGTCATCCACTTTCGCTCGCTGCGCAAGGCCGCGCAGCACCTGAACGTCGACCCCTCGGCCATCAGCCGCCAGCTCAGCGCACTGGAGGAAGAGCTGCAGATCCGTCTGCTGGAACGCACCTCGCAGGGCGTCAGCCCGACCGAGGCCGGCGACATGCTGGTCGCCCACTACCGCCAGCAGCGGGCCAACGAACAGGGCGTGCTGTCGCGCCTGAGCGACCTTCAGGGCCTGCGCCAGGGCAGCGTGCGTATCGCGGTCGGCGAGGGTTTCATCACCGACCTGATCGCCCAGCCGCTGCAGAGCTTCATCCTGCGCTACCCCGGCATCGACCTGGAGGTGCGCATGGCCGGCGCCAACGAGGCGCTCGGCCTGCTCAAGGAAGATGCCGTGGATCTGGCGCTGGTCTATGCCCCTGTCGAGGACGAGGCGCTGCAGGTTCACGTCGACACGCGCCAGCCACTGGACCTGATCACCCCGCCGCACCATCCACTGCTCGAACACCCGGGGCCGATCCCCATGACCGCCCTGCGCGGCGAGGCCCTGGCACTGATCCACAGCAGCACGGGCATGGGCCAGCTGGCGGTGATGGTCGCCCAGCTGGAACACGTCGAACTGCGCCCGAAGCTGCGCACCAACTCGGTGGCGGTGCTCACCAACTTCGTCAAATCCGGCATCGGCGTGGCCTTCATGCCCGAGCTGACGGTCAGCGACGAGCTCAAGGCCGGCAGCATCCGCCGTCTGCCCCTGGCCAACCTGGCCCTGCACGATGCCCGCGCGCGCATCCTCAGCCACAAGGGCCGCGAACTCACGGTTGCCGGGCAGGCCTGTCTGCAACACCTGCGCCAGAGCATGCGCTTCTTCAGCGGCGACGCGCCGAGCCTGCCGCGCACACGCTGAGCCGAGCCCGCTCGCGTTGCATTTTTTGCATCACAAGCCTTCTTGAACAGTCAACACAACAACAGCTAGCGTACCGCTGCTGACGCGCTCTAGGTTCGAACAACAACAGCATCCGCGCGGCTTTCCCACCATCGTTCTGCCATAAGGAAAACAATATGCAATCGACTCTGTTCGGTCAGTTCGGCCGCCGTTTCTGTGCGGCGCTGCTGGTCAGTGCCATGGGCCTGGGCGCATCGCTGAGCCAGGCCGCTACCAGCATCAACATGAGCTACAACGGCGCGGCCGACCTGGAAAAGAACCCGGTGCACCTGTTCGCCAGCAACTTCAAGCGCCTGGCGGAGCAGAAGAGTGACGGCGAGCTGCAGATCAAGCTCTACCCCAACAGCATGCTCGGTGAAGAAGAGCAGCGCATGGAGCAGGTCATCAGCGGCCCGGGGCTGAACATCGCCTCCTTCGCCGGCATCGCCCCGCTGTTCCCGGAGATTTACGTCAGCGCCATCCCCTTCATGTTCGAGGACGCCAAGGCCGCCCACCGCTTCTTCGACGACGGCCGCTACTGGCAGGCCGCGCGGGAGGAGTTCCGCTCGCGCACCGGCACCGAGATGCTGGCGGTGGTCGAGGAAGGTGGCTTTCTCAACTTCACCAACAACAAGAAGCCGATCAAGTCGCCACAGGACTTCCAGGGCCTGCGCTTTCGCGCGATGGACCCCAGCCAGGTAGCGCTCTACGAATCGTTCGGCGCTTCCGGCACGCCGATCCCCTGGACCGAGCTGTACATGGGCCTGCGCTCGGGCGTGGCCGACGGCCAGATGAACCCCACCTCGTACATCATCCTCGGCAGCCTGTACCAGGTGCAGAAGTACCTGACCCTGGCCAACATCCAGTACTCCGACCAGTTCCTGGTGGCCAACGCCGAGCTGCTCGAATCGCTGCCGGCCGAAGCGCGCCAGGCTCTGCTCGATGCCGCCCGCGAGGCCACGCTGCTCAACCGCGAAGCCATCGCCACCCAGCAGGAGAAGGAGCTGGCATTCCTGCAGGACAAGGGCATGCAGATCATCCGCCCCTCCGCCGAGGACCTGCAGGCCTTCCGCAGCCAGGGCCAGCCGGCCTACCTGAAGTGGCTGGGTGAGCAGGACATCGATGCGCAATGGGTCGAGACGGCCCTGCAGGATGTCGGTCTGAAGCCCGCCCAATAGTCCCCGCCTGACCCATAGCGCCCTGACTGACAGGGCGCTGCTTCTCTTGCCCGGAGTCCTTATGTCCTCCTTTATCGAGCGCCTGCGCGCCGTGGTGCTCAACCTGGGCGCGGCGCTGCTGTTGCTGGACCTGTTGCTACTCATCTACGGGGTGTTCGCCCGCTACCTGATCGGCAGCTCGCCGATCTGGATGGACGAAATGGCCCGTTACCTGATCATCGGCAGTGTGATGCTGCTGCTCGGCGCACTGTGGAGCGAGGGCGGGCACATGCGCATCAACCTGCTCGAACAGCGCCTGCCGGCACGCCTGGCGCGCTGGCTGCAGCTGTACCAGTGGCTGGCGGCCTGCGCCTTCTTCACCTTCGCCACCTGGGTCAGCCTGCGCTATGCACTCGAGGCCGGACGCTTTCGCAGCCTGGGCCTGGGCATCAGCCGCACGTGGCCGCTGCTGGCGCTGCCGCTGGGCTTTGGCCTGCTGGTGCTGATGGTGCTGCTGCGCGGCCCCTGGCCGAACTCGCAACAGGCGGAGGTGCAGCCATGATGGGTCTGGCCATGCTGCTGACCTTCGCCGTCAACCTGGTGCTGGGTCTGCCGCTGTTCTTCTGCCTGCTGCTCACCGCGATGGTCGGCTTCCTGTTCGTCGACATCGGGCTGTTCGTCAACATCCTGCCGCAGCGCTTCTTCGGCGGCATGGACATTTTCTCGCTGATGGCCATCCCGCTGTTCATCCTGGCCGGCAACCTGATGAACAACTCGGGCATGACCCCGCGCCTGATCCGCCTGGCCAATGCCATGGTCGGCCACCTGCGCGGCGGCCTCGGCCACGTCAACGTGGTCGCCGGCGTGTTCTTCGCCGGGGTCAACGGCTCGGCCGCCGCCGACGCCTCGGCACTCAGCTCGCTGCTGGTGCCGGCCATGGAAAAAGAAGGCTACTCACGCAAGTTCGCCGCAGGCCTGACTGCCGGCAGCTCGCTGATCGGCCCGATCATTCCGCCAAGCATCTTCATGATCCTGTACTCGTCGCTGACCAATACTTCGATCGGCGAACTGTTCCTGGCCGGCGTGGTGCCCGGCTTGCTGCTGGCGCTGGCGTTCATGGGCATGAACGCCCTGTATGCGCGCAAGGCCGGTCTGCAGGCGCGGCACCAGGCTCCGAGCTGGGGCGAGGTGCTGGCTGCCTTTTCCGGCGCGGCCACCGCACTGGTCGCTCCGGTGCTGATCGTCGCCGGCATCGTCATGGGCCTGGTCACGCCAACCGAATCAGGCGCGCTGATCGTGCTCTACGTGGCCGTGATCGGCATGCTGCAGGGACAGCTGTCGCTGCGCGGATTGTGGGATGGGCTGCGCGACACCGTGCGCCTGACCGGCAGCATCTACGCGATCATCGCAGCGGCCTCGGTGGTCAACTGGCTGCTCAATTACACCCAGGTGGCGGCGGCATTCGCCGAACTGCTGGGGCCGTTCAGCGACTCGCCGACGCTGATCCTGCTGGTGATCAGCGCGATCATCTTCATCTGCGGCATGGTCATGGAAGAGGTCTCGGTGCTGATGCTGCTGACGCCCATCATCGTCCCGGTGGCGCTGGCGGCCGGCGTCGACCCGGTGCACCTGGGGCTGATCTTCACCCTGAACATCACCATCGCGATGATCACGCCGCCCATGGGCGCCTGCCTGTTCATCGTCGCCGCCGTCAGCAAGCTGAACATCATGGAGATGTTCAAGGGTATCTGGCCATTCGTGCTGACCGCCCTGGGCGTACTCTACCTGCTGATCCTGTTCCCCTCGCTGACCCTCTGGTTGCCGCGCCTGCTGAGCTGATGCCATGACCGACCTGACCACCCCCATCCCCTACCGAGCAGAACCCGACTGGCAGGCGGTCGCGGCGATCCCCATCGTCGAGTGCGATGAGCCGCTGCACCCGCTGAGCCTGAGCCGCACGCTGCGCGTGTACCCGGCATACGCCCGCATGGGCGTGTGCCACGCCATGGCTGAATGCCACTCGCGCAGCGCGGTGTTCGAACGCCTGCTGCAGGTGGCCAAGAGCCTGCCGGCAGGCCTGCACCTGGTGGTGCTCGACGCCTGGCGTCCGTTCGCCGTGCAGCAATACCTCTACGACAGCCTCTACGACGCGCTCAAGGAGTACTACCCCGACGCCGACGAGGCGCACCTCAAGCATCTGACGCGCCAGTTCGTCTCGCCGCCCAACAGCAGCCGTGGCAATCCCAGCCCGCACCTGACCGGTGGCGCCGTCGATGTCACCCTGTGCGACGATGACGGCCACTGGCTGGACATGGGCACCGCCTTCGACGAGGCCAGCCCGCGCTCGGCCAGCGCCCACTTCGAAGGCCCCGACGGTGAAGCAGCGGGCCAGCAGGTACGCGCCAACCGGCGCACGCTGTACAACGCCATGCTCGCCCAGGGCTTCAGCAACCTGCCCAGCGAGTGGTGGCACTACGACTACGGCGACCAGCTGTGGGCCTGGCACCAGGGCGAACCTCAGGCACTGTACGGCCCCGTGCAGCTGCAGACCCTCGACAGCCTCTGGCGCCAGCAGCTCGAGCAGCAACTCGGCCTGAACGGCCGCTGAGGCGCTGCCGCAGGCTTTCCCGATGCCGGCATTTACGCCAGCATAGGCGCCCCTGCCCTCGCCCGGACCGCCTCGCATGCCCCGTTCCCTGCCACTGTTCGCCACATTCCTGCTGCTCGCACTGAGCCTCGCCGCGCCGGCCCACGCCGAGGGTTTCATCACCCGCCTGCTGAACAAGCCGGTACCCGGCGGCGTGGCCGTGCTCGATCTGGGTGACCAGGCCCAGGCGCCGAAGGTTCGCTACCAGGGCAAGCCGGTGCTGACCATTCGTGAGGACGGGCAGCGCTGGATCGCCATCGTCGGCATCCCGCTGAGCGTCAAGCCGGGCACGCAACAGGTGCAGATCGAGGGAGGCCAGTCGCTCGCCTTCGAGGTCGGCGCCAAGCACTACACCGAGCAGCGCATCACCCTCAAGAATCAGCAGCAGGTCAACCCCAACGCCAAGAACCTCGCCCGCATCGAACGCGAACTGGCCGAACAGACCCGCGCCTACCGCCAGTTCAGCGCCCGCCAGCCGAGCAACCTGCTGTTCGACAAACCCGTCGACGGCCCGCTCTCCAGCCCCTTCGGCCTGCGCCGCTTCTTCAACGGAGAGGAACGCAACCCGCATTCGGGCCTGGACTTCGCCGCCAGCCGTGGCACCTCGATCAAGGCGCCGGCTGCCGGCAAGGTGATCCTGATCGGCGACTACTTCTTCAATGGCAGGACGGTATTCCTCGACCATGGCCAGGGCCTGATCAGCATGTTCTGCCACCTGTCGGCGATCGACGTGAAACTCGGTGACGAGATCCCTCGCGGCGGTCACCTCGGCAAGGTCGGCGCCACCGGGCGCGCCACCGGGCCGCACCTGCACTGGAACGTCAGCCTCAACGATGCACGGGTCGACCCGGCAATCTTCATCGGCGCGTTCAAACCCTGAACTGGACGCAGCCTGCAACACCTGAGCGCTGGGTTGGCGCGCCGATTTTTGCTAGGGTACGGCGGCTCAAACGGTCGGCCCCGCAAGGCCGGCCTGCCTCATGCCCGCAGCGGAGCCGGATATGCCGAATGAGCTCAACACCTGGATGGACTGGCTGAAGCAACAGCCGGAACTGCTGACCCTCAGCGCCACACTCGCCCTGATCGCGGCGGCCTGGCTGTCGAACTGGGTGGTCAAGCACATCCTGGTGCGCGCCATCTATCGTGTGATCGGCGCCACGACCGTGGGTCGCCACGGCCAGATCAAGGAAAGCGGCATCATCAAGCGGCTCTCCAACGTCGTGCCGGCGCTGGTGCTGTCCAGCGGCGTGATGCTGGTACCGGACATGCCCGAGGCCGTGGTCGAGGTGACGCGCAACGTCTGCAGCGCCTTCATCGTGCTGACCATCGCCATGGCCATCGTCGCCTTTCTGGACATCCTCAACACCCTCTACCAGCGGCGCCCGAATGCCCACCTGAAGCCGATCAAGGGCTACCTGCAGGTGATCAAGATCGCCATCTACGCGATCGCCGCGATCCTCATGGTGGCCGCGCTGATCGACCGCTCGCCGCTGATCCTGCTGTCCGGCCTTGGCGCCATGGCCGCCGTGCTGATGTTGATCTTCCAGGACACCCTGCTGTCGCTGGTGGCCAGCGTGCAGATCTCGTCGAGCGACATCATTCGCGTCGGTGACTGGGTGGAGATGCCCAACCTGAACGCCGATGGCGACGTGATCGACATCGCCCTGCACACGGTCAAGGTGCAGAACTGGGACAAGACCATCACTACCATCCCGACCCGCCGCTTCATCACCGACCCGTTCAAGAACTGGCGCGGCATGCAGGAATCCGGCGGCCGGCGGATCAAGCGCGCACTCTACCTCGACCAGACCAGCGTGCACTTCCTGAGCAACGAGGAAATCGCCCGCCTGCGCCGCTTCATGCTGCTCGACGACTACCTCGACCACAAGGACCAGGAGCTGCTCGACTGGAACACCAGGCTGGCCGAACACAGCAAGGAAGCGGTCAACACCCGCCGCATCACCAACATCGGCAGCTTCCGTGCCTACGTCGAGCATTACCTGCGGCACAACCCGCACATCCACCAGCACATGACCCTGCTGGTGCGCCAGCTCAGCCCGACCGCCGATGGCCTGCCGCTGGAGATCTACTGCTTCACCAACACCACGGCCTGGAATGCCTACGAGGGCATCCAGTCGGACATCTTCGACCATCTGCTGGCCATCCTCCCGGAGTTCGGCCTGCGCGTGTTCCAGCATCCGAGCGGGGCCGACTTCCAGGCGCTGCGGGAGAAGGCCCCCGCCGCTCGTCGCCTCAACAGCGAAATGGCTTAAGTCCAGCAGCATCACGCCGATCTCTCGGTAGAGCCGGGTAATCGCCCGGCGGCTACCAGTGAGCCGATGATGCTGACGGTCAATACCAACATCGCCTCGTCGTTCACGCGTCGCCAACTGGAGAGCAACAACACCGGCCTCGACATCTCGTTGCAGCGACTGTCCACCGGGCAGCGCATCAACAGTGCCAAGGATGACGCTGCCGGGCTGCAGATCTCCAACCGCCTCAACTCGCAGGCACGCGGGCTGGGCGTGGCGATACGTAACGCCAACGACGGTATTTCGCTGCTGCAGGTCGCAGAGGGCGCGCTACAAAGCGTGACCGACGCCCTGCAGCGCATCCGTTCGCTCGGCCTGCAGGCAATGAATGGCTCCAACGGCGCCGGCGAGCGCCAGGCACTCGACCAGGAAGCGCAGCAGCTGCTGCAGGAGATCGACCGGGTCAACGAGACCACCACCTTCGCCGGCCGCAAGGTCTTCGCCCAGGGCCAGTCCTCTGCCCTCGGCGACCTGGACCAGCGCGCCGTGCTCAACTCGCTCAAGGGCTTCTGGATCAGCGAAGGAGAACAGCGCGTCTTCGACGCCTTCGGTCTGCGCGCCGACGGCGCCGAGCTGGAAATCACCTTCAGCAACGATGCCAGCAGCCAGGCCCTGGCGTCGGTCTCCTCCAGCGGCGCGGATGGCAACGGTCGCGTGCTCAATCAGGTGCTCAACGTCAACCTCGCGTACTTCGACGCCAGCTCGCTACCCGACGGCGGCAGTTACCCGCAGTACACCGACCGCGTGATTGCCCACGAGATGACCCATGCGGTGATGGGCCGCACCATGAACTTCGCCGCCGGCCTGCCCGCCTGGTTCATCGAGGGTGCCGCAGAAGCCGTACAGGGTGCGGACGAGCGCCTGGCCGCCGACACCGCCGGCGGTACCAATACCACGGCGATCGTCAGCGCCTTCAATGCCGACGACGTCAGCGGCTCCGCAGGCTACTCCGGCGGCTATGCGGCGGTGCGCTACATGCATGCCAGCATCAAGGCCGAGGGTGGCAAGGGCATCAAGGACATCATGGGCTACCTGAACAGCAATCCCGGCTCCACGCTGGACCAGGCGCTGAGCAATGCCAGCCATGGCGCGTTCACCGGGCTCGCAGATTTCCAGAGCCAGTTCAGCAGCGACGCGGCCGCCTACGTGGCGGGCCTCGACCTGAGCAACGCCGACACCGGCGCCATCGGCGGCCTGGACGCGGACGGCGGGCCGACGCTGACGGCCGAGAACGTGCTGCTCAATCAGGGTACCGGGGTCCCAGGCTCGCAGGGGTTCCGCCTCGTCGAACCGACCCTGTTCAACGACACGGCGGTCGGCGGCAGCGCCCTGACGCAGTTCCAGGTCGGCGCCGAGGCCTACGAAACCATCCAGATCGGCCTGGGCGCGTTCAATGTCGACACCCTGGCGCTCGGCCGCCTCAGCCTGCAGGACACCCCCGGCCTGGCGGTGATGGACATCGACGACGCCCTCGCCTACATCGACCGCCAGCGAGGCTACATGGGCGCGGTGCAGAATCGCCTGGAGTCGACGATCAGCAACCTGCAGAACATCGCCGAAAACACCGCAGCCAGTCGCTCGCGCATCCTCGACACCGACTTCGCCAACGAGACCGCCAACCTCGCCTCACGGCAGATCATCCAGCAAGCCGCGCAGAGCATCCTCGCCCAGGCCAACCAGCGCCCGCAGGCGGTACTCGAGCTGCTGGCCTGAGCCCTGCGCAATCCGTCGCAAGCCTTGCGCCAAGAAGCGCAATTAATCGCCCGCATACACGACAGCGCGAAATTTTCAGGCGTTTTTTCCGTAAGTATTGCCATCATTCCCTACCGAACGTAGGGTTAGCGACATGAACACTGCACATACCCTCATTCTGATGCGGCAACACCGCTGCCTGCGCCTGGTCAGCCCGCGACTGCGTGGCTGAATCCTCGTCTCGCCCCCAAGCCTCCGTGTTGCCCCCGGCCCAGCGCCGAACCAAGGATTAGCCTCATGACCATGCTCAAAGATCCATCGAAGAAGTACCGCCCGTTCACCCAGATCCAGATCCCGGACCGCACCTGGCCGGACCAGATCATCGACAAGGCACCGATCTGGCTGTCGACCGACCTGCGTGATGGCAACCAGTCGCTGATCGAGCCGATGGACGCCGAGAAGAAGATGCGTTTCTTCAAGTGCCTGGTCGCCGTGGGCCTGAAGGAAATCGAAGTGGGCTTCCCGTCCGCCTCGCAAACCGACTTCGACTTCGTCCGCGAGCTGATCGAAGGCGGCCACATTCCCGATGACGTCACCATCCAGGTACTGACCCAGGCCCGTGACGACCTCATCGAACGCACCTTCGAGTCGCTCAAGGGTGCCAAGAAGGCCATCGTCCACTACTACAACGCCTGCGCGCCGAGCTTCCGCAAGATCGTCTTCAACCAGGACAAGGCGGGGGTGAAAGCCATCGCCGTCGCAGCTGGCAGCACCATCAAGCGCCTGGCCGACGCCGCGCCGGAAACCCAGTGGGGCTTCGAGTACTCGCCGGAGGTGTTCAGCAGCACCGAGATCGACTTCGCCGTCGAGGTGTGCAACGCGGTGATCGGCGTGTTCCAGCCGACCCCGGCAAACAAGCTGATCCTCAACCTGCCGGCCACCATCGAGTGCGCCACGCCGAACAACTACGCCGACCAGATCGAATGGTTCGGCCGCCACGTCGACCGCCGCGACAGCGTGCTGATCAGCGTGCACACGCACAATGACCGTGGCACCGGCGTCGCCGCCTCGGAGCTGGCCGTCATGGCCGGCGCCGACCGCGTCGAAGGCTGCCTGTTCGGCAACGGCGAGCGAACCGGCAACGTCTGCCTGGTGACCCTGGCGCTGAACCTCTACACCCAGGGCATCGACCCTGAGCTGGACTTCTCCGACATCGACGCCGTGCGCAAGGTGGTGGAAGACTGCAACCAGATTCCGGTGCATCCGCGTCATCCGTACGTCGGCGACCTGGTGCACACCGCGTTCTCCGGCTCGCACCAGGACGCCATCCGCAAGGGCTTCGCCCAGCAGGACCCGGAAGCGGTCTGGGAAGTGCCGTACCTGCCGATCGACCCGGCCGACATCGGCCGCGACTACGAGGCGGTGATTCGCGTCAACAGTCAGTCCGGCAAGGGTGGTATCACCTTCCTGCTGGAGCAGGAATACGGCATCAACCTGCCGCGCCGCATGCAGATCGAGTTCAGCCAGGTGGTACAGCGCGAGACCGATCGCCTGGGCCTGGAGATGACCGCGTCGCAGATCCACCAGCTGCTCGAGAGCGAGTACCTCAAGGCGACATCGCCCTACGAGCTCAAGGGTCATCGCCTGCAGGAAGAGAATGGCGACAGCAGCGTCGAGCTGAAGGTCCAGGTCGACGGCCAGGAGCAGCGCTGGAATGGCTCGGGCAAGGGCCCGCTGGAAGCCCTGGTATCGAGCCTGCCGCTGTCCGTGGAAATCATGGATTACCACGAGCACGCCATCGGTGCCGGAGCCAGTGCCAAGGCGGCCTCGTACATCGAGATTCGCCTGGACGGCCAGCGCCCGCTGCATGGCATCGGCATCGACGAGAACATCACCACCGCCAGCTTCCGTGCACTGTTCAGCGCACTCAACCGCGCCGTCAAGCAGGCTGAACTGAAGACCGAAGCGGCCTGAAAGGCAGCAGACTGAAGAAAGAACCCCGCCGCTCGGCGGGGTTCTTCGTTTCAGCAGGGGCTCAGTAGCTGACCACCGGCGAGACGCGCTGGTAGCGGCCGTCGATATAGGCCTTCAGCCAGGAACGGTAGCGTTTGCCCGCGCTGTAGGCGAAGTAGCGATAGCTCTGTTCGTTCTCCGCCAGGCGCTGCAGCACGATGCTGCCATCCTGCTCGATCACCCAGGTCAGCATGGCGTGTACGCCCGCGGTGCGCGTCAGGGTCTGGTTGGCGTCCACCGTCAGCTGGTAGAGCGGCAGGTAGTCCTCGGCGGCCCGGCCATAACGCACCACGTTGGACACCCGCTGGTAGTAGCCATTCTGGAAGCGCTTCAGCCACACGCGGTAGCGTTTGGCGGGATCGAAGCGGTAGTAGGTGTAGGCCAGCTCGTTGGCCGCGTTACGCTCCAGAACGATATTGCCCTCCTCCTCGATCACCCAGGTCAGGGCATCACCGATGTTGCCGCTGCGGCTGACCTGGCGATTGTCGCCGATACTCAGCTGATAGAGGTCCGTCAGCCCCGGCGAGAAGTACTCGGCATCGGAGACCTGCACCAGCTCGCCGCCAACGGCCTGCTCGATCCAGACCTTGTAGGCACGGCCCTGCTGGAACGGGTAGCGCAGTTCCGCAGTACCGCCGGTGGGCTGGCGCAGCACCTCGACACCGTCCTCGCGAATGACCCAGTTCAGGGGCTTGTCGGCAGGACCGTCATGCCGAAGCTGGAAGTCCGCCTCGACCTCCAGGTCGATGTAGCGAGCGGGAAAACCCTCGCGGAAGGCGAGCGGAACCGAGATGGCCTCGTCCTTGCCGTTCACGCTGGCTTCGGCCCAGACCTGATAACGCTCGCCATGGCTGAAGGCGAACTGCAGCGGAACACCGGCCTGCGCCGGCTGACGCAGCGTCTCGCCGCCCTGTGCGGCGATCACCCAGTTGCCCTGGAACGCGGCCGACGAACTGATACTGCCCTGATCGGCATTGCGGCTCAGCGCAACACGGTCAGTGACGCCGGGCTGGTAGGCCACGACATTCGAGACGGTCTTGTAGCCGCCGTCGATGAAGCTCTCCAGCCAGATCCGGTAGTGTTTGCCGGCAGCATTGTTCCAATAGTGATCACGCAGGTTGCCGGCCGCGTTGCGCCCGAGGACGCGCTTGCCGTCCTCTTCGACCACCAGCGTCAGCTTGTCGCCCAGATCGCCGCTGCGGGACACCCAGAAACCGGGCTCCAGCGTGAGGCTGTAGGGCAGCGTCGGTTGCCCTGCGCCGTCTGGCAGCTTGACCAGGTAATCCTCGGTTTCGCCGTAGCCATAAGTCCCGCAGGGCTGCGCGGTAGCGCCCCAGCGCATCTGTACCCGCATGCGGGTGGTACCGGCGCTGCCGGAAGGCACCGCGATGGGTGCAGAGACGACGGTGCTGCCCTGAGCGACCAGCACCTTCTCGCTCGCCTCGAAACTGCCGTTCTGGTCGAAGTCGATCCAGGCCCCCCAGTTCTCGACGTACTGGGTGTTGCGGAAACCGGGACGGAGCTCCAGCCGGTCACCTTGCCCCGTCAGCTGGAAGGGAGGCTGACCCGTGGCGTTCAGGTAACCGCCATCGCTGCCGGACGTCTGGCTCGCGCCATTGACGCTGACTCCGGCGATCCATTCACTGCCACTGTTACCCCGGCTGTCGCAGTACGTGGCTGCCATCAGCGGGCTCATCGCCAGGCAGGTGCCCAGCGCCATGAGTGTCTTGTGCATTGTTTTCGCTCCTTGCGTTCATGTTGGGCAGGGAGCGACAGAGCTATCAGGGCCAAGCCTGTGCCCACTTCCATCCACGCGTCCCTGCGCCAGCAATGCTAGAGGCAAAGCGAGCGGCCGTCCGGAATTTATTGGCGAATCGCCGCCATCCGCGATCGATCCGCATGCTGCAGAGGCGAACGCCCCGCACGGCACGGGGCGGACACGGATCAGACGTCCAGGATCATCAGCACGGCGAACAGCAGCGCCATCACGGCGATCGAGAAGAGCACGGCAATGCCTGCCGCCCGCCAGTTGGAGAGGAAGGTGCCACCAGCGGCCGCGTGCTGCTGGATATCGGCCTCGGTCAGGTGCTTGGCCAGCATCACCATGCCCAGCAGCTGCCCGATGGCGAACGGCAGCGTGGGTACTTCTTCCGGCAAGACGAAGGCCAGGGCCAGGGTCAGCGCCAGCAGGCACACGGCAACGCCCCAGACCATCGCCACACGGTCGGCCTTGCCCAGCAGCTGCAGGTTGTGCGCGAGCATCCAGGCACCAGCCAGCGGTGTGCCGAGAAAGGTGCCCAGCCCCACCGCGGCAATCCTGTACAGCGGCAGCGTCGAGGCAGAAGCCTGCTGCAGGTCCGCCTGCGGGGTCTGGAAGGGGTTGTCCTGCTGTACGTCCATGTCGTGTCGCTCCTGATTCAGTTCATGGTGAAGGCATCGGCATCCAGATGCGCCGGGAAACGCTCGCGATAGGCCGCCAGCGGCTCGGCCGCCAGGCGCTGGCGGAACACGCCATCGGCGGCGTTCGCCTGCAGCAGCGGCTCGCCCTGGAAGTCCAGCACCTGGGAGTCGCCAGTATATCCATGCCCCTTGCCGTCCTCGCCGATCCGGTTCACAGCCGCGACATAGCACAGGTTTTCGATGGCCCGCGCCGGCAACAGGCGGTTCCAGTGCTGGCGGCGGGCCGCGGGCCAGTTGGCGGTGTAGAGCAGCAGATCGGTACCACCCGCGTCGCGGCTCCAGACCGGGAAGCGCAGGTCATAACAGACCAGCGGGCGGACACGCCAGCCCTTGAGCTCGAGCACGACCTGCTCGTCTCCGGCCTGGAAATGCTTGTGCTCGCCGGCCATGCGAAACAGGTGGCGCTTGTCGTAATGCGCCAGCGAACCATCCGCACGCGCCCAGAGCAGGCGATTGCGATAGCTGCCGTCGTCGGCCTGGATGATCAGGCTGCCGCAGATCACCGTATCGAGACGCTGCGCCTGCTCGCGCAGCCATGTGCTGCTGGGACCATCCTCCGGTTCGGCCAGCGCTGCCGACTCCATCGAGAAGCCGGTGGTGAACATCTCCGGCAGGATCACCAGATCGGCGCCGCGCGCCTGCTCCAGCAGGGTCTGAAAGTGCTCGCGGTTGGCGGCCGGATCGTGCCAGGCCAGGGAGGTCTGGATCAGCGCCAGTTCGAGATCGGTTTTGTCGGTCATATCAGGGCCTCGGGGAAATCGGTAGCGCGCAGGGCGGATGTCGCGTTTCACACCCACCCCGCCCTGCAGGATCACGCGTCGCGGTGATCAGCCTGCATCACACCGCGCAGAGTTTCTCCGCCGCCTGGCGCAGGGTGTCCTCGCGCTTGGCGAAGCAGAAGCGCACCAGACGCAGATCCTGCGGTGCGGACTGGTAGAACACCGAGACAGGGATCGCCGCCACGCCATGCTCACGGGTCAGCCACTCGGCCATGGCGACGTCGTCCAGATCAGGACGGACCGCCCGGTAGTCGGCCAGCTGGAAGTAGGTGCCCGGTGCGCGGGTGAAGGTGAAACGCGAGCCGGCCAGCAGGTCGCAGAACAGGTCGCGCTTGGCCTGGTAGAACGCAGGCAGCTCCTCGACGTGCTCGGGGTGACTGGCCATGAAGTCGGCAAGGCCATGCTGCAACGGCGTGACGCCACAGAAATTCACGTACTGGTGGATCTTGCGCAGCTCGGCGCTCAGCGCAGGCGGCGCCACCACGTAGCCGGTCTTCCAGCCGGTGACGTGGTAGGTCTTGCCGAACGAGCTGACCACGAAGGCGCGCGCGTACAGCTCGTCGTGCGCCAGCACGCTGGCGTGCTGCACGCCGTCGAAGATCAGGTGCTCATAGACTTCGTCGCTGATCACATGGATATCGCGCTCGCGGATCAGCGCGGCCAAGCGGTCCAGGTCGCCGCGCGACAGCAGCGCGCCGCTGGGATTGTGCGGCGAGTTGAGGAAGATCAGCCGGGTACGCGGGGTGATCGCATCGGCCAGGCGCTGCCAGTCCACGGCGAAATCCGCCAGGGCCAGCGGCACGTGCACGCAGCGGCCGCCCGCCAGCTCCACGGAGGGCTCATAGCTGTCATAGCAGGGATCGAGGACGATGGCCTCGTCGCCCGGACGGATCAGCGCCTGCACCGCGCAGAAGATCGCCTCGGTAGCACCGGGAGTGATGGTGATCTCGCTGTCGGCGTCCCGCTGCACGCCGTAGCTGCGCGCAATCTTCGCTGCCACCTGCTGGCGCAGGGCGGGCAGACCGGTCATCGGTGAATACTGATTGCGCCCTTCCAGTACATGGCGCGCCACTGCTTCACGCAGCGCCTGCGGCCCGTCGAAATCGGGAAAGCCCTGGGACAGGTTGATCGCCCCGGTATCCAGGGCGAGCTGAGACATGCGCGTGAAGATGGTGGTGCCGACGTTGGGCAGTTTGCTGGCGAGCATCGCGACTTCCTGGAAGATCTGGGCAAGTCGCGAGGATAGCCGAAGGGCGCCGCAGGCGGCACCTGCACTCGCATGAAAAGCGGGAGCAAGCCTACGCCGCGCATGCCGGAACGGGTCCGGGCATGCACGACGGCGACGGCCTTACTTGCGCTTGTCCTTGCGCTTCTTCTCGGCCTTCTTGTGGTGGCTCATCAGGCGCCGCTTCTTGTTCACCTGGCGGTCGGTGAGCTTGTTCTTGTTGCCTTCGTACGGGTTGTCGCCGCCCTTGTACTCGATACGGATCGGCGTGCCGACCAGCTTGAGCACGCGGCGGAAGGTGTTCTCCAGGTAACGGGAGTAGGCGCGCGGGACCGCGTCGACCTGGTTACCGTGGATGACGATCAGCGGCGGGTTGGCACCACCCAGGTGGGCATAGCGCAGCTTGATCCGGCGACCGTTGACCAGGGGCGGCGCGTGGTCGCTGACGGCATCCTCGAGGATCTGCGTCAGGCGGCTGGTCGGCCAGCGGGTGATGGCCGACTTGAACGACGCCTGCACCGACTTGTACAGATGGCCGACGCCAGTGCCGTGCAGTGCGGAAATGAAGTGAATGTCGGCGAAGTCGACGAAGAACAGCCGGCGCTCCAGCTCGGTCTTCACGTAGTCCTTCTGGCCCTGGTCCATGCCGTCCCATTTGTTCAGGGCGATGACCAGCGCACGACCGCTCTCCAGCACGAAGCCGAGCAGGTTGAGGTCGTGGTCGACCACCCCTTCGCGGGCGTCCATGACGAAGACCACGACGTTGGAGTCCTGGATCGCCTGCAGGGTCTTGACCACGGAGAACTTCTCCACGGCCTCGAAGATCTTGCCGCGACGACGCACGCCGGCGGTGTCGATCAGCGTGTACTTCTCGTCGTCACGCTCGAAGGGGATGTAGATGCTGTCACGCGTGGTGCCGGCCTGGTCATAGACGATGACCCGCTCTTCGCCGAGCATGCGGTTGACCAGGGTCGACTTGCCGACGTTGGGGCGACCGATGATGGCCAGCTTGATGCCGTCCTTCTCGCTCGGGCCGGGAATGCGCTTGGCTTCCTGGCCTTCCAGCACTTCTTCCTCTTCTTCGGCGCCCTCTTCCGGCTCGCCGGCATCCTTGGGGAAGGCACCGAGCACCACTTCCAGCATCTGGGTGATGCCGCGGCCATGGGCACCGGCGATCGCCAGCGGCTCGCCCAGGCCCATGGGGCTGAACTCGGCGCGGGCCAGGTCGACGTCGAGGTTGTCGACCTTGTTCACCACCAGGAAGCTCTGTTTGTTACGCCGGCGCAGGTGCTCGCCGATCATCTGGTCGGAGGCGGTCATGCCAGCACGCGCGTCCACCAGGAACAGCACGGCATCGGCTTCTTCGATCGCCTGCAGCGACTGCTCGGCCATCTTCGCGTCGATGCCTTCCTCGTCGCCGGAGATACCGCCGGTATCGATCACGATATAGGTGCGCCCCTGCCACTTCGCCTCGCCGTACTGGCGGTCGCGGGTCAGACCGGACAGGTCGCCGACGATGGCGTCGCGACTGCGGGTCAGGCGGTTGAAGAGTGTGGACTTGCCGACATTGGGCCGGCCCACCAGGGCAATTACGGGAACCATCAGGCTCTCCACTACGTTATTTCAGAAAATGCAAAGGCCGCTGCACGGGCAGCGGCCGGAATCTTTTGCGCTGCTGCGTCCAGGCCCGGGCCTGGATGCAGCATAGTTGGTCACTTGATGGTCAGCGCCACCAATTTGCCGCTGTTGCCGAAGACATACAGCCAGTCACCCACCACCAGCGGACGCGTGCGCAGACCGTCGCTGTCGATACGGGTACGACCCACGAAGCGACCATCGACCTGGCTCAGCAGGTGCAGATAGCCTTCGAAATCGCCCACCGCCACGTAGCTGGAAAACACCTGCGGCGCGGACAGCTCGCGGCGTGCCAGGGAATCGTTGCTCCACAGCGCCGAGGCACTGCGCTCGTCGATGCCTTCGACGGTGCCGTTGGCCAGGCTGACGTAGACGTTGCCGAAGCCCTGGGCGACACCGACCGAACTGGAGGCCTCGCGCTGCCACAGCACACGGCCGGAATCCAGGTCCATCGCCGCGACGCGGCCCTGATAGCTCACCGCGTACACGGTGCCACCGGAGAGCAGCAGGCCGCCGTCGATATCCACCACGCGCTCCAGCTCGGAACGACCTTGCGGGATGGCCACGCGCTGCTCCCAAACGGGCAGGCCACGCTGGGCGTCGACCGCCACCACCTTGCCGCTGGACAGACCCGCGACCACCAGGCGGTTGGTCACCAGCGGCGCGCCGGTGCCACGCAGCGTCAGCACGGCCGGGGTGTTCTCGACGATCCAGCGCTGATTGCCGGTGCTGGCATCGAACGCGATCAGGCGGTCATCCTGGGTCTGCACCACGACGATATCGCCGTTGCTCGCCGGGGCGGCCAGCACTTCGCTGGTCACACGCGAGCGCCACTGCTCCTCGCCGTCGCTGGAGTCCAGGGCGATCACCTCACCCTTGAGCGTGCCCAGCAGTACCTGGCCGTAACCGGCACCGATGGCACCGGAGACCGGGATGTCGAGCTTCTTGCGCCAGATGACCTTGCCACTGGTGCGGTCCATGGCCATGACCAGGCCTTCGACGTCGGCCGCGTAGATCACGTCGCCATCGATGGCCGGTACCAGCATGTTGAAGGTTTCGCCCTGGCCGTCACCGACGGAGCGGCTCCATTCGGTACGCAGTTCGACCTCGGTATCGAACTTGGTCAGCTCGGCGGGTGGCAGTTCCTTCTTGCTATTGCTGCTGCAACCCACGACCAGAACGGCCAGAGCCAGCAGTGCGGCATTCTTCCAACGCATCACGTCACGCATCCCCTTTTGCCAGGTCGTCCAGCTTCATCTGCAGGCCGCCAACGGCGGCGTCCTCGGCCAGCGCATCCTTGGCCTTCTGGTAGGCCGCGTGCGCGTCGTCGCTGCGGCCCAGCTGGACCAGCAGATCACCCTTGAGCTCCTCGCGGCTGGCCAGGAACGCCTCGTCGACCTTGGCGTCGAGCAGCTTCAGCGCCTCGTCGACCTTGTCCTGGGCAGCCAGGACGCGTGCCATGCGCTGACGCGCCAGCTCGTCGAGGGTGGCGTCGGCCGGCTTGTCGAGCACGCGTTGCAGGGCAACGGCGGCGTCGTCGAGACGATCGGCCTCGACCGCGACCTTGGCGACGAACAGGCTGCCGTACTGCGCGTAATGGCTACCGCCGAACTCGCTGTCGAGCTTGCCGGACAGTTCGGCCACCTTGCCTGCATCAGGCTTGCCGGCCGGATCCAGCGCGGTCTCCAGCAGTTGCTGATACAGCGCGGAGGCACTCTGCGCCTGGTTGGTCTGGTACTTCTGCCAACCCTGCCAGCCGAGCACGGCTACCAGCGCGAGTACGCCGCCGGTCAGCAACGGTTTGCCGTTGCGATTCCACCAGTCCTTGATTTGCGCGATCTGTTCGTCTTCGGTCTGCATGTCTAACCCCGTACTCCTAATCGAGAGCCTGCTCAGGCCTGTTGCTGGCAGGCAGCCAGATGCTCGGCCAGAGCATCCCAGGCAACGCTTTGTTGTTCACTGTCGTCGCGCAGCGGCTTGCAACCTACCACGCGCCCTGCCAATTCGTCGTCCCCCAGAATCAGCGCATAGCGTGCGCCGCTCTTGTCAGCCTTCTTGAACTGGCTCTTGAAGCTGCCGCCGCCACTGTTGAGCAGCAGGCGCAGCGCCGGCAATTCATCGCGCAGGCGCTCGACCAGGGTCAGTGCAGCCAGCTCGGCCGCCTCGCCAAAGGCGCAGACGTAGACGTCGGCGGCACGGTTCAGCTCGGCCGGCAACAATTCGAGGGTTTCCAGCAGCAGCACCAGGCGCTCGACGCCCATGGCGAAGCCGACCCCCGGCGTCGCCTTGCCACCCAATTGGGAAACCAGGCCGTCATAACGACCACCGGCGCACACCGTGCCCTGGGCACCGAGCTTGTCGGTCACCCACTCGAACACGGTGCGGTTGTAGTAATCCAGCCCGCGGACCAGCTTGTGATTGATCTCGTAGCGGATGCCGGCGGCATCCAGGCGCGCCCTGACGCCGTCGAAGTGCAGGCGCGACTCCTCGTCGAGGTAGTCGCCCAGGGTCGGTGCGCCGACCAGAACGGCCTGGGTCGCCTCGTTCTTGCTGTCGAGGATGCGCAGCGGGTTGGTGGTCAGACGGCGCTGGCTGTCTTCGTCCAGTTGCTCGAAACGCTCCTGCAGGTAAGCGACCAGCGCATCGCGGTAGGCCGCACGCGCCTCGCTGGAACCCAGGCTGTTGAGCTGCAGGGTCACCGCATCGGCCAGGCCGAGTTTCTTCCACAGACGCCAGGTCAGCACGATCAGTTCGGCATCGACGTCCGGCCCCGGCAGGTTGAAGGCCTCTACGCCAACCTGGTGGAACTGACGATAACGGCCCTTCTGCGGCTTCTCGTAACGGAACATCGGGCCGGCGTACCACAGTTTCTGCACCTGGCCGCCACCGGACAGACCATGCTCGAGCACGGCACGCACGCAACCGGCAGTGCCCTCCGGACGCAGGGTCAGGGACTCCTCGTTGCGGTCGCGGAAGGTGTACATCTCCTTGTCGACCACGTCGGTACCCTCGCCGATACCGCGCGCGAACAGCTCGGTGTACTCGACGATGGGCAGGCGAATTTCCTTGTAGCCGTAGCCGTCGAGCAGGTCGACCAGGGTGTTTTCCAGGTAGCGCCAGGCAGGCGTCTGCTCCGGCAGGATGTCGTTCATGCCACGAATGGCTTGCAGAGATTTGCTCACAAATAATCCTTAAACCTGCTCTCGACACTGCTGCGCTTGCTGATGCAGCGTCAAAAACAGGCTCAAAATGCTCATTTACAGTCGTAAACTGCGCTTCTTCGCCCGTATTTTCCTTGCCTGGCCCGCGCTCGCGATGTGCTCGACGCGCAGGCTGGCCGGTTTCAGCCGCGAACGATCACGGCAGCATCGGCGGCGACCTTCTCGGCCGCCTTGTCGCGAATGAGCTTTTCCAGCTCATCCACCAGATTCTCGTTGGTCAGCTTCGACGCCGGCTTGCCGTCGATGTAGACCAGGTTGTTCGGGCTGCCACCAGTGAGGCCGATATGCGCCTCCTTGGCTTCGCCTGGACCGTTGACCACGCAACCGATCACGGCGACGTCGAGCGGCACCAGCAGGTCCTCGACGCGGCTCTCCAGCTCGTTCATGGTTTTGACCACATCGAAGTTCTGCCGCGAGCAACTCGGGCAGGCGATGAAGTTGATGCCACGCGAACGCAGGCGCAGGGACTTGAGGATATCGAAACCGACCTTGATCTCTTCCACCGGATCGGCGGCCAGAGAAATGCGGATGGTATCGCCAATGCCATCGGCCAGCAGCATGCCCAGGCCGACGGCCGACTTCACGGTACCGGAGCGCAGGCCACCGGCTTCGGTGATGCCCAGGTGCAGCGGCTGCTCGATCTGCTTGGCCAGCAAGCGATAGGCCTCGACCGCCATGAACACGTCGGACGCCTTCACGCTGACCTTGAAGTCGGGGAAGTTGAGGCGGTCCAGGTGTTCGACATGGCGCAGCGCCGACTCGACCAGCGCTTCCGGGGTCGGCTCGCCGTACTTCTTCTGCAGGTCCTTTTCCAGCGAACCGGCGTTGACGCCGATGCGGATCGGAATGCCCTTGTCGCGCGCCGCCTCGACCACCGCCTTGACGCGGTCCTCGCGGCCGATGTTGCCGGGGTTGATACGCAGGCAGTCGACGCCCAGCTCGGCCACGCGCAGGGCGATCTGGTAGTCGAAGTGAATGTCGGCCACCAGCGGTACGCGCACCTGCTGCTTGATCAGGCCGAAGGCCTCGGCAGCGTCCATGTCAGGCACGGAAACCCGCACGATGTCCGCGCCGGCATCTTCCAGGCGACGAATCTGCGCCACGGTGGCGGCGACATCATTGGTGTCGGTATTGGTCATGCTCTGCACCGCGATCGGCGCATCGCCGCCCACCGGTACCGAGCCCACCCAGATCTTGCGTGACAGACGACGCTTGATCGGCGATTCGCAATGCATGCTTTACAACCCCAGTTTCAGGCGCGCGGTTTCGCCAGTCATGTGCGGCGCAACGTCCACGCTTTCGCCGTTGTAGGTCACCTGGGCTCCGCGAGCGAAACCCAGACGCAGCTCCATCGGAGCCTTGCCGGTCAGTTCGATGCGCTCGCCGCTGCGCTTCAGCGCGCTGACCAGCACCTTGCCGTCGGCATCGGTCACCTGCGCCCAGCAGTCGGCGGTGAAGCGCACGTTGAGCGCACCCTGCCCGGCGGATACGGCAATCGGAGCAGCGGGTTCAACGGCGGCAGGCGCCTGCGCCTCGCTGCTCGCCAGCGGTGCATCGCCCGCGCCTGCAGCGCTCGGTGTTTCGGCGACGACCGCGCTCGCTGCGCCTGTCTCGTTGGTGGATTGATCAGTGGCACCAGCGCTTTCCGGCTCATCGCCCGGCTCGACCGGCAACAGCAGCGGGCTGCTCTGCTGGTCGCCCTGGGCCAGGATCACGGCCTGGTCTTCCGGCTCGGCCAGAGAATGCACCTGCGTGGTGCCATCGGCCCCTTCCACCTCGACATGCTCGATGCCGACGTCAGCCAGGCTGGCGACCGGACGCCCCTGATCCTGCCACCAGAGGAAACCGGCACCGATCAGCGCCAGCAGCAGCAGGAAGCTCACCAGGCGCAGGATGCTCTGCGAATAACGCACCGGTTCCTCGATACGCCCCAGGGCATGCACGCTGCTGCCCGTGGCATCGGTTCCGGTGAACTGGTCGAACTCGAGCACCAGACGGTTCTGGTCGAGTTCCAGGAGCTTGGCGTAGGCACGAATGTAACCACGGGCAAACGTGGTGCCGGGCAGTTTGTCGAAGGCACCCGCCTCGATCTGGGCGAGACGCTGCTGGGTCAGGTTGAGCTGGGACGCCACCTCGGCAACGCTCCAGCCCTTGACTTCACGGGCCTGGCGCAGGCTTTCGCCCGGATTGTTCGACATGGACTGGGTCACTTCGCTATGGGCCGCTTTCATCGTTGCCCCGAAACATATTGCTGGTATTCCTTGGACGCCGGATACAGGCGGCGCAACTGCAGGCCCAGGCTGGCGGCCCGGTCGCGGTCCTCGAACACTTCGGCCAGACGAGCACCGAGCAGCAGGCTCCGCGCGTTCTGCGGCGCCATTGCGCTGTAGCTGTCGTAGTAGCTACGGGCCGGGACATACTCCTTGTCCTCGTAGGACATCGCGGCCATCTCCAGCAGCGAGCGCGGCTGACGGCTGCTCAGGCGCAACGAACGCTGGAAGTATTTCTTGGCCTCGTCTCGCCGCCCCAGTTGCAGGGCGGTCAGGCCGAGGTTCTCGAAGACCCTGGAGCGTTCCGGGTAGAGATTGTCCTCGGTGGCCTTGAGATAGGTGTCCATGGCTTCCTGATAGCGCTTCTGCTCGAACAGGAAACCACCGTAGTTGTTCAGCAGGCGAGCATCCTTCGGACGCTGGGACAGCGCCTTGCGATAGTGCTCGTCCGCCAGCTTGGGTTCCATTTCCAGCTGGAACGCCATGCCCAGTGCCGCATGCGCATCGGCATCCGACGGGTTGATTTCCAGTGCGTTCTTCAGCGGCACCTTGGCCAGCTGGGTATCACCCTGCTGGATATAGGCGACGCCCAACTGCACATAGGCGGCTCGCGCCTCTTCACGCCCTTTTGTCGTACTCATGGGGTCAACGTGGCCGGTGGTCACGCAACCACCCAGCAGACTGACGACTAGCAACAACAGCGCAGGGCGCAAGGTCATGGACATCCTCTCTTCAATTTCGATTGGCGGCATTGCGCGGCTCTTGAGCCTCGCTGCCCAGCTGGCGCACGGCGATGTAACGCTCGCTGCGCCGAGTACGATCCATGACCTGGCCCACCAGCTGGCCGCAGGCGGCATCGATATCGTCACCACGGGTGGTGCGTACCGTGACGTTATGGCCAGCCTTGTGCAACAGGTCCTGGAAGCGGCGAATGGCGTTATTGCTCGGCCGCTCGTACCCCGAGAAGGGGAAGGGATTAAACGGAATCAGGTTGATCTTGCAAGGGACATCGGCAAGAAGTGCGATCATCTGCTCAGCATGCTCGGGCTGATCGTTGACACCCTTGAGCAGGGTGTACTCGATGGTCAGCACGCGCTTCTCGCCCAGTTTGGAGATGTAACGCTTGCACGCGGCCAGCAACATTTCCAGAGGGTACTTCTTGTTGATCGGCACCAGCTGGTTGCGCAGCTCGTCGTTCGGCGCGTGCAGCGACAGCGCCAGCGACACGTCGATCACTTCGGCCAGTTTGTCGATCATCGGCACCACGCCGGAGGTGGACAACGTCACCTTGCGCTTGGAGATACCGTAGCCGAGGTCATCCATCATGATCTGCATGGCGGAGACGACGTTGTCGAAGTTCAGCAGCGGCTCGCCCATGCCCATCATCACCACGTTGGTGATGGCACGGTCGATCTTGGCCGGCACGCTGCCGAAGGATTTGCTGGCGATCCACACCTGGCCGATGATCTCGGCGCTGGTCAGGTCGCTGTTGAATCCTTGCTTGCCGGTGGAGCAGAAGCTGCAATCCAGGGCACAGCCGGCCTGCGACGACACGCACAGGGTGCCGCGGCCATTCTGCGGGATGTACACGGTTTCCACGCAGCTGCCCGACGCCACACGCACCACCCACTTGCGCGTGCCATCGGCGGAAATGTTTTCGCTGACCACTTCAGGGCCGCGAATCTCGGCAGAGGCCTCGAGCTTTTCGCGCAAGGCCTTGCCGACATTGGTCATGGCGGCGAAATCATCGACGCCAAAGTGGTGAATCCACTTCATCACCTGGCCGGCACGAAAGCGCTTCTCGCCGATGGACTCGAAGAACTGCTCCATTTCCGACTGGGTCAGGCCCAGCAGGTTGATCTTGCCGGTGGTATTGGTCATGGCTTCACCCTCGCATCATTCGCTTCAATCAGCGAATGCGCGCGCACTGCTCGGTAGCGGAGAAGAAGTAAGCGATCTCGCGAGCGGCAGAAGCTTCGGAATCCGAACCGTGAACAGCGTTCTCGTCGATGGAAACGGCGAAGTCAGCACGGATGGTGCCGGCAGCCGCTTCTTTCGGGTTGGTAGCGCCCATCAGCTCGCGGTTCTTCAGGACGGCATCTTCGCCTTCCAGAACCTGAACGATGACCGGACCGGAAGTCATGAAGGCAACCAGATCCTTGAAGAAGCCGCGCTCGCTGTGCTCAGCGTAGAAACCGGCAGCTTCGCGCTCGGACAGTTGCAGCATCTTCGAAGCGACAACGCGCAGGCCGGCCTTTTCGAAACGGGTGGTGATCTCACCGATGACGTTCTTGGCAACGGCGTCAGGCTTGATGATGGAGAAAGTACGTTGAACAGCCATGTGAAGCTCCAGAAACTTTAGGGTTAAAGCGAAAAATTAAACCCGCGAATTATACGCGGGTTCTGAGATGGCAGCCACAGGCGACTCGCCTCCAGCTGCAAGTAAACGCTACGAGATGAAGCTCCGCGACCGGCAGACGACCGGGAACTGCGGTTTCACGCCCCGCAGGCGAGCGGCGTCGCGCTACTCGGCCTCTTCGATCCAGGCAGCCTGGATCGCCTCGAGGACCTTCTCGCCGCCCCGTTGCGGATCATCGGAGAACTGCGGCAACTCCACGACCCAGCGGTGCAGATCGACGAAGTTCACGTAACGCGGATCGACATCCGGCTTCTGCTCGCTCAGCTCGATGGCGATATCCAGCACATCAACCCATTTCAGACTCATGCTCATGCTTCCTGGGTCAATGCGGCGCTTCGGCCGCGTGGTTCAGCGAATACTTGGGAATCTCGACGGTGAGGTCTTCCTCGCCGACGATGGCCTGACAGGCCAGACGCGACTGCGCCTCGAGCCCCCAGGCCTTGTCCAGATAATCCTCTTCCAGCTCGTCAGCCTCGTTCAGCGAGTCGAAACCCTCGCGCACGATGCAGTGGCAGGTGGTGCAGGCACACACGCCGCCACAGGCGCTTTCCATTTCGATATGGTGCTCATGGGCCAGCTCGAGGATGGAGACGCCAGGCTCGGCCTCGACCACCAGGCCATCCGGGCAGAACCTTTCATGGGGCAGAAAAATCACCTGCGGCATCAGTTATTCCTCGATCTCATTCAAATTGCGCCCGGCCAGCGCGGCTTTAACCGTTGAATCCAGGCGCCGCGCGGCGAACGCATCCGTAACCTGCGACAGGCGCTTGGTCTGCCGCTCGATGGCCGGACCATTGCTACCCGCGAGCAGATCGCGCAGCTCCTGCACCTGCAATTCGATGACCTCGCGCTCCTCGGCATCCAGCAGACGCTCGCCGTCGGCCTCCAGCGCAGCTTCCACCGCCTCGATCAGGCGCTGGGCGTCGACCTGCTGCTCGCGCAGCGCACGCGCAGCCTTGTCATCCCCGGCATTCTGGAAGGAATCCTGCAGCATGCGTGCGATCTCGCCATCGGTCAGGCCATAGGACGGCTTGACCTGAATGCTCGCCTCGACGCCGGAGCCCAGCTCACGCGCCGCGACACTGAGCAGGCCATCGGCGTCGACCTGGAAGGTCACGCGGATCTTGGCCGCCCCGGCCACCATCGGCGGGATGCCACGCAACTCGAAACGCGCCAGGGAGCGGCAATCGGCGATCAGCTCGCGCTCACCCTGCAGCACGTGAATCATCATGGCCGTCTGGCCATCCTTGTAAGTGGTGAAGTCCTGCGCCCGCGCCACCGGGATGGTGGTGTTGCGCGGAATCAGCTTCTCCATCAGACCGCCCATGGTCTCCAGACCGAGCGACAGCGGAATCACATCGAGCAGCAGCAGCTCCTCGCCATCGCCACGCTGATTGCCGGCCAACGTGTCGGCCTGAATGGCGGCACCGATGGCCACCACCTGATCCGGATCGATATTGGTCAGCGGCGTGCGCCCGAACAGCTCGCCAACCGCTTCGCGCACCCGTGGCACACGGGTGGAGCCACCGACCATCACCACCGCGCTGACGTCCTCCAGCTCGACGCCGGAATCACGCAGCGCACGCCGGCAGGCCTTGAGGCTGCGCGCAACCATGGGCTCGATCAGCGCTTCGAACTGCGCCCGCGACAGCGAGCCACGCCATTCGGCGAAGCTCAGCTCGACCGTCACGGCGTCGGTCAGCGCCTCTTTCGCGGCACAGGCGGCCTGCAGCAGACCGCGCTGCGTGGCCGGGTCGAGGTCACTGGACAGCCCGGCCTGCTGGATGATCCAGTCAGCCAGGGCGTGGTCGAAATCATCGCCGCCCAGGGCACTGTCGCCGCCCGTGGCCAGCACCTCGAACACCCCACCGGTGAGGCGCAGAATGGACACATCGAACGTGCCGCCACCCAGGTCATAGATGGCGACCACGCCCTCGGCTTTCTGATCCAGGCCGTAGGCAACCGCAGCGGCTGTGGGCTCGTTGAGCAGGCGCAGGACGTTGAGACCGGCGACTCGCGCCGCATCCTTGGTCGCCTGGCGCTGGGCATCATCGAAATAGGCCGGCACGGTGATCACCGCGCCGACCAGTTCGCCACCCAGGGTCTGCTCCGCGCGCAGGCGCAGGGTCTTGAGAATTTCTGCCGAGACTTCGACGGGGCTCTTCGCACCCTGCACCGTTTCGATGAAGGGCATGTGCGACTCGCCCGCAGCGAACCGGTATGGCAGTTGCTCGCCGAGCTGGTGCACATCGGCGACGCCGCGCCCCATCAGGCGCTTGACCGACAGCACGGTGTTGAGGGGATCACTGGCAGCCGCCTGCTTGGCTGATTCGCCCACCTCGACATGATCCGGGTGGTAGCGCACCGCCGAAGGCAGGATGACCCTGCCCTCATCGTCCGCCAGAGGCTCGGCCAGACCACTGCGTACAGCGGCGACCAGCGAATTGGTGGTGCCCAGGTCGATGCCCACCGCCAGCCTGCGCTGGTGCGGTTGCGGGCTCTGTCCTGGCTCGGCGATCTGCAATAAGGCCATGGTCTTCTTGAAATCATCAGGCGGATTGCCGAGGCAACCCACAGGTTAATCGTCGAGGCGCTCTTCTAGTTGGCGCACTTCATGAGAGAGCTTGTCGAGAAACTGCATCCGACGCATCAGGCGCTCGGCTTCCTCGCGGCGAGCCTCATCGTCCCAGCATTCGGCGAAGCGCTCGTTGAGCTGCTCCTGCGCAGTTTTCAGGCGCCGCTTGAAGACGGCGACACCGGCAAGGTCGGCGTCGTCCTGCAACTCCTCCAGCTCTTCGCGCAGCTGCATCTGCTGCAGCAGGAAGTCCGGATCCTGCACCGTCACTTCCAGCGGCAGCTCGGGGCCGCGCATGGCCAGCAGGTAGCGCGCACGCTGCGAGGGCGTCTTGAGGACCTGATAGGCCTCGTTGAGGCAGGCGGAACGCTCAAGCGCCAGGCGCTGCTCACGCTCGCCAGCGTCGGCGAACCGATCGGGATGCACCTGGCGCGCCAGCTCGCGGTAACGCGCAGCCAGCTGCTCCAGGTCGAGGCGAAAGCTCGGCTGCAGGTCGAACAGGGCGAAATGACAAGGATTACCCACGCGAGCGCCTCAAACGTTGAAGCTCTCGCCGCAGCCACACTCGCCGCGCACGTTGGGGTTGTTGAACTTGAAGCCCTCGTTGAGGCCTTCCTTGACGAAGTCCAGTTCGGTGCCGTCGAGATAGACCAGGCTCTTGGGGTCGATGATCACCTTGACGCCGTGACTCTCGAAAACCTGATCCTCGGCCGCCAGCTCATCGACGAACTCGAGAACATAGGCCAGGCCGGAACACCCGGTAGTGCGCACACCGAGGCGAATGCCTTCGCCCTTGCCGCGCCCATCCAGGGAGCGCTGCACGTGGCGGGCAGCTGCTTCAGACATGGTGATGGCCATTGCAAACCTCGTATCAGAGCAAGCCTTTCTTCTGCTTGTAATCGCGCACGGCCGCCTTGATGGCGTCCTCGGCGAGCACGGAGCAGTGGATCTTCACCGGCGGCAGCGCCAGTTCTTCGGCCAGCTGGGTATTCTTGATGCTTTCCGCTTCGTCGAGGGTCTTGCCCTTCATCCACTCGGTGGCGAGGGAGCTGGAAGCGATCGCCGAGCCGCAGCCGTAGGTCTTGAACTTGGCGTCTTCGATGACACCGCTCTCGCTGACCTTGATCTGCAGGCGCATCACGTCGCCGCAGGCCGGCGCACCGACCATGCCGGTACCGACGTCCGGGTCCTCGACATTCAGCTTGCCGACGTTGCGCGGGTTTTCGTAGTGGTCGATGACCTTGTCACTGTATGCCATGTTGTACTTCCTCTCTCATCAGGTACCGCTCTCCGGCGGAGCGCTCTGCGAACGATCCGCCTCGGCAGCTATCAGTGTGCTGCCCATTCCACGGAGGAAAGGTCGACACCTTCTTTGAACATATCCCACAGGGGCGACAGCTCGCGCAGCTTGTCCACGGCTTCGCGGACCTTGGCGGCGGCATAGTCGACCTCTTCCTCGGTCGTGAAGCGGCCGAAGGTGAAGCGAATCGAACTGTGTGCCAGCTCATCGTTACGACCCAGGGCACGCAGCACGTAGGAAGGCTCCAGCGAAGCCGAAGTGCAGGCCGAGCCGGACGATACGGCCAGGTCCTTGAGCGCCATGATCAGCGACTCGCCCTCGACGTAGTTGAAACTCAGGTTCAGGTTGTGCGGCACGCGCTCGGTCAGGCTGCCGTTGACGTACAGCTCTTCCATGTCTTCGAGTTGGCTGTAGAAGCGGTCGCGCAAGGCGCTGATGCGCTGGTTCTCGGCAGCCATTTCCTGCTTGGCGATACGGAAGGCTTCGCCCATGCCGACGCACTGGTGCGTGGCCAGGGTGCCGGAGCGCATGCCGCGCTCGTGGCCACCGCCATGGGTCTGCGCTTCCAGACGCACACGCGGCTTGCGGCGCACGTACAGGGCACCGACGCCTTTCGGGCCGTAGGTCTTGTGCGCGGAGAAGGACATCAGGTCGACCTTCATCTTCTCCAGATCGATGTCCACCTTGCCGGTGGACTGCGCCGCATCGACGTGCAGCAGCACGCCACGGGAGCGGGTCAGCTCGCCGATGGCCGCGATATCGTTGACGGTGCCGATCTCGTTGTTGACGTGCATCAGGGAAACCAGGGTGGTGTCCTCACGCAGCACGGCCTCGACCATCGCCGGCGTGATCAGACCGTCTTCGCCCGGTTCCAGGTAGGTCACTTCGAAACCTTCGCGCTCGAGCTGGCGGGTGGTGTCCAGCACCGCCTTGTGCTCGATCTTCGAGGTGATGATGTGCTTGCCCTTGCTGCTGTAGAAGTGCGCGACACCCTTGATGGCAAGGTTGTCGGACTCGGTGGCACCGCTGGTCCAGACGATCTCGCGCGGGTCTGCATTGACCAGCTCGGCGACCTGGCGGCGAGCGTTTTCCACGGCTTCCTCGGCTTTCCAGCCGAACACGTGAGAGCGCGAAGCCGGGTTACCGAAGTTACCGTCGACCAGCAGACACTCGCTCATCTTCTGCGCAACGCGCGGATCGACCGGCGTAGTAGCGGAATAATCGAGGTAGATCGGCAATTTCATTGGGTTTCTCCTATCAGGCAAACGCCCTGCTCACTCGATGGCAGACGCTTCAATCTTATCCAGATGCGGTGCAGTGCCTCTGCCGGAGCAGCGACGCTGATCCTGACGCAACGCGACTTCCTGCACCTCATGGCGCGCGACCAGATCAGCCAAGCTGATGCCGCTGAGGAATTCGTGAATCTGCTGACTGAGATCGCACCACAGATGGTGAGTCAGGCAGGTATCACCGGCATGGCAGTCGCCCTGCCCCTGGCAACGCGTCGCGTCGACGGACTCGTTGACCGCGTCGATCACCTGCGCCACCTGGATGCCACGCATGTCGCGCGACAGCTGGTAGCCACCGCCCGGCCCGCGCACGCTGGACACCAGGCTGCCACGGCGCAGCTTGGCGAACAGTTGCTCGAGATAGGACAGGGAGATGCCCTGCCGCTCGGAGATGTCGGCCAGGGAAACGGGACCGTGCTGTGCGTGCAACGCCAGGTCAAGCATGGCGGTAACGGCGTAACGGCCTTTGGTGGTCAGTCGCATGGCTCTACCACGAATCACTGAATTGCGGCGAAGTATGCGATTCCCGAGTATTTAAGTCAACTATAAGACCTATTGATTTACTCGGGATTGACCGCAAAAAGAGGCGGCATGATAGCAAATGCCGCCCCCTCGTGCATCACGCAGCGGGCTTGTCGCTTGCCTGCTGGTCCTTGCAGACATCGGCGAAGTCTTCATCGCGCAGCGTCGGCAGGTCCTTGCCGCAATAATCGCTGCCAAGCGCCGTCAGGGCCTTGCACATGCCCTCGAGACGCCCGTCGACGGCGTGCAGGTGGTCGAGCAGCTGGCCGATGGCACGTGCCACCGGGTCCGGCATGTCCTGCCCCACACCGTAGGCATCGAAGCCGATCTTCTCGGCCATGGCCTGGCGCTTGGCCTCCTGCTCGCCGTCGGACTTGACGATGATCTTGCCCGGAATGCCGACCGCCGTGGCACCGGCAGGCACCGCCTTGGTCACCACCGCGTTGGAGCCGATCTTGGCACCGGCACCGACAGTGAAGGGGCCGAGCACCTTGGCCCCCGCGCCGACCACGACACCATCTTCCAGGGTCGGATGGCGCTTGCCCTTGTTCCAGCTGGTGCCCCCCAGGGTCACGCCCTGATACAGCGTCACGTCGTTACCGATCTCGGCAGTCTCGCCGATGACGATGCCCATGCCGTGATCGATGAAGAAGCGCCGACCGATCCTGGCCCCGGGATGAATCTCGATGCCGGTCAACCAGCGCCCGAAGTTGGACACCACGCGCGCCGGCCACTTCCACCCCGAACGCCAGAGCGAATGCGCGGCACGGTGCAGCCAGACGGCGTGCAGCCCGGGGTAGCAGGTCACGACCTCGAAGGTATTGCGCGCGGCCGGATCACGGTGAAATACGCTCTGGATATCTTCTCGCATGCGTTCAAACATCAGATTTCCCCTGCTTGTGAGGCTCTCCGCGCACGGCTTTCTCGGTCTCGGTGAGAATGCCGCGCAGGATATTCATTTCCAACTTGCTCACCGCACTGCGCCCATAGAGGCGACGCAGGCGAGTCATCAGGTGCCGGGGCTTCTGCGGATCGAGGAAGCCGATCATCACCAGCACGCGACGCAGATGACCGTAGAAGGACTCCAGTTCATCCGCAGTTGCCGCCTGGGAGTTGAGCACCGCCGTGGTCTCCAGCTTCTCCACCTTGGTCGGCAGATTCTGCGCCGTGAGCCAGGCCATCCGCACTTCGTAGACCAGCACCTGAACCGCCGCCGCCAGGTTCAGCGAGCTGAACTCCGGGTTCGACGGGATATGCACGTGATATTGACATCGCTGCAGTTCTTCGTTGGTCAGCCCGGCATATTCGCGACCGAACACCAACGCGACTTCGCCACCGCCAGCCGCCTGCTCGCAACTGGTCACACCGCACTCGCGCGGATCGAGCAGCGGCCAGGGAATGCGCCGATCGCGCGCACTGGTGCCAATCACCAGACTGCAGCCGACCAACGCCTCTTCCAGCGTACCAACCACCTGCGCCGCATCGAGCACATCGGTGGCACCGGAGGCTCGCGCGACCGCATCACCGCTGGGGAAATCCACGGGATCGACCAGCACCAGACGCGACAGGCCCATGTTTTTCATCGCCCGCGCAGCGCCGCCGATGTTGCCCGGATGACTGGTATTGACCAAAACCACGCGAATATTTTCCAGCAACGCAGGCACTCTCAGTGAAGACAAGGGGGCAACGATCTTACCCAAGCCCTCAGATTAATGCCATGCAGCATACAGACGGCGCTTCATCGGCAAAGGTTTTCTGCTAACATGGCGGGCTTTCTTTAACGCCCCAGGTGAACCTCCCATGCAGCCCATGCTGAATATCGCCCTGCGCGCCGCTCGCAGCGCCGGTGAAATGATCTTTCGCTCCATCGAGCGCCTGGATGTCATCTCGGTCGACGAGAAGGATGCCAAGGATTACGTCACCGAGGTCGACAAGGCCGCTGAATTGATGATCGTTCAGGCCATTCGCAAGGCCTACCCGACCCACAGTTTCCTGGGCGAGGAAGGCGGCGTGCTGGAAGGTAGCGGCGAAGGCGCCGACTATCAGTGGATCATCGACCCGCTGGATGGCACCACCAACTTCATCCGTGGCGTGCCGCACTTCGCCATCAGCATCGCCTGCAAATACCGCGGCCGCCTCGAGCACGCCATCGTCCTCGACCCGGTACGCCAGGAAGAATTCACCGCCAGCCGTGGCCGTGGCGCCGCCCTCAACGGCCGCCGCCTGCGCGTCAGCAACCGCAAGAGCCTCGACGGCGCCCTGCTCGGCACCGGCTTCCCGTTCCGCGATGGCCAGCTGGACCACCTGGACAACTACCTGAACATGTTCCGCAGCCTGACCGGCCAGACCGCCGGCATCCGCCGCGCCGGCGCCGCCAGCCTGGACCTGGCCTATGTCGCCGCCGGCCGCTTCGATGCGTTCTGGGAATTCGGCCTGTCCGAGTGGGACATGGCTGCAGGCGCCCTGCTGATCCAGGAAGCAGGCGGCCTGGTCAGCGACTTCAGCGGCGGCCACGATTTCCTCGAGAAGGGCCAGATCGTCGCCGGCAACACCAAGTGCTTCAAGGCCGTGCTGACCGCCATTCAGCCGCACCTGGCGCCCTCGATGAAGCGCTGAGTTTCAGCTGCGCAATAAAAAACGCCCCGAGGGGCGTTTTTTATTGGCGGCCATTTCTCACTGGGTCTGCCGCACCAGGACCAGCTCGCCGTTGTCGTTGAGCGGAATGCGACTGCCAGGATCACGATCCATGCGCACGGTGCCGACCTTCTCGCCCAGCTGGTACTTCACGTCATAACCCACCAGCTTCTGGCTGGTATCGGTCACGGTATTGCAGCGCGTTTCAGTGGTGGTGTAGGTGTCACGCTGCTGCATGCCTTCCTGAATCTTGTTACCGGCGTAGCCGCCGCCAACCGCACCCGCCACCGTGGCGATCTTCTTGCCGTTGCCGCCACCGATCTGGTTGCCCAGCAGGCCGCCGGCGATGGCGCCAATGGCGGTACCGGCGATCTGATGCTGATCCTGCACCGGACGCTGACGCGTGACGGTCACGTCCTTGCACACTTCCCTCGGGGTCTTCACGGTTTCATTGACCGGCGTGACAGCCAGCACCTCGGCATAATCCGGGCCACGATCAACCAGACTGTAGGTGGCCACGGCACCACCAGCGGTCACACCCACAGCACCCAGTACGGCACCTACCAACATTGACTTGTTCATTTTATGTGTCTCCCAGGCTCGGCGACTCGCGCCTCTCTCCTTGCCTAGGACAGCAAAAAGCCGCGGCAAGTTCGACTTGCCGCGGCTTTCGCTGACTTTCTAGACGTCCGTCACAACATCAGGGACGCCCGTCGTCGGCCTCTGCATCGACCGCCGGAGGAATCAGGTCCTCGACGCTGAGCTTCAGCCACACCAGCACCGTGGCGCCGATATAGACCGACGAGTAGGTACCCACCACCACACCGACCAGCAGGGTCAGCGCGAAGGCCGCCAGCACGTCACCACCGAAGAACAGCAGCGCCAGCAGCGCCAGTGCCGTGGACAACGAGGTAGCGATGGTACGCAGCAGGGTCTGGGTGATCGAGATGTCGACGTTCTCGATCAGCGACGTCTTGCGCAGCACGCGGAAGTTCTCGCGGATACGGTCATAGATGATGATGGTGTCGTTGAGCGAGTAACCGATCATCGCCAGCACCGCAGCCAGCACGGTCAGATCGAAGGGGATCTGGAAGAACGCCAGCACCCCCAGGGTGATGACCACGTCATGCACCAGCGAGGCGATGGCACCGACGCCGAACTTCCACTGGAAGCGGAATGCCAGGTACAGCAGGATGCCGCCCAGGGCCAGGAGCATGGCGATGCCGCCCTGGTCGCGCAGCTATTCACCCACCTGCGGACCGACGAACTCGACGCGCTTGACCTCGAACTGCGTCGCCGCGTCCACCTTGCGCAGCGCCGCCGCGACCTGGTTGCCCAGGTCCGCGTCGTCACCGGCGAGGCGCACCAGCACATCGGTGCTGGCGCCGAAGCTCTGCACTACGGCATCGACGTAGCCTGCCTGGCCCAGCTCGTTCTTGATCAGATCCAGGTCGGCCGGCTGCTCGTACTGCAGCTCGATCAGGGTACCGCCGGTGAAGTCCAGACCGAAGTTCAGGCCCTTGGTGAACAGCGCACCCAGGCCGACGATGGTCAGTACGACGGTCATTGCGAAGGCGATGTTGCGGATCGCCATGAAACGAATGGTTGACTTGATCATGGCTGCACCTCAGATCCACAGCTTCTTGACGTTGCGACCACCGAAGATCAGGTTGACCAGACCTCGGGTGAACATGATGGCTGTGAACATCGAGGTAACGATCCCCAGCGACAGCGTCACCGCGAAGCCCTTGACCGGGCCGGTGCCCATCGCGAACAGGATGCCGCCCACCAGCAGAGTGGTCAGGTTACTGTCGAGAATCGCCGAGTAGGCACGATCGAAACCCTCATGAATCGCCCGCTGCACATGCAGCCCCTTGGCCAGCTCCTCGCGTATGCGCGAGAAGATCAGCACGTTGGCGTCCACCGCCATACCCAGGGTCAGCACGATACCGGCAATACCCGGCAGGGTCAGGGTTGCGCCGATCGCCGACATCAGACCGACCAGCAGCACCAGGTTGAACGCCAGCGCCACGGTCGCCAGCACACCGAAGAAGCGATAGATGGCGATGATGAACAGCGCCACGAAGATCATCGCCCATTCGGTGGACTCGATACCCTTGGCGATGTTCTCCGCACCCAGGCTCGGGCCGATGGTGCGTTCTTCGGCGAAGTACATCGGTGCAGCCAGGCCACCGGCGCGCAGCAGCAGCGCAAGCTCGGAAGACTCGCCCTGGCCGTTCAGACCGGTGATGCGGAACTGGCTGCCCAGCGCCGACTGGATGGTCGCCAGACTGATGATTTTCTTCTCTTCGACGAAGGTCGGCACGGCGACCTCCTGCTCGACACCGTCGACGGTCTGGCGCACGTAGCGGGTGACCGGCTTCTGTTCGATGAAGATCACCGCCATGCTGCGCCCGACGTTGTTGCGGGTGGCGCGGTTCATCAGGTCGCCGCCATGGCCATCGAGACGAATGTTCACCTGCGGGCGACCGTTCTCGTCGAAGCTGGCCTGCGCGTCGGTGACCTGGTCACCGGTGATGATCAGCTCACGCTCGAGCTGCACCGGCGGACGACCGGCCTCGCGGAATTCGAAGTCCTCGGTCGCACCACGCGGCGCGTCCATCTCGGCCTGCAGACGGAACTCCAGGTTGGCGGTCTTGCCGAGAATACGCTTGGCCTCGGCAGTGTCCTGCACGCCCGGCAGCTCGACCACGATGCGGTTGGCACCCTGGCGCTGGACCAGCGGCTCGGCGACGCCCAGCTCGTTGACCCGGTTGCGCACGGTGGTGAGGTTCTGCTTGATCGAGTACTCGCGAATCTCGGCGATCTTGGCCTGGGTCAGTGCCAGTTGCAGGACCTGCTGACCACCACGCTCGACGCTGGTCAGTTCGAAGTCCTTGTAGTCCTTGCGGATCAGGCGCTCGGCATTGTCCAGCGTCTCGCTGTCGGCGAAGCCCAGCTGAATGCGGCCATTGCTTTCCGGCATGCTGCGGTAGCGCACGCGCTCCTTGCGCAGCAGGCTCTTGATCTCGCCTTCATAGACCTTGCGACGCACATCCAGCGCCTTGTCCATGTCGACTTCCAGCAGGAAGTGCACACCGCCGGAGAGGTCCAGGCCGAGCTTCATCGGGCTCGCGCCCAGGCTGCGCAGCCAGTCGGGTGTGGTCTGCGCCAGGTTCAGCGCCACCACGTAGTCATCACCCAGCGCACGGCGGACGATGTCCTTGGCCGGCAACTGGTCATCCTGCTTGGCCAGACGAATCAGGCCACCGCGACCACGCTCGTCGATGCTGGCGGCCTTGACCTGGATGCCCGCATCCTGCAGCGCCTTGCTGGCACGGTCGACATCCGCCTGCTCGATGGCCAGCGCCGAACTGGCGCCACTGACCTGGATCGCAGGATCGTCCGGATAGAGGTTGGGGATGGAGTAGACCAGACCGATCGCCAGCACGGCCAGGATCAGCAGGTACTTCCACAGAGGGTATTTATTGAGCATGAACGAGCCACCCGCTTATGACGCGGGGCGCTTAAAGCGCCCCGTCGAATGGAAACTATGAACTGAATCAGATGGCTTTCAGCGTGCCCTTGGGCAGGGTGGCGGCAATGGCCTGCTTCTGGAACTTCAGTTCGACGGTGTCGGACACCTCGATCACCACGAAATCATCGGTGACCTTGGAGACCTTGCCGGCGATGCCGCCGCTGGTGACCACTTCGTCGCCCTTCTGCAGACCGCCGAGCAGGTTCTTGTGCTCTTTGGCGCGCTTGGCCTGCGGACGCCAGATCATCAGATAGAAGATGACCAGGAAGCCGATCAGGAAGACCCACTCGAAACCGCTCCCTGCAGGGGCAGCAGCCGCGGTGTCAGCGTAGGCGGCGGGAATGAAAAAGCTCATGTAGCACTCCTAATGGAAAGGATCTTGAATCGTTCGGGAATCAGTCCAGCGGCGGCACAGGCAGGCCGCGCTTGGCATAGAAGGTTTCGACAAAGGCGGCCAATGTCCCCTGTCCGATAGCCTCGCGCAAACCAGCCATAACCCGCTGATAATGCCGCAAGTTATGGATGGTATTGAGCATGCTGCCGAGCATTTCGCCGCATTTGTCCAGATGATGCAGGTAGGCGCGGGAGAAGTTTGTGCAGGTGTAGCAGTCGCAGGTCGGGTCCAGCGGCGAATCGTCGAGCTTGTGCACCGCATTGCGGATCTTCACCACGCCGGTATCGACGAACAGGTGACCGTTGCGGGCGTTGCGCGTCGGCATCACGCAGTCGAACATGTCGACGCCGCGACGCACGCCCTCGACCAGATCCTCGGGCTTGCCGACGCCCATCAGGTAGCGCGGCTTGTCGGCCGGCATCTGCGGCGGCAGGTAGTCGAGCACGCGGATCATCTCCTCCTTCGGCTCACCCACCGACAGGCCGCCAATGGCCAGGCCGTCGAAGCCGATTTCGCAGAGACCGTCGAGCGAGCGCTTGCGCAGCTCCTCGTGCATGCCGCCCTGGACGATGCCGAACAGCGCCGCCGTGTTCTCGCCATGCGCGTCCTTGGAGCGCTTGGCCCAACGCAGCGACAGCTCCATGGAGCGCTTGGCCACGTCGAACTCGGCCGGATACGGCGTGCATTCGTCGAAGATCATCACGATGTCCGAACCGAGGTCACGCTGCACCTGCATCGACTCTTCCGGCCCCATGAACACCTTGGCGCCATCGACGGGCGAGGCGAAGTACACGCCCTCTTCCTTGATCTTGCGCATGGCGCCCAGGCTGAACACCTGGAAGCCACCGGAATCGGTGAGGATCGGCCCCTGCCACTGCATGAAGTCGTGCAGGTCGCCATGTTTCTTGATCACCTCCATCCCCGGGCGCAGCCACAGGTGAAAGGTGTTGCCGAGAATGATCTGCGCGCCGATCCCCTCGACGTCACGCGGCAGCATGCCCTTGACCGTGCCATAGGTACCCACCGGCATGAAGGCCGGGGTCTCGACCACGCCACGCGGGAAGGTCAGGCGACCACGACGGGCCTTGCCGTCGGTGGCCAGCAACTCGAAGGACATGCGACAGGTGCGCGACATACTCAAACCTCGGGCCCGCGCGCGGCGGGATTGCGGGTGATGAACATGGCATCACCATAACTGAAGAAGCGATAACCCTGCGCCACGGCCTCGCGATAGGCCGCCATGGTCTCGGCATAACCGGCGAACGCCGACACCAGCATCAGCAGCGTCGACTCGGGCAGGTGAAAGTTGGTCACCAGGGCGTCGACCACATGGAACGGCCGGCCGGGGTAGATGAAGATGTCGGTGTCACCGCTGAAGAGCTTCAGCTCGCCATCGCGGGCAGCGGTTTCCAGGGAACGCACGCTGGTGGTGCCCACCGCCACGACACGACCGCCGCGCGCGCGGCAGGCGGCGACCGCATCGACCACATCCTGGCCGACCTCCAGCCACTCGCTGTGCATGTGATGGTCCTCGATACGCTCGACGCGCACCGGCTGGAAGGTGCCTGCACCCACATGCAGGGTCACGAAGGCCGTCTCCACGCCCTTGCCTCGAATGGCCGCCAGCAGCTCGTCATCGAAATGCAGCCCGGCGGTCGGCGCCGCCACCGCTCCGGCCTTCTGCGCATAGACGGTCTGATAGCGCTCGCGATCCGCCTCGTCATCCGGGCGGTCGATATAGGGCGGCAACGGCATGTGTCCGACGCGCTCGAGCAGCGGCAGCACCGGCTCGGCGAAGCGCAGCTCGAACAGGGCGTCGTGGCGCGCGACCATCTCGGCCTCGCCACCACCATCGATGAGAATCTGCGAGCCAGGCTTGGGCGACTTGCTCGAACGAACGTGCGCCAGCACGCGATACTGATCGAGCACACGCTCCACCAGCACCTCCAGCTTGCCGCCGGAGGCCTTCTGGCCGAACAGGCGCGCAGGGATCACTCGGGTGTTGTTGAACACCATGAGGTCGCCGGGGCGCAACTGCTCCAGCACATCGGTGAACTGGCCATGACGCAGCTCGCCACTCGGGCCATCGAGCTGCAGCAAACGGCTGGCGCGACGCTCGGCCAGAGGATGGCGGGCGATCAGCGACTCGGGGAGATCGAAGTGAAAATCGGCAACACGCATGATTCGGCGGGGGTATTTCAGCAGGGCCGCAAAGCTTACCGGATTTCCCCTTGTCCGGCCACGTGAGCCTGCGGCGCGTACTCTGCGACGATACGCGCCAGGGTACCGTCCTCCTGCAGGGCCCTTATCGCCTCGTTGATCGCCGCCAGGTGCCCGGCATGGTCACGATGCAGGCGTAGACGCAACTGCGAGCGATTGATCACGGCGCCCTCCTCCACCTGCCAGCTCGGCGCCTGCAGTTGAGGATCGCGGCTTCTCAGGTAGCGCCACTCCAGCCGGTCGAGAATACCGGCCTCGCTGTGCCCTTGGGCGACCCGGAAGATCAGCGCATGGGCATCGGCACCATCGTTGCGCTGGAAATACTCGCTGCCCACATAGCCGTAGCCCCGCACCGTGGCGATGGAGCGGCCACGCAGGTCTTCGAGGTGCCGGAAGGGAAATCCCTTGCCCGGCGCGAAGAGCAGCATCTCTTCGGCATCCAGTACCGGAATGCTCCAGAGCGAAACCTCGGCCTGCCCGGCAGCGCGCCGCCAACTCTGGCTCACGCAACATTCGATCTGCACCTGCCCCTCGCGGAACAGCTTCTGCGTGCGCAGCGGCGGCAACGGGTGGCTGGCCTGCAGGTCGTCCGGCAGGCGCGCATCCAGCGCGATCATGAAATCGTGCAGGATGCCGCTGATCCGCTCGCCGTCGACAATCCAGTACGGCGCCCAGCTCTCATCGGTGACGGCATAGACCAGCACCTCCGCCCGCGCCACGGGCACGAGCGCCAGCCACAGCAGAATTGCCCGGCACAAGACTCTGACCACACTCCCCCTCCATGACCGGACTGCCCAAAGCCACCTATATAAGCACTCACCTCGGTGCGCTTGATGACAGACGTGATTCTAAGCACCGACGCAATAAAAAGTCAGATGCAGCGCTGCTACACAGTGTCCCAGCCATAGCGTTGCCACGACAGCTGCGCCGATTGACCAGCGCAAGACGCGTCCCTATACTGCGCCGCCATCGTGCCCCGGTGGCGGAATCGGTAGACGCGGCGGATTCAAAATCCGTTTTCGAAAGGAGTGGGAGTTCGAGTCTCCCCCGGGGCACCACGACATGGCCCGCAAGACATTGGTCTTGCGGGCTTTTTCATTTCTGCACGAACAATCCATGCAATTGTTGCAATCCTGCTGTCACTGCACTTTCCCAGCGCCTCGGCAGGCCCCGTAAAACCTGGCTGGCGACGTACCTGGCAGGGGTTGGCAATTGCGCAAAAGTTAGCGTAGAGTGATCGAACTGTTTGCATGGGTCGCTGTGAATCGTGACTCTGGTGCAGCAGATCATCTAGATCCGCTACATCCCGCTCGACTTCTATTACTCCTTGCAACCAGTCTCAGCCCTCTATACTCGGAGGCTGTCATCAACTCTAGTTTCAAGGAAAAAGACATGTCGAATCGTCAGAACGGTACCGTCAAGTGGTTTAACGACGAGAAAGGTTTTGGTTTTATCACTCCCGAGAGCGGTCCGGATCTGTTCGTGCACTTCCGCGCGATCGAAGGCAACGGCTTCAAGAGCCTGAAAGAAGGCCAGAAAGTCAGCTTCGTCGCTGTGCAAGGTCAAAAAGGCATGCAGGCCGACCAGGTTCAGATCCTGGGCTGATTGCCGCAGCTTTGAAAAACCCCTGATCTTCATCAGGGGTTTTTTATGCCTGTCGTTCGGCCCCTTGCCCTGCAGCGCCAGGTAACAGATCAGCGAGACGCTTTTTTATCCCCTCCGCCCGCTCGCGGTTAGAATGGCGCGCACTTTCGTCACAGCGAGCCCATCATGCCGAAACACACGCTACGCCCGCAGGGAGACTTCCCCACTGCCGGGCTGATTCGTCGCCTGGCGGCCATCTTCTACGACTTCCTGCTTTGCGTCGCCCTGGTCATGGTCGTGACCCTGGCCTACCAGCAGGGCATCCTGCGCATGATCCACGGCGGCGATACGCTAAGAGCCATGGCCGAAGCCGGCGCGCTGGACCATGACCCGGTGCTCGCCAGCCTGGCACTGCTGTCGCTGTTCGCCTTCTTCGCCAAATTCTGGACCCACAATGGCCAGACCCTGGGCATGCAGGCCTGGGGCCTGCGCATCCAGAATGCCGATGGCAGTGCCATCGACCTGTGGCAGGCCCTGCTGCGCTTCGTGGTCGCGATCGGCTCCTGGCTGTTCGCCGGGCTCGGCTTTCTCTGGCTGCTGTGGGACAAGCAGGGCCGTACCTGGCACGACATCTACTCGGGCAGCCGCGTCGTCCAGCTACCCAAGAACGTCCACAAGAAATAACCAATGGCAGACATGAAAAAGCCGGTTCAATGAACCGGCTTTTTTGTGGATCTCACTCAGCCTGCGCGCCGCAGCAACCAGACGCCGGCCAACGCACAGACACCGGCAGGCACCAGCACCGCCAGCAACGGCGAGAAGCCGAACACCAGGCTGGATGGGCCGAGCAGGTCCTGGGCGATACGGAACACGAACCCCACCAGCACGCCGGTGAACACGCGCTGACCCAGGGTCACCGAACGCAGCGGGCCGAAGATGAACGAGATGGCCATCAGCACCAGCGCCCCGGTCACCAGCGGCTGCAGCAGCTTGGTCCAGAAGGCCAGCCAGTAACGCGCGTTGTTCAGGCCCTGCTCCGCCAGGTAGTGGATGTACTGCCACAGGCCGGTGACCGACAGCGACTCGGGCTGCATCACCACGGTGTTCAGCAGTTCCGGATTGAGCTCGATATCCCAGCGCTCCTGGTCCTGCTTGAGCACTTCGGAGCGGTCCTCGTGCAGCAGGGTGGTCTGCACGTTGCGCAGCATCCAGTGGCTGTCGCGATACTCGGCGCGACGGGCGAAGCTGGCCGACAGCAACCGGCGCTCGTCATCGAAGCGATAACGCGTCACCCCGAGCAGGACGCCATTGGGCTGCACGGCGTTGATATGCACGTACTCCTGCCCCTGGCGATGCCACATGCCACGCTTGGAACTCTGCGCAGCGCCGCCGCCCTGGGCCAGGGCACGATCGGCCTGGGCCTGGTTCTCGGTGAGCGGCGCAACGTACTCGCCGATCAGAATGCCGACCAGCATCAGTGCCAGCATGGGCTTCATCACGGCCCAGACGATGCGCCCAATGGACACGCCAGCGGCACGCATGATGGTCAGTTCGCTGTTGCTGGCCAGCGTGCCGAGGCCGATCAGGCAGCCGATCAGCGCGGCCATCGGCAGCATCTCGTAGGCGCGGCGCGGCGCGGTCAGCAGCACGTACCAGAGAGCCTGGCCGAGACCGTAGTCGCCCTTGTTCAGGTCACCCAGCTCGTCGATGAAGGCGAACAGCAGCGCGAGGCCGAGAATGATGCCCAGCACCGCGAGAATGGCGATGAATACCTGCGCCCCGATGTAACGATCCAGCTTAGCCATGGGCCACCTCCGACACCGCCGCACGACGGCTGGCCCACCACAGACTCAGACGCTCCCAGTACAGCAACAACAAACCGATGGCCAGGAAGATGCCATGCACCCACCACAGCCCGAGCCCCGTTGGCAGGCGGCCCTTGTCCAGCGCGCCACGGGCGGCGATCAGCAGCCCCAGGTACGCCATATAGAGGAAGATCGCCGGCAGCAGCTTGAGGAAGCGCCCCTGGCGCGGGTTGACCTTCGACAGCGGCACGGCCAGCAGGGTGACCACGAACACCAGCAGCGGCAGGGACAGGCGCCACTGCAGCTCGGCCTGCAGCACCGGGTCGTCGCTGCCGAACAGATCGCGGGTCGGAATCGCCTCGCGCTCGTTGGCCTCGATGGCGACCTCGGGCTTGGGCAGCAGCACGCCGTAGGTGTCGTACTGGATGGCGCGGTAGTCGGCCTCACCCGGTTCGCCGTCGTAGCGGTAGCCGTTCTCCAGAATCAGGTAGCGGCTGCCATCGTCCTGGATTTCCTGGCGCCCGCTCTCGGCGACCAGCACGGTGATGCCGCGCTCGGAGGTGCCGTCGGTGGAGAAGCGCTTCTCCGACATGAACACACCACGCAGCTCGCTGCGGTCGGCGGAGAGTTCCTGCGAATAGGTCACCCGCGAGCCGTCGCGGATCGACTGGAAGCGCCCCGGCACCAGGGTGTCGAGTTCGGTCAGGGCGTCCTGCTGGTTGAGAATGCGCGCCACGCCGGCAACGCCTTGCGGCGCCAGGCCGAGGCTGAGCCAGCCCACCAGCAGAGCGACGATCAGGGCCGGCGCCAGGCTGTAGGCCGTCAGACGCTGCTGGCTGACACCGGTGGCGGACAGCACCGTCATCTCGCTGTCCAGGTACAGGCGACCGTAAGCCAGCAGAAAACCGAGGAACAGGCCCAGCGGCAGAATCAGCTGGAGGAAGCCTGGTATCCGGTAACCCATGATCATGAACAGCACGCCGGGGTCGAGAACCCCCTGCGCTGCCTGGGCCAGGTATTTGATGAAACGACCACTCATGATGATCACCAGCAGTACGGCACTTACCGCACTGAGAGTTACCAGCACTTCGCGGGATAGATAACGGAAGACGATCAAACCGGACGCTCCAGGGTTGTCAGGCTCAGGCGCGAGCGCTCAAACTAGCCGCACCTACTTGCCGGCCCACCGCAGGGTGAGCCCTCGAAAAATGGCGGACATTATCCGTCAAACCTGACTCTTTGTCTTGGGGACAGCTCACTATGGAATTCCTCGTCAAAAGTACACGCCCGGAAACCCTGAAGACCGCTACCCTGGTCGTCGCCATCGGCGAAGGCCGCAAACTGAGTGAAACCGCCAAGGCGGTGGACCTGGCCAGCAAAGGCGCACTGAGCGCCGTGCTCAAGCGTGGCGACATCACCGGCAAACCGGGGCAGACCCTGCTGCTGCACAGCCTGCCGGGCCTCAAGGCCGAGCGCGTGCTGCTGGTGGGCTGCGGCAAGGGCGATCTGTCCGACCGTCAGCTGCGCAAACTGATTGCCAGCGTGCACGGCGTACTCAAGGGCCTGGGCGGCAGCGACGCCCTGCTCGCCCTCGGCGAACTCAAGGTCAAGGGCCGCGATGCCTACGGCAAGGCGCGCCTGATCGTGGAAACCCTGGCCGACGGCAGCTACCTGTTCGAGCAGTTCAAGAGCAAGAAAGCCGATCCTCGCGCACTGAAGAAAGTCACCCTGGCCGTCGACAAGGCCGAGCTGGCCGATGCCGAGCGCGCCCTGCAGCACGCCCGCGCCATCGCCGCCGGCGTGGCCTTCACCAAGGACCTGGGCAACCTGCCGCCGAACCTCTGCCACCCCAGCTACCTGGCCGAAGAGGCCAAGGCCCTGGGCAAGGCGTACAAGAACCTCAAGGTGGAAATCCTCGACGAGAAGAAGCTCAAGGAACTCGGCGCCGGCGCCTTCCTCGCCGTGGCCCAGGGCAGCGAGCAGCCGCCGCGGATGATCGTCATGCACTACCAGGGCGGCAAGAAGGACGAGAAACCCTTCGCTCTGGTCGGCAAGGGCATCACCTTCGACACCGGCGGCATCAGCATCAAACCGGCCGCCGGCATGGATGAGATGAAGTACGACATGTGCGGCGCCGCCAGCGTGTTCGGCACCCTGAAAGCCGTGCTGGAACTGCAGCTGCCGATCAACCTGGTGTGCCTGCTGGCCTGCGCCGAGAACATGCCCAGCGGCCGCGCCACCCGCCCCGGCGACATCGTCACCACCATGAGCGGGCAGACCGTGGAAATCCTCAACACCGACGCGGAAGGCCGCCTGGTGCTGTGCGATACCCTGACCTACGCCGAGCGCTTCAAGCCGCAGGCGGTGATCGACATCGCCACCCTCACCGGCGCCTGCATCGTCGCCCTGGGCAGCAACGTCTCCGGCCTGATGGGCAACAACGACGCCCTGATCAGGCAGATCCTCAAGGCCGGCGAAAGCGCCGACGACCGCGCCTGGCAGCTGCCGCTGCACGACGAGTACCAGGAGCAGCTCGACAGCCCGTTCGCCGACATCGCCAACATTGGCGGGCCGAAGGCCGGTACCATCACCGCCGGCTGCTTCCTGTCGCGCTTCGCCAAGAACTTCCACTGGGCGCACCTGGATATCGCCGGCACCGCCTGGATCAGTGGCGGCAAGGACAAGGGCGGCACCGGCCGACCGGTCCCGATGCTGACCCAGTACCTGCTGGATCGCGCCAAGGCCTGATGCCACTCCGTAGCCCGGATGCAATCCGCGGACATACAGCTGTCCCGGATTGCATCCGGGCTACGTCTGCCCTTTATCACCGCCGAAGAAATCATGCCCAGAATCGAGTTCTACGTCCTTTCCTCCAGCGACGCCCCCGGGCGCCTGCGGGCCGCCTGCCAGCTGGCACTGAAGGCCTGGAGCGCCGGCCTGCCGGTGTTCCTGCGCGGCAGCGACGAGGCGCAGTGTGGCGAGCTCGATGACCTGCTCTGGCAGTTCAAGGCCGAGCGCTTCGTGCCCCACGACCTGCACCGCGATGCGCCGCTGTCGCCTGTGGTGCTGGGCACCGACGAGGTCCCCAGCGCCGAGCAGGGCGTGCTGATCAACCTCGGCAGCAGTCTGTCGCCGCATGTCGAGCGCTTTGCCCGCATCATCGAGATCGTCAACCAGCAACCGGAACTGCTGAACGCCTGTCGCGAGAATTTCCGCGCCTACCGCCAGCGCGGGTATGATCCGCAACGTGTCGAACTTTAGGGTCCGGCAACGCTCACACCCTTTGTCACACTGCCTTTTCCTATCGCTGCGCTGACCGTCATGGACACCCCCAAGCCTCCGCAAAAACCCGTTCAGTTGCTGCATGATCTGGAGTCGATCCGCGAGCTCCTGGGTGATGACAGCCACGAGCCACCGCTGCTGATCGACTCGCTCGATCCGGACAGCATCCCCGTGCTGTCCGACATCGTCAGCGCCCCGCCCGGCCCGCCTCCGCCGTTCCACGCCACGCCGGCCGCCCAGGCGAAACCGGCAGCGCAGCCGGCTCTGCCCAGCGAAGCGGCGCCCAGCCCTATACGCGAACGCCTGGAGCCGCGCCTGCACGACAGCGCCCGCGACCTGCAGCACCTCAATGGCGAGCTGCGCGCCGCAGCGCAACTGATTCTGCAGGATGTGATCGACGACTTCGTGCCGCAGATCGAAGCCGAACTCAAGCGTCGCCTGGAAGCCCGCCTGCCGCGCCTGCTGCCCCCGCGCAAACCCTGACGCCCCCATGCCGGGCGGGCGCTACCCGCCAGGCTGCCGGCTGGCGGGTTCCCCGGCCCCGCGACTGCCGCGTTGCGCCGACCGACGCGCCGCCCTTACGCCGCCCGCTTGATCCCCGTTATACTTGTCGGCTTTTCCGATCAGCCGTCACAAGGGTCCCGCCGCGCATGGACAAGACCTACCAGCCGCACGCCATCGAATCCAACTGGTACCAGACCTGGGAGCAGAACGACTACTTCGCCCCACAAGGTAGCGGTGAGCCGTACACCATCATGATCCCGCCGCCGAACGTCACCGGCAGCCTGCACATGGGGCACGGCTTCAACAACGCCATCATGGATGCGCTGATCCGCTTCCGCCGCATGCAGGGCCGCAACACCCTGTGGCAGCCGGGCACCGACCACGCCGGTATCGCCACCCAGATGGTGGTGGAGCGCCAGCTGGCCGCCGATGGCATCGGCCGCCACGACCTGGGCCGCGAGAAGTTCCTGGAGAAGGTCTGGGAGTGGAAGAACCAGTCCGGCGGCACCATCACCCGGCAGATTCGCCGCCTGGGCTCGTCGGTCGACTGGTCGCGCGAGCGCTTCACCATGGACGACGGCCTGTCCGAAGCGGTCAAGGAAGCCTTCGTCCGCCTGCACGACGATGGCCTGATCTACCGTGGCAAGCGTCTGGTCAACTGGGACACCAAGTTCCACACCGCCATCTCCGACCTGGAAGTGGAAAACCACGACGAGAAAGGCTCGCTGTGGAACCTGCGCTACCCGCTGGCCGACGGCAAGAAGACCGCCGAAGGCAATGACTACCTGATCGTCGCCACCACCCGTCCGGAAACCATGCTCGGCGACAGCGCCGTGGCCGTGCACCCGGAAGACGAACGCTACAAGGCACTGATCGGCAGCTATGTCGACCTGCCGCTGGTGGGCCGCCGCATCCCGATCATCGCCGACGACTACTGCGACCCCGAGTTCGGTACCGGCTGCGTGAAGATCACCCCGGCACACGACTTCAACGACTATGAAGTGGGCAAGCGCCACAACCTGCCGCTGATCAACATCTTCGACAAGAACGCCGCCGTGCTGGCCACCGCCCAGGTGTTCAACCTCGACGGCAGCGTCAACGAACAGGTCGACGCGGGCATCCCGGCGCAGTTCGCCGGCCTCGACCGCTTCGAGGCGCGCAAGCAGATCGTCGCAGCCTTCGAGGCAGCCGGCCTGCTGGAGAAGATCGAAGACCACGCGCTGAAAGTACCGAAGGGCGACCGCTCCGGCACCGTGATCGAGCCGTGGCTGACCGACCAGTGGTACGTCTCCACCAAGCCGCTGGCGGAAAAAGCCATCGCCGTGGTCGAGAGTGGCGAGATCCAGTTCGTGCCCAAGCAGTACGAGAACATGTACTTCAGCTGGATGCGTGACATCCAGGACTGGTGCATCAGCCGTCAGCTGTGGTGGGGCCACCGCATCCCGGCCTGGTACGACGAAGCCGGCAACGTCTACGTCGGTCGCGACGAGGCGGAAGTACGCGCCAAGTACAACCTCGAAGGCGCCACCCTGCGCCAGGACGAAGACGTGCTGGACACCTGGTTCAGCTCCGGCCTGTGGACCTTCTCCACCCTCGGCTGGCCCGAGCAGACCGACTTCCTCAAGACCTTCCACCCCACCGACGTGCTGGTCACCGGCTTCGACATCATCTTCTTCTGGGTCGCCCGGATGATCA
>MDSZ01136280.1_pt1 | contig 55981 bp, 53 predicted proteins | sample 811201 | NCBI WGS metagenome assembly MDSZ01 (sample SAMN05326647, study PRJNA326480) | marine metagenome | isolation source: seawater | place: Indian Ocean: North | collected 2010
TACTTCATTAATGGGATTTGGACTAGGTGGTGCTGGAATGGCCACAATGGTTAGTATTGCAGGTAAGGTTGCACCCCCAGAGAAAAGATCATTTGCAATGGGTTTGATTGCAGCTGCTGCGTCTTTTGGTCAATTTGCAGTTGTTTTGCCTACAATGTGGATGAACAAAACATTTGGATGGGAAACTAGCTTAGTTGTTTTATCTATAATAACAATTTCAATGTTGATATTGTTACCTTTGTTGAACAATACGAATGAAAAAGTTAATCAAAAGGACAGCTTTGGAAATGAATTGCAAAACACTCTATTATTCTCTTTGAAAGAGCGTAATTATATTTTATTAATAATGGGATTTTTTGTATGTGGGTTTCATGTAACTTTTATAGGTTTACACCTACCATCTGACCTAATGTTTAAAGGTATTTCAGCAGAAGTTGCTGGTTGGTCTCTTGCAATAATTGGTGTTACTAACATTCTCGGCACTCTTGGATTTGGATGGTTAGGGACAAAAATAAAAAAACCCATGCCGTTAGCTTTTATATATTTAATGAGGTCAGTTACTATAACTATATTTGTTTTATCTCCGCCATCTGCAACATTAGCTATTTTATTTGGTGCTGTAATAGGTATTTTGTGGTTAGCGACAGTGCCTATGACAAACGCTATTATATTATCATTTATTGGACCAAAATACTTAGCAACATTATCAGGCATATGTTTTATTAACCATCAATTAGGGGCTGTGTTAGGTGCATGGCTTGGTGGTAAATTTTTTGATTTATATGGAAATTATGAAAATATGTGGTGGCTTAGTGTGTCTCTTGGCATATTTGCTTTCTTTCTAACAATTACTGTCAAAGAAGAGCCTTTTTCTGTAAATTCTGAAGTCACTAGCAAAAATTAAACAAATAAATTTAAATTACAATTCTTACCACCTTGAAAGCTTCAGCAAACTCACAACCATTTTGGCTTCCTCGAAAATGAGCTAATGCCTTACAAGCTTTTACGGATCTTGAGTTATTAGAAGAGATTTGAGATTTATATTGATTAAGAGCCTCTACTTTTTTTTCTATTGTTTTTCCAACATCAATAAAAAATTCAGGGAAAAAACCTGGTTCGACTCCAGGAGCATTCCAGTGAGTTTCTGATAAAGTTTCATAAGCTAAAATAATTTTAGGCGATTTTGAATTAAGTGGCCTACATGCAACCAATGCAGAGTCAAAGATGGTTCTGTGGTCAATGTGTCTATCAGGAAAAGGGATAAGAACGACTTCTGGTTCCTCACTTTTAATAAAATCATCAATTTTTTTATTTAAAACTGCAACGTCAGTCTTATGCACTTTAGTAGCAGGAATTTCTAAAAAACCCCACCTTTTAACACCTAAAATAGTAAGGGCTTTTTGCGCCTCCATCCTCGTTATTTCAAAATCTTTTTGCCTATAAAGGGGTGGCAAATGACCGCTTACAATAAGCACCGAAACTTTTGTACCATTTTCACTAAAGTGAGCTATAGTTCCACCTGCTCCTAAAGTTTCATCATCAGGATGTGGGGCTATTACAACCATTTTTTTTGGATACCTAATCATATATCAAAAACCTCTAATTTTGGTATTGGTACAATAACTTTTATAGAAACTTTGTAAAATTTCTTTAATTTAACAATTATATCGTCAGAAAAATTCCAAGCTAAAATAAGAATTGTTGATTTTTTATTAAAATCAAGATAATTAACTGGGAAAATAGGTAAAGTAGTATTCGGCAAGAATCTTCCAATTTTGTATTCATTATCTTCTACAACAAAATCAATTTCGTTAGAAGATATTTTTGCCATTTTTAATAACAATATAGCTTTTGTTGGTGAACCATATGCAAAACATGGAATGCCTTTTTTTTTCTCGTTTTGGATTATTTTTTTTATTTTAGAACTGAGATAAATGATTTTTTTTGGCCAGTTTTTTAGGAATTCTTTATCATAAATTGCAGATTTTTTTTCTAGTAAAAGAAAATTAGAAGCTGATTTATGAATAACGCCACAACCAGTTTTTTGTAATAAAAACCTTATAGAACCACCTTGCATGTTGTTGTTTTCTATATCAATTACATCAAAACCAATAGATGTTAAAAACTTAACTAATGGCGATGCATGATGATAATCTATATGCTCGTGGTAAATGGTATCAAAAGTTCCCAATTCAAGAACATTTTTAAAATAACCAACCTCGAAAACAAAATAGCCTCTTTCCTTTAACAATTCATATATTTTTTTAAATGTAAACCTTATATTATCTACATGAGCTAGGACATTCTGGCTGGTAATTAAATCAACTTTTCCAAATTTTTTAATTATTTCTTGATATGCTTCTTCGTTAAAAAAATTATTTATTGTGTAAATGCCTTTTTTCCTTGAAATTTCAACAGCCAACTTTGCTGGATCCACTCCGCAGACACGATAACCTTTTTCCATGAAACTTTCTAAACATGTTCCATCATTAGAACCTATATCAACTATAATTGATGAAGTTGAAATTTGAGTTTTATTCTCAATCCACTGAACATAATTATTTATATGTTTTAGAAAACTTAAACCAACACCCGACAAATATGTGTAGTTTGTGGCATATAATATCTCTGGATCAACAGCACAACTCAATTGAAAATGATTACAATCTAAACAACACATTACTTCTAATGGATATTGATCTGCATGTAGTGCACTTTTTTTATTTTTTAAAAGATTATTTCCTAGTGGTACTTGCCCGAAATTTATTAAAGATGATAAATTACTAGAACCACATAAACGACATTTATTTAAGTATCTAAATTTGTTTTTATTGAGCATATTCATGCAACATCTTTTCTAAATTATCATGATCTAAAAAGTTTACTCTTACTGTGTCATTTTCATATGTAGTTTGATCACGTGGAAAACCACTACTAACTATTAGCTTGGTTTTTACTGGAAAAAAAGTTGCATGTATCTCATTGTTTGGTGTAAATATATTTTCACCAGGCAATACCTTAATATAGTTTATAGTTTCATTTGTTAAACTTTTATAAAAATAGTCTATTTTACCTTCTAGAACAAACATGAAGTGAAAATCTTTTTTATGATAGTGATTAGACCTTATTGAACCGGCATTACAAGTAATTAATGACACATTTGAAACTTTTTCATCAACTATTGATAAAATTTCACCTCTGTTACTTTTATCTCTAATCTTATTCTTAATTAATTTTGACTTTAACATTATTGTCATGAAACCCTCTTTTTTATTTGATATTTCCTAATAATTTTAATTCAGTTTTCAAAGAAGATAACTTTTTATTTACTATAGAAATATTATGAAATCTTTCACTTTGATTTTGCAACCAAAATGAGTTTGAACAATTAAAAATTTTTTCAAATCCATTATTGTCTTCAATGGACAAAAATTTAAATTTATTTCTTTTGCAGAATAAAATTTGTTTTTTTTCTTTAATACCATAAAAAAATTTTTCAAATAAAATGTGTTGATCTTTTCCAAATTGTAATTTTACAGAGTTTTTATATTCTTTCTTAATTCCAAATTCAGTATAAATTTCTAGATCATTATAAAAACCACTCATAGACAAACTCAAAATTTTATTATTTTTTATTGTTTTATTAATAATTTTAATTTTCTCAAGTGGTATTTTTAAATCTACTAATAATGAAAGAATATAACATCCTATGTCATACAAAGGTGAAGATGTTAAATCAATTTTATTTCTAAATGTTCCATCAGGTACACTTGGAATATAAAAAAAACATTCAATTTTTGTACACATTTTCTTTTTCTTTTCCCAAATTTTCCCAAATTTTTCATATAATTTTGTGTACTTATACATAAGTAGTTCTACGATAAATAAATTCTTGCCTTTAAGAAAATTTTGTATCATTTTGGCTTGGTAAAAGCTTGTAAATATCGGTTTTTCTACAAAAATGTTTCTTTCAGCTTTTATAATTTTGTTCATTTGCCTAAAATGTACTTTAGGTGGAGAAGCAATTATAAAAATTGTAGATTTATTTGATTTTTCTAGAGCGACCTGTAAATCATTATAATGGTCATATTCAAGATTTAATTTGTTTTTAGAGGAAACAATACCAAATATATTCTTATGGGTTTTTTCAAGAGATGGAAGAAGTTTGTTTTTTGCATGAGTTCCAAAGCCAACTAGACAGTAATTTTCAATTTTTTCCTGCATAACTTAACTCTTAATATAATTATTATTCAGTTATTTAAATTTTCTAATCAAAATCCTAAAATACTCATTATATGAAAATAAAGCAAATAGGTAAGTAATCAGCTTTATTGTTAATCAGAAGAAAATAAAGGACCAAATTTTACTAAAAAAATTAAAAGTGGCAGTATTGCAATAATAGTTAAGTAAATTTGGTAACTCTCATATAAACTACCAAAAACTACAATTGGTAATAACCATACCATGTGAAAAGCTATTACATTAACTAATGTTTTTTTGTGGTTAAAAATTCTAGAAAAGTTTTGGTATGGGTGACTTCTATGCCTAAATCGAAATGATTTTTTTAAAAAAACTCTTAATACCAATGTTCCTAAAGTATCAATAAAAAAATAAGAAAAAATAATCAATATTAAGTAAGGTGTTAAAAATGAGTTCTGTATTGATATTATGATAAAGATTATAAAGTTTATTCCAATAAACAGGCTCCCAGCATCCCCCATAAAAACTCTGGCAGGAGGCCAGTTAAAATTTAGGAAAACCAATATAACTGATAATAAAAAAAACAAAGGTAAAATTAAATCAATTTCATTATTTATATACAATCCTACAATCATCAAAATACATTGCATAATTGCAATACAACTTAAATGTCCATCTGATCCATCAAGAAAATTAAACGCATTTAACATCCAAGAAATAAAAATAGTAATGAATACAAAATTTAAAGTATTTAAAATTAATGAGTTTTGATACATATTCATAAAATTTAAATTAAATATTAAAATCAAAATAATTAAAATTTGAGAAACAAGTTTTGTTGTAATTCTAAAATCATATACATCGTCTAAAAACCCCAACAATAAACAAGAAAAACTTCCAAAGATAACTGGTAAGAAGAAATTAAACTGAAACGAATTATTTAAATATAAACTTGTAATCAAAATTATATAAGCAGAACCAAAAATAAGCCCACCTCCGCGAGGTATACTACCTTGATGCATATTTTTATTGTTTCCTATAGCTACAATATTATTTTTTTCTGCAATTAGAATGAAAAGTTTTAATCCAAAATAATTTATTATTGCTATAAATATAAAAAAAATAATTAACATTTATGGAACACACCTAATAAATCTTTTAATGATCTAATAATTAAATATCTTAAACTTTTTGATACCTAACATCCTTTAATTTTCATATCTATGTAAAGTTTATGTACTAAGTTCTTTTATGTTAATATACTCTATCAAGCATTCTGGATTGGCCAAAGCCGTCTCATTATTTATTTTTATGTTGTGAATTAAATCTCGAACTGCTAATTCAGCTATTTTCCCAGACTTTGTCCTTGGTATATCTTTGACCGAAATGATTTTAGCCGGGACATGCCTTGGTGATGCTCCAGTTTTTATTTTTAATTTTATTTTGTCTATTAATTTAGGTGTTAAATGAAAATTTTGTTTTAATCTAACAAACAAAACAACTCTGGTATCGCTTTGCCAATTTTGTCCAACGACAAGTCCTTCTAAAACCTCTTTTATTTGCTCTACTTGTCTGTAAATTTCTGCTGTACCAATACGTACACCTCCTGGATTTAATGTAGCATCGGATCTTCCAAAGATAATAAATCCTTCCTCATCAGTCTTTAAAATATAATCGCCATGACACCAAACATTAGGATATTTGTTAAAATAGGCTTCGTAATATTTAACATTATTTTTGTCATTCCAAAAAAATAGTGGCAATGTAGGGAAACATTGTGTACAAACAAGTTCTCCTTTCTTATTTTGAACTGCTATACCGTTCTCGTCAAAAACTTGGACATTCATCCCTAAAATTGGTCCTTGTATCTCACCTCTTCGAACAACTGACATCGGATTGCCACCAATAAAACAACCAACCAAATCAGTTCCTCCAGACAAACTAGCTAGAGAAACATCTTTTTTAATTTTATTATAAATGTAATCAAAACTTTCATGTACTAATGGTGAACCTGTAGAACCTATTGTTTTTAATTCTTGCAAATTATATTTATCAATAATAATTACATCTTCTTTATTCAAGGCATCAATATATTTTGCAGAAACGCCCATAAAATTGATTTTTTCCTTATCAACAAATTCCCATAAATATTCTGGATTTGGATAAAATGGTGATCCATCAAATAAATAAATTGAGGAATTTAATAATAATCCAGAAACTAACCAGTTCCACATCATCCACCCACAAGTTGTAAAATAAAATATTTTACTATTAACTTTTGCATCTGCATGCAAGCCTAATTCAACTAAATGTTTTAGAAGAACACCCCCATTTGAGTGCACAATACATTTTGGTTTGCCGGTCGTGCCACTAGAGAACATAATATATAAAGGATCATCCAATTTCAAAGGTTCGAAAGTTATCTCGTCAGTTAAAAATTTTTTTAAAACATCAACATATTTAACAAATTTTTTATTTTTTATTTTTATTTTACTATTTAATAATGGCGATATAATAACTCTTTTTAAAGAAGATAAAGAGTTAACAACTTCTAAAACTTTTTTATTTATTATTACCTCTTTTCCGTTATACCAATATCCATCAGTAGTTAACAAAATTTTTGGCTCAATTTGACCGAATCTATCTAAAACGCCATCAACGCCAAAATCAGGAGAGGCAGAAGAAAAAATAGCTCCTAATGACGAAGTAGCTAACATCAAAATTACAGTTTCAGGCATATTTGGCATGAAGGCCGCAACTCTATCTCCCTTAACAACACCCTCCTTTTTTAAAAAATTAGCTAAAGTTTTAACTTGTGTCTTAAGATCTTCCCAAGAGATTTCTTTTCTAATTTTATTTTCTGATTTAAATACGATTGCTGTTCCAGTCATATTTCCAGACAACATGTTTTCAGCGTAATTTAAATTGCCCATAGGGAAAAATTTACTGCCTGGCATTTTGTTTCGTGGGTTAATGAAAGGTTTTTTCCCTTTTAATCCAATAACTTTAAAAAAATCCCAGACAGATTCCCAAAACTCCGTTGGATAATCTATTGACCATTTATGAAGATCTTTAAAGTTTTTTATGTTTAGGTCATAGTCAACATTGATGGTTTCCATAAAATTGTACATCTGAGAATTTTTTACTCTTTCATCAGAAGGAGCCCACATAACCAAATTAGATGTTACTTTATTGTCCATATTCAAATTATCAATAATCTTTAATTAATTAAAATTTTTTGAACAATTATCAGCAAATAAGGCCATTTCATAATCTAATTTTGAAACTCCACCTAGGTCATGCGTAGTTAATATAATTTTAACTTTATTATAGACATTTTCCCATTCTGGATGATGGTTTATTTGCTCTGCTTTCATGGCCACTGATGTCATGAAAGAAAAAGCTTGTTTGAAATCAGAAAATTTGAAAGTCTTTTGAAATGCCTGTCTACCGTCACTAGTTCTTTCCCAGTCCTCCAATTCATCAAATTTTTTTATAAAATCATCACATTCCATTCCCAAAATCCTTTCTATTTATTAAAAATCTCAGAGGTTTCATATTATCACAATATGCAATGAACAACTTCAAAACATAATCAATCCTGTCATCTAACCATTCAGGAATTTTATCTCCATGAGCGCTTGGAATAAATTCTTCAACATTTCTTATGATTATGTTTTCAGGTATCCACATAATATGAGTATTTTTATAGGAAAAAGATCTCAACTCGGCAATTGGATAAGCCCCACCATTTCCACTGCTAATTGAAACAATTAAGCCTGGTTTGTGAGAAAGCTCCCCATTACCACATAATAAAAATAAGTTTTTTGCTGCTGGTGTTGCCATCCCACCATATTCAGGGACAACAATAATAAATCCATCTGATTCATCCAAGTTTGTTGAAACTTTATCCCAATTTTCCCATACACCTTTGCCATCTTTTTTTTCCGGAGACCATAATGGGAAAGAAAATTCATCTAAATATAAAGAAAAAATTTCTAATTTTTTATCTAAATTCAACAAATTAATTTTTAAATGTTCACATATTCTTTTTGACTGTGATTGTTTTCTGTGACTTGTGGAGATTATTGAAATTTTCATTTTTATATTTACCAAAAACTAATGAATTTTGTCATAAATTAGTTTATACATTTAACATATTAAATTTAATATTGAAAGTTAGATGAGAAAATGAATGAAATCGAAATAATTAGACCTGATGATTGGCATGTTCATTTTAGAGATAACGATATTTTGAAAGCAGTTGTTCCAGAAACATCTAGGCATTTTGGAAGAGCAATAGTTATGCCTAACTTAATTCCTCCAATAACAACACGTAACCAAGCGATTGAATACAAAAACAAAATAGAGCAATCAATACCTAAAAACGATAACTTCACTCCACTTATGACAGTATATTTAACAGAAAATATTGATAAAAAAGAAATAGAAATTGCATACAATGACAGAACTATTTTTGCAGCAAAACTCTATCCAGCTGGAGCTACCACTAATTCTCAATCAGGTGTAAAAGATATAAATAAAATTATGCCTATACTTGAGATTATGACAAAAATTGGTATGCCTCTGCTTATTCATGGAGAAGTTACTGACAAAAATATTGATATTTTTGACAGAGAAAAGGCTTTTATTGACCAAATACTGGACTTTATATGCAAAAAATTACCTGAACTCAAAATTACTTTAGAACATATAACAACAAATGATGCTGCACTGTATGTTTCAAAAGGTAATAAGAATCTTGCTGCATCTATTACACCTCATCATTTAGCTTTAAATAGGAACGCAATTTTTGATGGAGGTATAAGACCTCATAATTACTGTTTGCCAATATTGAAAAGGGAGTTTCATAGAAAATCACTTTTAAACTTTGCTATTAGTGGGAATGAAAAATTTTTTTTAGGTACAGACACAGCTCCACATCTTTCAAAAGATAAGGAAAGTGCCTGCGGTTGTGCAGGAGTATTTAATGCCACATATTCTTTATCAGTAATCACTCAGATTTTTGATAATGAAAACTCTTTATCTACCCTAGAAAAATTTGTTAGTAAAAATGGTGCTAAACATTATAATTTACCTGTAAATAAGGAAAAAATTAAATTAACAAAACTATCAAATGCCTTAACTTTAAAAGATCAAATATGTGTAAATAGAGAAAAAATAAAAGTTTTTGATCCTGGTTTTCCACTTTATTGGAAAGTTTTAATGTAATTATATTAATAAAATTTAAATTAATCACTAATATCTTAATTATATTTTGGTTAATAAGTGAATAAAAAGCTAGCTTCAAATATTTTTATAATTATATTGAAGCTAAAATTTAAAAATTGAGAGTTAAATGACTATTTCTTTAACCTATATCTTATAGAAAATTTGAGTTAAATTATCTTTATCAAATATGTTTAATATTTCTCATATAATTAGTCAAAAGTTGGTAAACCTACCTAAGTTTATAAAAATTCTGTTACAAGCAATTTTTGATTTTTTTGTAGTTTTTTTTTCTTTGATTTTGTTCAAAGCAACCCATACATCGGCAAATCTTTTTAGTGATTTATTTTTTCTTGCAATCGTTTCATCATCATTCGCCTTGATGTCATTTTTATTTGGATTATACAATAGTTTTGTAAGATTTTTTTCAACCCCCTCCTTACTAAAGACATTGTTTATTTCAATATTAACATATATGTTAGTTTTATTTATTGAAACATATGGAGAAATCAAACCATATAATTGGTTAACTTCACTTTTTTTTACATTTTCAATTGTTGCTATACCAAGGTTAATTCTTAGAGAATTACTAGGAAAAGTAAGGTTAAAAAATAGAAAAAAAATAGCGATTGTTGGTAACGATTATGAAAGTTATGAATTGTTTGAAACACTCAAACGTTCACAAAAATATGAACCTACTTGTTTTCTTACAAAAAATACAAAACCTTTGTTTACTAAGAACTTTAGCTTTCCAGAGCTTAACTCTTCACAATTTTTGAAACAAAATTCTAAACTTGGAATTGATCTAATTTTAGCACCTGAATCAACTCTTAAAAAACCATGGTTTGATAAACTCATTCAATCAGTAGCTATCTCCAAAATACCATTTTTCAAATCACAAGGCTTGGATAATGTAATAGGTTCAAAAAATAATAATGTTTCAATAGCACCTCTTTCCTTAACTGATCTTTCCATAAGAAGTCCACAGTCTCCAATTAATAAATTGCTAAAAAGAAATATTGTAGGTCAATCTGTTTTGGTAACTGGTGGTGGAGGTTCCATTGGAAGTGAGCTTTGCAAACAAATTTTTTTTCAAGCGCCTAAGGAGATAATTGTTATCGAAGCTAATGAGTATAATTTATATCAAATTGAACAAGATCTTCTAAACTTATTAGACGAAGTAAATTTTAAAGTAAAAATTTCAATCATACTCTGTTCTGTTTTAGATAGATCAATGCTCGAAAAAATTTTCCAACAAAACAATATAGATACTGTATTTCATGCTGCAGCATTTAAACATGTACCTATAGTAGAACATAATCCACTTGTTAGCTTTGAGAACAATGTTATTGGAACAAAAAATACAGCTGAACTATCAGTTAAGTACAAGGTTAGAACATTTACTCTAATTTCTACAGATAAAGCAGTTAACCCTACAAATATTATGGGAGTGACAAAAAGATTAGCTGAAATGTTTTGCCAATCATTGTCAAAAAATAACAAAAACACAACTTTTGCAATTGTTAGATTTGGAAATGTTTTAGGATCTTCAGGCTCAGTTATACCTAAATTCGAAAAACAAATAGAAGCAGGAGGCCCCATTACAGTTACTCATAAAGAAATTTATAGATATTTTATGTCAATAACAGAAGCGGCACAATTGGTTGTACAAGCATCAGCAATGGCTAAAAGTTGTGAAGTTTTTGTTCTAGAAATGGGGAAGCCCATCAATATTTTTGACCTTGCTAAACGTTTATGCTCAATAAGAGGCTTAAGTTATTATTGCGTAGAAGAAGGAACTTTCTCTGGTGATATAGAAATACGTATAACAGGACTAAGGGATGCAGAAAAAATGTATGAGGAAGTGTTAGCAACAGAAAAAACTTTTTCTACTGAACATCCACGTATTTTTTCTGCACATGAAAAGAGTATTTCTCTTGAAAAGCTAAATTTAATCTTTGAGGAAATACAGAATTCAATTAAATTTGAGAACAGTGAAAATCTTAAAAAAGTATTCTCAAGTTTGGAAGAAGTAAATTATTATGAAAATAATATGTTAGAGTTCTGTAATAATCTTAAAAAAATTAAGGAAAAGAGAGTTACAAATAGAGAATAGCTTCAAAGAGTTTTAAATGAATTTTAACTATCTTTTGATATAAATCCTATTTAAATAAAATACTAAATTAGACAATAAAGTTATACTTTACTTGTTTTTATATACTGAGGATGCGCTATTAATGTCAGAGCGTTGCTTAATAAGCTTTAAAATATTTGCGTCGTTTTCTTGATCTTTGGTAGGAGCAAATAATGCTTTACCCCGAACATCTACATTCTTAGGCGCATCACATAAGAAATAAGCAGCTAGACTTTTACGAGCTTCATTGTGAGGACAATTTAGTGGTTCAGGCAGCCCATGCCAACTATTTTGAGTAGTATCAAAAATAACTGCACGATTAAACTTACTCCAAACAGAAACAATTAAATCACCAGGTTTTTTTGAGTTTTCACCACTCCACAAACCTAATGCTCCACCCCACTCTTCTTTCCAGTTAGGATTCATGTAGATTATAATGTTAAGTTTGCGTTGCAAACCTAATTTTGGATGCAATGAATAGTCTAAATGAGTATTTAATTTACCACCTCGTTTATGAATATGCCATCCTCCTCCATTCAAACCACTATCAGAATATAATTTTTTGCCATTGAGAATTTTTAAACTTAAAAAAGTTAGCCACTCTTGTGAATTAAAGTAAGAGAATATATTATAAGTATTAGATGGAAAAACATTCCAATTATTACAAACCTTTTTTACTTCAATCGCATTATTATAACCATACCAAATTTCAGATTCAAAATCTGGAAATTCAGAGGCTAATAAATTTGCAAAGTTATCACTAAAAAAATTATCAATTATGACATAATCAAATGGCGGTTTTTTTCCAAAGTTATCTATTTGGGCATCTACACTGTTCCAATTTATACCTTTAAATTTCATATTAAACCTATAAATAAACCATCTTTACAAATAAAATAAACCATGAAATTTATCAATATCTAATTAGTAATAAACATTCAAAAAATCCTGTATAGATTCAATCTTTACATTAGATGAAATTTTATTTAATTTAAATAAATAGTTAATAAAAACAAAATGAAAATATCATTTTTTTAATAAATGAATTATTGTGCAGATTTTATAGCATAATTTATTATGAACATAATTAATTAGAAAGTATAGTTAACATTTTTGGTTCAGCTGTTGCAAGTATGCGAAAATATTTTTTCTTAACTATAGATTTTTTTAGATTAAATTCATAAACAGATATAGTAAAGTTAGAGATTTAAATTTGAATATGTTTAAACAAGCTTTTCAAAAGAGCATAGAAACCAAACAAAAATGTTTGCAGCAGGGTTTTACAAACCTTGAAACAATGGGTGAGGCAATATCAGTATCAATTAAAGCTGGTGGAAAGTTGATGATTTGTGGAAATGGTGGTTCGGCAGCTGATGCTCAACATTTGGTTGCTGAATTACTTATCAGATTAAGGCCGAAAGTAGATAGGGCACCTTTGGCTGCAATGACCCTGGCACAAGATACATCAACTATTACAGCTTGTGCTAATGATTACAGTTTTGACCAACTTTTTGCCAGAAATTTAAAAGCTTTTGCTCGATCTGGTGACTGCTTACTGGGTATATCTACATCGGGAAACTCTGAGAATGTAAGACGTGCTTTAGAGGAAGCAAAAACCTTAAATGTAAAAAGCTTCTCTTTCCTAGGTTCAGGTGGAGGAGCTTGCTTAGGTGTATCTGAACTTTCATTCGTTGTTCCTTCTGATGATACTGCTTCAATTCAAGAAGCTCATATTGTTGCTGGACATGCACTTATGCAATATATAGAAGAAAAGGTTTGTGGTGTATAAATATTAAACTTGAAATTTTAGAATTAAAATTTATAACCTTAGTAAATTTTTATTCAGATAAATATAAAATTTTAACTGTATACATAAATAAAAAGAGATTGAAGTATAATGAGGATCTTAATATCAGGCGGTGCTGGGTTTATAGGATCTGCAGTTATTCGTCATCTGATTAACAAAACTAGCCATGAAGTTTTAAATATTGATAAACTAACATATGCTGGAAATTTGGATTCAATCAAATCTGTAGAAAAATCTGATAGATATAAATTTATTAAAGCTGATATTTTTAAAAGTAATAGTATAGAAAAAATTTTTTTTGAATATGAACCAAATATAGTTATTCATCTTGCAGCCGAAACACATGTAGATCGATCAATTAATAATCCACATGTATTTCTTAATACAAATATTTTAGGCACATATAATCTTCTTGAAGCTAGCCGTAACCTTTTTGAAACCATTAAGAAAAAAAAGAAACATAACTTTCTTTTTCATCATATCTCTACTGATGAAGTCTTTGGCGATCTAAGAGGTAATGATGATTTGTTTTCAGAAACAAGCCCTTATAAGCCAAGCTCACCTTATTCTGCTTCAAAAGCAAGCTCAGATCATCTAGTAAGAGCTTGGCATCGTACATACGGGTTACCTATTGTGGTCAGTAATTGTTCAAACAATTATGGACCATTTCAATTTCCTGAAAAGCTTATACCACAATCGATTTTGAACGCTCTTTCTGGTAATCCTATAACCATATATGGAAATGGATCACAAGTAAGAGATTGGTTATATGTAGAAGATCATGCAGACGCATTATTAAAAATAGCATTGGAAGCTCAAAATGGCGAAACCTATAATATTGGGGGAAATAATACAGTAACAAATATCGATATAGTGAATGAAATTTGTAAGATACTTGAAAGTTCCATGTGCAAAAAACCTCGCGGAGTCAGAAAATTTAAAGATCTTATTACATTCGTTGAAGATAGACCTGGGCATGATTTTCGTTATGCAGTTGATACAACAAAGATTCAAAGAGATCTTGATTGGATACCAAATGAAACATTCGAATCGGGTCTAAAAAAAACAGTTGAGTGGTACATAAATAATCTAATGTGGTGCCAACGTGTTTCTTCCAAGAAACACTAAATTTTTTGGAGTAAAAAAATGAAGGGTATTATTCTAGCTGGTGGAATAGGAACACGTCTTTTCCCTCTAACTATTGCCACATCAAAACAATTACTACCTGTTTATGATAAACCCCTAATATATTATCCTATATCTGTATTAATGTTAGCAGGCATTCGCGATATTTTGATAATATCTTCACCAGAGAGTAGAGAAAGTTATAGTAAACTCCTTGGAAGCGGCGATAATTTTGGTGTTAATTTTTCATATGCTAATCAAGACTCCCCTGGTGGCTTGGCACAAGCTTTCTTAATTGGTAAAAATTTTATAGGTAAAGATTCTGTAAGTTTAATTTTAGGAGATAATATTTTTTTTGGACAGGGCCTAAGCTCCTTGTTAAAGAAAGCAATGTATCACAAGGTTGGGGGAACAATTTTTACATATCATGTATCAGACCCTGAACGTTTTGGTGTTGCTGAATTTGGATTGGACAGTAAAGTAAAGTCAATAGAAGAAAAACCTTTAAGACCTAAGTCAAATCAGGCTGTTACTGGTCTTTACTTTTATGACAACAATGTTGTTGAAATAGCTGAAAATCTGAAACCAAGTTCAAGAGGTGAGTTGGAAATTACAGATGTTAATAAAATTTATTTAAAAAATGGTAATCTTAATGCTTTGGATTTGGGTAGAGGGGTGGCGTGGTTAGATGCTGGCACACCAGACGCTTTGTTAGAAGCAGGACAATTTGTTCGCACAATACAATCTCGCCAAGGACTTCAAGTAGCTTGCTTAGAAGAAATTGGTTTTTCCAAAGGGTGGCTAAGTGAAGCAAAACTAGTTGAAAGAGCAAATTCGCTTTCCAATACAGAGTATGGAAATTATTTAATCAAATCGATAATAAAATGAAAATTATTAATACAAAACTTCCTAATGTTTTAATTATTAAACCTAATGTGTTTGGAGATGATAGAGGTATATTTAAGGAAATTTTTCAAATTAATGAATATGCAAATGCTGGTATTAATTATAAATTTGTGCAAGATAATTATTCAAGATCAAATAAGGGAGTTTTGAGAGGTTTACACTTTCAAAAAAATAAGCCACAAGGGAAACTTGTTTCTTGTCTTTTTGGTTCAGTGTATGACGTGGTAGTTGATGTTAACCCTAATTCTGATACTTTTGGTAAATATATAGGTATAGAGCTTTCAAGTGAAAATCATTATCAATTATGGATACCTCCAGGCTACGCTCATGGTTTCTATGTACTTTCCGATAAGGCAGATTTTTACTATAAGTGCACTGATTATTATGATAAGGAAGATGAATGCGGTATTATCTGGAATGACAAAGACCTTTGTATAAAATGGCCAACAAACTGTCCTACAATTTCGAGAAAAGACGAAATGCTTCCTTCCTTAAAATCTCTGAAAGAAATCCTTTGAAAATTTTAATAACAGGAAGTAATGGACAAGTAGGTACAGCGCTCTTAAATCGAGCATCAAAACTGGATTATCAATGCATACCAATTAATCGCAAGCTATGGGATATGGCTAAAAATCCAGAAAATGGAAATGAGATTATTTTAGAAATTAAACCTGATTTAGTCATAAATACCGCCGCATATACAAATGTTGATGATGCCGAAAACAATAAGATATTAGCTCATAATGTAAACTCGGTTTCTCCAAAATTTTTAGCTAAAGGGTGTGAAAAATTAGGTATACCAATATTGCATATTTCGACAGACTTTGTGTTTGATGGAACAAAAGGAGACTCATATGTAGAAACTGATTTTTCTAGTCCAATAAATGTTTATGGTGCCTCTAAACTAGCTGGAGAACTTGCTATACAAAGTGAAACAAAAAATAGTTTATTTTTGAGAACTAGTTGGATTTTTTCTAAATCAAAAAAAAATTTTGCAACCTCAATTCTTAGTCTTGTAAATTCACAACAGACTATTAATGTAGTAAATGACCAGTTTGGATGCCCTACTTCTTCTGATTGTGTTGCTTCAACTATTTTGAAAATAATACCTATTTATATAAAAAATATAAAAAGTTTTTCAGGCTTATATCATTACGGAGGTATGCCTGTAGTTAGCAGGTATGAATTTGCCAAGTATATTATTTCCAGTGCGAAATTAAATTCCTATGTTAAATTAGAACCTTGCTCTTCAAAAAATTATAATTCTCAAGCAAAGAGACCAATAAATACCGCAATTTCATCAAAGAAAATTAACTCTGTATTTAATGTATCACCTTGCAATTGGAAAAAAGAATTAACACGTTACTTCAATAATTTTCAAATAATTTAGCTATGATAATTATTTTTTAAATAGCATAATATCTAAAATAAACTAAACTGTTTAAATTTCTGGTGCACACAAGTTGTTGATAAATATAAATGAGATAGATTTGATAGTTTTTGATTTTGATGGAGTTTTAACAAATAATTATGTTTATGTGGATCAAGTTGGAAATGAGATTGTAAGATGTTCAAGAGCGGATGGTCTTGCTTTTGATGTGCTTCGCAAATTAGAAAAGGAAATATTAATTTTATCTTCAGAAAAAAATGTAGTAGTTTTTAAACGTGCGAAGAAGTTGCAATTAAATGTTATACACGGTGTTGAAAATAAATTGAATTCTCTAAAAAAGTATATCGAGAAAAATGAAATCAGCATGCACAGAGTTATGTATATTGGTAACGATATAAATGATTTTTCCTGTATGCAATTATGCGGGGTTTCAGGATCACCATATGACGCGCACCCTTCTATTTTAGCTATTTCAGACTTTACCCTTTCTAAAAAAGGTGGAGATGGTGTTGTAAGAGATTTAGTAGAAAATATATTTAAAATAAACCCTTTAGACATTCTATTTAAATAAACAAGAAGGATATAAAATGGCTATATTTATAACAGCAGAAATAGGTATAAATCATAATGGTGATATGAATATTTGTAAACAACTTATTGACGTTGCTGTGGATTCGGGTTGTGACGCAGTTAAATTTCAAAAACGCGATATTGATCTAGTTTACACTACAGATTTCTTGGATTCATATAGAGAAAGTCCTTGGGGTAAAACACAAAGAGATCAAAAACGGGGCCTAGAATTTGACACTAAACAATATACTGAGATTGATGATTATTGTCGTGATAAAGGTATAGAATGGTATGCATCTGCGTGGGATATTAAGAGTCAAAAATTTTTAAAACAATTTGATTGTAAATATAATAAAATTGCATCAGCTATGATTGTAGATAAAGATTTGTTAAATTTAGTTGCTGAAGAAAAAAAACATACTTTTATATCAACTGGAATGAGTACCTTTTTAGAAATAGATGAAGCTGTGTCCATTTTCAAAAAATATGATTGTTCTTTTGAATTAATGCACACAGTTTCAACATACCCCATGGAAGATGAAGATGCTAATTTAAAAGTCATTGAGACACTTCGGGAAAAATATAATGTTAATGTAGGTTATAGTGGTCATGAATCAGGGGTGGCTATTTCAATTGGCGCTTCTGCTTTAGGTATATCTTCTCTTGAGAGACATATTACGATTGATAGAGCAATGTATGGTTCTGACCAAGCTGCTTCACTTGAGCCAAGTGGCTTAAGACTATTGGTGGGATCAGTTCGAAAAATTGAAGGAGCGATCGGAAATGGTGAAAAAATTGTATCTGACAAGGAAATGGTGGTTGCCAAAAAGTTAAGGGAACATTTGTCATGGCAGGCAAAATAAAATTTAGAGATAATTATAATTCACACATTTTTAGATCAAAAAACATTAATGATATCAATGTTTTGATTACAGTCAGATCTAATTCAAATCGATTTCCAAATAAATGTTTTAAGACTTTTGGTGAGTATACTGTTATAGAACACGTTATTCGTCGTTCCATACACTTTGGTCTTAATCCAATAGTTTGTACGACTTTAGAGCCAAATGATGACAAAATATTTAATTTAACGAAAAAATTAGGCATACAATGTTTTCGAGGTCCAACTGAAAATAAACTGCTACGATGGAGCCAGTGCTGTAAATTTTTTGATATTACAAAATTTCATTCTGTAGATGCCGATGATCCGTTTTTTTGTGCTGATGAAGTAAAAAGAAGCATGAATTTACTTAAGGAAGGTATAGATGTAGTTTCACCTTCTCCATCATCTTCTTCAGGCGGAGCCACTGTTGGATATTCTTTGACATCGGAAATTGTTGAACGTTCCTGCTCAGGATTGCCAATAAAAACTGATACCGAAATGATGTGGTCTTATCTTGACAAAGTACCTGGAGTCAAAAAAATAATGATGAGTGATCCTATTAAACATAACATAACTGCCAGACTTACTTTAGATTATGTTGAGGATTACATTCTTCTTGAGGCTATTAGATTAATTGTTGGAAATTTTGCTAATCGAGCACAAATTGCCCAATTACTAAACACTAATCCTGACTTAAAGAAAATTAATGATTTCAGAACAAAAGAATGGTCTGAAAATCAAATTGCAAAAACAAAATTTTAGGCTAAAAAAATGAAAGATAAAATTACTGATATTTTAAAATTAAATAATAATGATTTTTTGAATTCAAAAAACAAGTTCAAATATCCAGAGGTAAGAAATGTTTTACAAATGCTTGCCGAACATGGATCAGAAATCTCTTGGGTAAACGAATTTGAAAAAAGATTTTCTGAAAAATTTGGTGTTAAACATTCTATAGCTTGCAATAGTGGAACGTCTGGTCTTCACGCCGCACTATTTGCTGCAGGAGTTAAAAAAGGTGATGAAGTAATACTGCCAGCTTTAACCGTAATAATGGATGCATATGTTATAATGCATCTTGGGGCTATTCCAATTTTTGCTGATGTATGTCAAGATACTCACCTTATATCGGTAGAGGACATATCTAAAAAAATTACTGCTCGTACTAAAGCTATTATTACGGTTTCATGGGAAGGCTTGTCATGTGACATGGATCCAATTATGACGATAGCAAATAAACATAACATAATTGTAATTGATGACTCTGCCAGAACTGTTTTGGGATATTACAAAGGCAAAAAAGCAGGAACAATTGCAGATATATCTGTTTTTTCATTTGAAGCAAAGAAACATATGACCTCAGGCAGTGAAGGAGGAATGATAGTAACAAATAATGAGCAATTGGCTATAAAAGCTAGAAAATTTGCTGGTATTGGTTATCGACATTTAACAGCTGATGCAGGAAGAACACACCTTGCGATTGATACAGTTCAAGATCCTAGTTACCTAAGATTTGATACTATGGGACTTAATTATAGAATGAACGATGTTTCTGCAGCGGTTGGACTTGGTCAGCTAGAAAGAATTGATGAGATTGTTGACCTTCGAAAACATATTGGTGAAATGTATTTAAATAGCATTGGTAATTGCAAATGGTTAATTCCACAACACACTCCAGATGATTATGTACATTCTTATTATACTTTTAGCGCTGAGTATCGTGGAGATGATTTTTATGGTATTACTTGGAAAGAATTTTACTACAGATTTAAAGAATTAGGTGGAGATGGATTTTATAGTGTTGTAGCGATCCCATATCTGGAGCCACCATTAATCGGCAAAGTTATTGGAGATGTAAAAATGGAGATTGGTTTATGCCCCGTTTCAGAACTTTTACAAAAACGAGTAATGTGTTTTAAAACAAATTATAGAGATATTAAAACAGCACAAAAACAAGTAGAAATATTATCAAAATTAATATACAAAATTGAAAATAGCTAAGAATAAACTCAACTGATGAATAATTTAGATTTTAGCATTAAATCATTTGGGATTGTACAGGGAAGACTTACAATTCCTCCTGCCGAAGAACTACAGTGGTTTCCCCAAGCATCTTGGCAAAAAGAGTTTGAAGTAGCTAAAGATTTAAATATCGATTTTATTGAATTACTTTCCGAACGAACTTTTAATCCTGGTAACCCAATTTGGAATTTAAAGGGAAGAGAAGCTATTTTAAATTCAGTTGCAAAAACAGGTAGAAAAATTTATTCAATTTGTTCAGATTACATAATTGACCATTCACTAATTGGAAATGAAACTCAAGAAACAATTAAACACATGGATATGTTTTTTGAGTGTTCAAAAAATTTAGGTTGCCAAGTTTTGATACTACCTCTTTTAGAAAAGAGTAATTTAGACGAAGCTTCCCATTCAAGTTTGATCCCAATTATAAAGTCTTATGCTCAAAAAGCTTCCAAAGAAAATATTAAGATTTGTATAGAGTCAGTTTATGAAGCAAAATTTTTAAAAAACTTTTTAGAAGAAATTGATGAAAAGAATGTAAGTTGTGTTTTTGATACAGGTAATAGAATAATACAAATTGATTCAATTTTAGATGAAATAGAAATTCTTGGAAAATATATTGGGCATGTCCACATAAAAGATAAAAACCATTTGGGTGAAAATGTATTGCTTGGCACGGGATTAGTAAATTTCCTAGAAGTATTTGGAGGTTTAAAAAATATAAATTATTGTGGACCTCTTGTTTTTGAAACTACAAGAGGTCAAAATCCAATAAATACCGCATTTTTTAATATGTGTTTGTGTAATTTTTTTGCTAAAGAGACAAATTATATCTAATTCTTTAAAAAAAATATTGTTCTTAGGACTTGGTGGAGCTGGTCAGCGACATTTACGCATTTTTAATACGCTTCTACCAGATGTAAAAAAAATTGCATTTAGGAGTACTTTTAAGACACCAACATTAAATGCTGATTTTACTGTTGCAAATTCAGAAACACTAGAAGAACGTTATAATTTAGAAGTTTTTAAAAATTTAGATCAAGCGTATGCGCAGAAGCCAAATCTAGTTGTTATATCTTTACCAAGCGCTAATTTATCTGAAGCTGTAATTGAAGCAGCTAATCACGGCTGCAATGTATTTGTTGAGAAACCTGCAGCTATTAATATGCATCAAGCTAAAAAAATTAGACAGGCTATATCGAATAACCAAGTTAAACTTTTTGTATCTTTCCAGAGAAGATTTCATCCTATTGTAAATAAAATTAGATTAGCCCTAAATAGTAATCTTATTGGCTCAATCATGTCTGTTTCGGTGACTGTAGGGTCTTATGTACCTGATTGGCATCCTTATGAGGATTTTCTTGAATTATATGCTTGCAAGAAAGAGTTAGGTGGAGGTGTCCTAAGAACTGAATGCCATGAACTAGATATATTGAATTGGATCTTTGGTTCTCCAAAAAAGGTTTATGGTATTTTACAAAATCGTTATAAATATACTTTAGGCGTTGAAGATAGTGCCAATTTAATATTAGATTATGGAAATTTTTGTGCCACTTTTGACCTGTGTTTTATGAGTAAAGTCCAAAAAAGATTAATAGAAATTAGAGGGCAAAAAGGCTATATTTATTGTGACTTTAATAAGAATAGCATGATCCATTTAGACTATTCTAATAATACAAAAAAATATTTTAAAGCTAGGGGTTTAACTCAAGATAACTTATTTTTTAAACAAGCTGAATATTTTATTAATTCTGAAGTAGACTTTAAAGATGATTATATCAATGCTATAGAGGAATTATGTAAAATTTTTGATTGTGTTGAGATTAGCGATAATATTAAATGAGTAAAATTACATCCCTATTCAGTCTCGATGGCAAGGTTATTGTAATAACTGGAGGTGCTGGTTTTCTTGGTAGAAAACATGCAGAAGCTATAGCAGCATTTGGTGGAAAGCCTGTTATACTAGATTTAAATAAAAAAAAAGTGCAAGACGCAGTGCAAGATCTAAATATTAAGTTTCCAAAATCTTCTATAGGATATACAGTTGACATCACTAACGAAAATCAAATTTTAAAAAATTCTGAAAAAATAATTTCACGCTATGGTAAAATTGATGGATTAATCAATAATGCTAGCAATAATCCTAAAGTTGAAGAAAATTCTGAAATTGAGTTTTCTAGACTCGAAAATTTTCCACTTGATTTATGGCAACATGACATAAATGTGGGACTGACTGGGGCTTTCTTATGTACAAAAATTTATGGTACTAAAATAGCAAAAAATGAAAATGGTGGTGTGATTGTTAATATATCCTCGGACCTTGGAATAATTTCTCCAGACCAACGCTTATATAAAAAAGAAGAGCTATGTGAAAGTAACCAACCTGTAAAACCCATTACTTACTCAGTTGCAAAAGCAGGCATCATTGGATTAACTAAGTATACATCAACTTATTGGGCTGAAAAAAATGTAAGATGTAATGTAATATGTCCTGGAGGAGTAGAAAATGGACAACCCACTAATTTTATAAAAGCTTTAACCAGCAAAATCCCTTTGAACAGATTAGCTTCCCCAGACGAATATCAAGGAACAATAATTTGGATTTTAAGCGATGCTGCTAGTTACGTCAACGGAGCTACTATATCTATTGATGGAGGACGAACTGTCTGGTGATCTTTACAATCATAGACTTGTAATAATCTTTTTTAATACGTTACATTACTATAAATATTTTATGATTCTAGTTTAAATATTTATTTAATTGTTTAAAACAAATACCTCTGATAATAATTAAGAATATCTTTTGGAATTTAAATAATTGTCTCTAAGTAAAACATTTTTTTCTAAAAATAATTCCCTTAAATGTGATTATGTAGATAGTAATATAGAAAACTTTGGGGTTTTACTAAAAGGAAAATCATTGGAAGTCATAAAATCATATAATGAAGAATTTGACTCTTGCTTTATAGTTAGTGATTTTGATGATGAGCTAAGTGTCATTGGTGACTTTTTGACAAATAAAACTATAATGCATTTTACAAATCGTAGTAAACAATCATCACTATCAAAATCTAATTATAAAAAGTTTAAAATTAATAAAATTCAGACTGGACAGGTATTTAGATGGAAACATTTTAGATTAATGGAAACATTCTTTCACTATAAAAAAATGTTTACAGGTCTAGAGGTTTACTCTTTACCAGAAAAAATGTTAAAATTTAATCGTGAATTCAGCACAGAATATTTACTAAAATTTCCAAATACAGGGATTTTATCTTTAGCTTATACTCTTGAAATGATCAAACCAAAACGACTTTGGGTTTTTGGTCTTGACTTCTATTCTGTTCCGTACATGCAAAAACAGTCTCAAATCACGAATTTAAGAATAGATCAGCAAGCATTAAAATTGGAAAAACTAAATATTCCTAATTTTGTTTTTAATCTATTTCAATCTTATCCAAATACAAAAATTTTTGTTTCAAGTGCTTATCCTAAATGGCCTAAAATAAATAATGTACAAATGATTAATTAAAATGTAAGTTAATTTTTTTTTTGGATGTTTAATATGAAAAATTCAGTCCCATTAATTTCTTTGTGTATTCCTGCTTATAATCGACCAGAATATTTAAGTGATCTATTATCTACGATCGTTAATCAAGATTTTAATGATTTTGAAGTTGTTGTAAGTGAAGATAATTCTCCAAAATCTATGGAAATAAAAAAAATAGTTCTAGATTATGCAGATCGTTTTAAAAACATAAGTTTCAACTATTCTTCAAACGCTACAACAAAGGGTTATGATGGTAATTTTCGTCACTTGATAAACATAAGTAGTGGTAAATTTTGTGTATTCATGGGGGATGATGATTTACTTACGGAAGGCGCATTGAAACGTATAGCTTCTGTTTTGAAAAGTAAAAAGAACATAGGAGTAGTTATAAGATGTTGGGCAAGAGCTGATAGGGAAAGTAAAAAAATAGTAGAAATATTCAATTACTTTGATGGTGATCGTTTTTTTGAACCTGGTCAAGAAACAATTGCGACATTTTATAGAAGATCCGTTGCAATTGCTGGATATACTGTTAATAGAGAATTAGCTAAAAAATTTAATACTGATTTGTTTGATGGTACATTGTTATATCAACTTTACTTATCTGGAATGATATTAGCTAAATCATCAGGATACTATATATCAGATGTGATCTCATTGATGAGAAAAGATTCTAATTTGGAACCTACTCATTTTTTTGGAAATGCAGAAGCTGAAAAAAACCTTTTCTCACCTGGGAAATTAGAAATGGATAATTCATTAAATTTTGTAGACGGTATTCTTAAAATTGCAAAATATCTTGAAATAAAAAATAAAATGCCTGGACTTTATAAGCAACTTCTTCACGATTATGGTTGCTATTCGTACCCTTTGCTTTCTGTGCAGAGTAATTTACCTAAGCTAAAGTTTTGGCAATATTACAGAAAACTATCTACTCGAGGCTTATGGGTAAGTCCTTATTTTCATCTTTATTTTTTTGCTTTAATAATCATTGGAAGACAATGGTGTGAAAAAATAATCATCTTCATAAAAAGAAAACTTAAAAGAACACCCAAATTAGGGAAAATAAGTACTGGTATCCGGATTTCCCTTTAGTGTGTCATGAAAATATTAATTGTTGGAAATTGGAGATCATTAATTCATGAAGAACCACTAAAGCGTGGTTTGATTAAAAATAAATGTGTTATTGAAGAATTTAAATGGCATACTTATTTCAGTTCGACTTCAAATGTTTTTTTTAATTACCTTCGTCGTTTTTTGTATAAAATGACCATTGGACCTGATGTTAAAAAAGTTAATCGAGATATAGTCTCATTTATAAAAGAAAAAGAGTTTGATGCAATTTTTTTTTATCGTCCAAATATAATTAAATGGAAAACAATATTTAAAATTAAAAAAGAACATCCTTTACTGATAATTGCTGCGTATAATAACGACAATCCATTTTCAAGTAAATACAATTGGTATAGTTGGATAAAATTTAAAAGAGCAATTAAGTTTTATGATATTATTTTTTCTTACAGACCAAAAAACATAGAACAATACAAAAAAAAAGGTGCAAAAAAAGTATTTTTGTTGCCGCCCTGGTTTGATCCAAATCTTAATTATCCTATTAAATCCACTCCTGTAGAAGAAAAAACTTACAAACACAATCTTGTTTTTATTGGTCATTTTGAAGATGATGGTCGCATTGATTTAATTAGAAGAATCGTATTAGAGGGTTTTGAATTTTCCCTTTTTGGTCCAGGTTGGAACAAAGTAATTAAAAATGATAAAATATTGAGTAAGTTCTATCCAGTACATAATCTTACAATTTTGGATTATAATAAAATACTTAACTATTCAAACCTTGCCTTAGTAATTTATTCAGGATTGAATGAAGATGTCTATACAAGACGTTGCTTTGAAATTCCTGCCACTATGACACCGATGATAGCAAAAAGAACTAATGAAATGATGAGTTTTTATGAAGAGGATAAAGAGGCTATTTTTTTTTCCAATGAAGATGAATTAATTAATAAGCTAAAATTTTACCTAAATAACATAGATTTGTTAAAATCCATTGGAGTTCAGGGTTACAAAAGAGCAGTTAAAAGCGGATACGACGTACATTCACGTTCTCGCTATTTGTTAAACAAATTAGAGGAGAAAAAAATGAGTTATAAACAAAATTAATAATGAAAGAGAAATAATTGATTGAATCAATACTTTACCTTTTTTTAATGCTTATTTGCTTTGTGACAGTTAATATTTTCTCTAAACAGGGCATACTTCTAAATCCAGGAATTTTACATAATAGTATTATTTGTTACACAAGTATTTTATCTAGTATAATTTTTTATTGTGGGCTACGTGGTGGTGATGGCGAAAGTTGGTCATTTTTTTCTGATGTTGATATTTTTAATAATGTTTTGCGCATCAACTGCTTATATTTAATTTCTTTTTCAATCATCTATATTTTTTTATGTTTAGTATATTCCCCATCTTTCACGAATATTAGCATAGCTCTATCACACTTTAAATTAAGAGATATCAGCATAGCTCTTATAACTTATTTTTTAATATATTTTATTCAGGTTTTTTTAGAAAAAGTAGGTTTTATTTATATTAGCGTGTATTGGGCAAACGTATTAGATGTTTCTCTAGCAATTACGCTTATCATATTACTGATCAAAATCAAAAATGTTCGTATTGCATTTTTTTTGTTATCATTATTTCTAATATTATTAATGATTAATGACGGTTTTAATGGGCCAGGTTCGTTTAATATTAACAAAGGTGGTATAACAAAATCATTAGTAATAATTTTTATCAGTTTAAGTATCGCTGGCAAATTTGTAAGTTTAAATAATAAACATTTATGGTTTGGATTAATTTTATTATCACTTTTCTTAGGAATGTCTAATAGCATAGAAGAATATATAAATGAAAGTTATATATCTTTTAAAAGCTTCATTATTTATGCCTTACAAGGAATTGAAATACGAATGTTTGAAAATCAGGCTATAATTTATTCATTAGTTGAAACTGGCGAAACAAAGCTTTTTAAATCAGATGACGGATATATAAGTAATTTTTATCTTTTTAAGGGCGAAACTTATCTTAACTCACTATATGATTTAATTTTTCCTTTCGTAAATACTGAACCAAGTGCGGCCAACTGGTTTGCGAGTCTTATTAATGATTACGCAAAATTTAAAGGATTCGAGAGTAATAGTAGTTATGGACTTTCCTTTATAGCTGAGGGTTATCTAAATTTTGGAATTTACGGTGTATATTTTTCCGGATTTTTAGGAGCTATTTTATTATATTTTTGTAGAATTTTATTATTAATTAAATCTCGTTTTACTTTATTTATTTATGCACATTTTTTATTCTTGTGTTATTACATTTATCGCATGGACTTTAATTATGTGTTAAAATATATAAAATTTGGAATTATAGCATTTTCTATATCAATTTTATTATATTTACTAATTGAGCTGTTACTTGTAAATTTTAAAAAAAATAAGTAAAACTTTTATTTTCTATTTTATTTATCCAGATAACATAATATTAATCTTTAGACACAGGCTAAATTTAACATAAGGTAAACTAATGAGAGCAAATGACCGAGAAGACGACCTCTATTCGAAAGGTAAAAGAGTTAGAATCGATAAGGAAGAAAAATATATGCTATCACTTGTTGAATCTTGTTCAAATAAAAATAGAACTTTATTAGATATTGGCTGTGGAACTGGTGAGATATCACTAGCTCTAAATAAGCTTGGTTTTGAAACTTTTGGCCTCGATTTTTCTTCAGTCGCAATCGATATTGCAAAAAAAAATGGTGTAAAATGCCAACAAGCGGATCTTGATTTAGGCATTCCAGCTGATGATGCTAGTTTTGATGTTGCATGGGCAGGTGATGTAATTGAGCATGTATTTGATCCAATTGGAGTTTTGTCTGAAATTTCAAGAATTCTTGTTCCTGGAGGAAGTTTTTTAGCTACTATACCACATGATCTTAACTATAAGGTTAGGATTAAAACTCTTCTTGGAATCTCCTATCAAGAAGCTGTATATCGAAAGTTCAGACAATTCAAACATCATACTTTTTTTTCTGAAAATTTACTAAGATATATGTATGAATCTAGTAATTTAAAAATTCAACAAATTACTTATTTAATTAAAATACCAATTTTTAAACTTGAATTTTTTACTAAAATACGGTTACTGAGAATATTTGCTACTTTGATGATTGTTAAATCTATTAAAAATTAAATTGTATTGGTGCGTAATTTTAAATCCATAATTTAAAAATTTAGAATAAATTTTGATTTGATCTTGCAAATGTAAATTTAATCTATGATAAAAACTAATTTATAGGGATCTTATGGACAAACACAATAATTTGAAACTAAAGTCTTTTGGTAGGTTTAGTTTATTTCTTGATGAAAATGATCCTGGCATTTCAAAAACATTAATTAGGCCCAAATTTTTTAAAAAATGGCATAGAGAGCCTGAGTTTATGGATATTATTGAGAGCGAAGTAAACAAAGGTGATGTAGTTTTTGATTTAGGTGCTAACATTGGCTATGTTACAATGTTCCTTGCAAGCTTTGTTGGGTCACACGGAAAAGTGTTTGCTGTAGAACCTTCACCACATAATTTTGATATATTGATGAAGAATATTAATCATAATAACTTTTCTAAAAGAATTGATGCATATCAATTGGCTATTTCTTCGTTTACTGGCAAACAAGATTTTAATATTGCTGCAGAAACTAATTTAAATTCTTTTGCTTTTACAAAACACACAAAATCAACAATTTCTGTAAAAACATCAACCATAGATGATTTTTTTAATGATAAGCCATTTCCAAACTTTATTAAAATGGATATTGAAGGTGGAGAAGTTGATGCTTTAGATGGGATGAGAAAAACACTCGAAAATCTAAAGTCTCCTCTAAAAGTTTTAATAGAAATTCATCCTATGTATTATGAAGAAAACAATTTTAGAAAACAATTGTTACGTCTATTTAATTTAGGATTTAAAACAAAATATTTGATCAGTGCTGGAACTGATACACCTGAATATTTTAGTAAAAGAAATTATAAACCTACTAAAATATATACTACTGGTGATTGGAGAAGAGGGATTTATGAGGGAGTAACGAATGAACATGTTTTAGAGAGTTGTTCATCACTGTTCAATGACCATTATGTAAATATAAATTGGTTTTCAATTTTGAAAAATCCTAAACGTTTTTTTAATAGAAGAGTACCTAGTCCTAAAATTGTGCGGGCGATTATGATTCAGAAAAATTGATTTATGTTTTTAAAAATAATTCATCCAAAATTTTATTTGCAAACTTCTATTTGTTTAATCTTAGTTGTATTAGGTGCATTTACTGAAGCTATTGGACTAGGTTTAGTTATGCCACTAATTTCAATAGTTCTTCAACAAAGCTCTGACGTTGGATTAGCAAGTTATATTTCTTCATATTTTCAAGAACTGGGTCTAGTTGAGATTTCAGTAATAATACTTATTCTATTTACATGTAAATTTATCTTAAATATTTTTAGAAATTATTTTGTATATGGACTTGAATGGTATATTCGAAGATATTGGATGATTTCAATTTTTAATTTCAATATTATCCAAGATTTTCAAGAATTTGAATCTCAAAAACCTGGCCACATTACAAATACAATTTTAAATGAAACCCTTAAAGCTGCTTCAGCTTTTAGACAAACTATTGAATTTTTTGCTCAGATAATGCAGTTTCTTGCATTTTTAATAGTCCTAATATTATCTGAACCCAAATTCTCTCTAGTAATATTAATTTTTACAATTTTATTGTTCATTTGTTTAAAATATGGAGTTGTCAACAGAACAACTGGATTTAGCAGACAGAGGCAAGAACATGAAGAAAATATTACTCACAACGTAACTGAAATGATAAATGGTATGGCATCAATAAGATCGTTAAAATTAGAAAATTATTTAATGTCTACATTTGAAAGAGAAACATTAAAATTAGCAAAATTGATGCAAATTACAGAAACAACTAAAAGGTTACCTCTACTAATTGTTGAATTAACTGCTGTTGTTGTTTTTACTTTTCTAATTTTTTTAGCTGACTTAAACAAGATAGAATTAGCTTCAAAATTACCTTTTTTGGGTATGCTTTTTGTAATGTCTGTGAAACTATTAAATAACACTGGTTCCTTAGCTACTAACTATATTTCAATCAAAGTTTTATGGGAATCAGTTATAAAAATTTCTAATTCCCTTGATCTATTCCTCTCTTCAAAACCCAACAGATCTAAAATATCTTCTAATTTAAAAAATAATTTTTCTGTGAATGAAATTAGCTGTGTAGATCTTGAGTTTTCATACAAAAATGGACCAGTAGTAATAAAAAAATCTAATTTTAATTTTAAGAAAGGTAATATAACATCAATTAGTGGAGAATCAGGAAGCGGCAAATCTACCATTGCAAAGCTTCTTTTAAATTTTTACTTACCAGTTTCTGGAACAATACTTATTGACAGCAAACCCTTAGAAAACTTAGATATCTCAAAATGGAGAGGAATAGTAGGATACGTTGATCAAAATCCATTTTTCTTCTTTGGTACAATGTTTGAAAACCTTACACTTGGTAACTCTAGTTTTTCTAATAATCAAATTTCTCAGTCAATAAAAAGTGCTAATATTGAAAAATTTTTATCATCTCTTCCAAATGGTTTGCAAACTTGCTTGGGAGACAAAGGTAATAGTTTGTCAGGTGGACAAAAAGCAAGATTAGCACTTGCAAGAACCTTTTTAAGAAATCCTAAAATTTTAGTTTTAGACGAAATCACTGGTCCATTAGATAATAAGAATAAAAAATTAGTTCTAGAAACTCTCTCAAGTTTAAAAAATGAAATGATTATCATAATTATTACTCATGATAAGGAAATAATTAAAAATTCTGATGTTGCTTATGAAGTTAAAGATCACTTTGTTAAAGCAAATAAAAAATAAGTTAATGGATAATTAGATTTTTATAATAATATTTAAATTGATTATTTATTTATTGACATAATTTTCAAGTTCTTTAAAAGCTCTTTGCCAAGTATTAATTGAAGCTGAAAATTTTGTAAAAGGTATGTCATTTATTTTTAAATAATTTTTTAACTTATTATAACTTTCATCACCTTTGATTGATTTTACGTCTTTAAGAGATCCAAAGACATGTACTAAATTTTTTTTAAAAGTTTCATGAAAAGCATATATCGTATCATCCTCAGATCCCTCTATGTTTAACCTTAGCACCAATTGATAATCATTAAATTTTTCGTCTAAATGTTTTTTATATAATCTAGCAAATCTTTTTGCACTTAAAATTATACACGACGTAAAGTTTTTAGTATTTACATTTCCCTTATTTTCATAAATAGAATTTCCTTGAGAGGTTTGATCGTTATTAGCATGAAATAATTTACCAACACTTATTTCTTTATTACTCATTGCGACACAAAAAACATCATCAGCTTCATTATATATTTTTTTCTGTAAAATTTTTGGGTTTGCCTCGATAAAGGCAAAGTGAAAAATTTGTTTTTGTTGTTTTATATTTTTGCGACTACTAATAAGTTTTAATAAATTGTTAAATCCATAAAAATCACCCTTAGCAAAAAACTTACTAGCAACAAACCTTCTAAAGATTTTCCAATAAAAATAAAAATTACTAGAAAAAATAGATTTATACTCTTGTCCAAAATGAGATCCAATATCAACCCAAATGATCTGCTTTTTATTATACATCTTTAACTTTATCTATTATTTAAATAACAAACATAATCAATTAATAGAAAAATTGGTATTTTTTTCTACTATCTATTCCTACAAAGTGATATTTAAATCAAGATGGAACTTGAGTTTAATTATAATCTTATGACTATATTATTTCTTGGTAGTATCCCTTTTACGTCAAAAACAAAGCCTTCTTTTTTTAAATGTTTTTTTAAGTTTTCAATTTTAATATGCTTATAATATTGATGGGACACAGCTAAAATAATAACATTATATTTTTTAGAATTCGTTTTCAAATCTATGTTTTTTTGCCCATACTCTTGCTCAATATCTTTTTCTAGAGCTAACGGATCATGTATATCAACCAATAAGCCTTTATTTTTTAAAAGCATGAAAGTATCTTTAGACTTTGAATTTCTAAGATCTAAACAATTTTCTTTAAATGTAAGTCCCATAAGTAAGGCTTTGCTTTTATCTAAGTTAATTTTTCTTAACTTTAAATTTTCACATATTTGTTCAGTTATAAAATTACTCATATAATTATTTATCTTTCTTCCAGACAAAATTATTTCTGGTTCCACTCCTATTTCTTTTGCTTTAAAAGCTAAATAGTATGGATCTACTCCAATACAATGACCACCAACTAACCCAGGTTTAAAATTAAGAAAATTCCATTTTGTAGATGCTGCTTCCAAAACATCATGTGTATCAATTTTAAGTTTTGAAAATATCATGCTTAATTCATTTATAAAAGCAATATTGATATCTCTTTGGGCGTTTTCAATAATTTTAGCAGACTCAGCGACTTTAATTGATTTTGCCTCAAAAATACCAGCTTTTATAATTTCCGCATAAAGATCATAAATCAAAGAAGAAATATTCTTTGTGCTTCCACTTACTATTTTTGTAATATTTGTTAAGGTATGTTTATTGTCACCTGGATTTACTCTCTCAGGACTATATCCACAGAAAAAATCTTTATTGTATTTTAAGTTGGATGAATCTTCTAATATAGGAACACAAATTTCTTCAGTAGTGCCAGGGTAAACAGTGGATTCAAAAATAACTATATTATTTTTCGATAAAATACTACCTACTGATTTAGTTGCTTGAGTCAAAAAACTTAAATCTGGTATGTTATTAGCATCTACTGGTGTTGGCACAGTGACAATATAAATATCACATTTTTTTAATTCGCTTATTTTATTAGTAATTTTTAAATATCTAGATTTTTTAAATTCTAACCTATTAATTTGACCAGTTTGATCATTGTAACTTTGCAAAAGTTGAACTTTATTGGCATTAATGTCATAACCTGTTGTATTTTTTATTTTTCCAAATTCTATTGCAAGCGGTAAACCCACATAACCTAAACCAATTATTCCTATGGATTTATCGGATTTTTTTATCATTTTAATTACAGCTTTTTATAAACATTTTTTATTCACAATACCAATTTATGATAAAATACTATTTAAATCTATTTTAACGTTTTTAAAATATTAGTATGATATTTTATTTGCATATTAAACTTTCAATTAATAGTAAAATAAATAATGAGAAATAATTATTTTTATTTTCATAATTTAAAAAATTTCTAATTCGATCCCAAAAAAAATGGTTCTTTTGATATTTTTTAATGTATGAATTCTATTAGAATAAGTTTAATTATAAAAAAATATTTCGCGATATATAAAAAACCATGCTAATAATGTTAGGCAAATGAAAGATACTTTTATCAATTGTTTAAATTTTAAGTTTAAGACAATAGTGCTCTACAAATTTAAAAAATATAAAAAATGAAGTAACTTTATGATTAAAATTGCGATGCATCCATTAAATAAATTAAGAGGAGGGCCAGCCACTTTTTTTTCTAATTTAATTACAACAATACAAAAAGAAAAAATTGCTAAGGTAGTTAATCCTTTAAATCCATTTCAACATATTGGTCTATATTCTTCAGTCACAAGAAACATATTTGATTTTCCATATATTCTTAGAATTGATGGTATTTATTATGACAAAAAAAATACTTATGGAGAAAATCAAAAATTAAATGAAAAAATTTACAAATCTATTGAAAAAGCATCAGGAATTATTTTCCAATCTGAATTTTCTAAAAAATTAGTCGAATCACATTTTGGGAAAATAAATAACAAAACTACAATTATTTTAAATGGAGCTAAAATTGATAATAGAAATTTTATACCTAGTTTTTCAAAAGAGAAGACTATAGTTTGTTCTGCAAATTGGAGACCAATCAAACGTTTACATAGTATTATTGATACTGTTAAAAAACTCAGGGAAAATATAGATTGTAAACTATATATTTTAGGAGATCTAAATAATATAAATATTGGAGAAAATGATTATATTTTTGTATTAGGTGATCAACCAAATTCTGTTGTATACGATTACTTAAGAAAAGCTGACTTGTTTATTCACTTATCTTGGTTAGATTCTTGTCCAAACTCAGTGATTGAAGCTGTTTCACAGAATGTGCCTGTTATTTGTTCAAATCTAGGTGGAACTCCTGAAATTGTCAAAGCATCTAAGAGTGGTATAATTTCTTTATGTGATGACAATATTAATCTAAAGGATTTAATGGACTTACATAATCCGCCAAAACCAAACATTGATGTTATTGTTAATGATGCCTTAAAAATATTGAGTAACAGTGATATTTATAAAAGAAAAATTTCAACTGATACAATCAATATTGTCAACGTTGCTAGAGAGTATGTAAAATTTTGTAAAAAAGTATTAGATGAAAATTAAAAAAAAGACGATTTGCTTTATTACTAAATATTAAACGGAAATAATTTAAAACTTACAAATTCAAAATTAATTAAAACAAGTTTTATAAAAAATCTAATTAATTAAAAAATTATTTTTTTGTGTAAGATTAGACGTAACGGAGAAATTTTTAATATGAAAAATAATGATAACTTTACATACTTAAACAAATCAGAGTTTTTCCTAAAATTAAATAACCACTTTCCAGGTATAATGAAATCCGAAAACAAACTAGATTCCACGATTACAGATATTTATTTTGAACGACTTTCAATGGATGGCTTAGAAGAAATGCATCAATACTCTACAAATCCACGTCTCTATGAATTTTTTGAATTTGAACCTTTTGTAAAACTTGAGGAAACACAAAAGTACATTCAAAAATTATTAGACCGTATTGGAATAAATGAGTACGAAAGGACGTCTATGTATTGGTTTGTAAGAAGAAAAAGTGATAAAAAATTAATAGGTACAATTGGTTTATTGAATATAGACTACAATCGTCAAAGTACTGAATGGGGTTTTGGAATTGACCCCATTTTTTGGTCATCAGGATACATTTTTCAAATTTTAAATTTAGTTATTGACTATGTATTTGAAGAACTGAAACTTAATCGTCTTTTTAGCATAACCTCTGTAAATAATTTAAGAACCATTGAAATTTTAAAAAGTATTGGATTTAAATTTGAGGGAGAATTAAGGGATTACTATAGATTTAAGAATGATGGTTTCAAAAATGCTGGTATATACTCTATTTTGGCTCGAGATTATTCAAAAAAACTAAAACAGCCTAAATCTAAATTATTGGGAAAACAAACAGAAGTTGAACAAACTGTTATTGATTTAATAAGCAAAGTTTTAGATACAAAAAAAATCGACATTAATACTGAAATGAATAATTTTTCAAAATGGGATTCTCTTGCTCAAGTTAATGTAATGCTTGAAATAGCTGAAAAATTCAATATTGATATTTCACCTGAAATGTTGTCTAAAGCAACATCAGTAAAAAAAATATGTGATATTTTGAGTAAAAATGAAAATTCTTAACCCAAATTTTAATGTAGGCAGTCTTGTTTATGAAGTTGCATGTCAAAACCCTGAAATTCAAGCGATAAGGTATAAAGGTAGTTTTCTAACTTATAGAGATTTAAATTATGATGCACTATTAATTGCATCATTTCTATTAAAACAAGGAGCAGAAAATAAAACAATTGGTATTCTTGGTGAAAGAAATATCACTTCTTTAACGGGTGTGCTTGGATCAATTTATGCTGGCTGTAGCTATACTCCATTAAATACAAATTACCCACAAGATAAAGTAAGTAAAATAATAAAAGAGGCCGAAATAAGATACATTATATGTCAATATAAAGACTTGTCTAAATATCATGAAATCTTCAAAGAAAACAATGTTGTTATTTTGATGCCTTCAGATGAAACTATTTTAGTGGATAAAAATTTAATTTTTAAAGAGCAAATTAAGAAAATTCAACCACTTTCTCACCCCAAAAATGTATGTGAAGAAACTAATGCATATATTTTATACACTTCAGGCACTACGGGAAACCCTAAAGGTGTTCAAGTTTCGCATGCTAATTTAATTTCATTTCTATCTAACATGACTGGCATTTATGAGCTTCCTAGGGGTTTCAGAGCTTCTCAAACATTTGATTTAAGTTTTGACTTGTCGGTTTGTGATTTATTTTTTACATGGACGAATGCTGGCACCTTATGCCTTCTTTCCGAAGAAGATAGATTATTACCCTCAGATTATATTAATAGAGAAGAAATTTATTTTTGGTATTCTGTTCCCACTTTAGCTAGTATAATGAATAAGTTTGGCTCTTTAAAAGATGGAGTGTTCCCTACTCTGAAATACAGTCTTTTTTGTGGTGAACCCTTTCCTTTAGAATTAGCTAAAAAATGGTCGCGATCAGCTTGCAACTCTACTGTTGAAAATCTCTATGGCCCTTCTGAAGCTACCATACATCTGACTAGACGTATTTTAAACAAACAGGATTTTAAAAAAAAGTTTTATAATGGGATAATGCCCATTGGTAGACCATTCGCGGATCATTTCGTTAAGATAGTAAATAAAGATTTTCAACTTGTTAAAAATGGTGAGGTTGGACAACTTGTTTTGTCAGGACCTCAAATAACGAAAGGATACCTTAAAGATAAAATAAAAACTAAAAAATCATTTGTAAGACTTGATTGGGACTTGAATAATCATACTTGGTATTTGACTGGAGATTTAGGATTTTTCAATAGTGATGGTGATTTAGAATTTTTTGGAAGAAATGACAGTCAAATTAAGTTGGCTGGAAGAAGAGTTGAGCTTGGTGAAATTGAATATGCCTTAAGAAAATATCCTCAACTAGAGGATATAATTATTTTACCTGATAGAAACAAGAAAAAAGAAATTATTGGTGTAGTAGGATTTACTATGTCACCAATAAATGATGATACAATTGATCTTATTAGATCCGATAGCACCCGATTAATAGAAAGTATTTTTTTCCCTAGAAGGATCATTACAATTTCCAAATTCCCAACCTCCGATAGTGGGAAAATAAGTCGTAAAAAACTTCTAGCTAAATATTTTAAAGAAGGACAGTTAATATAATATCTAAATATTGTTTCTAATAACGTGAGATATTTTCTTTGATTTAATAACTTGAATATTCTGAGGTTTAAAATTTATGAGTTGGTTAATAACAGGAGGATGTGGTTTCATAGGTTCAGCATTAGTGCGTCATCTTTTAAAAATTGGTATTGAAGATATTAGAATTATTGACAATTTAGAAGTTGGATCACGCTCAAATCTATCCAAAATAACAAATTTTACTGAGTTGAAACCTAAAAATTTATTACCAAAGCCTAAAGGTGTCGAGTTAATCGTTGGTGATGTTTGTGACATTTCTTTAGCAACAATGGTTGTAAAGGGCTGTAAATATGTTGTTCATCTTGCAGCAAATACGGGGGTTACTCCTTCTGTTAAGAACCCAAGGTTAGATTGCGAAGTAAATGTAATGGGTACTCTTAACTATCTTGAGGCTGCGAGGTCAAATAATATATGTCGATTTATTTTTGCATCTAGTGGAGCTCCGATTGGTAAGGTTAACCCACCAATTCATGAGGAAATTGCTCCTCATCCAGCTTCACCTTATGGAGCTAGCAAGCTTTCTGGTGAAGGATATTGTTCTGCTTATCATAAAACATTTGATTTAGATACAGTTGTTTTGAGATTTGGGAACGTTTATGGTGTTGGATCAAAAAACAAAAATAGTGTAATTGCAAAGTTTATAAAGCTTGCATTAGATGGTAAAACGTTAGAGATATATGGGGAGGGCACACAAACCAGGGACTTTATTTATATTGAGGATTTAATTGAAGCCATAATACTTTCTTCTACCACAAAAAATATTGGTGGAGAAATTTTTCAAATAGCCACGTCAAAGGAAACTTCCTTACTGGAACTGTTGAAAGAGATTAGGAATATTTTTAATACAATGGGATTACTAAAAGTTAATTATATTCATAAGGATAAGAGAGTGGGTGACGTGCAAAGAAATTATTCAGACAACAGCAAAGCACGTAAAGTTTTACTTTGGAAACCAAAAGTTTCATTAAAAAATGGTCTTATCAAGACCATAAAATACTTTCATGGAAAGGTTTAGTTCTATGTTTTCATATTTTAAGGACAAATCTGTTTTAATAACTGGGTGTTGTGGATCTGTAGGAAAGGAATTGATAAGTCAACTTGCCAATTTTGATAAAAACAAACCATTAGAAATTATTGGAATAGATAATAATGAAAGTGCTCTTTTTTTCCAAGATCAAGATTACATTAATGATGAACGTATTCGTTTTTTTGTTGCCGACATAAGAAATTCGGACGACTTGAGGAAACATCTTGTAGGAGTCGATGTTGTCTTTCATTGTGCTGCTTTAAAACATGTTGTACTTTGTGAAAGGTCGCCTGATCAAGCTTTAAGCACTAATATCACTGGTGTTCAAAATATTATTGCTATGTCACAACAAGCTGGTGTTCAAAAAGTAATTTTTACAAGTTCTGACAAAGCAGTAAACCCTACAAATGTAATGGGTACCACAAAACTTTTAGGTGAAAAATTGATAACTGCAGCTAATAGCAATAAACTTCCTATAAAAACTATTTTTGCATCAACTCGTTTTGGTAATGTTCTTGGTTCTAGTGGCTCAGTTATACCTATATTTCATAATCAAATTTCTTTGGGAGGTCCCGTAACCTTAACTGATAAGAATATGACTAGATTTGTAATGAGTATTGAAGAGTCAGTCAGATTAATAATTCAATCCGCCACACTTGCCAAAGGTGGAGAAGTGTTTATTACAAAAATGCCTGTTATACTTATTAAAGATTTGGCAAAGACAATGATAGCAGAACTTGCGCCAAGGTATGGATTCAACCCAAATTCTATTGAAATTGACGAAATTGGTATAAAACCTGGAGAAAAGTTGTACGAAGAACTAGTAAGTTCTGAAGAAGTTAGACGCGTGATTGAACAAGATGAGTATTACATTCTTCTTCCAGCATTTTCAGGTATGTATGAGCACCTGGAATACGATTACCCCAAAGTTAAAACCACACCTCTAAAATCACCTTATATATCTTGTGTTGATAATGCTATTGATGTAGAATCTGTCAGAAATTTACTTCATAAAAATAAACTTTTAAACAAGCCGACAATCGATAAGCACAGAAGATATTGGCCTGGTGACAAAGAGGAAAAAAATTAATGCAAATTCTTATTCTCGGTGGTGATGGTTATCTTGGATGGCCAACTGCAATGCATTTATCTTCAATAGGGCACAAAGTTGCAGTAGTTGATAATTATCTAAGACGTGACTTAATGTTAAAAGAAGATATTGAGCCTTTATATTCAACACCTAATTTAAGTGAGCGAGTTAAAATATGGAAGGAAATATCAGGTCATGATATTGAACTATTTGTAGGTGACCTAAATGACTGGAATTTTGTTTCATCAATATTTAAAAAAACATTACCTGAAGCTATTGTTCATTATGCAGAACAACCATCGGCACCTTATTCGATGTTAAGACGTGAGACTGCAACACTTACACTAAAAAATAATATAATGGTTACAGCAAATATTATTTTTGCTGTTAGGGAATTTTGTCCAGATGCACACATAGTCAAACTTGGAACTATGGGTGAGTATGGCACACCAAACATTGATATTGAAGAGGGATGGATAAATATCAATCATAATGGAAGAAAAGACCAATTTCTTTTTCCACGTCAGTCAGGTAGCCTTTATCATACAACAAAAATTATGGACACAGATTTACTTTGGTTTTATGTCCGGGTTTGGGGATTAAAAGTAACAGATTTGATGCAAGGTCCAGTGTATGGAGTTTTTACTACTGAAACAGAGCTTGATACGAGGTTAGCTACTACATTTACTTATGATGAAATTTTTGGAACAGTATTGAATAGGTTTATTGTACAGGCTGTTGCAGGATACCCACTAACAGTCTATGGAAAAGGTGGTCAGACCAGGGGATATATTAATATTCGTGATACAATTAACTGTATAAAACTTTCTATAGAAAACCCTGCTGAAAAAGGGCAATTGAGGGTTTTTAACCAGTTTACAGAAACTTTTAGTGTTAATGATTTAGCTTTTAAAATTCAATCTGTTTCAAGAAAATTAGGGTTTGATGTTTCAATAAAAAAATTAAAAAATCCAAGAAAAGAACTTGAAGAACATTATTATAATCCTAAACATTCTGGGCTAACTGAATTAGGTTTAACTCCAAATTTTCTTGATGAAGAAGAGTTGAAAAAAATGTTTGAGTTTGTACTACTTTACAAAAAAAATATTAATATTAACAAAATTTTTTCTGGATATAAATGGGATTAAATATAAAAAAATCTCGTTTGAGAATTGCAAATATTATTGAAGAAGGGAAATTAGGAGGGCCACAAATCAGAATTGCTTTAGTTGCAGAGGCTCTTAAGGATCATGTCGATACTACTATAATTCTTCCAAAAAACTCTTCTGGTTTTATAAACTTAATTAAAAATAAAAAATTAAATTATCAAACTTTTTCACTTAGTCGAATTACAAAAGAATGGGTGGAAGCTTTGAAATATGTTACATTTTCATTGTATGAAATAATTATTGTTGCGAAGTTTTTGAAAAAAAAAAATTTTGACTTAGTTCATGTAAGTGGAGGTAGTTGGCAATTTAAAGGTGTATTAGCAGGGAAGTTAGCAGGTATTAGAGTCATTTGGCATTTAAATGACACTTATGTTCCTTTGGCTTTACGAATGATATTTTATGTTCTTTCTCACTTTGCCGATGCTTTTATATATGCATCTATTAGTACAAAAAAATATTATGAAAAATATATAAAATTAAATGCTATGGGTTTCATAATACCAGCACCTGTAGATACATCTTTTTTTGATTTAAATTCAGTCAAACAGAATTCTGATCAATTACCATTTGATAAAAAAAATAGCATTATTGTTGGCACAGTTGCTAACATTAACCCTATAAAAGGATTAGAAACTATTGTTTTAATTGCCTCCAAAATTCAAAAAAAATATAGAAATGTTTTATTTGTTATTTTTGGTAAAACTTTTAATAATCAAGTTAATTATTTAAAAAAACTTAAAAAAATGTGCTTAGAATTATCTTTGAACAACATTTTTTTTCTTGAACCACAATCGGACATTGCTAGTTATGTTAAGTTTTTTGATATATACTTATGTAGCTCAATAGCTGAATCATCTCCAATGGCGGTATGGGAAGCAATGTCGATGTCCAAACCAATTGTTACAACTTCAGTAGGTGATGCTCCAATTTATGTTAAACATGGTCATAATGGTTTTATAGCAAATGTTGGAGATTATGACAGGCTTACTCAAAATTTAGAAAAATATATCAATAACCAAAATTTAAGGAAGTTGCATGGACTTAGGTCACGTGATATTGCTATAAAAAATTTAGATATTAAAATCTGCGCTGACAATCATTTGGAGGCTTATACTAAAGTTAGAAACTTAAAACTTTGAGAAAAGAGATCTTATTATTTAGTTTAAGCTGTTTTGATTATGAATAAAAAAATTTAAAATATAGGTGCTATTTATGTTAAAAGGATCAAAAATTCTTATTTCTGGTGGAACTGGATCGTTTGGTGAAGCTGCTGTTTATAGATTCTTGAAAACTGACATAGCAGAAATTAGAATTTTTAGTAGAGATGAACTCAAACAAGAGGAATTACGAAAAAAATATAATAATTCTAAACTTAAATTTTTTATTGGTGATATAAGAGACTACTCTTCTATCTTATCTGCAACTGAAGGCGTTGACTTCGTTTTTCATGCTGCAGCATTAAAACAAGTTCCTTCTTGTGAGTTTTTTCCAATTGAAGCTGTAAAAACAAATATTCTTGGTACCGAAAATATCTTAGAGGCATCTTTTCGTAATGGTGTTTCACGGATAGTTTGCTTAAGCACAGATAAAGCTGTGTATCCCATCAATGCAATGGGTATTTCAAAAGCAATGATGGAAAAAATTGTTTCATCAAAATTAAGGTCTAAAAATTTTAATAACACACGGGTATGTTGCACACGATATGGTAATGTAATGGCTTCACGTGGCTCTGTCATACCTTTATTTGTAAAACAAATACAATCAGGTAAACCTTTGACCATAACAAATCCAGAAATGACTAGGTTTATGATGACGCTAGATGATTCTTTAGATCTAATTCTTCATGCATTTAAACATGGAGGAAATGGAGAAATTTTTGTAAAAAAATCTGCATCAACAACAATATCTATTCTTGTCGAGGCTATTAAAGAAATATTAGAGAAGCCTAACCATCCTATAGAAGTAATAGGCACAAGACATGGAGAAAAAATATTCGAAGTTCTCTGTAGTAGAGAGGAAATGGCTTTAGCAGAGGATATGGGTGATTTTTATAAAATTCCAATGGATACCCGCGATTTGAATTATGATAAATACGTTAAATTAGGTAGTTCTATTTTATCTGAGTCACAAGACTATAATTCTCATAACTGTCAAAAACTTGATCTACAACAAATGAAACAAATGTTGCTAAAAACTAACTATTTTAAAAAAGTTCTTCAAACTTAAATTTATGCAAATGGGTACGCTTAATGAAAATTCTTGTAACTGGTGCTAAAGGTTTCATTGGAAAGAATGTTTGCCTACGATTGCGTGAACTTGATCATGATATTCTCCCTTTTGTTAATGGTGATACATATGAAGATTTAACTAATCTAATCAATGAGGCAGATGCAATAATTCATCTTGCAGGAGTTAACCGCTCATCAATCGAAAAAGATTTTTTAGATACAAACATTGATTTAACTAAAAACATCTGTAAATCTATGAAATTTTTGAAGAAATCAATACCTATACTTTTTTCTTCTTCTACACAGTTTGATAATAACAATATTTATGGTAAAAGTAAATTAATGGCAGAAAAATGCCTTTTGCAATTTTCTAAAAATTATGATTGTGATATTTCAATATTTAGATTGCCAGGTGTGTTTGGTAAATTTTGCAAGCCAAATTATAATTCAGTTGTTGCGACTTTTTGCTATAACATAGCCCATGAACTTCCGATTTTTATTAGTAACGAGGAAAATAATTTAAGATTAATTTATATTGATGACTTAATAAATAAATTCATTGAGATATTGAACAATAAGAGAAAAGTTGGAGTTAAGTTTATTGATGTATCCCCAGTTTACAATATAAAATTAGGTGAATTAGCAAAAAAAATACAATCTTTTGCACATCTAGAAAAACAAATCTTAGTCGATCAAGTTGGTTCTGGCCTTACTAGAGCTTTGTACTCTACTTATTTAAGTTATTTACCAAAAGAAAAGTTTATACAAGATGTTAATGTTAATGTTGATAATCGTGGTGTGTTTGCAGAGATTTTTAAAACAAAAGAAAATGGTCAAATCTCATATTTTAGTTCTAAACCTGGAGTAACTAGAGGAGGACACTATCACCATTCAAAAGTAGAGAGGTTTTTAGTTGTTAGAGGTAAGGCTAAATTTAAATTCCAAAACATTATTACCAAAGAAAAATTTGAAATTTATACATGTTGTTCTAAACCCCAATTTGTTTATACAGTTCCTGGTTGGTCACATGATATAACTAACGTTGATGATAAAGAAATGATTGTTGTTTTATGGGCAAATGAAAATTTTAATCGTGAACAACCTGATACCTGGAAGGAATTATAATGAAAGGATTAAAAGTTGTAACAATTGTTGGCACACGTCCAGAGATTATTCGTATGTCAAGGATCATTCCTGCACTCGATAAATACTTTGAACATATTTTAGTTCATACTGGTCAAAATCATGATCACGAACTAAGTGATATTTTTTTTAATGATTTAGGTATAATGAAACCTACTTATTTTCTCGATTGTGCTAAAAAAAGCATGTCTCCAGGTAATACAATTGGAAACCTAATTATTAAGGTGGATCATTTACTAGAAAAACTTCAACCTGACGCTTTGGTAATTTTAGGTGATACAAATAGTTGTTTATCTTCTATTCCAGCAAAAAGAAGAAAAATACCTATATTTCATCTAGAGGCTGGTAACAGATCTTTTGATCAAAGGGTTCCAGAAGAAATTAATCGTAAAATTGTAGATCATATTTCTGATATAAATCTTACCTATAGTAGTATCTCAAGAGAGTATCTTCTTCGTGAAGGGTTTCCTCCTGATCAAATAATCAAGATTGGAAGTCCTATGTTAGAGGTTTTGCAATATTATTTGCCAAAGATAAAAAAATCAAATATTACTAAAAAATTAGGAATTAAAGATAAAAAATATTTTGTTTTTAGTATTCATAGGGATGAAAATGTTGAAAATATTCAAAATTTTAAATCTGTCATAAATATTATTAACTGTGTTGCTGAAAAATATAATCAACCAATCATATTATCAACACATCCAAGAACGAAAAACCAACTTGATAAAGATAATGCTAAATTACATAGCTTAGTAAAACTGCTAAAACCTTTTGGTTTTCTTGACTATATACAGCTTCAAATAAAAGCCCGTGTTGTACTTTCTGATAGTGGAACAATTAGTGAAGAATCCTCAATTCTAGGCTTCCCAGCTTTAAATATACGTGAAGCACATGAAAGACCAGAAGCAATGGAAAAAGCTTCTGTTATCATGACAGGCTTGAAAAGTAATCGTGTAATAGAAGCAATTAGTATTCTTGAAAAAGATAAAAAAATTGAAAATAAAATATTAACAAAAGTTCCTGATTATGAAGAACAAAATGTTTCTGAGAAAGTTGCTCGTATAATACTGAGTTATAGGGATTATATCATTAGAAATGTATGGAAGAACTTTTATTAAGTATAGATTGCAAACTTTATTTCTTATAATTGTGTATTATAAGATTACATAATCGTTAAGGAATTAAAATGAACAGTTATTTTTTAAAAAGGTTACTAAGTTTTATTAAACCTAAATCTAAATACATTAAACTTCCCATAGACAAAATCTTAGAAAATTCTACTGCAAAGGGTGTAATTGAAAATTTTAATGATTTTTATTATTCATCAAATAATGCCGGTCATCTAAACTGGCGAGGTAATGAAATTATAAAAAACCCTTGTGACTTATGGATATATGTTGAAATTTTACAGTCATTGAAACCCTCTGTGATTATTGAAACCGGCACACATCACGGTGGCTCCGCTTCTTTTTTAGCAGACATGTGTAAAGTTTTAGGTTTTGATTGTAAAATAATAACTATTGATATCAATCCAAAATGGTCGTTCCCTCCAGAAGATAAAAATATATTATCAATAATAGGAAAAAGTACCAATAAATCTGTATTTAAAAAAGTTCAAAATGCAGTAAAAAATATTATTTCAAAAATTGGTGGAAATATTATAGTTATCCTTGATTCTGATCACTCAAAAGAAAACGTTTATAAAGAAATGAAAATGTATGGTGAGCTTGTGAACATTGGATCTTATATGATAGTAGAAGACACTAATATAAATGGACATCCAAGTTATTTGGAACATGGACCAGGTCCATGGGAAGCTGTGCATGAGTATCAAAATCAAAAAAATACTGCGCGATTTGAAATTGATAGAAGCAAGGAAAAGTTTATGCTAACGTTTAATCCTTGTGGTTATCTTATAAGAGTTGAATAAAGCATCAAATAGTCTTAAAGGAATATAAATTTATAGTTAACAAATTTTAAATTGAAGCATTTTTTATCTCCTTACCTGATGTTAGAGTTTACTTAAAGAAATCATTTAGTTATAGCTATATATTTTTGATATTAACAATGATATTAGTGATTAAAAAAAATTAAACTTTATGGTTTTATAAAATTTTGACCAAAAAAAATTCAACAAAGTTTATGATTATTAATAGAAGTTTCTGGCCAAATTATCCAATAATTGGTGAAGCCTTACTTATGCTTTCTGAAAAAGCTGCAAATAAAGGTTATTCAGTTTCCGTTGCAATGCAAGAAAAAAAGAATATTAGAAAAAGTCTTAAAAAATTTAATCGTGGTACAAAAACATCATTTTTCCCAATAAAATCTCTTGCAAATCCTGATAGTGGAATATTTATAAAATTGTTAAATAGTTTATTTTTTACACTTGCAGTTATAAGAGTATTATTTAAAGTTCAACCAAATAAAATATATATATCTACAGACCCACCTATTATTGTACCTTTTGTTGTTATGATATATTGTTACTTGTTTAACGCTTATTATGTATATCATGTACAAGATATCCATCCAGAGGCTACAAATGCTATTATTCCCTTAAATAAATGGCTTTTTTATATTTTGATTAAAATAGACTCAATAACAATGCGAAATGCGGAAAAGCTTATAACTATAACAAAAGAGATGGCACACGAAATTTCTAAAAGATCCTCTACTAATATTCCTATTTATATTCTGAATAATCCAGCAATATCTTTTAAAGAAGTTGAGTTGATTAAAAAAAAGCAAGCTGGATTTTCATTTTGTGGCAATGTTGGAAGAATGCAACGTATACCTATTTTACTAAATGCAATCGAAACTTATTTTAAAAAAGGAGGCAATTTAAAATTTACTTTTGCTGGATCTGGAATTTATGCTAAAACACTTCAACATTTTAGTGAAAAATATGAATTATTTGAATTTCTTGGATGGGTCTCTCCAATTAGAGCAGCTAAAATTACTTCAACCTATAGTTGGGCTTTATTACCAATTGAAGATAATGTTACAAAATATGCTTTTCCAAGCAAAACATCATCCTATGTTTTTGCTAATGCAAAAATTCTAGGTATATGTGGTCCTCAAACTAGTGTCGCTAAATGGATAAATGAACATGAACTTGGATTGTCTGTAGAACCAGAAATTGAAAAATTAGTTGAATTTTTTTTTAAGATTGAGAAAGGTAGATTTGAAACCAAAAAACATCCAGATAAATTTAGGAAATTAAAATCTAAACTCCAGATAGAAAGTTTTGTAGAAAAAATAAATAAAATCATCTTTGATATCTAGTAAAGTTTTTATCATTTTAAAATTTTTTATATCCAAAATTGCCATTTACTATTCATACTCGTTTCATTAATTTTATTTATTTTTTAAGTTTTTCTTTGGATTTAATTATATTTTTTGTGTATAGATAGTCATTCGCTAACTAATTCTTTGAACAGATGTATGTCAAATAAAACAGATGAAGAAGTTGATCTATTAGATCTAATTACAGTATTATGGAATAATAAATGGATAATATGTCTATTTATTATATTTTCCTTTTCAGGTGGAATGATTTTTACATATTTTAAAATACCTAAATATGAATCTAAAATAATAATTTCAGTTGAAACAATACCACCCGATTATAAAAATCAAAAAGTAATTTCAGATTTTAAAAAGCTGTTTTATTCTTCAAATGTTTTTGAAAATTGGAAAAAAAATAATGAGAACTCAATAATAAATTTTAAAGATTTTGGTAATACTAAACTTTTAAATGGAATTTTAATATCCACTAAACACGAAAATAATTTGATAAGCTTTAGTTCATCAAGAAAAAGTAAACATTCTATTACTGTAAATACTAACCAACTTAAAATAGTAAATGAGTTTTTCAAGTACTGTAATTACGTTAATAATCTACTTAAGTCTCGCTATTTTAATAATGTAAATGAAGCATTAAAGCTTGAAATTATGCGTTTAAACAAAATTAAAACAAAAGCTAATATTTTAAATCTACCAAATAGTGAATATAGTAATTTTCTAATTATGATGAAAAATGATTATGATGTTATTTTTATAGAGCCTCCAACAATGCCTAAAAAAACATCGCCCCGATCTTTGTTAATAGCTGTAATTTCGTTGGTAATAGGCGGTATTAGTGGTCTGTTATTTGTTTTATTCAATAATATGTTGCAAAAGATGAATCTTAAAAATCAAACTAAAAGAAATTAAGGTTTAGAAACTGATTATGGATTTATTAGACAAGAGCAAGTTATTAAATATAATTTAAAACACCTCAAAACTCACGAAGATAAACCAGAAAATTTATCTTTGCTAATTTAAAATAAGCAGAACATAAATACATCCTTCTTCGATTGAGATAAAAATATTTTAATATTACAATATTGTTTTAATTTACCTTTGATGTTATTCAAATTTATGGGTTCATTTATTAAAATATATAAAAATAGGGGTATAAAAAAAACATTATTATTTTATATCAATCTTTTTCTATCAAAATTTGGATATTCTATAAAAAGTGTAAATATAAATACGAAAGCTAATGAGGTTGAAAAAAAAGTCTTTTCAAAATGTTTATTTAAATATGATCAGAGAGGTTTTTGGTACTTAAATCCAATGCCCTCTTTAAAAGATTTAAATGATTATTATAGTAGCGTTTATTGGGCTGGTAGAGGGGGCTCAGTATTTAGTTGTGAGGAAAGAGATCTTCGTCATTTTCAAATACTTAATGAATTAATACCTGATTTTTTTAAAAAAAAAAGAACTATATTAAATTTTGGTGCAGGTCACGGAGGTATATCACATATATTATGGGTTCTTGGACATGATATAATAAATGTAGAACCTTCAGAAATCCCAAATTTTTATAATGAACGTTGGAAACAATCTTATTCAATTGATGAAGTAGAAAAATCCAGTGTGGACTTTGTTTATGGGAGTCATTCACTAGAACACGTTCAGGATATTAATTTACATAACTCAAAAATAAAACAAATCATTAAGCGAGATGGATATGTTTTTTGGGAAGTTCCTAACGGAGATCATCCATTTAGTGGTCCTGCAGAAAATAGGATTCATGTTCCTCACACTTACTACTTTCAAAAAAAGTATTTTGAACAAGAATTTGACCATATAATTTTAAATGAATATTTTAATTCCAAATCAGGTTCTAATGTTATATCAAATTGGAAGTGTCATTTAGGATATGAGGGTGATTGCATTATTACTTTAGGAAAGTATAATATTTAAATATGATATAATGTCATGATCAATAAATTAAAATTTAATTTTTTAGAAATAATAAATTTAGATCTAACTCTTTAATATTCAAATCATTTTTTTATTAAGATAAATCTATTGAGATAAGAAGATTATACTATTTTCTTCCATATAAATCTGAAAATCTTTCAATATCATCTTCGCCTAAATATGAGCCAACTTGAACCTCGATTAATATCAAATCAATTAATCCAGGATTTATAAGTCTATGCTTATTTCCAGCAGCAATATAAGTAGATTCATTAATGGATAACTTAAATTTTTTATCTCCATTTATAACTTCTGCCTCACCTGAGGTAACCACCCAATGTTCTGATCGATATTTATGAGATTGCAAAGAAAGAGACTTGCCAGGTTTGACAGTTATGATTTTTATTTGAAATCCGTCACCCAAATGAACTTTTCGAAAGTTTCCCCAAGGTCTGTAACTTTTTAAATGTTCATCTGCCTCAATACGATTCAAATTTCTTAAATCATCAACAAGTTTATTCACATTTTTGGAAGCTTTTTTTGTGGCTACAAATACAACGTCATATGTATCAACAATAACTAAATCTCTTACTCCAAGAGCTACAACAAGCCGTTCTTCAGAATGAATTAGAGTGTCTGATGTGTTTTTAGTTAGTCCATCACCATAAATAGTATTTCTATTACTATTAACTTTTTTGTTGTTCGTTAATGATTCATAAAAACCAAGATCAGACCATTCTGACACATAAGGTATTACAGATACTTTATTTGATTTTTCTATAACTCCATAATCAACTGAAATTGATGGGCAGGATTTAAATTTCACACTATCAATCCTTAAAAAATATTGCATATCTTTAAATGCATTTTGCATGACTTCTTTACAAGTTTTTTTAATTAATGGATTAAAAAGTTCTAGCTCTTCCAAGTACGCACACACATCTAGAATAAAAATTCCTGAGTTCCATAAATATTTTCCGCTGTCAACATATCTAATCGCATTTTCTAAATCTGGTTTTTCAACAAATTGTTCAACTTTGAATGCTTCGCATTGATCTATTTTCTGACCTACTTTGATATAACCATAATTTGTTTCTGGGCTAGTGGGCTTTACACCAAATGTAATTATAGGCTCTTTAACTAACAGAGAGGCTTCTATTAATTTTGAAAAATAGATAGTGTTTGGTATAAAGTGGTCTGCAGGTTGAACCAACAATTTAGCTTCTGGTGATATTTTCAAGGCTTCATATGCAGCAAGTGTAATAGCTGGAGCCGTATTTTTTGCAATGGGTTCTAAAATTATACAATGAATATCTATATTAATTTCAAGTAATTGATCTTCTACTAAAAATCTATTTTCTTCATTACAAACAACTATCCATCCAGATCTTTCAAATTTTGCATTTTCTATACGTTTTGCAGTCATTTGCAAAAGTGAAAAATTTTTATCAATTAACTTAAGAAACTGCTTAGGGTAGGATTTACGAGATAATGGCCAAAGCCTTTTTCCTATACCTCCACAAAGCAGAACTGGAACTAACATATTTTTTCAAGTATTAATTTTACTACATTAGACATAATTTTAATTTTCAATGTTAATTTATATATGATTATTTATTGAAAGTAAAATTAGATAAAAATTTATTTACTAAATTTTTATAATTTTTATTTTACCAAAATCTGCTATAATTTCAAAATTACAATTTATTATTTTACTTTAAACGATATGTAATTCTAATAAATGTCATAAACTATTATAGAATTGATAATTCTTCACTATTACTTTTAAAATTAAATTTAAATTGCAATTCTCTGTAAGGTAATAATCAAAAAAATAGAATTAAATTTTACAAAAAGTATTTGCTCTTTATAAATTGTTAAACAAGAACATATATCTTTATAAGATTAGGTTAAAGAAAATGATCAATAAAAGACAAAAAAAAGTTGCATTAGTTTCAGGAGCTGCTGGATTTATAGGTTTTCATGTATCTTTGAAATTACTTAAAGATAATTGGAGAGTTATTGGGATAGATAATATGTCAAATTATTATGATGTCTCATTAAAAAAAAATCGTGAAAAAAAACTCTTAATATATAAAAATTATAAATCTAAACATGCAAACATTGAGGATAAGAATGTTCTTTTGAAAATATTTGAAGAAGAAGAACCTGAAATAGTTATTCACTTAGCTGCTCAAGCAGGTGTAAGATATTCTATTGAAAATCCGAGAACCTATATTGAAAGTAATGTGATTGGGACATTTGAACTTTTAGAAGCAGCCCGTACTTACCCTCCAAAACATATACTACTAGCATCTACATCATCTGCCTATGGTGTTAATAAAAAAATGCCATACAAAGAGACTGATAAGTCAGATTTCCAAATATCTTTTTATGCAGCTACAAAGAAATCAACTGAGATCATGGCTCATAGCTACGCGCATTTATTTAATATACCCACAACAATGTTTCGGTTTTTTACAGTTTATGGTCCATGGGGACGTCCAGATATGGCATTGTTCAAATTTACAAAAGCAATTCTTGAAAAAGACGAAATTGATGTATACAATTTTGGTAAAATGAAAAGAGACTTCACGTATATTGATGATCTTGTAAATGGAGTTGTTGGGCTAATAAATTGCATTCCAGATAATAAAAAATATGTAGATAATAAATTTATTAACTTTGATAGCAAATCTCCAGTAGCCCCCTTTCGAATAGTAAATATTGGAAACTCTGATCCAATTGAACTTCTGGACTTTATTAATGCTATTGAAGAAATAACTGGAATTAAAGCCAAAATTAATTATATGCCCATGCAAGCTGGAGATATCCCAGCAACTTGGGCTGATACAAGCTTAATAAAGGCGCTTACAAATTATAAGGGATCAACCAAAATCCACAAAGGAATACGCAAGTTTGTTGAATGGTATAGAAATTATTACCAAATTTGATTGTAGCTAGATTATAATTTTTTGTATAGGTTATATTATAAATTATAAAAATGCGATAATTTAAAATTATAAAAATGTTGATTAATGAAAATATTAAATTACTTGTGGTGCATTGTTCTGATACAAAAAATTCAATGAATTTGAGTGCTATAGACATACACAAAATGCATATAGGCTTTGGCTGGGACGGTATAGGCTATCATAAAATCATCAAAAGATCTGGAAAGATTGAAAATGGACGACCTGAATATTGGATTGGTGCTCACGTTAAGGGTAAAAATAATATCAGCTTAGGTGTATGTTTAATTGGTAGGGATAGTTTTACAAAGAAGCAGTTTAAATCTCTAGAAAAAGTTTTAAAAAATTGGAAATTTCTTTATCCTAAAGCAAAAATAGTTGGTCATAAGGATACTGGCAACACTTTGAAAACTTGTCCTAACTTTGATGTTATAACTTGGTCTAAAAATAAATTTTAATGTATATAATACAATCATCAACTCAAATGAAAACAAACCCTACCGAAAGTTCTTCTTTGGAAACAGAGTGTTTATTTGGAGAAAAAGTAGAAATTATAGATGAATACTTGGATTGGATTTATTGCAAATTAGAAACTGATAACTATTGTGGTTGGATTAAACGAAAAAGTTTAGGAGATTTACAGAATCCAACATATAGAGTTATCGCCAAAAGGTCATTCATTTATGAAAAAAAAGATGCTAAATCTAATTGTTTAATTTATCTTCCAATGGGAGCTAAATTAGTAATAAAAAAAATACAGTCACCTTGGGCTGAAGTTTCCTTATCAAACAATTATAATATTCAAATAGGGTACATACCAAGCAACCATGTAGTGAAAATCAGGCACATTGTAAAAGATTGGGTCGCTATTGCAGAAAGTTTAATAAACACACCTTACAGATGGGGCGGAAAAGATACAATAGGAATAGATTGCTCAGCATTATTACAATTATCATACGAAAATTATGGTGAAATTATACCTAGAAACACTATTGATCAAATAAAATTAATAAAGCCAACTATTAATGATGTCAGTGCATTAAGAAGAGGTTATGTTGTTTTTTGGAGAGGTCATGTTGCTATAATGACAGACAAATTAAATTGTGTTCATGCAAACGCTTTTCATATGAAAACTATAATTGAACCATTAAAAGATGTTATGAGTAGAATGGATAAAAAACATAAAATTCAAAAAATTTTAAATTTTAATTGAGTTTTTAGAATATAAATTTCAACAAATTTTAGTATCAATAAAAGTTTTCCTTTCCCTTAATTTATTATTTGTAGGTACCAAATTAATCATAAAACCATTTTTAACTTTCCCCATTTTTACCATAACCATTGAGGAAATTATATTTAAACAAATTTTTTGAGCAGTCCCAGCTTTTAACCTTGTAGATCCCGCTATAACCTCTTCTTGTGTATCAAGAATGATATTTATTTTGCCAAATTTTAAAATTTTTCCTTTTGGATTATTGCTAATTGCGATAGTGAGAGCATCTTTTTTATATGCCTCTTCTATTACTTTACAAGTAAAAGGTGTGTTTCCACTAGCTGCTAAACAAATAACTACATCCTCAGAATTAATTGACTTCTTTTTTACTGATTTTAATGCTGAAAAAATGCTATCTTCTGCATTTTCTACCGCTTTTAAGATAGCTTTAATCCCTCCTGCTATTATGAAATCTACACGTTCACGAGGCCAGTTAAATGTTGGAAAAAGTTCTACACCATCTTGAACACCAATTCTACCGGATGTTCCTGCTCCTACATATATTAATCTACTAGTTTTACTTGACATTAAATGTTCATATATTTTATCGATTGCAATTTTAATTAGCTTAGAGGCTTTTTTTACTTCATGTGCGGCCTTCTTTTGTTCATTGACCATTAGCAGGATACCGTCTATTACGTCTAAATGATCTATAGGCATACTTTTTTTATATAAATGTTCAGTCTTAGGTATATTTTGTGTCATACTTTTTTTTATATAAAATTTAATAAATTTACAAAGGTAAAATTTTTGAAATTCAAACATTTAAATATTATAGGTACAATGACAGGGACCAGTATGGATGGAATAGATATAAGTTTAGTTAATACTAATGGGATAGAATTAAAAAGATTTAATGAAAATTATTTTTATGAATACAGTGTTGAGACAAAAAAAAAATTAACAAATATTTTAAAAAAAGATCTTAATTATAATTTAAATAGGAAAGAATATTTAGACGATTTTGTCACAAATGAGCATTATTTAGCTCTTAAAGATTTGGGCATCTTAAGCATTTGTGATGTAATAGGTTTTCATGGTCAAACAATTTACCATGACCCCCAAAAAAAAACCTCCATTCAACTTGGTAATCCAAAAAAATTAGCTAATCTACTAAGTAAAAATGTTGTTTTTGATTTTAGATCAGATGATATTTCTTTAGGAGGACAAGGGGCACCACTAGCACCTATTTATCATAAATTTATAATTGAAGAACATAATTTAAAACTACCATCCTGCATTATAAACATTGGAGGCATTTCTAATTTAACTTACTGGGATGGTAAAAAATTAATAGGTTTTGATACAGGTCCAGGTAATTCACTAATGGATGATTATTCAAGAATTGTAATTGGTCAAAACTTTGATAAAGATGGGTACTTTGCTTCTAAAGGGTTCGCAATCAAAGAAGAAGTTACGAAATTTCTACAGGAAAAATATTTTCAAGCCCCCCCACCCAAATCGCTAGACAGAAACTCGTTCATAAAAGCTTATAAAGAACTAACTCAAAAAGATTACACAGCTAATGATATTATGGCAACTTTGTTGAAATATACCTCAGAATCTATTGCGACTAGTTTGGAAATTTTACCCAGAAAAGTAAAAAACATTATTATTACCGGAGGCGGATGTAAAAACTTATATCTAATGAGTCAATTAAGAGAACGATTGAAATTAAATTTTTTAAATGAGAAAGAATTAAAACTTAACTTTGATTTCATAGAGGCTGAATTAATTGCTTATTTATCAGCTAGATCAGTTTACAAACTTCCTTTTACATTCCCATTAACAACAGGAGTATATAAACCCTTATCTGGTGGAAAGTTGTATAAAAATTTATAAAAATCCATGTCGATTATCAATATGAAAAGGTCTTAATTCAAGTGGTGAAGGCAAAATGTGTTTTATGTCAGTGAAAGGGAATGAGGGTTCAAAAGAATACGCCTCAGCATATTTACCTTTTGGTGCATTGCACTGTGCAGCCCTATAACTATTCATCAGTTTAAATAAATCTACAAGTCTTTGTGGTTTTTGAGTTTTATGTTTAAGGATTGCGTCTTTTTTTAATAGGGAATAGTCTGTTATATCTATATAAAAGTTTGGTTTAAAATTTATACCCATTAATGTGTCACAATATAATACTGGTATATAGTGACTAACAACACTGCTTATCAAAAATGATAAATACCTATGATCAGAATGATAATCATTTTGTGAGTGAGTAATAATTAAATCTGGCATAATTTTTAAAATATTTTCTTTTATTATTTTTCGGTGTTCAGGATCCTCTCCTAATTCACCATCAGGTATTTTTAAAAAGGTTGGTTTTGATAGTTTTTTTAGACCAGCAACAGCCTCATTCTCTCTCTTTTTCGACAAGAATTCTCCCCCAGGTGTACCACCTTTAGATCCATCAGTTGCAATCATAGTAAATACTTGATTACCTTCTTTTTTGTAAATAGATAATAGACCATACATAAAGATCTCAATATCGTCAGGATGAGCACCAAGAGCTAAAATTTTCATTATATTTTTCTCCCAATTTAGATATTATAATATTCCAATATAAACAAAGATATCAAATGAAAAAAATTTCAGATAAAAAAAGTATAAAAGGCTACATTGAAGGTTATTATGGAAAACTTCTATCATGGGAAGATAGAGAACTTATAATTAAATGTTTGTACGAAAATAATATGAACACTTATTTCTATGCCCCAAAAGAGGACATAAATCATAGATTATGTTGGAAAAAAAAATATA